>OLRA01000549.1_pt1 | contig 51486 bp, 56 predicted proteins | sample 1673011 | NCBI WGS metagenome assembly OLRA01 (sample SAMEA3136746, study PRJEB25190) | human gut metagenome | reverse complement strand
ATTTGTCATTAACAGAAAATGCAATAATATGATTATAGATTTCTGTATCTGATCCTTGTGTTGTAAATTCCATTTCACCAATTTTATGATTGTTTCTTTCCCAAAAATTTAATTTTACATCTTTTGAATAATTTTTATAAGTCGATTCCATTGTTTTGACATATTCTTCTATCTGATTATTTTTCATAGTAACATCATTCATAACCAGTGCTACATTAATTGTTGTTTTGTCATTTGTATAAACAAGTGATGGTGCATTTCCATTTGGATATTTAATATTAATAATTTCATCACTCATTATTTTAAATTCACTTGGAATCTTTATTTTAAATCCATCAAACATTTTATATTGTGTTTCAATGTTATTACCCTTATTAGTAGTAATAACTAATGTAGTTTCAATTTCACTTAAATTTTCAGTTTTTGTAATATTTGGTATTGTTATAATAGCCCAAACAATTAAAACTACTATGCTAATTATCAAGCATACATTTAAAATTTTTGTTTTGTCTTTGTATTCTGGTATTTTCTTTTCCTTTAAATAATATTGATATATTTTTTTTATATCTAAATCGTTCTTTATATCAAGCACTATAATAGGAAGTGCTACAATAATAATTAAAAGTGTATTAATGATTGTTATATTAAACGGAATCATATTATTTATTGTCAGTATAATATTCGGTATAACTATAATTGCTAATAACAATATAAGGATCATTTCATAAACATAGTAGTTCTTAAATGCCTTATATTCTACTTTGGCACCATCTTTTAACTAATTTCTAATTGGGAACAATAAGACTAATAAAATTATGGCTACTAAAATTATGATTACTTTCTTCTTCACTCTTTACACATCACTTCCAAATTGCAATTTACATTATTATTTATTTTTACTTTTTATTCATCCACTCAACTGTATCCTTTATTGTATCTTTCATATTTCTATTTTTAAATTTCAACTTTTCTTTAGCTTTTTCATTACTGAAATTAGCATTAGAAGATAGTGTATATAGTGAATACTTTGTAAAAAGTGGAGTTTGTTTCTTTAAATTATAATATACTTCAAAAAAAGGTGCTATTAATTTTGCAAGACCTATTGGTAATACCATTTTAATCTTTTTTCTTCCTTGCACATCACAAATTAAATCGCATAATTCTTTTATTGCAATATATCTATTAGATAAGATATAGCATTCACCATTAGTACCATTTTTACAAGCACTAATAACACCATCTGCTACATCTCTTACATCAACAAAATCATATCCCCCTTTTACACAAGCAAATAATTTGCCATTTGCAACTTCTTTTATTAATTGTGTTAAGTGGCTATTGCCAAAATCATTTGGACCTATAATACCAGATGGATGAATTATACAAGCATTCAAATTTTTCCCCTTTACTGCATCAATTACATACTTCGCAGCTTCTGCTTTTGTTTTTGCATATAATCCCTCAACATTATCAGGGTTAAAATTAGTTATTTCTGTTATTAATTCATTGTTAGGTGGCTCTGGGATTGCATGCACACTACTAATATAGATAAGTTTTGCTTTTGACTCTATTACCTTATCTACTATATTTTTAGTTCCATTAACATTAACATTATAAACAAGTGGATTGTATTTTGATTTTATATATACTACTGCAGCACAATGAATTACAAAAACTTCTTTTCCATCAGTATTTTCAAAAATTAATGATAAAGTTTCTTTTTTAGTTACATCACCATAGTAGATTTTACATTTTAATCCTTCAAGTGATTTAATAGAATCGCCTTTTAATACAAAAGCCCTAATTTCATTATCAGCATCTTGTTCTAACTTTCTTATAATGTTATTACCTAAAAAACCATTTGCTCCTGTTATTATATAGATTTTTTTCACAATATTTATCACCTGCCACTCCATTCTAAAAAATAAATCTAAGCTCTCTCTTATATAATTATACCACAATAAATTGTAATTTGTATGTTACTTAACAACTTTCTCTATCCTAGTATATTCATCCTCAGTTACCTGATAAATACCATTATAAGGTTGTTCAATATAATATTGATTGTCTTTTTTATAAATATAAGCTGATTTATAATTTCCAGAATCATTTTTAAATTTGACAAAATATAATATATCAGGGTTAACTGGAATATCATTTACACTTTCTATATGAGTTTTTTTATCTGCAAAAACCTCATAAATTTCTTCTATTGATTCTTCATCGTTGAACTCTTTTTCATTATCATATTGAGCTAAAGTATCTATTGTTATACTTGATATTTCTTTTAACTCAAATAAATTAATTACATATTCCTTATTTTTATTTAATTCTTCTTCAAATTCTTTTTCATATTTTTGTATTTCTTCATTAAAATCATTATACTCCATAAACCATGAACCTATTTTTATATCATCAAATCCAGCTATGGTATGAAAATCTATAACTTTATATCCCAATCCAAAAAATTCAACCGTTCCACCATCAAGTATAGTTCCTGCTGGATTTTTAATACAAAATATTGGTCTTTCATTATTTTTTACTCTATTGTAATCAACTATAAAAAATATTAAACCTAAAATAATTACAATTCCTAGTACACTACTTATAATCTTTAATCCTTTTTTCATAAATACCACCAATTTACCTTTCTTTTTAAAACTTAATGATAGCGATAACTTACTATTTTTGTTTCAATTGTTTTGTATGTATTTGCAAATAATTTTTATCTTCAATAATTACTTCTTTCTATTAAAAAATTGAATAATTTTATATTTTAATAAATTATCTGTTTTGTAATTACATTCTATAAATTCTTTACATTTATTTTTCATTCTCTTTCTTACTTCAACCTTAATTCTTGTTTTCTCATCTATAAAAGAATTTATTTCATCAAGAATTACATTAAAATCATATTTCTTTTTGTTCATTAATGTGAATTCGTTAATACCATTTTGAAACTCCATTGTTGTTGATATATAGTCTGGGAAATTTCTAACACAAAATGGTGATTTTCTAAACTTAAATTTTTCTATCCTGTCTTTTTCAAAGTATTTAATTTCATTATTTTCTTCATTGTCTTGTGGTGAAATAAAAATATTCTTTTTTTCTATAATTTTATCATTTATATTTAATTTATAGTCCATTTTTATTAGACTATAAGAAAAATACCACCAATCATTACAAATTCCATTATTAGAGAATTCAAAATTTATAACTAATTCATTATTATCTAACTTGCCAAATTCTATTTCTTGATATTTATCTTTTAATGGAAAAGCATTATACTCTTTTCGTGGCAAAATTCTCATTAAATCATCAGTTCTTTTTACAAGTCTGCAATTTCTTATTTCATTTTTTAATTCATTACTCTTTTTTAATAAATATATATATTTCTCCCTCCAATTAGTAAATTCGTTATTTTCATTAAAATTTTCTAGTATATTTACATCTATTTTTTTTCTTTTCAAATATTTCTTGAAATTTATGATATCCTCTTTATTTTGATAAATTAGTAAATTAACTATATCTTGATATTTTTGTATTATTCCTATTTTATAATTTTGACAATATTCTTTTATTTTGGGCGCATATTGTTCTTCAAATAGTTTCTCATTTTGTTGTAATTCTTTATTGTTTTTTTCATGTTTTTTTTCAAGTTTTGGTAATTTATCGTCATATTCCTTAAATTTATTTTCATCATAATATTTACTTTTTAATAATTCTTTTTTATTTCTTAATTCATATTCTATTTTTCTCGAATTCTTTCCAACTGTATATGTTTTAGGATAACAATGATAATAATTAAATTTTGTATATCCATAGCCAAAATATTTTATAAAATTTTCGCAATCTTCTAATTCATAATTTAATAATTTGTCACTTGCTATAAATCCTGCTGGATTATTAAGATTTTTAAAAAATTCTTTATTTGTCTCTACAACAGTATTTATTTGATTAAATCCCAAAAAAGCAGGTAAATATTTTTTAAAATATTTTTGTTCCATTTTATCTAATAACTCTTGTATATTATCACTATTCTCTTCAATTTTCTCTAATACTATCATATGGAAATCTTTTAGAGTGCAACTATGATCGACCATATATTGAAAAATTTTACAGGCCTTATAATGTCCATCATAAAAATTATCTAATAATAGTTCTTTATAATAATTAAATTCCAATCTATTTAATGCCATAATTTCTTGTAAATGTTCTTTATATCTATTTTGGAAATTTCGATTTTTGCCATAGCCACTTTGTCCAATGTATATTGGTATAACTTTATCATCATTGAAATTGTCAATATAAATCATATATATACCTATATTCTTATTGTCAGTATTATTGTTAATTTCTTCAATGTTTTTATCCTTTATTATTTTTTTTACTTTATTTTTTATTTCTTCAAACATAAATTTCTCCCATTTGTTTTTATTTTTTAAATTATAACATTAAAATAAAATAATTTACAACTTATTAACTTATTGATTTATTAATCTGATTATACAATTATCTTTATTAAACTTATCAAAAATATTGTTTATTTGGAATAATTTCTTTAGTCCATTTTTTAAAGTTATACTATTTTCAGATGAAATTCTATTACTTACAACAGCTAGGTTTATCATCAAACAAACATGATTGTATGTTTCACAATCTAGTATATCTCTTACAATATAATCAACTATTTCAAATTTAAAATATTTCTCTAATTTTCCTTTAAATTCTTCAAATTCTTTTTTTCTTATTTCTATTTTTTTTATTTTTTCTACAACTTCTGATACATCATTGATTGTATAATTTTTTAAAAATTTTTCCATATTAATTATAACTCCTTTTAATCTTATAATAACATATTCTCTCAATTTATTGAATTATTTTAGCAAATTTTCTCTCAATTTGTTGAGAGGTTTTGAGTTTGTAGTTTGCTAAAATTAAAAAATAGGAAAGAAGGTGGAATTTAATATGGATTTTTCTGATTTAGTCGCTTTAAAAATAAAGGAATTAATGCAAGAACAAAATATTACTATTTATAAATTAGAAAATCTTTCTGGTGTATATAGTTCTACTATTGCAATGTTTTTAACAAGAAAGACAAAAACAATAAGACTAGAAAATTTATTGTATATATGTGAAGGTTTAGGAACTAATTTATCTGAATTTTTCGCAGATGAAAGATTTAAAGATGCTGAAGCTAAAGAATGGACAAAAAAGAAAAGTAATTGATAATTAATTATATGGCTAGTATTAATTTATCAATTACTTTTTTATTATTATATCCCTATTTATTTAGGCTATTTATATCATTATCTTTATGATTTATTATTTCAATTCCTAGTTTATCCTTTAGGATTCTTTCTATTTTTTTATTTTTATCAAGAAGTTCTTTAATTATGTTATAACAAGCATTTAATTCAATACTATTCATTTTTAATTTTTCTTCTAGTTCTTGATTTTTATTTAAAATTTGATTATTTTCTATTTGTAATTCTGAATAATATTTTTTAACATTTTTAACTTTAGATAATTCTAGCAATAAATCATGATTTTGTTTTATTAAACTATTATTATATTTTAATATTGGATAAATCAATTTTTTATCTACATTATCTTTTGTAAAATCTTCATATTTATAAAAATCTTGAATATCTTTATAACTTATCATTTGTTCTTTTTGCTTGGTTAGATTTTCTTTTAATTGCTTTATATTATAAAAGTTGGTTAATTTCTTCATGTCATCAGTAGCTATATGCTCTCTATCTGTATTTTCTTTTCCTCTTTCTAAATCAAATCCTTTTTCAGTAATATATTTATAAAATTGATTTTGTAGTTTCTTATAACTATCTTTACCTTTCCAAAATTCACTTGCAGATATTTTTCTTATAGTATTTCCTTTTTTATCTTTTGCATTTACTACTGGCATATATACTAAATGCATGTGTGGAGTTTCTTCATCTAAATGTACAACAGCAGTTAATATATTTTCTTTTCCAATTCCATTGTATTCTGTCATAAATTTAAAACATTCTTTAAAATATCTTTTTGTTTCTTTTTTACCTATTCCATTAAAAAATGTATTGTCTGAAGTTAATATTACTTCACAGACATAAATACTATTTTTGTGTAGTTGTCCTTGAGATAAATTATTTTCTTTTATTAATCTATTGTATTCCTTTAAATAAGTGTTTTCTTTTGGTAGTTTTAAATGATAATTTTGACTTGTTTTTGTCAAGTCTATATTTTTATTAGAATATTTCTTTTTGAACCTTTCATTATGAGGAGCTAGCTGAATCATCTCATCTTTTGTGTATTTTTCATTCCTTATAATCGCATAACTCATACAAAATTTCCTCCTCTCAATATATTTATTTTATTAAAGGCTTTCTTGCATAGCTTTAAGAGAACAATGTTCGCAACCTTTTAATAAACAACATAAATGTTACTTATTAAAAATATACTTGCTCACATAAGTTCTCTAACACACTAGAGAACTTTGTACCAAAATTCTCCGTGTGCCAGGGCTTTGCCCTTGGAACCCATAAAAATAGATGAATTTTTAAATAAAATCCATCTATCTAATATAAATTATTTTAAAATATTTCTAATTATTTTTTCTTATTTTACCATGGTTGCCACCACAGAGTGCTGTAATACGCAATATACCAATCTTCTTGCACACTCCCCGCAACCACCCAGAAGCAAATCATTGTGGTTTGCTTCTTTTTTAGTACAATGAACAGTTTTTGTATGTCTTGCAGGACTACCATCTAGGTTTTTACCACAAAAGTAGACTAACCTATATGTATTATCACCTCTTTTTTCTATACTCCCTGCCATAAAATCCTCCTTTCCGTGTGGGATAGAGTACATCAATCTACTAGTAGAGATTGAAATATAAAGATTGTATATATTAATTATACTATGGTGGTATTCAAGAGTCTAACCAACAATTAATATTTTTGAAAAATTTTTTGAAGTGTAGGGTATAGTTTAGAATATAAATGAAAAATATTGTCGAAAAATGGGGAAAATAAAATCGAAAAGATAGTAGAAAAATAGCGAAAAATATGATATATTATTACTGATTAGTGAAGTCTTATAATTTATAAAGCTATAGTAATTTATAAATTATGATCTTTTATAAGATAAACTATTAACTAAGAAAGTTTTTTTATGATTATATATCTAAATATGTAATGCAATATGCAATTTTTGAAGACTTCACTAATAATAATTTAAGGAGAGAGTATGGTGAACGAATTAGAAGAATATTTTAATATTGATTTTTTAAATGAGCTAGCAATAAATGAGAAGATATATTACTCTCCAAGTGTGGGATGGGATAAGATAAATTCAAAAAGAGTTAATAGTGAGAGAATAAAAATATTAAAAAGTATAGTAGAAAAGATTGATAATGAGGAATATAGGTTTGTACCATATAAAGTTAATTTACTAATTAAAAATAAAAATTCTAAACCTAGAAAGACATGTGTTCCAACAATAAAAGATCGAATAGTAATATCAGCAGTAAAAAAGTATTTATATGATAAATTTGAAGGTGAAACTTTCAATATTCCGGCAAATAAAATTATAAAAGAAGTTGCAGAAATAATTAAGGAAGGAAAATTAATTTATTACAAAAAAATTGATTTGAGTTCGTTTTTTGATAATATAAACCATGATATTTTATTAGAAAAAATATCAAAAAAAATAGATAACAAAAAGATTTTTGACTTAGTAATAAAAATTCTTAAGAATCCTCAAAAAGTAGATGAAACAGATCCAAAAGAAGAAAATATATTGGGTGTGCCACAAGGAATATCAATTGCAACATTGTTATCAAATATATATATGCATGATCTTGATATTGAATTAAAAAACAATAAAGACATTAAATATTATAGATATATAGATGATATTATTATTTTTGCTGAAAATAAAGAAATAATAAACGAGCTATATAAAAAGATTGAATATGATTTGCAAAAAAGAAAATTATTAGTTATAAATGAAAATAAGACAAAAGAAGGAAAAATAACAGATGGATTAGAATATTTAGGGTATAAATTTGAAGGAGAATTAATAAGTGTTAGAAAAAGTTCTATATTAAAATTTGAGAGAAACATAGAAAAAGTCTTTAAAAATTTCTATTTACTTCCTGAGAAAGATGATAATCAAATAAAAAAATTTATCTGGTTATTAAATATTAAAATAACTGGTATTTTAGTTGATGGTAAAAAGTATGGTTGGTTATATTATTTTAGTTGTATAAATGATAAGACACTTTTAAATAAAATGGATATACTGGTTAATAAATTCATTAAAAGGTTTAAAATAGAAAGATATATAGACTTAGATAGTGTAAAAAAATTTACCAAAGCTTATTACGAAATCAATTTTAATATGAGTAACTCAACATATTTATTAAATTTAAATAAAGTAAACGATGATGAGAAAAAGAAGTTTTTAAAGGAAATTTGTTTATTAGAAGGGGTAGAAGCATTTTCTACAGAGGAACTCGATTATAGATATAGATATAACTTATATAGAACATTAAAAAATTTGGAAAAGGATATTGATCAAATATCAGGATAGGAGAGAAATGGAAAAAGAATTATATAATAATTTTTTAAGCTTAAAAAATAGAGTATGGAAAACATATAAATCTAGAATAAACACAGCTGAAAGGTTAAAGAAAAACAACGAGTTTATAGCCTTTTTATCAATATATTATTCGGCAGTTCTAGCAGCAGTATCAATATTAAACTATGTTAACAAAAATCAAAATATGGATGTTTGCACAATAGTTTTATCTGTAATGGTAACAATACTTTTTCTATATTTTGAAGGAAGAAACTATAAAGAAAGATATATTAAAATGAAAACCAATTATAATGAATTAAACTTATTGTATTATAAGATTGAATGTGCTATAGAATTAAAGAATATGAACAAAGACATTTTTGAAAAATTTTCTAAAAATTATATTGAATTATTGGATGGAGTAGAAAATCACCTTGAAAAAGATTATATAAAATATGCATTAAAAGATAAAGAGGTTTCAGTTGATAAATTTAGTATATTTAAATATTATCTGTGGTTAGCATTAATTAATATACTAAAATTATTTGTATTTCTAATTCCAACTACTATATTAATAATTTCATTTAAACAATTAATATTATAAATAAAAAGTACTTGCCAAGTAACTTAGTAGATAGTTTTTGCCAAGTGCTTTTTAATATAATAAATTGTTTTAAAATTTTAAAGTACTTTCATCCAGAATTTTTATAATATTAACAACTGAAATTAAAGAGGTAATAGTAAGAGCTGTCTGTACTCTATTAGCAGTTGTTTTATGTGTTAATTCATCTGCCAAATTCATAGTTTTTTTAGAGTAACTCCTAAAGTTTTCATTAGTACTCCCACTTAATTTGAAGTTTATAAAGGCTTCTAATTTCCTTTTATAATCTGTTTCACTTGGTATTATACCATCAACCGTTTTGTGTATAGTAGGATTGAAAACTTTGTTAGCTAAAGATATATATGTACTTCTACAAATAGCACCAATAGCATTGAATTGTTCTTCATTTTGAGCTTCTTTGAATTGCTTTTTCATTTCGGCAATTTTTCTATCTAATTCTTGCCAACCAGTATATTCTAATGGAAGAGATAAAGTAGAATATTCATCACTTTCTTTTAATATTGTAATAAGTTTACTAAATAGATTAGAAAAGTATAATCTTCTTTCAGCATAAGTAGGTAAATTGGTAGACCAATATTGATAAGCTTCCCATAGATTTTTATAAGGATTAGGATTTTCTATATTTAATTTATTTAAAGCTTGATTTGTTTTATTAAAGATTAGAATATATTGTTCATTTATGGTTTCTATTTTTACACCAGTAGAAGCATCTAAAAGCAATTGTTTTAAATTTTCAATATCTAATATTAAAGAATCTTTGGTGTATATATCTGCTATATCATCCCAATTAATGTAATCTTTTATTAAAGGTTTTATTACAACCTCTGATATTTGCTGAGGTTCACCTCTCAAAATATCAGACATATAACCAATAATATCTTCTTCAGCTTCTCTAAGAATATTACTTCCATACTTTTCAGAGAAATAGTCCATATCACATTCTAATATTAGTGAATAATATTCATTGTTGAAATTTGATGTAATAAAAGTTAAAGAAGGTTTCGAATTGTTTAATATATCAAACAATACAAATTCCTCACTTTTATATAAAAGCCTTTTTAATGTTGATATTAATTGTTGTGTGTGTGTTTCTATATTCATAATTAGATTCTCCTTTACCTCAATTTTGTACTATCAATCCATTTCTCAAATTCTTCTGCAGTTATAATACCAGTTATATAATTTTGCTTTACTATTGGCCCATCTTTTTTATAACGAGCATACATCTTTGCAGATTTACTATTTGCCGCACTGGTAGATGCTTGTTTTGATAAGGTTTGATATCTACTCCTATATAATTTTAATAATTTATCTTTTTCTAGATTTTCCAGATGTGCTTTTTCAGCACCAATTTGTTTACAAGTCCTTTTACCATCAAATAAAGAATTACAATATAGTGTATCATGTGCAGTTAGTGGTATAAAATATTTACCACAGTTTTGACAAGCTTGAACTTGTATTTTTTCTTTAGAAGATGCAAATTCTCTAAAAGATATAAACAAAATATCATAATACATTTTAGAAGAAAAATAATAAGGAATATTCTCTATAATATATTCTTTGTTTTTGTCTGTATAAAATGGTAACAAATTAAAATTAACATTTAAATTTAATGTAGTAGAAGTAATATTTGAAAGAGAAGTATAGTAAGTTTCTGTTTTACTAGCTTCTTTTATTGCTTTTAGTTTTAATTTGTCTTCTTTTGTTTTATTAGGCATATCTTGCTGGAGTAATTCAAAATACTTAAAATTTGCTAAAGCTCTATACATTTTTTGATATTCTAAAAAATCATTTTTAAATTTAGCATATATTTTATCAAAATAATACTCTATTTCTTCTTCAGATAAAATAATATCAAAGTTTGTATTGTTGATATCTGTAACAAGAGTATTTTCTCCATGTATTTCACTTTCTGTATAAATATCTTTATTTATTCTAACTAGTAAATTAACATACAAATATTCAATTATAAAATCTTTGCAAGAAGTAATATCATTAAAATCTGTATTTAAGAAAGCAAGTAAAAATGTTCCGATATTTTCTGGAGTTGTTTGTTGCTTTTCAAAAATATAGAATTTTTTAGTTTTATTTTTAGTTTCTTTTCTATAAGATCTTAATAATTTATCTGTATATTCTTTCTTTTTATATTTTATAAAATATTCACTTTGAGCTTTTAAATCAAAAGCAATTTGTAAATCTTTCATAATAATTCCTCCGACAATTAAAAGTATAAATAATAATTGTGTGGTAATTATATAAAAAATAAAGGAAAAAATCAAGATAGGGGAAGAAGGTATAAAAATAGATTAGTTATATTTCAAACTAATCTATAACTTGTAATGTGTTTTTTCATTTTTTATAAAATATTTAATCCTTATTCCAACTCTTTTTTTGTTCCAACCACGAGGCAAAGATATCTTCTATAAGTACTGAGCCAAAAAAGTAAAATTGATTTGCGAGTTCTATTGAAATTCGTTCAAAATCCTTGTTATCTTCATCTCTATTATTTCGACTTATAAACATTGATATATCGTATTTTTTATGAGTTTTTGTTATTGCATGAAAACTATCTGAAGAAAAATGAACAAATCCACAGACTTTCTTGTATAAATCATATACTGGAAGATTTAAATAATTACCTAATGCCTCGCACAAATACCAATCTTTTAATTTTTTCCCATTTATATCTTTAAAAGTATCAATCTGCTTATTTTCCCAAATTACTGATTTACAAAAATCCCCACTATCTACAACAAGAGTAGTAGCAAATGCCCTAATCACACAATCTATTTGAATTCTTGTTAATGCAGCAAGAATAGTAATATTTCTTTTACTGAATGCAAATAAAAAAGAATCCAATAACTTAATTGATTTATCAATCACAGACATAAAAAATAAATCCTCATAATAAAGTTCTTCAATCTTCATAAGATGTGAATTTGCTTTTTTATCTAGGTTATCTATTTTTTTTACTAATTCATTTTCATCTTTTATAAATTTGTATTCAACTTTAACCATACAACTACTCCTTTTTAGATTATCATACATTCAAATTACTATTTACCTAAGTTAAATAATACCACAAAATCAACAAATCTTCAATTAAAATACCATACACTTTTTTAAAATTACATCAAAATTCTAATTGTATAGTGGTCTAAACTTATACATACAATTAAAATTATAATTAGTAATTGTATTACAATACAAAAATAGAAATAACTTAAATCAATTACTAGAAAGGCAGGTGATTATATGGAACTTGAGAAAATAACTAGAACAACTCTAACAATGAAAGAGACAGCAGAGTATTTAGGAGTATCTTACTGGTTAGTTACACAACAAGTAAAGAGAAAACAAATACCATGTTCCAGAGTTGGAGGTAAAGTACTATTTAGAAAAGAAGTGCTAGATAGCTACTTAAAACAAAAAGAAGAAGCTTCTATAAAATCTGAGTAAAGGAGGAGTAGAAATGGTTAAGATAGCTATTTCAAAAATAAATAAAATGTGTGGGAGAGATAAAAATAGCAAACAACCATAAAGTGGATAGCTAAAAATAGATGGCTATCCACTTAAAAAATATTAGATATGATGAGATTCTTTAAATTATATAAATTTCTTTTTGAAGATGAAAAATATAAAAATATAAGTACAAATTCTAAAATAGCATTTTGTATCTATAGTGATTTAATATCACAAAACAAAAATGTTAAACGAGATAATGAAGGTAAAGTATATATACAAAATCCAAGAGAATATTTAATGAAAACTTTAAATGTTTCTAGAAATACAGTTACTAAAATTCATAAAGAATTACAATCAGTAGGACTAGTTTTAGATAAATGGGAAGATGGAGGAAAACCCAATATTCTGTATCTCAAAAATTGTGAAACTCCTAAAGAGCAAGTAATTCACAAAAATTGTGCAACGCAAAAAGTGGAAGAAAAGAAGATAGAAGTTGTGGAAGAAACTAAAAAAGTAGAGGAACAAAAAACTAAAATAGAAGAAGTGTATGTAGAAGAATTTACTATGCAAGATATTGAAGATGCAAATAGATTTTTAAATACAATAGGAGATAAAAGAATAAATAAAGAATTCAATAAACTAATAAAGAATGTTAGACTGAATGCGTTTAATTCGATAGAGCAAGAAATGTTAAAAATAGGGTTAAGGATTTTAACTATTGTATATAAAGATGATGAAAGATATAAATTGATAACTAACTTAAATACTGCTTTGTTAGAAAAAGCTATTAATAGATGCAAAAGAAAAAAGAGAGGTGGCAGAAATATTGGTTATATACTAGCAGAATGTATCTTAAATGTAGTTTATAGTTCTGTGACTGAAAATGATTGGAATATCTAAATTTCACAAATATTGTGCGACGAATAATTAAATAAATAGAAGGTGTCTGGCAAATGTCAGACATTTTTAGGTTGTGTCATACTCGTTGAAAGCTCTGCTTTCAAGCTGTGTAAGGCTGTTTGTCGGACAGCTATTCTTTCTCTACGAGGTATTTTTGTAAAAAAGGGCATTTTTATTGAGAAAAAAAAGTTTTTATGGTACAATATGCATATCAAAAGATGAAGGGAAAAATAGATATGTTTGAGATGCACAATAGACGATATACTGGAAGTAAATATAAATTAATGGAATGGATAAAAAAGTTAATAAAAGAAAACTGCGAAGGAGAAAGTTTTTTTGATGTTTTTGCAGGAACGGGAGTAGTAACTGAATATTTTATAAAAGATTTTAAAAGTTTTATTATTAACGACTTTCTATTTTCCAATGAAGTAATATATAAAGGTTTTTTGCTTCAAGAAAAATATGATATAGACAAAATGTATGAAATTACAAATTTTTATAATGAAATTAATAGAAATGATTTAAAGGAAAATTACATTTCACAAAACTTTGGAGATAAATATTTTAATTATGATGATGCAAAATTAATTGGATACATAAGAGAAGATATAGAAAAGAAATACAAACAAAAGGAAATAAATCAAAAGGAATACTATATATTATTATCATCTCTATTATTTTCATTAGATAGAATCTCTAATACTTGTGGACACTACGATGCATATATAAAAGGAAAAAATATAAGAAGTAATTTCAAATTTGAATTGATTTCCCCAATAGAACTAAAGGAAAATCAAGATATTAGTATACACAGAGAGGATGCGAATAAATTAGCAAAAAAAGTTACAGCGGATATTGCTTTTATTGACCCACCATATAATTCTAGGCAATATAGTAGATTTTATCATATACTAGAAAATATAACAAAGTGGGAAAAGCCAGAATTATATGGTACAGCACTAAAGCCAAAAGAAGAAAATATGTCAGAATATTGTAAAACATCTGCAGTTAAAGTTTTTCAAGATTTGATAAACAATTTAGATGTGAAATATATAGTTGTTACTTATAACAATACATATAATTCGAAGAGTTCTTCATCAAAAAATAAAATTACGTTAGAAGAGATAAAAAACATATTGGAGAGTATAGGGACTACACAAACATTTAGCAAGGCACATAAGTTTTTTAATGCAGGAAAGACTGATCTTAAAGATCACAAAGAGTATGTTTTTATTACGAAGGTGAGTTAGAATGAAAGATGATACAATAAGGTCACCATTCTTTTATGTAGGTGATAAATATAAATTAATGCCACAATTAAAAAAGTTATTTCCAGACAATATAGATAAATATATAGAACCATTTGTAGGAGGAGGTAGTTCATTCCTAAATTCAAGTGGAAATAAGTATATTTTAAACGATATAGATAAAAATGTAATATCACTACATAAAGAATTAGGTAAATATGCAGATAAACCAGAACAATTATTAGATGAATTGTATAAAATCATAGATTCTTATAATTTAAGTTGTTCATATAGAGGTATCAATGTTTCAAAAGAAATAAAAAAGAAATATGTAAAAACATATTATTCAAAATATAACAAAGAGGCTTATTTAAACATGCGAGCAGATTACAATAAAAATAAGAATAATACTTTACTCTTATATTTATTACTGATATATGGATTTAATCACATGATAAGGTTTAATTCAAAAGGAGATTTTAACTTGCCAGTAGGAAATGTAGATTTTAATAAAAATGTATATAATGCTCTTATGAATTATCTTGATTTCAGAAAAAATAATGAAATTGTATTTGAAAATTGTGATTATAAAAACTTTTTTAAAAAATTTGATATAGATAAAAATGATTATGTATTTCTTGATCCACCATATTTAATTTCTATGAGCGAATACAATAAGCTATGGAACGAGAATAAAGAAATAGAATTATGCAATTTCTTAGATGAACTTAATGCAAATGGTGTTAATTTTGGTATTACAAATTTAATATATCATAAAGGAAAAGAAAACAAGACATTTAATCAATGGTCTAAGAAATATAATGTATATGATATTGATAGTAATTATATAAGCTTTAATGATAATACTATAAAAAAAGACTCTAAGGAGGTTTTTGTTACAAATTATGGCAAAAAGTAAAAGTAAACCATTATCTTTTTCAACAACTATGAGAAATCCAGAACGAATAGCAAAATTTTTAAATTGTGTTTTACCATATGAAAATCAAATATTAACAAATGATGTAATAATGAAAATAATTAGTAATATAATAAAATCTAAATTATATAAAACAAATTATGAAAATGATGTATATAAAGAAGAGTTTAAAGATGAAGAATATCACTTCACAGAAGAGCAAATAAAAGAAATCATAATCAATAGTCCACAAAAACATAAAGAAATGGGATTTGATAGTGGCTGGCCTTCAAGATTTGATACTTTTTATAAATTATCTAAAGAATTTGGATATATGTACTATGAGATTGGACAACCTTTAGAAATAACTCAGGTAGGACATATGTTGATAGATGCATTAAATGAAATTCCTTGTAATGATCAAAAAATAAAAGATATTTTTTTGAATTCAATGATGAAATATCAAATAGATAATCCTTTTAGGAAAAATGCAAACTCAAATGTTCCATTGATTTTATTGTTACAGGTAATAAAACTTCTAAAAGAAGATCCAGAAGAAAATGGAGCAGGAATTTTTAGAAAAGAGATAAGCTTATTTATTTGCTGGCCCAATAATAATGCAAAACAACTTTATGACTTAATTAAAGAAATTAGAAGAAAATACAAATATAATTATAGCGATGAGTTTATGTACGATATATGTTTAAGACTATTGAATACTACTAATAGAAGATATGTAAAAATGAGCAAAGTATGTGGGGAAACAATAGATGAATATATAAGAAAGATGAGAATAACAGGAGTAATTTCTTTAAGAGGGAACGGAAGATTTTTAGATTATAATAGTTTAGAACAAAATAAAATTGATTATGTACTAGAAAATTATTCTACATACTCAACATTTACTAATCCAAAAGAATATACAGAATATATGGGACAAATAGATTCTAATATATTATCAATTAAAAATGATATAACTATTGATTTGGAAACATTAAAACAAGAAACATTAAAAAAATATGCCCAAAATTATGATAAAGAAGTTATTTATGACGAGTTAAAACTGGTTTGCAAAAAGAGAGAAAGCAAAGATCCTGTTTTAAGGTTTATTACTGCACCTGCGAGATTAGAGTTTTTAACAAGTATTGCTCTAATACAGCAATTTGATAACTTATTGGTACAGCCTAATTACCCTATTGATGATGAAGGACTACCAACGTCAACAGCTGGAGGAGATATGGCTGATATTATGTGCTATGAAGAAGAATATAATAGCTCGGTGGAAGTCACATTAATGTGTGGAAGAAGTGATCAAGTAAATAATGAAATTATACCAATAAGAAGACATTTAAAAGCGATGAAAGAAATAAACAACAAAGCATTTTCTGTGTTAGTAGCGCCTATAATACACGAAGACACAGTACAGGCAGCAATGATATATAAAATGAGAGAAAAATTAGATATACTAACGTATGATATAAATGAATTTATTATAGCAATATCAAATCTTGATAGATTTTCGAATATATTAAAAGGTCAAGCTGATGATGTTTATGGTATGGTGGCAGAAGATAGCGAAACTTATTCTTTAAGTAAAAACTAAATTATAGGAGTGTTTATGTATAAAATTTTTATAGATACAAATATTCTTTTGGATTTTTATAGAATTAATAATCAAAAGAGTATAAATGAAATTTTAAAAGAAATAAAAAAGTATAGTAAATATTTTGTTTCAACAGAGCAGTCTATGGATGAATTTTTAAGAAATAGAGAAAGAACTATATGAGATTTTGTAGAAGAATTAAAAAAACAGAATTATAAAGTACATGCAAATAGTATTATTTCTACATTGGATGTATATGATGAATATGCTAAAAGTGTAGCTAAAGCAAAGCTAAATACAAAAACTATTATAAATGAAATTAACAAATTAATAGAAAATCCAGAATTAGATTTAATATATAATATTCATTTGAATTTAAATAGAGACAGATACAATAGAACTAATAAGATTATTGAAAATTCTATAAGAAGAAAAATGATAGGTAATCCTCCTACTAGTGATAAATATACATGTGGAGATGAAATAATATGGGAAACTATTCTGGAATATTGTAATGATGATTTGATAATTGTAAGTAGAGATTCTACTTTTAAAGACAATTATAATTTTTTGAATGCTTAATTTAGAGAAAGAAAAGGTAAAGAATTAAAGGTCGTAGACACAATAAGCAAAGCAATAGAATTAAATAATGAGCTACCTTCAAAAGAGTTGGAATTTATCGAAAGTGATATAGTTATAGAGGAAGAATTAAAAGAATATGGAGAATTACAAGATAATTCAAATTGGGTAAATATTGTATATAATGCATTGATCGCACTAAATAATGAAGCAGATTTAAATGAGATATATAGCGAAGCAAAGAAAATAGTAGAAAATAGATATCCAAAAAAATTAGGAAATAAAGATATAGATGCTACAATACGAGGAATATTACAACATTATTCAAGCGATTCAAAAAACTTTAGTGGAAGAAATGATTTATTTGTTCAGGTCAAAAGAGGAAGATGGGGAATAAGGCGATAATGAATAAACAGATAGAGGGGGAAAAGTGAAAGAAAAAATATAGAACAAACGATACTTTACAAAAAATAAAAAAAATAAAAAATACTTGACAAAGCTAAAAAGAAATGATATACTCTTTTTAGCTTTTAAAATATAAGAAAGGAGGATTTCATGAACGAAGAAGAAAGAAAACAAATTTCACAAGCAATTATTGAGGGATTAACTCGTAATGTAGAAGAGTTCTATTTGGAAACAGGCTTAACACATAGAAATGGACAACATATGCTAAGGTGGGATTACATATATACCAATATAGCGAAAAATCTAGTAGGTAGCAAATTAAAATTGGTAAAGATTTGTAGAGGGATTTTTACATTTGATTTAATAATAAATGAAGAAGAAAAAATTGTTTATTCAGTTATAAAAGAAAAAAATCTTTCAACAATTAAAAGAAATAAAAATTCGAACCATTATATGTGGGCATTAGCATCAATAAATAAAAATATTGAACAAAAAGTAAAACAACTTTCGTTATTTGCAAATGATAATATAGATGAAAAGTTCTACAATGAAGTAATTGCTGAGATTGGTTTTATACCAGAAAATTATAAAACAGTTTTAATAGATGATTTGAATAAAAACTTTCCAGTAGTATATTTGTGTCAATTAGATAAAGATTTGAACGAATTATCTAAAATATTAATAGGAAAGAATAGTTTTGTAGAATATGAATTTAATAATATAAATGTTGACGAAAAAGAAGAATCAAGAGTTGAGATAAAATTAAAACAAAAAGCAAAAGACAAAGTTGAAGTTAGAATACGAAAAGAAAAAGATGATAAAATAAGTATATAAAGAGGTAAAAAATGTTTAATGGAGATAGATTAAAATTTGCTAGAACATATAGAGGGATGTCAGCACAAGAATTGGCTGAAAAAATTAATGTTTCTAGGCAATCAATAAATCAATTTGAAAATTATAATATAGATTCTGATAGAACTTCTAAACCGAGTATAGAAAATATAGAAAACATTGCTCAAGAATTAAATTTTCCGATAGAATTCTTTTTTCAAAAAGAAAAAGAAAATGTGAGAGTAGAAAATACATATTTTAGAGCGTTATTGAGTAGTAAAAAGAAAGAAAAAAATGCACAAATTAATAAGGCTGTTTTAATAACTGTAATATATGACATTCTACAAGAATATCTGGAATTTCCTAACATAAATATACCAATAATACAAGAAGAAAATTTAAGCGATAAAATGATATCTAATGTTGCTAAAAAATTAAGAGATTTATGGAATATAGAAAATAAACCAATAAAAGATATAATCTTTTTAATGGAGAATAATGGTATTTTGGTAACAGCACTTTCTACTAACACACAAGAAATAGACGCATTTACTCAATATGTAAAAATAGAAAACAAAGAGTATATGTGTGTAGTATTGGAGAATGAAAAGCTATCTGCATGTAGAAGGCAATTTAGTGCTGCACACGAATTGGGACATATTATTTTACATTCTAATCGAATTAATATGGAAGAGATTGAAAGAAGTGAGTTTAGAGAGATAGAAAGACAAGCCAATTTATTTGCTGCAGAGTTATTATTGCCAGAAGAAGAGTTTAAAAAAGACCTTATTATGCCAACTAGTTTAAAATGTTATGAGATACTAAAAAGAAAATGGCATGTTTCAATATTAGCGATGATGATGAGAGCTTGTAATTTGAATATAATTACACAAAATCAATTCCAATATTTAATGAAGCAATATACAATAAAAAATTATAGAAAACATGAACCATTAGACAATATAATTGAGATACCACAGCCTCAAACATTAAAAAGAGCTATTGAAATATTATTAACAAATAATGTATTTACACCAGATGAATTTTTAGATGAACTAAAGAAAAAAGAATGGGCAGTTGATTATAGAGAGGTTGAGGAATTATTAGATTTAGAAAAAGGACTATTAAAACCAAAATATTCGCAAAAAACGCAAGAAGTTAAGTTAAGGTTAATAAAAGGAAAAAAGGAGTGATAATGATGGCAAATAAAGTTAGAACATCAAAATCAGTAGCTAAAAAAGCTAGTAAACAGTTGAGAAGTACCAAGTCAACTAAAGCTGAAAAGTCAGTTGCAGGAAGTGCTCTAAGAAATAGAGCTAAAAAATAAATACAATAATAAATGAAACAAAAGCAGAGATTTTAATAAATAAATTTAAAATTTCTGCATTTTTTTATTTAAAATTACACAGTTCGACAAAATTTGCACAGAAAAAGAAGTACAATTAAAAGGGGCGATTATATGGCAAAGTTAAATCTATATAAAATCGATAATAGTAAGCAAGAAAGTTTTCTAAAAAATTTAGAAGAAAAATTAAATTTTATAAATACAAAAGAAATGAAAAATAGCAAACAAGAGTTATATGAGTTGTCGTTATACAATTATTTTCCAACATTTGATAAAGCGTTGAGTTGGAACTGGTTATTAAGTGAGTTTGATGAAGCTGGGTTTACTTATAAGGCCAATCCAAGAGCCATTGTAACAGTTAGTAAAACTAATAATTTGTATGTTATAACTTTTGGTAGTGCGTATTTTCTAGTTGATAAGTTTTGTGATAGAAAATTTGCTTTTGAATTTGCAAAACGCTCAGAATATAAGGATATAAAAACTACTGCTTTAAATGCACCAAATTCACAAAGAAATAAAGTAATAAATTCATATAGTAAGTGCTCTGAGCTTATTTATGATAGTGGACAATCATATTCAAAGATAAAAGCAAATATGAAAATGAACGAAGGAGAAGAGCGATTTAATGGTACAATTGAAGTAGGAACTTCAATTAGGTTTTCAATGAAAGATAATTCATTAGAAAATATTGTAAAAATAATAGATTATGTAGAAGAGACATTAGAAAAAGAAATAATTCATAATATTCCACTATTTTTAGAAGTAGAAAAAGAAAGAGTAGAGGAACTTGATGCTAAACTAATTGATAATATAAGGAAAGGAAATGCTGAAGTTAAATTTTCAGAATTTGATATTATTGGAGTAAACGAAACATTTTATTATAATGAATCTGGATTTTTGCTCAGTTTTGATGAATATGAGGAATTTGTGGAAGAATTGGACTGTGGTGTAATTGTAGAATTTATTAATAAATACAAAATCAATGATGAAAATATATTAAAGATAAACATAGAAACAAATAATGATGATTTTTCACAAACAATGGGATTAAAAGACTTAATTGATTTTACAGATGATACAGAAAAGGTGGTAATATCTAATGGTATTTGGTATGAATATAATGATGATTATTTAAAATATCTAAAAGAATCAATTGAAGAACTAGATGTTGAATATGATTCCCAATATGATAAATTTGATGATACGTATTTAAAATATATAGATGAAATATATCAAGAAGAGAAAGATAATCCAGAAAATAATGGAATGACAGAAATTGAAATTAAAGGTAAATTAAAGAAAAGGCTGTATAAAGAACGAGTATTTAATATGTTGAGGGAAGAAAAAGATGGCTTTGAAAATCATGATAGAGAAATAGAAATAGAAGATGGTAATAAATTTGAATTAATGGATTTATATAAGGACAAAACTATGTATGCAGTAAAGATTGGAAATTCTTCTTCAAAGTTATGTTATGCCATAGATCAATCTGTTGTAGCTATGAAAATGCTGAAAAACAATGGAATCAAATTAGATGTAGAAAAAATAGGAGTTTGGTTAGTATTAGAAAAAAGACAAAAATTAAAAACAACAAAGGGAAAGATAGATTTAAATAGTTTAGATATGTTGATGCTAAAAAATAGAATAGATTCATGGAAAAAAGAAATAAGAGTAGCAGGTTATAAACCAGTTATTAGAATAAACTACACTAAATAATTAAGCCGAGAACTAACTCTCGGCTTTAACATTTTACACAATCTTCATTATTTCACTTCTCACGTACTCTTCCACCATATTATCAATCATATTATTATACTGAGTAATTACTATAAACTCGTGAGTTTTAGGCTCTGGGTATTGTTCCTTTAAGAAAAGCCTCACCATATCTGCAAACTCATACAAATACTTTTCTTCTTCATACAAAAAATCCATAAGACTACAATCAATAGTAAGTTTACTATACCTCATAGGATTCAATTCTTTCAAATACTTTTTTAAAAGTATACCATATCTTTTAAGAGCCATAGTGATTACCACCTAAACTCATTATTACTAAATTCAAGCAATCTCCAAAACCAGCCCTATAATATTTATCATTATAGTAATTACAAAAATCTAAAAAGTCATCATAAACTTTTTCTAATATTACTTTTGCAAACTCTCTATTTTTATGAGGCAAACTTTTTAATAGCTTGTCCTCAAGTTCATCAAAGTGCAAAAGATGCTTTTTATCCTCCTTTGTTAATTTTGCTAATTCCTCATCTCTAAATATTATCCAATCTGATAATAAATCATTTAAATCATTATTTAATATTTTGTTTTTCATTAATTTTACTTCCAATTTTTACCATTTTTCTTGGGGGGATTTTGGTAAAAAAATTCTCCCCAAAGTTCCTAAAATCACACAAATGTTCCAAAAACCCAGAACTCTGAAAGTGCTGAAATACCAATAAAAACTAAACATTTCTTAATTTTTCAAAATCAGAGTTATGCAAACTCATAACCCTCATCCCCTATACCTCCACCTCCTTTTATGATATAATACTCTCATATAAAGGAGGCCCAACATACAAATAACATACAAAGAACACACCCCAACCCCAGAGGAATTTAACAACCTCGCAGAAGTGGTAGACTAGGGAACAAGAGAAAACAAAATAATAGAAGCAGCCCTAAAACACACCCTATACTCACTATGCGTATACGATGAAAACAAGCTAATAGGCTATGGAAGAATCATAGGAGGCAAAACAATATTCCTATACATACAAGACATAATGGTAAGTCCAGAATATCAAGGTAAAAAATAGGAGCAGGCATGATCTTATATGATGAATAAAAAAAGGGGGGAAGCTAACATGAAAAAAATAATAAACGATTTAGTAAACAGCTACTTAATTCTAAAATGTTTACCGTTCATAATAATTATAATAGCACTTCTAACAGTAGGATATTTTAAATTTGCCAAACCAATTTACGAAGAAAATAAAAAAAATGGTTATGGCATATTTGAATCAGCAAAAATAGACCCAATGACAGGAGAAGTAATACCAAAATCTCAAATAGATACATACAATAACTCAAACAAAACTATAATAGATGCAAGAGGAAAAGAGACCAACCTTTTTTATCTTAGTAAGATGAGGGATAGCATATGTGACTACTTAAATGAGGGCATAACAAGTGTTAATCAAGGATTGATAAAAGGAGGATGTCAACTTTTATTGCAAGACACATTAGGCGTTGACTTTGAAATAATAGGCAATGAATTATATGTAAATAATATGTGGATTTCTGGACCAAATGACTTTAGAGATACAGTTAATACAATTGTTAAACAGATTTATAGAAAACAGAATGGATTAAGCTTGTAAATGCTCCAAACCGAACAGTTCAGCAGTGAACTGGAAGAAAAAATATAACACAAAGAAATATAGTATGAAAATCAGCAGACTCTAATATTAGTACCGCGAATTTTCATACTATTTCAACCTTTTTAAGTAACTATTTAAAATTTTTCCTATCTCATAACACATAAAAATTGTAAAAATATTATAACATATTTTAAATAGGAAAATCAATCAATCAAAAAAATATCTTGTGTAGATTTGGGTTCATAAAGCGAATGTAATTAGATTAAGTATTACCAACAAAACCAGAATTGCCAAGGATTTGAACATTCCTTGATTTTTTGTTAACTCAAAAAACGGCGGAAATCTTGTAAGATGCTGAAAAAGTAAAGAGGCTGTGATATAATAAGGGAAAATAATTATAAAGGTTGATAGTATGAATCAAGAATATTTAGAATTTATGAATGATAACTTTAGAATAATTCTTTTATAATCTACTTACAGGAAGTAAATATGAATTAAAAAATAGGTATACACATATTGATTATGTTCAAGAAAAAAATCAAAATGAAATAAAATCAAGTAATCAAACATTAGAAGAACAGGCAATTATAAATATATTAAAAGAAAATCCGAGGACAACACAAGAAGAAATAGCAACAAAGATTGATAAATCAATAAGGACAGTAAAAAGCTATATGTCAGAAATGCAGAAAAAAGGTCTAGTAGGAAGAAAGAACAGTAAAAAGAATGGCGAGTGGATTGTGAATGATTAATAATAAATTAAAGGAGAAAGGCTATTGCCTTTCTCCCGAGGTCGTTATCAACGCTTCTTTTTCTCCAGACGCTCCTTAAGTTCCTTTGCGATTTCCCGGAGTTCCTGGTAGGTAAAGTCGCCGCCATACCATTCATTCTTTTGCGCATGAATTTCCTTGGAAAGTTCCATTTCAGGAATCCCGAATTCCTTTGCTACCTCACGAATCATTTTGTTCTGATTGTGGTTGTTCGACATTTTTCCATCAGTAGGTAAGAAATCTTTGCGCGCCATAAGAAGACCTCCTAAAAAAATTTAAGACCACTGGTCTTAGAACAAAATATATTATAACACAAAGGTTTACATAAGTCAACAAAGAGAATAAAAAATTAAAAAATAAAGAAAGGTGACCACAATGAAAGCCTTAGTAATTTCCGACATCCATGGAGATGTCGACCACTTAAAACAAATATTAGAAATATATAATAAGGAAGGTGCAAGCCGACTTCTAATCTTAGGTGATTTCTGCCGGATATTTCAGCACAATAAACGATGATGAAGTCGCAGACCTATTAAACACATACTCAAAAGAAATATCAGCAGTAAGAGGAAACTGCGATAATGAAAGAATAGAAGACCTATTACAATTTACACTGCTAGACGTAAGGCACATCAACCTAAACGGAAAAGTTATAACACTAACACATGGCCATTTATATGATAAATATCACCTACCAGAATACTGTGGAGACATATTCCTAAGTGGTCACACACATTATGGAATGATAACAAAACAAGATAGTAAAATATTTGCAAATCCAGGTTCAATCTCAAGACCAAGAAACGGTTCAGAGCGCACATATCTACTTATAGACGAAAACAAAATCTACCTAAAAAATCTAGAAGGGCAAGTTCTAGTAGAAGAAAACATATAACAAGAGTCAACATAACATTGCACGAGCCTATAATTTGTGCTATAATAAAACAGTAAAACTTTTAAGGAGGTATCGTACATGTCAAATGACAAGAACGATCGAAAGAAGCAAGGTAAAATACTTGCAACAATAATTATCCTAGCATTAGCAACAGTGCTTGGAATTAACGCAAAAGACTTAATTCCAAATGAAACAAGCCCAAAAGAAGACTCAAAGTCATATGTTCAGGCAGAAAGCAAACCAAAAGAAGATTCAAAACCAGATGTTCAAGAGGAAAGTAAGCCCAAAGAAGATTCAAAACAGAATGCAGAGGAACAAGAAAAGCCAACCGAAACAATTCAATCAGTTGAAGGAACTTTAGAGCTAACAATGATAGATGTTGGCCAAGCAGATTCCTTTTTCTTTGAACAAGGGGACAGCACAGCATTAATCGACTGTGGCACACGGTCCACAGGCAAAGACGTTGTTCAATACCTAAAAGATCAAGGCATAACTAAAATTGACTACGTGTTTGGAACACATCCACACGACGACCACATGGGTGGAATGTATGATGTAATTACAAACTTTGAAGTAGGCACAATAGTTCTGCCAGAAGTTACAGACACAATAACCACAAACTGGTACTTAAAACTCATGAACGAGATAAGTACAGGCAATTACACAACCGAATATGCTGAAGTTGGAACAACTTATAACATTGGTGATGCAACCTTTGAAATAATTGGGCCGATTAATGCACCAACAGGAAACTTAAATAACTACTCAACTGTTATAAAAGTATCCTTTGGAGAAATGGATGTAATAATGACAGGCGATGCAGAAAAAGATGTTGAAGCAGATATTCTGCGGACAGGCATAGACCTAAATGCAGAAATCTTAAAAGTTGGGCATCACGGTAGTGATACTTCAACAAGCACAGCATTTTTAGATGCAATAAACCCACAATATGCTTTAATTTCGGCAAAAGTTGGGAATAAGTATAACCACCCAACAGCAGAAACAATGCAAAACTTAGAAGACAGAAATATTGAAGTCTACAGAACAGACGAATGTGGAACTGTGGTTGCAACTATCACAACAGATAGTGTTACATTCAGCACGTCTCCAGGGGACTACTTAAGTGGTCCTGAACTTGAAGAAAGGAGCAAGCAATGAAAAGCTATGCATCCATAGACAGGGTTGAAAACGAATGGGCAGTATGCGAAGTCGAGATGATTCCCGTAGAGGAAAGTAATGTATGCGACTTCTTCAGCAAAGAAACTGAAATGATTGATATTTCTCTTAACAAAATAATTGAATCAGTTGGAGAAATTCAAGAAGGAGACATTTTGGTAATTGAACATGATGGAGAAAATGCAAGCATCATCTACGAAAAAGATGATGAAGAAAAGCAAAGACGAATTGTACTTTTGCAAAAAATGATAGGATAGGTAAAGTGGTAGAAGCAAGACTTCTACCACTTTTTTATAAAAATAAATAAAACTTGTTCAAAAAATAAAACTTTATGATATAATATCATGTAGAAAAATATAAAACAAAAAGAAGAAAAAACGTTAAATAAAGAGGTAAAACAAGTGAGAAAAGAAAAACTCAAAATTTATATTGATAATTTAGAGCAAATAAACAAAGAACTAGAACCAAAGTTCCCACAAGAAAGTGAATTTACAGTAGACGAACTTCAAGAACCAAAATTAGTTATCGAAAAAATCTATAATCATCTTAGTAGAACGGCAAAGGATATCCTAGATAAATATGATATAGATATAGAAACACTAAAAATAATTATGTGTGTTAAAGAAGATAAGGAAACTAGAGACACAATACTAGGACCAAAAGAGGGAAATGAGTTGTTGCAAAATATTATAGACATATATGGAGAAAATGCCTATGATATTATAAACTGTGATGGAAATAGTATGTCTAATATTAATGGAATTATAGAAGGTGAGTCATCTGCAAAATATAAAGAGTTTTACCAAAATGCACTTAAAAAAAAATGTGAAAGTGCTAGAGATTTTAGAGAACTTACATATATACTATTAGATACAAAACCAGAATTTATAAAACCAGAGATAGTAAGAAATTTTATAGCAAAACAAGAAGGAACAATTCCTTTTAATGAAATAGAAGATTTTATAAGTGAAACACCAATCAAAGCAATAGATGGGCAAACGGTAAAAGACTTAATACAAAAAACCAATTCAATAAGCTTAAGCGATGTAAATAATGAATGGTTTGAGAGAATGCAACCAGAATTATTTGATGAAAAATTTAGTAAAGAATTAATAGATAAAGCTGAAGAAGATAGTGTTAGAAGAATATTGAGATTAATGCCAAGAGAAGCAAAAACAAAAGAAATTTATGAATTAGCTATAGAAAAACAAAAAGATGCAATTTATGATTTACCAGAAGATAATGCTTTTCAACAAATGACAGATGAAGAATACCAAGAATGGTATGAAAAACAAGTAATGTCCATAATGAATAATAAAAGTAGTGAATACATAATGAACATGCTAGGCAACCTTAGTAAAAAACACATTACTCCAAACTTATGTAAAATCTGTGCAGAAGAAATTGTAAACATATCAAATGTAGAAAGCTTTTTAAAAATACTTCCAAAAGAAAGTAAAACCCAAGAAGTATACGAAATCTTGGTAAATAATGATATTAGAATGATAAAGACTATTCCACTAGAAAACATTAACCCTAATATCACTGATGAAGAATATGAAAAATGGGCAGAACAACTAATAATTAATAAAATAAAAACAGAAGAATATAGCGATTTAGTAATAGATAGCATACCAAGAGAAAGAATGAGTGAAAATATACTTTTCCAAATAAATGAATCTCTTTATAACTCACCAAATCGTGGCTGGGTAGAAAAACAACCAACAACTGGACTTTTGCCAATATATAAAAGAACAATGGAATTATATGATAAGCTTCTAGAACATAATATGAGTCTAGCAACTGAAGCACAGAACATTCCATATATAGATAAAGATATAGAACAAATACAAAGTGAACAGGAAAGAGAAGAATACAAAAAATGGAAAGCACAATTTTCGGAAGAACAAAAAGAAGAATATAGAAAATGGTATGTAAAAACAATGGAAGAACTTATAAAAAAAGGCTACGAGAATGTTCTAAATGTTCCAAGAGAAATATGGACAGAAGAAATGTGGAAAAGTACATCTAATCTTGGAATAGTTCCTGTACCACAAAATGAAAAAGAAGCAAAAATTTTCGAAAAACTTGCTTTGAGAGTAATTAGTGGAATAGGAGAATTTGATAATACTGATAGATTTGAAGGTTTTCCAAAAGAATGCATTACAGAAAAGGTCTTATTAGAAGCAATAAAAAAGCAACCATTATACTTAAACTATGCAGATAAAAACAGACAAACATTTAAAAAATTAGCAGAAATGGGATATAAAAAAGAGCTTGAAGAACAAGGAAGAACAGAATTAACTGAACAAGAAATAGAGCTAATGAAAAAGTTTTCAGAAAAAAATGCAACATTATTTACAACTTTAAGGTTTAGTTCTTTAAAACCAGATATCGTAAATATTTTAGGAAAAGACAACTTAGAAATAATTGTAAGATATCCCAACATACAAGCAAAACTAGAAACAATATCACATAGTAAAGAAGCTTTAAATGTTTTAAACTTTACAATACAATATTTAAAACAAGATAGTAAATATCTTGCACCACTAATACAAGAATTAGTAGAGTCTATAGATAAAGAAGGAAGTCACCATACTGAAAACAATATATATAAATTAATAATGGAACCAAATGAATTTTTAAAGCTGGTTTCAAGTAAAATACAGAATAATCAAGAGCCAATGACAGAATATGAAAAGACAATTATTTCATATTTAGTTTTAAACCCAGAAGAGGCAAACCAAATAACTAATTATTCTGATATAGAAAACTTTAATCAAAAGAAAAATATAGAACTTGATGGAATTATAGAAAATAAACAATCAACATTCATAGAAGTTAAAAATGCTTATCTTGAAAGAACACTAGGAATAAATTACGATAAAGCAGTTGAATTAACAAGAAAATATGGAAGTAATGTTCAAGAACTATTAGAAAAAATTCAAATGCAAGAAAAAATTACAGATAAGGATAGAGCAAAGATACAAGCCCTTGAGGCACTAGCAAAAATACAAGAAATAATTAAACAAGAAGATATTAAACAAATAAGAAACCAATACAGAGAAAAAAATGTAGAAGAAAGTAAAGCACAAATAATTGCTAGATACAAGCAAGCAATATCTCTCGAAACTACTATAAAGATGGCTTATACCCAAGATATGGTTCAAGAATTGAATAGTTCAAAAAATGAGAATTTTACAGAACAAACTCAATATACAGAAGATGGTCATGAATATGTAGTAAGAAAGATGAATGGACCATTTAGCAAAATGATAAGCGTAATGGATGCTTACAAAACAAGTACAGCCGAAGGAGATATGTATGATAAATGGAATACAACAAAAATGGCAGAAAGACATGCATTATGCTATAGTTATATAACAGAAGAAAATATAGGCACAGCACAAAGAGATAACACTAAAAAATTAATGATATCAATAAAAGGCTTTAATGAACAGGCAATTGTTGCAATGGCACCATATGATATATGCTCAGACAATAATGAAATTGAAACATATGCAGGAAGACCAGAAAAATATTATACAGCAAAAAAATTGCCAGACTATACAAGAGGACTTTATTCTGAAGTAGATATAGAAATTCAAGATACATCTAAAGAAACAGGAGAATATAAAAAAATTCAACCTGCGAGTATAATTTGTTTTGAAGAAGTAGACCCTGAAAGCATACAAGCTGCAATTTCTCTAAGTGAAAAATCAGGAAGAAAAATTCCAATTGAATTAATAGACAGAAGAGAATTAGCAAAAGTACAGAGAGACCAGATAGATAAACTTCTAGAAAAATTTAAAACAAAAAAAACAATACAACCAGAACTCATAGAACAAATAATAACAAAATTTAACAATGTTAGAAATGCTCACTTCACATCTGATTTATTTCAGGAGTTAGTAGGCGAAGGAACTGGTAAATTTGCAAATCCAGATGCGATATTTAATAATGTACACCTAAATGAAATTCTTCATGATACAATAGAAACAGTAAAAAAACAAATACAAGAAGGCAATAGAGAAGAAGGATTAAAAGCATTAAAACAAATAAAACAAAGCATAAATGCAGAAAGAGAAAAATATGAATTGCTACCAAGTATGTATGAAAAGCAAATGATGGCAGGTATTAGTTTAGATATAGACTATTCAATAGATGAAATTCAAAGACAATATGGCTCAAAGACTGAAATACAAGGAAAACCAAGCAAAAGCATTGAAATACTAGAACAATCTTCAAGCTTAGAGAGTACTACGTTTGAAGCAATTTTTAAAACAAAACAATATCCTGCGGAGCAAGGAAAGCAGTTATCCTTAGATGAAGCTAAAGCATATCTAGATTTACAAGAAGTTAAAAAAGCTTTTTCAGAAATACAAGAAAAACGGATATTATAGCAAACATAAGAAATTTGGAGAAGAACACATTTCTAGAGTATTAATGTATTCAAATATGATTGCTAATTTAGAAGGCTTTGATGCACAAACAAAGAAAATAATTCTTGAAGCAAGTAAATACTATTCATGTGGAAGGCAGTTAGATGCTTACGAGGAACATGAAAAATATAGTGCAAAAATAGCTGGAGAAGATTTACAGGGACAACTTCCAGACAATGAAATAAGATTAATACAAGCAACAATAGAAGATGCGCAAATCAAAATAGAAATATATAGGGACCGATATGGACAAACTAGATATAAAGAAGCTTCACAAGCAGTAGAAGAAAAAACGGAAGAATTAATGAGGAAATACCAAATAGATAGTATAGAAGTTCAAAAGGTAATGAAGATGGCAGAATGCATTAGAGATGCCGTAGCACTAGATACTACACAATTTGTTAAACGAGCAGAATATAATTCACCTAGTGAATTAAAATTCCGGTTTTAAAACACAATCAGCCCAAAAACTTATGCGGAATTAGCTATGGAATGCAAGATGAGTTATCACGAGGAAGACTATCAGAATTCTCCAAAATTGCAAAAGTGGAGTTTGATGATAAAGAAGTAATAGACCAAATTATGAAAGACTACTTTACAAAAATGGATATAAGCGGACCCAAAGAAACAGAAGATATATCAATAACTACTTCTCCAATAGTTAGAGAACTATATTTTAGAGATAGATTTAAAGAAATAGAAAATCCGGAAAAACTTGCCATGGAACTAGAGCAAGAAACAAAAAAGCAACCTATTACAGAAAACTGTATGCAATCTGTAAGAAATATAGCAGCTACAAGGAAAGTAAGCGAAGTAAGAAAAGCAAGTCATGAAGTTAAAGAAGAATATACGAAAAGAGAAAATCTTATTCAAGATAACGAAGAAGAAAAAGAATAGAAAAGGAGAATAAAATTGGTTACAAATGAGTTTGCTGAAGCATCAGCAGAATTAATTGAAATACTAAAATACATACCAAAAACAGAAGTTGAAAAGATACCATTAAAACTAAGAGCTTTTTTTGAAGATGTTTCAAAACCAAACTATAGTGTAAGAATTGACCCTCGAAAACCTTTGGAAGAGCAAGATTTAAAGGAAAAAACAAAAGATTTAATAACAGTTATATATAGAAACTATTGGTGCACAGAAGAAGAAAAGCAAATATTAGACAAACAATTACTTGAAAATGATAAAAAATACGAAGATGAACTTAGGAAAAAATATAATCCAAATAAACTATTTGAAAAAAACACCAAAGTGCTAGAAAATGAAGATACAAAAGAATTGATAAAATATGAAAAACATGGAATAATATACAAATTATTTAGTTGGATAAGGAGAATATTTAAAAGGTAAATACAAATGAAACTTCTGAAACTCAAAAAAAGTATTATAAGAGAAAGGTAAAAGGTGATTTATATGAAGAAATCCACAAAAATCATACTTGCAGTTTTAATTATAATTGCAATCATAATTGGCATAATGTTTTTAATTGATTTAAACAGAATGAAGCATAACAAACCAGTAATATTTAGTACATGGGGCAGAAAATATGTACCACCAGCAAAAGTTAATACAAAGCTAAATATAGTAACATCTTTAGAAGATGAAATAACATCAAACACAGCTTGGTGTGGTACGTTTAACTTAATTTGGAACGATTTAAAAAATGACCTAGCAAAACAAGATATCATTTTTTCTCCACAACCAAAGATGGTAGATAACTTAAATAAAGGAACATTTAACACATCATATTTATCAGAAGATAGTTATTACAAAGTTTATGGAACTCCAACACCAGAATTAAAAAAACAAATTGAAAAAGCTATTAAGGAAAAATTTAACGAAACAAGTAGCATTTTAGATGACTTTAATTGGGATGGAGCAACAGAAAAAGACTATTTTTTATATACAATGCTTAAAAAAGAATTCGAATTTCCAAAAGTATTTACAAACTTAGATAATGGAAATTTTGGAAAATATAAAAATGTAAAATATTTTGGAATTGATTCAAACACAAAAAAGGATGTAAGAGAACAGGTAGAAGTATTGTATTACAACTCAGATAGCAATTTTGCAGTTAAGCTAAATACAAAACAAAATGATGAAGTAATAATTTCAAGAGGAAACACAGAAAACAATTTTGGTGATATATTTAAAGGTATAACTGAAAAATCAAGTAAATATGATGGAAGCAAATCATTTAATGAAACAGATAAATTAAAAATACCAAAAATTAGCTTCAACTTAAAACAAGAAATAACAGAAGTTGAAAACAAACCATATACTTTTTCAAATGGAGATATATACTACATTGAAAAAGCTCTACAAACAATTGAATTTGACTTAGATGAAAAGGGTGGTAGAATTAAAAGCGAAGCAGGAATGATGACTAATTTAAGTGCAGCAATGCCAGAAGAACCAAGAGAATTTATGGTAGATGACACATTCACAATATTCTTAAAAGAAAAGGGAAAAGACTTACCATACTTTGCAGCACAAATTTCAGATATATCACAAGTTCAAGAGGATGTAAAAGAAAATTAGAAAAATAAGAGAAAGGTAAAAGGTGATTTATATGAAGAAATTCACAAAAATCATACTTGCAATCTTGATTATAGTCGCAATCGTAATAGGCATAATGTTTTTAATTGACTTAAACAGAATGAAAAACAGCAAACCAGTGCTATTCAACACATGGGGAAGAAAGTATGCACCCACAACAAAAGTTAATACAAAGCTAAATATAGTAACATCCTTAGAAGATGAAATAACATCAAACACAGCTTGGTGTGGTACGTTTAATTTAATCTGGAATGATTTAAAAAATGACTTGGCAAAAAAAGACATAGTTTTTAATCCTCAACCAACAGTAGTAGATAACTTAAACAAAGGAACATTTAACACATCATGCTTATCAGAAGATAGTTATTACAAAGTATATGGAAATCCAACTCCTGCGCTAAAAAAACAAATTGAAAAAGCTATCAAAGATAAGTTCAATGAAACAAGTGATATTTTGAATGATTTTAGTTGGGAAGAAGGAGAAAGTAATAATTATTTCCTATATGTAATGCTAAAAAAACAATTTGAATTTCCAAAAGTGTTCACAAAATTAGAAAATGGAGACTTTGGAAAATATAAAAATGTAAAATACTTTGGAATTGATTCAAACACAGATGAAGCTGTAAGAAACCAAGTTGAAGTATTATATTACAACTCAAGTAGCGATTTTGCAATAAAACTAAAAACAAAACAAAATGATGAAGTAATAATCTCAAGAGGAAACACAGAAAATAATTTTGGAGATATATTTAAAGGTATAACTGAAAAATCAGGTAAATATAATGGAAGCACAACATTAAATGAAACAGATAAATTAAAAATACCAAACATAAAATTCAACTTAAAAGAAGAAATCACAGAAGTTGAAAACAAACCATTCACATTCTCAAACGGACAAGAATACTGCATTGACAAAGCATTGCAAACAATACAATTTGAGCTAGACGAAAAAGGTGGAAAAATCAAAAGCGAAGCAGGTATAAGTTTAAAAGAAGCGGCAATAATGCCAACAGAAAAACCAAGAGATTTCTTAGTAGATGACACGTTTACAATATTCCTAAAAGAAGAAGGAAGAGACTTACCATACTTTGCAGCACAAATTTCAGATATATCTCAAGTTCAAGAAGACATACAATAAAATTAAATAAGCCCCAGTTGTAGCTGGGGCTTTAACTTTATTCCACACTCTTCAAACTCTCAATCATATCAATTTTCTTCAAAACGAAATGAATTATAAAATTAACAATAAACGAGAAGAAAATAGTAATTATACTAGAGTAAACATAGCTTATTGGCTTTATATTCCTCATAAATTTAAGCGTATCTATCTCTATGCTTGATATTATAGCAGAGGTTAAAAATGTTCCAAATACTAACCCTAAAGCCACACCAACTATAGTAAATATAATGTTTTCTTTATTTATATAATTATCAACCTCTTTATCATAAAAGCCTAAAACCTTAAGTGTTGCAATTTCTCTTTGTCGTTCTGCTATATTTATATTTGCTAGGTTGTATAACACTACAAAATCAAGCATTGCAGAGGCTACTATTAAAATTACTACTACATAATTCATTGTATTTAGCATATCGCTAACTGAATTCATAAGAGCACTGATTAGTGATACTGAGGCTACTCCGTCATAGCCTAAGATATCTTCAGATATCTTATTTTGCTCATCTTCGCTGATGTCTTTTGTATTAAAATATATAATGTCTGTTTGATATTGTTTCAAATTACTTTCATAAAATTCTTTAGACATATACACATAATGGCTAACATGGTTTTGTACAATGTTGTTTACTTTAAACTGATACTCATTATCATCTGCATCAACAAATGTTATACTATCTCCTGCAGATATTCCAAGCATTTCAGCAATTTTATCTGTTATAATTATTCCATCATTTTCAATACTAACATTTTCTCCTGTTTTAAAATCCATTAAATTATAAACTGTAGTATAGTTATCTAAATTTTCTGGAACAAAAACTGTTACATTGTAGTTTTTAGAACCGTTGCTAAGCTTTGCGGTCGTTGCACATACTGTTACATAGCTTTCTATATTTTCATTGTTTTGTAAGTATTCTTCAATTTCTGGTAAGTTATCAGTGTTTGAAAGTGTAATTGTTGCATCATATTTGAAAATTTCTTTAAATTCTGCATTAGGTATATCATCTACAGAATCTCTTATTCCAAAGCCAGTAAGCATAAGTCCTGTACAGCCTGCAATTCCTATAATTGTCATTAACGCTCTTTTCTTATATCTAAAAATATTTCTAGCAGTAACTTTATGGGAAAAATTAAATCTTTTCCAGATAAATGGTATTTTTTCAAGCAATATTTTCTTACCGCTTTTTTGGTGGTTTTGGTCTCATTAAAACTGATGGCATCTGTTTAAGTTCTTTTACTGCAACTAAAATTGTAGCACCACCAATACAAATAAACGAAATTATTGTTCCAAGTAAACCAATATCAAATCTGAAACTTGAGTAAAATTTTGGTATACTATAAATCATTGAATACATAATCCATACTATATTAGGTATTAAATATAAACCAACAATCATACCTAAAGCTCCACCTAAGATACATGCAAAAAGAGAATAGATGATATATTTTAAAATAATTTGAGTATTAGTATAACCAAGTGCTTTTAATGTTCCAATTTCTATTCTTTCTTCTTCAATCATTCTTGTCATTGATGTTAAGCTTATTAAAACAGCAACAAGATAGAAAATAACTGGGAACAATTTTGAAATATTAGACATTGTTTTTATTGCATCAAAAATGTTGTTGTATCCAGAGTTATCAAGCCTGTCTTGAATATACCATTTGCATTTTTCAATTTTAGAAATCTCATTTTTTGCATCATCAATTTTTGATTGGGCTTCATCTAATTTATCTTGAGCTTCTTGCTTTTTATCCTCGAATTCAGCTTTACTGCTAGATAATTTAGACTTTGCCTTTCTAATTTCAGCTTTGTTATTTGCTATTTCAGTTCTTGCTTGTTCAAACTTAGCTTCAGCTTCTTTTTGAGAAGCTTCTAATGCTTGTTTTTGCTTTAAAAGTTCAGCTTTTTGGGCTTCTTTTACAGCATCTTCTAAAGGAGCTGCTTCAAGCTGTTTTTCTGCATTTTCAATTTGCGCTTTAGCACTTGCAAATTGTGCATTTGCTTGCTCTATTTGAGTATTTAATTCTTTTTCACCATTTTGAATTTTTCTCTCAGATGATGCAATTTGATTTTCAGCATTTTTAATTTGGCTTTCTGCATCTTGTAATTCAGCTTCAACATCTTGTTTTTTATCATCAAATTCTTTTTGAGCATCATTAACTTTTTTAGTCGCTTCATCTACTAAAGACTGATATCTAGCATTTTCTCTGGTTTCTTTAATAGCTTCAATTTCGCTTGTTACAGAGTTTATAATAGATAAATATTCATCACTATTTGTAACAGTTTCTTTAGCGTCTTTTGCAGTTACATAAACGCCTGTGTAATAGTCCATATTAATTACATTTTTTGTGAAGATATAAAATGAAACTGTTCCATTACCAATATTTGTATTTCCTCTTTCACTGGATATATATATAGGTGTTTCTGCAATTCCTACAATTTCAAATTCTTTTTTTGTAAAAATTGGTTTGTCATCAGAATCTAAATCATTATTTTCTAATACTATTTTTTTACCAATGTATCTCTCTGCACCTTCTCCTGTACGAACAATAGCAGGATCTATTAAACATTCATTTTCATTTTCAATATTTCTCCCTGCAACTATAACTGGTGTATTAACATTTTCGTTATATTCAATTACCTTACAAATACTTTCTTTATCATCAATTTTAGATATGGAATCTTTTGTTTGAATTCCATAAGCGTTTTCAACTCCATCTAGAGCTTGTAAGGCTGTAATATCATCATCAGTTAACCCTAAAGTAGAGATAATATTTATATCATATAAATTGCTAGAATCTGCGTATTTATCTAAGCTATCTAGCATATCAGGGCTTGTAGCCACAAGACCTGCAAAAAAGCCAACTCCTAAAAATGCCATAACCAGTATAGAAATAAACCTTCTTCTTGTTTTATAAATTGATTTTAAATTATTCTTTAACAAAGATTTTTTTATCATTTTGCATACTCCTACCATTCTATTTTATCAATTGAAATTGGTTTTTCGTTTATAACAATTTTTTCAGAAGTACCATTTTTAAAGTGAATAACTTTATCAGCCATTGGCGCAATCGCAGTATTATGAGTAATTATAACAACAGTCATTTTTTCACGCCTGCAAGTATCTTGAAGTAATTTTAAAATTTGTTTACCAGTTTTATAATCTAATGCACCAGTTGGTTCATCACAAAGTAAAAGTTTAGGGTTTTTAGCAATAGCCCTTGCAATAGCAACTCTTTGTTGTTCGCCACCAGAAAGTTGTGAAGGAAAATTATCTTTTCTATCCTTTAAACCAACTTTATCCAAAATCTCATCAACATTTAAAGCATCTGAGCAAAGCTGAGTAGCAAGCTCAACGTTTTCTTTAGCCGTTAAATTTTGAACTAAATTATAAAATTGAAAAACAAACCCAATATCGTTTCTTCTATATTGAATTAATTGCTTATTTGTAAGAGAAGTAATTTCCTTCTCATTTACCAAAACAGACCCAGATGTTGCCCTATCCATACCACCCAAAATATTAAGAGTAGTAGTCTTCCCAGCCCCACTAGGACCAACAATAGCAACCAATTCGCCCTTATCAATACTAAAATTAGTATTATCCAAAGCCTTAATTACAACATCTCCCATTTTATATTCCTTAACAACATCTTTAAACTCAATGTAAGACATATAAAAAACCTACTTTCTTTAAACATAAAAATTCATAATATATATTATAACACAAACCTGAAAAAATCCTGAAAAAGAGTGATAAAAAATTTTAAAAAAATTAGCACTCTACTATTGACATTGCTAAAAAAAGGTGTATAATATAATCGCAAGTGGGAAATATAACAATAGAAGATGTGTGGTATCAACACATAAAAAATTTATAAAGGAGGAATGACTTATGATGATGGTACCAAGAAGAAATGGTTTTGATATTTTTGATGAGGTTTTCAATGAACCATTTTTTACAAAAAAAGAAAACAAATTAATGAAAACTGATGTAAGAGAAAAGGATGGCAATTATGTGCTAGATATTGACTTGCCAGGATATAACAAAGAAGACATTAAAATTGATCTAACAGATGGATATTTAACAGTTACAGCCAAAAGAGAAGAACACAAAGAAGAAAATGAGCATCATGGAAATTATATTCATAAAGAAAGATTCTTCGGAGAATGTTCAAGAAGTTATTATGCAGGAGAAAACGTAAAAGAAGAAGACATCAAAGCAAGCTTCAAAAACGGAACTCTAGAAATTACATTCCCTAAAGAGGATGTAAAAAAACTAGATGAAGGCAAAAAATATATAGAAATAGGTGAATAAAAAATTCCCCAGTTTTGGGGAATTTTTTTATGTCTTTATCATATTTCTAATAGCTTCATACAAAAACGGTTTAAACTCATCAATAGGAAGCGGATCTTTATATAAAATTGAATTAAAGCAAGTAGAACTTACAAGCTCACTACAAACCCTAAAAAACGGAACACAAAGCTTAGCAGAAGGAACAACAAAATTCGATACAGAAGGAATACAAAAAGTATGTAACTTAATAAATGTAGATGTAAAGACCATTTCAAAAAGAGTTGAAAAACTAAATGAATTGAGCAATGAATATAATAACTTTGGAATGATAAGTGAAGGAAATAGCGGAGAAGTTAAGTTTGTGATGATTGTAGATAGTTTGAAATAGAATAACAAAACTCACCCCTTAAGCATATATTTACTTGAGGGGGATTTTTATGTATAAAATTGATAATAATGTTTTAGAAAGAAAAATGATGTATGAAGGTACAGTGGTTCTAACTTACAAAATTAACTATCCATCAATAGAAGCAAAAGCACATAATTTTGGTATGGTAAATTTCAACATGTATAACAAGAAACAGGCTTTAGATTTGCAAAAAAGAAGCGAAAACGAGCTATTTAAGCAAGCAGTGGAACTTTATAAGTATAACAAAAAGAATGGTTACCCACAAAGGGCATACGAAGTTGTTCAAAATTATGAAGTAACATTAAATGCAAATAATGTTATAAGCTTATATGCAGATGAATACATCTACTCAGGTGGAGCACATGGAGATACTGTTAGAACATCACAAAACTGGAATATGATAACAGGTAAAATGATAAAACTAGAAGATGTATTTAAGAATAATCCATATTTTATGGTAGACATATTCAAAGAAATAAACAGACAAATTACAGCAAATCCACGAGTATTTTTTGAAGACAGCTGCCAGCTTGTTATAAGTACATTTAACCCAAATAGTTTTTATCTAACAAAAGATGCAGTATATATTTATTACCAACACTATGATATAGCACCATATTCAACAGGAATACCTACATTTAGAATAAAAAGAGTGTAAAAAAATGCAGTTTAGACTGCATTTTTTGCTTATGAATTACATAATTAAATTAAAAATCAACCAAAATATTCTTGAGGTGAAAGCAAAATGTTTATGCCAAAAGAGATTTTGTATGAAGAAAATATAACAAACTATAAACTTGGACAAGAGCTTTTAGAAAAATATAAAGATGTTCCCAAAATGATAATTGATAACCACAACAACATACCTGAAATGAGATGTAGAGGAAATTGCGACTTTACAGATATGAAGAAAGACTTAATAATTGGAATTAGAAAAACGCATAAATTCGTTCCAAACCACAAAACTTCCGACTTTCTTGTGCCATATACTTCATCTGGTTGTACAGCAATGTGTATGTACTGTTATTTAGTGTGCAATTACAACAAATGCTCATATTTGAGGCTTTTTGTAAATAGGGAAGAAATGCTAAACAAGATAATTAAAACATCAAATCAAAGTGAAAAAGAGCTAACTTTTGAGATAGGAAGCAATAGTGATTTGATTTTAGAAAACACAATAACAAACAATTTAGAATGGACAATTCCCAATTTTGCCAATAACAATAGAGGATATTTAACATTTCCAACAAAGTTTGATATGGTAGAACCTATTTTAAATTTAGATCATAAAGGCAGAGTAATTGTAAGAATGAGTGTTAACCCAGAGAATATAATTCGAAGGGTAGAATTTGGAACATCGGATTTAGAAAACAGGGTAAAAGCAATAAACAAGCTACAAGAAGCGGGTTACAAAGTAGGAATTCTTATTGCACCAATAATTTTTGTAGATAACTGGAAAGAAGAATATGAAAATTTATTAATTTTTTTAAAAGAAAACTTAAGTACAGCTGTCAAGAAAAGTGCTTTTTTTGAATTGATTTTTATGACATACAGCTATGTTCACAAAATGATAAACAAAGAGGCTTTTCCAAACGCAATAAATCTTTTTGATGAAACAAAAATGACAGGAAGAGGCAAAGGAAAATATATGTATAAGCCACAAATAAGAGAGGAAGGCAAAAGATTTTTCTTGGAAAAAATAAAACAGTATTTTCCAAATAACGAGATTAAATATATAGTTTAAGTGGAGCATATGTCAGCTCCACTTTTAAAATAAAACCAGCAAAGACTTGATAAATAAGCAATTCATGTGTATAATAATGGAGAAGGAGCAATAATGGAAACAAATCGAGAAGAAAAACTAATAATAGCAAAGCTAAACGATAAATTACAGTCTTGCAAAACAAGAAATAAAATTACATACACAGACTTTTTAAACTTGAATGAAAAAAACATCATTCAAAGAGAATTAGAAAGACAAAAGTTTAAAAACTATATATTTACAGGTGGATACGAAGAAGCGGAAAGTAAAATACTTTTAATGTATCCAGAAAAACTAACAAAAGAAATAGCAACATCTAACATTAAGAACATAATAAAAGTAATTGAAATAATCTTACCAAACGAGCAAAAAGGCAAATATCAACATAGAGATTATTTAGGAACAGTAATGCAATTTGGAATAATAAGAGAACGAATGGGAGACATTTTAGTATATGAAGATAAAGCATATATAATAATCCTAGCCGAAAACGCAGAGTACATAAAAAACAGCTTAATTACAACTACTAAGTTCAAAAAATCTAAAATATCAATAATAGACATAGACAACATAGAAGTAAAAGAACCAGAATTTGATATATTTAAAATAACATCAAACTCAATGAGGCTTGATAACATAGTATCAGAAATAACAAAACTTTCAAGAAACGAAACAGCAAAACTCATTGAAAGTGAAAAGGTTTCAGTAAATTGCAAGATAGAAACAAAGCAATCAAAAATAGTAAATATAGGAGATGTTTTAATAATACGAGGAAAGGGAAAATTCATAGTAGGAGCTGATTTAGGAGAAAATAAAAAAGGAAAAAGAATAGTTGAGATAAAGAAATATAAATAAAATAAAGCCTTTTACAATAATAAAGCATATTATTGTAAAAGGTGTTTTTTATGGGAAAATATAATAGAGAAGAAGCGGTACAATACACAAAAACATGGGCATACAGCCGAAATCCCAAGTATTATAACTTTGATTCAGTAGGAGGAGACTGCACATCATTTGTATCACAATGTATATATGCAGGAGCAAAGGTAATGAATTACATCCAATATGGCTTGTATTACAAAAACGGAAATAACAAATCAGCATCATGGTCTTGAGTAGAATATTTGTATAAATTTTTAGTAAACAACAAAACAGCAGGACCATATGGAAGAGAGCTGGCTTTATCAGAACTAGAAAAAGGAGACCTAAGTAGTAATTTAAATAAAGTAGAATATAAACACCTGGTATGCTTGTTGTATTTGATAGTATATTTAAATAGTAATCTAAATAAATCACAAAACTTCCCCCAAACCCCTTGTTAAACCTCAAAATTTATGATAAAATGCTTATATGTAGCAAAGCATAGATGTAATAATTTATGTTTGTAGGAGGTTACTGAAAAAGAAATGACAATTGAGAATGGATTAGCAACAAATTATAACAATATGACAGATGAAGGAATTATAGAACAGGTTAAAGCTGGAGATAACAATGCTTTAGACTATATAATGAATAAATATGCTGAACTTGTTAACATGAAAGCAAGTAAATTTTTTATAGTTGGAGCAGAAAAAGGAGACATAGTTCAAGAAGGACTAATTGGTTTATATAAAGCAACAAAAGCCTTTAATAACGATAAACAAAACTCCTTTAAAACATTTGCAAATATGTGTATAGAACGTCAAATAATTACTGCGATAAAAACCGCCAATAGGCAAAAAAACATTCCACTAAACTCTGCATTTTCAATAAACGCGCAAGTTTATGACGAGAATGATGAGAATGACAAAGAAGTAATAGATATTTTAAACACACATGTTGTGGAAGATCCTTCAGAGGAAATAGCTAAGAGAGAATACTTCAAATACATAAATAAAACAATAAATGAAAATTTAAGTGAACATGAAAGAAATGTTTTAAAATATTACCAACAAAATAAAACATATGAAGAAATTGCAAACAAATTAAACTGTAAAACAAAATCAGTAGATACAGCAATGACTAGAATTAGAAGAAAAGCGAATAAAATTAAAAAGCAAGTAGATGAGAACGAAAATAATTAAACCAGAGTTTGAACAAAATCAAGCTCTGGTTCTTGCATTGATTTAAAATATGATGTATAATATTTTCGTATGCACTTATAGCTCAGGTGGATAGAGCGCTCCCCTCCTAAGGGAGAGGCCGCTGGTTCGAATCCAGCTAAGTGCACCAAAAACAAGATTGAATAAGGAAGAATTTATGGAAGAAAAATTCATGAATGAAGCTTTAAAGGAAGCAAGAAAGGCTTATGAAAAGCTTGAAATACCAGTAGGTGCAGTAATTGTAAAGAATGGAAAAATAATTTCTAGAGCACATAATTTAAAAGAAACAAAGCAAACAGCAACTGCACATGCGGAAATACTAGCAATTCAAAAGGCAAATAAAAAATTAAATAACTGGAGATTAATTGATTGCGACATGTACGTAACACTAGAACCATGTAGTATGTGCATGGGAGCAATAGTTTCTTCAAGAATTAAAAACATATATATAGGAACATTAGACCAAAAGAAAGAAGAAAAAATAGACATTCAAAAGTACAAAGAGGAATATGATGTAAATATAAAATACGGAATATGTGGAGCAGAATGTGAAAGCATTTTAAAAGAATTCTTCAAAGATTTAAGAAAAAAATGGGGGATAAAATGATATTAAACAAAAACAAGAAAATGAATGTGGGTGCATATATTTTAAGTCTAGTAGTAGTGTTTATGCTAATAGTTGTTTTCTTCATAATGTATAAATACCAAGTTGAAGGAGAAGCAATTCCACCATTTAACATTTCTAAAATGGTAGTTGTAAGTTCAGCTAAAACAGAAAACCTAGAACTAGTAGAAGGAATATATAATGCAGATGTTCTTCAAACAAATGACATAAAAATATCAATACAAAAAAATCCTAAATACAAAAAGGAAGCAATAATTAAAAAAGCTACAATAAATAATATTCAAATTGATAAAATGCAATCAGTAGGAAACATAGAAATATATAGACCATCAATGGGAACCAAGTTATACGAATATAAAGAACAATACAAAATACAAGATAGCATAGAATATGTTGGAGCACAAGAAACCTATTTAAAAGGTGAAACTTTGGCAATTTCAAACCAAGGTGGAATTATTGAATTTTCAGTAATATTAAATAACTTAAAAAAATTACAATACAATGAAAATGAAGCAATAAAAGTTGATGGAACTTTGCTTAAACAAATAGGAGAAGATAGATTGAAATATCAAGTTTCATTTGATTTAATAATAGAACTTGAAAACAATGTAAAACTTAAAACAAAAATTGATTTAGAATTACCAGCTGGAAACATTTTAGAAAATGGCATAGAAACAATAGAAGAAACTAACATGAAAACTGTATTCAAAAGAATATAGAAATTTCACAAAAACACTTGCCAAATTTCAAATCACATTATATAATAATATCTATGAAGTTAACCTTTGTATGGAAAGTAATTCAATAAAGAGCTATGAACCTCGTCAGGTCCGGAAGGAAGCAGCGATAAATGGTAATATTTATGTGAGTTGCTTTCCATAGAGAGGTTAACTTAGGTTATAGGAGGAAAATATGGCATATACTGCTTTGTATAGAAAATTCAGACCTATAAGTTTTAGCGAAATGGTAGGTCAGGAACATATAACAAAAACACTAAAAAACCAAATTGTTGCAGGCAGAGTTGGACATGCATACCTTTTTAGTGGTGGAAGAGGAACAGGAAAAACTTCAGCAGCTAAGATTATGGCAAGAGCAATTAACTGTTTACACCCAAAAGAAGATGGCGAGCCTTGTAACGAATGCGAGATTTGCAAAGCCATATTAGACGGCTCTTTAACAGATGTTGTAGAAATGGACGCTGCTTCAAACAATAGTGTAGAAGATATAAGAGCAATAAGAGATGAAGTAAATTTCTTACCAACAGTTGCAAAATACAGAGTATATATTATAGATGAGGTTCATATGTTATCAACAGGAGCTTTCAATGCTCTTCTTAAAACACTAGAAGAACCACCAGAACATGTAAAATTTATTTTGGCAACAACAGAACCACAAAAACTACCAGCAACAATACTTTCAAGATGTCAAAGATTTGATTTTAAAAGAATTACAGTTGAAAATATTGAAAAAAGACTAAAAATAATATGCAAAGAAAGCAATATTCAAATAACAGATGAAGCCCTTAAAATGATAGCAATATTAGCAGAAGGAGCTTTAAGAGATGGAATAAGCATACTTGAAAGATGTAGCCAAGATACAGAAGGCGTTATAGATGAAGATAAAATACGTGAATTAGTTGGAATGCCAAAGTTAGAGCTAATAAAGCAAATAGTAAAAAGCATGATAGAAAAACAGCCAGAAAAAGCAATAGAAATAACAAGCTCAGTAATTGGTGAAGGAAAAGATTTAGATAATTTCCTTTGGGAAGTTATAAAATACATAAAAGATACATTAATATACAAAACAACAAATAAACTAGAGTTATATAGCAAAGAGGATATAGAATTCATAAATGGTTTAGCAAATGAAACAACAAAGGAGCGTTTACTAGAGCTTATTTATGAACTATCAGAACTTGCAAATGAAATGAAAATTTCAACACAGAAAAATATAATTTTTCAAGCGGGAATTATAAAAGCTTGCATGGAAATAGAAGTTACAACAAAAGTACCTCAGGAAGCACCGGCAAGAGCTAAAGAAACAGCTTCATATGTAAGACCTGCAAAACAGCAGGAACCAAGACCAGTAGCTACTCAAGAAGCCCCAAGGCAACAAGCAAGTAACCCAAAAACTTCAGGAAAATATGTAGGATATTGGCAAACTGTTTTAGATAAAATAAAGCAAAGTGGAAAGATGACAATGTATGCTAACCTACTAGGAACAAGAGGAGTTTTGGTAAATGACTTAATAGTTGGCATAGAATTCCCAGGCAAAATTACAGATTTTGCAAGAAGAGTTTTAGAGGAACATGAGAATAAGGTATTGATAGAAAAGCTAGTATCAATGGAACAAGGAACAAATATGCAGGTTAGAATAATAGATAAAACAAACGAACCAAAAGAACCTGTAAAACAAGGTATAGAAGGGTTTGCAGAAGACCAAGATTTACCATTTAATGTTATAGATGAATAAGAAAGGATTGATTAGATTATGTCTAAAAGAGGAGGATTCCCAGGAATGGGAGGATTTGGTGGAATGAACATCAACCAATTAATGAAAGAAGCAAAAAAGATGCAAGCAGATATGGAAAAAACACAAGAGGAATTACAAGCAAAAGAATTTGAATCAACAGCAGGTGGAGGAGCAGTTAGTGTAAAAGTTTCAGGTTCAAAACAAATATTAGAATTAAAATTAAACAAAGATGTTGTTGACCCAGATGATGTTGAAATGTTACAAGATTTAATTATTACATGTATAAATGATGCAATGAGAAAAGTAGATAGTGCTCAATCTGCAGGATTTGGAAAATACAATATACCAGGACTAATGTAGGAGGAAGCCTTCGTGTCATACTATTCACCATCAATAGAAAAATTAATAGAAAGTTTTGAAAAATTGCCAAGTATTGGGCATAAAACAGCAACAAGACTTGCATTTCATATGCTTAATCTAAATGAGGAATCAACTAAGGAATTTATAAACTCAATAATTGAAGCAAAGAAAAACTTAAGATATTGTTCAAAATGCTTTAACATTACAGAAACAGATCCATGCCCAATATGCTCAAGTCCAAAGAGAGATCAAAGTACAATTTGCGTTGTAGAAGATGTAAAAGATGTAGTAGCAATGGAGAAAACTCATGAATTTAAGGGAGTATACCATGTACTTCATGGTTCAATTTCCCCAATGAATGGAATTGGACCAGAGGATATAAAAATAAAAGAATTGTTAGAAAGATTAAGAGATACTGATGTTAAAGAAATAATAATAGCAACAAACCCTAGAGTAGAAGGAGAAGCAACGGCTATATATTTATCAAAACTTATAAAACCAATAGGAATAAAAGTTACAAGAATAGCACATGGAATTCCAGTTGGTGGAGACCTAGAATATACAGATGAAGTAACTTTAAGCAAAGCTCTTGAAGGAAGAAGAGAGTTATAAAGCTAAAAGTGCTAAATTATCACCTAGTACTGTAAAAAAAGCAGATAAAACAAGTAAGTCATCTTTGCTTAATTCCTTTGAAAAAGCAATAGAGAGAGTATTAGCTAATGCTAATAGTTCACAATTAGAAAAGTCAGAAATACACAAAAAACTCACCTCATGTAAATATATGAAGCGAGTTTTTGTTTTATCCTAATAATGTTTCTACAATATTTTGTGTAGAATTCTTTTTTGCAATTAATCTAGCTTTTGATTTCATATTTTCAAGTTTATCTGGGTTATTAAATATGTTTAGTAAAATAGTTTCTATATTATCAGAATCTTTTACCCAAATTCCAGCACCACTATTTTCAATAAATTCAGCGTTTTCTTCTTCCTGACCAGGAAGTGGGTCAATTATAATAAGTGGTAAACCAGAGGCTAAACTCTCAGTAGTTGTAAGTCCACCAGGTTTTGTAATAACTAAGTCAGAAACACTCATAAGTTCTGGAACTTGATTTGTAAATGATAAAATTTTAACATTACTTTCAGTTCTAGTTGTCTTTACAAGTTCATCGAAACGTTCTTTCATTTTTTCATTTCTACCGGCAACTGCGACAACTTGCAAGTTTGGTAAGTTATCAATAATTGCTTTTAATCTATTAAATGTTTTATCTTTTCCAAAACCAAATTCTCCACCAGCGAAGAACAAAATTGTATTTTTATCAGAGGTTAAGCCATAATCTTCTAAAATTTTTTGTTTGTTGTAGCTTTGCAAAAATCTACTAGATAAAGGAATACCTGTTACATGAATTTTATCTCTATTAACACCTCTTGAAACTAAGTCATCTACCATTCCTTGTTGGGCAACGAAGTAGTAGTCAATAAATTCACTTTTAACAAGCCATTGATTATGTGGAGCATAATCGGTTAAAATAGTTGCAACTTTGCAATTTAATTTCCCCTTTTCCTTTAAAATAGCACACATTTGGCTACTAAAAGGGTGTGTCGAAATAATCAAATCTGGCTGAAATTCTTGAATTAATCTATTTAATTTTATAGCCATTAACCTATTAATTGTGTTACAAATTCTAGAAAGACTACCACTTTCAGAGTCATAATATAGATGTTTCCAAATCCATCTTGCATTTTTTGAAAAGTCTTTATATGCCTTTGTTGTAAGCTTATTAAAAAGCTTATTAACATATTCAACACAATCTACTAATTCAACTTGTGAATCGGAATAATTTTTTTCTATATAATCACGAATACTTTTAGCAGCAGATAAATGTCCACCACCATAAGAACCGTAAAAGATTAATATCTTCTTCATAAAAATCACCAAAAATATTATACCATAAAATTTACAAAAAAAGAATATTTTAATAAATTTAGGAAAAAATAAATCAAGAATTAAAGTAAAGAGGAGAATTATGAAAAAGACATTTCTTTTAATTTTATTAATTTTAGTCCTAATAGTTTTAAGTTTTATATTTGTAGAACACAAAGATTATGCACAAGGTTCAGGGCAGACCTCAGATATTCAGTTGCTCGCAAGAGCAATAAATGGGGAAGCAAGAGGCGAAAGCTACGAGGGGCAAGTTGCAGTAGGAGCTGTAATTTTGAACAGAGTAAAGCACCCAAGTTTCCCAAATACGATAGCAGGAGTAATATACGAGCCAGGGGCTTTTACAGCTGTATCAGATGGGCAAATAAATCACCCAATAGACGAAAATTCAACAGTGTATAAAGCAGCAAGAGACGCAATGAATGGCTGGGATCCAACAAATGGTTGTATATACTATTTCAACCCAAATACTGCAACCAATAAATGGATATGGTCAAAGCCTATAATAAAAACAATAGGAAAGCACAATTTTTGTACAGAATAATTTTTAGGAGGAATTATGAAAAATAACATTTTAAGAACAATGAAAAAGAATTATATGTATGGAATAACTATAGTTTTAGTTATTGCAATAGTTGTACTGGGAGTAATGCTATATAACCAAAGAAATAAATATGCAATTACAACCGAAAACACATATAACCTTGCACTTTATGAGTTAGTAGATTATATAAATGATGTGGAAAATTATTTAGCAAAGTCAATGATATCAAGTTCAGCAGAGCAAGGGTCAGAAACATTAATGCATGTGTGGAGAGAAGCAAATTTAGCTCAAGTGTATTTATCTCAGCTACCTATTTCAACAAACGAACTTAGTAGTACAGCAAAGTTTTTAAACCAAGTAAGTGATTATAGCCATAGTTTAGCTATAAAAACAATTGGTGGAGAAGATTTAACACAAGAAGAATTAGATAATTTAAAAAAGTTATATGAATATTCAAAAAATTTAAATAGCACATTGGAGCAACTATCATCAGAAATGGGTAGTGGCAAAATTAGTTGGAAAGAATTAACGGAAAATGTAGATACAAGTTTTGCACAACAAGTTGATAATTTGTCTGCAACAAGTTTTAGCAATATTAACGAAAATTTTGGCGATTATGAAGGATTGATTTATGATGGTGCATATTCTGAACACATGGAAAGCATAGAGAAAAAAGGCTTAGTAGGAGATGATGTAACAGAAGAACAAGCAAAACAAAAAGCCATAAGCTTTGTACGGACAAGATAGAGTGGAAAATGTTCAATCAAATGGTTTAATAGAAAATGGAAATATTGCTGTTTATGATTTTACAGTTAGAATTAAAAATGAAGATTACAATAACCCACTTACAATATCAGTTTCTAAAAAAGGTGGGCATATAGTAGTAGCAAATCACAACAGAAATATTACAGAAGAAAAAATACAAATAGATGAGGCAAACGAAATTGGCAAAAATTTCTTATACAACCTTGGAATACCAGATATGAAACCAACTTATTATTTAAAACAAGGTGGAGCTGTAACTATAAACTATGCATATCTTCAAGACAATGTAACTATATATCCAGATTTAATAAAAGTTAAAATAGCACTAGATAATGGAGAAGTTTTAGGAATGGAAACAACAGGATATTTAAATAATCACACACAAAGAACTATCGAAACACCAAGCATTAGTTTAGAAAAAGCAAAAGCATCATTGAATAAAAAACTTAGCATTACAAGCGAAGACTTAGCAATAATTCCAACAGAATGGAATACAGAAATATTCTGCTATGAATTTAAAGGCAGAGTGGACGATACAGATTTTCTAGTGTATGTTAATGCACAAACTGGAAAAGAAGAAAACATTTTAGTTATAATAGATACACCTGATGGAATTTTAACACAATAAAGAAAACCTTAACTAAAAGAACACTAAAATGTTTAAAAAAAGAAGTGAGGGGTTCTAGGAAATGGAGCATAGAATTTCTTAATAAATTTTATGGAAATAGTTCAATTTTACATTGAAAGGGTGCCATAAAAGGTATTTAGAAATTCTGCGAACATTTGCTAGACAACTGAACCGAGTTTTTTAAAGCATTTAGTGTTCTTTGTTTGAAAAATTTTCTAGTGTATTTTATGTGTTTTTGTGCAAACTAATTTTAAGAAAAGTGATTTTTCATTTTTCTTAAAATTAAGGAGGATTTTTAAGATGTCAGGGAACAAAAACTTAATGTCTGAAAATCTAAAAACAGAAATAGCAAAAGAACTGGGAGTATATGATGTAGTTAAACGTGATGGTAGTTGGGGAAATGTGTCTGCTAAAAAGTGCGGTTCGATGGTTGCGAAGGCAATAGAAATCGCAAACAGAAGTGTATAGTAAAAGCAGAGTAAAAGTAATAGGAACCTTTTTTAGGGTTCCTATTTTATTTATATACAAATTTAAATTGACTACATTTATTTAACACTAACAAAAAAATCGTTTGTCGAAATATGTAAAGTTTTGACGAACGATTTTTGTTGCAATTTAGCGGTTTGTGTGATATAGTATTCACATATTAATCTTGACCAAATTTCTTAAAGGTCAAAAATGGATTTTAAATTAATTCTTTATTTTCTAAAAGAT
>OLRA01000543.1_pt1 | contig 51899 bp, 35 predicted proteins | sample 1673011 | NCBI WGS metagenome assembly OLRA01 (sample SAMEA3136746, study PRJEB25190) | human gut metagenome | reverse complement strand
CCTCTTCCGATTCGAAGTAATAGTTGGTGCAGTCGTAGTAGATGACCTTGTCGCGTCTCTTGCCGAGTTTCAGGCTGCGCCTGTATACGTCCGCCTGGATGTCGTCGCTTTCCTCCGCGAGGATGGACAATGCCCTGTATACTTGATGGATGTCGACTTTAGGTTGCTCTATGAAGCGCTTTGCATCCTCGAGAGACGACAGCTTGGAACCGGGATAAAGTATCCTCGTGTAGAGCAGCGTCTGAAGTATCTCGTCCAGGTCGTACTTGTTCCTGTGGCGCTTCTCTATCTTTCTGCATATCTTGTCCAGACCCAGTTCGTGATACACTTTCTGGAGAAAGAGGTATCCACCATTACAACAGCGCTGGGCATTCTTGTCAATGAGCGCGGCAGGGTTGAGCTCCAGCATTATCTTTTTTCTGTTCTCTTTTTCTTGGGCAGTGAGTTCAGCAACGTACTTTTTGGCTTCTCCGACGGGATCTTCTCCTCCGAAGCGCTTCTCCAGGTCCTCAAGAGTGCCGAGGCGCTCTACGTACTTGGTGGACGGCTTGCCGTCTTCGTTGCGGTAACTCTTCTGAACATAATAGACGGGCTGCTTGCCCATTGACAAACTCTTTAGAATCATATCTGTAAAACCTAATAAGCATCACAAAGGCATTACAAATATAGAAAATAAATTTGACAAAAAAAGAGTTCTGAACGAACTCTATCAAATATTTTTAACTTTTTTCGGATTCTAAAGTGTCAAACTTCCGGTGCCTGAACCATTCTCCGATGATTCTTTAGCAAGATATGAAGAAATATTGATAAAACGTTAAAAAAAGTTTAAATTTTCAATGTGAGCCAATAATATGAATGGTTTCACTAATTTCCAGGAAATGCGTATATTAGCGAGATATTATAATTTTTAAAGATAATGAGACTTAAAAACATTTTATTTCCAGTTTTGATTGCGGCAGGTTTAAGCAGCTGTATGAAAAGTTCTTTCGAGCAGTCTTTCACCGACATCTGCACCTTTGAATACAGAGACACTTCCCAATATTTCGTGAACGGGCTTTTCAACAAGACCGATTTCGGAACCGGGAACAGCAACGCTCTCACCTTCTGCGGAAAACGTCATGAAGAATCTGGGGAATTCAGAGGAGGAATGATGGTGGGCATCCGCAGGGACAGCACCTACCGTGAAGGTTATATTCCGAAGAATCTCTGGGTTGTGGCTGACAGCGTGGGCGGTGCGGCCCTGTCCAAAGGATACGGCATTTTCTATGACAGCCAGGTAGCTATGCCGGACCACGAGGTGGTATTCAACCTCCGTTCTATCGGCACCTGCTCGTTGAACGGGCTTTGCGTGGCAAACACGAACTACACTGTCAATGCCGCAAAATACGGATTTTCAGGATTCCCGAAGTTCCAGGAGGGAGACTATCTGAAGTTTACTGTCAATGCCATAAAGGGAGAGACCAAGACAGGAAGCGCCAGCATTGACCTCGTCAAATATGACAAATCCGGACTGACCGTGCAGATCGGCTGGAAGGCGATGGAAATCAAGAACGCGCTGCCTTTCGACTACTTGGATTTCGAACTCCAGACCAATCGCGCGGACCTTCCGCTGTATTGCTGCATCGACAATATGGTTGCAAGTGTGTCAGTTAAACAATAATGGATATGAAATCTAATCAATATTACAAGAACGAAGCGCTCTCGGCATTGAGGGGAAACTGGGCCAACGCATTGGTTGCCACCATTATATTCATTGCATTGGCGCTGTTCTTCAGTTCAAATGACGCTATCAATTCCTATTATCAGCGCATTGTCATAAATCCGTTCATAGGCTATTCTCTCACGTTCATTTCGATGTTCGTGCTGCTGCCGCTGGCGGTGGGCTATTCAAACAGCATGAGGGTATTGCTCGAGACAGGTGACAACAGGCTGACCAACAACTCGTTCAGCCTCGGTTTCGGAAACTGGCTGCACGTGGTCTGGGGAATGATTCTGAGCACCATATACATCTTCTTGTGGACATTGCTGCTGATTATCCCGGGAATCATCAAGTCATATTCCTACGCGCTTACGCCGTATATTCTCGTCGAGCATCCGGAAATGTCTGCCAATGAGGCGATCGAGGAGAGCATGAGGCTGATGGACGGTCACAAATTCGACCTGTTCTATCTTCAGCTTTCTTTCATCGGCTGGGCGATACTCAGCATCTTGTCTTTAGGTCTGGGTTTCTTCTGGCTCATTCCGTATCAGATGACCGCACAGGCAGCCTTCTACAGAGACATCAAGAATGGAGTAATGCCGCTGCAGGACAATGTTATAGAACCTGAAAGAGTATTGTAAGGGAATTTATCTGAGACCGTCAGGAATCCTCATCTTGAGGATGCGGTCGTTTTCATCTACGGACAGTATGAGATCTTCGCTCAGAGGCATCATCATCTGTCCGTTTTTCGTATCCACGTACAGGCAAGGATTACCAGGAATATCCTCATAGTCAGTAATTTCGCCCACTTCCGAGTCATCGGCATCCACGAGGCGCCATCCGATGAGGGCGGAGAAGTCGCCATCCTCTTCCGAGCAGACGTCTTCATAATTTTCGGCATCGGCATACACTGCCTGGCCGGTGAGCTCTTCCGCGTCGTCAAACGTGTTTATATCGACCAGCTTGACCAATGCCTTGTCTGTGCCTTTAGGAACAATGGAAGAGATAAAAAAAGGAACCGGAAGTCCATCACAATAGATGAACACCGGTTCCTGAATGTCGATATCTTCGGGCAGAATGTCACGGAAACCCATAACGAGTTCACCGTCAGTACCATTGGATTTGATAATCCTCGCTACCTGTATCAGTTCTGCTCCTTCAGACATAATGCTGGAATTAAGCCTCCTGAGCTGGAGTTTCCTCTGCAGGTGCCTCAGCTGCTTCTTCAGCAGCCTTTGCAGCAGCGGCCTCTTCAGCTGCCTTTCTTGCAGCCTCTTCAGCCTCAGCTTTCTTCTTTGCGAGAGCTTCTGCTCTTGCCTCATTTACTTTTTCTTCAGCTGCAGCAGCTGCTTTGGCCTTCTCAGCGGCAGCCTTGTCAAGACCAAGTTTCTTAGCCTCGATCTTAGCATCTCTCTGAGCTTTCCAATCAGCGAATTTCTTGTCTGCCTGCTCCTGTGTGAGAGCGCCCTTTGCTACACCGCCATTGAGGTGTTTCTTAAGGAGGACTCCTTCATAAGAGAGGATACGACGAGCAACAAGTGTAGGTTCTGCACCAACATTAAGCCAAGCCAATGCTTTCTCACCATCGAGAACGATAGTAGCAGGGTTTGTGTTAGGGTTGTAAGAGCCGATCTGCTCGATGTAACGACCATCGCGTGGTGCGCGTGCGTCTGCCACTACAATGTGAAAGAATGCGAAATTCTTTTTACCGTGGCGCTGAAGACGAATTTTAACAGCCATTGTAAAGTCTGTTTTAAAAATTAATAAATAAACCTATGTATCCAACTCGTGGATAACGGATGCAAAATTAGACAATTTCGGGGACATTGCGAAGTTTTTTGAAAAAAATTCAAATAAACCGCGAAAAAATTTTGGAGTTTCCCAAACAATGCCTATATTTGCAGTCCCAAAGTGAAAGAGAAACCTGATTCTCACACGAAATGCGGATGTGGTGAAATGGTAGACACGCTACTTTGAGGGGGTAGTGGGCGTTGGCCTGTGTGAGTTCGACTCTCACCATCCGCACGAAACGGAGCGACTGAAATTCAGCCGCTCCGTTTTTTTGTTTACACGTGACTGCAGAAGACAGGGGTCGCAGGAAGTTCGGTTTGTGTTATCGCAGTTCGAACCCCCTGGTCTTAAAGGTGAAATCACCGGCTAAACTGACAACATTAGCGCCCTGAACTGTCTTTAAGCTTTGCAACCTCCTCTAAAGACAAGCCGGTTATCTCACAAATGGTTTGGATAGGAAGATCATTCTGTACCATCTTAAGGATCATATCATATCGTCCTTTCTCGAACCCTTCCTCAAGCCCCTCAGCACGTCCTTCTTCACGACCTTCCGCACGCCCTTTCGCGAGTCCTTCTTCAAGTCCGGTCTCCTTGGCATATTCAATCTGATTGTGGGTGTCACGTGCTGTTGTCATGGCCTTTACGTAATTTTGTTTGTCAATATTGTCAAGGCTGGCGTACTCGGCGACGTCGAAGAGGCGGCTGAAGATCCTGTCCCGCAGCGCTGCCGGTCTTTCAAGGAGTTTCGACAAGTTCTTCAGGATGTAGAGCCACTTGTCGAAGTCGGTGGTCAATTCATCCACGCCCTTGCTGAACTTCTCGACCTCGATGAAGACGAACTTCAGCTTGTCCGTCATCGTCTTGCCGGTCGTCGCCTCACGCAGCATATACCTGTGCTCGATGAGGTCGTCGTCCTCGTACCTGAAGTTCAGCACTCCGAGGAAATACACCCCGTTCAGCTTGTAGTCCCACTCTTTCTTGATGCCGGTCTCCTCATCCCGCTGCGCCTTCTTGCCCTGTTTCATTATCGGGAAGGAAGTGTAGTACAATGCCCTCTCGAAGAAGTGTTTCTGCGTCGCACACTGCATTTCAACAATGAACTCCTCCCCTTTCTTCGTCCTGCAGATCACATCGAACACAGCCTTCCTGTCATCTTCCATGATTCCCAGCTGCTCAGCCGGAATATAGGTGATGTCTTCAATCTCATGCTCCGGAAAGATGACTTTCAGGAATTCAATGAGAATGTCCTTGTTCACTTCGCTTCCGAAGAGCCGTTTGAAGGACCAGTCGACCATCGGGTCGATGTACCTCGCCTTGATCTTTTCATCCATAAAGGTAAAGTTTTTATTTTATTTATCAAAAATTCCGGACAGCGGTCACAATCGCCGTGTCCACCAAGGCTACAATAATATGCAAAATTTTTCCGAAAAACTTGTAAAAAGACGCTTCCGGTGAAAATTTTTACGATTTTTAAATTTTAAAATTTGTTTTAAATCCCTTAATTTTTTGTCAATGGGGTGTCAGTGATGTAGTTATAACTTTAAGAGCAAAGGAGGAAAGCCCTGCGTGCTGGGATTACGCTGGCAGCGGCAAAAGCCCGCTTTGCTCAGGTGCTTCGCAATTCGCCGCGGGCTATGCCACTGCTCAGCCGTCCAACTGTTCGGCTGTCCATCGACACGAGGTTGCTCATCGACACGAGGCTGCCCGGCCCGGCATCTGTGATGCCTTGTTTAATCCTTCGGAGTTAATCCTTCGGACGATGCTTTTTCCGATTTGTTGTCCCGAAGGTCACAAATTACTGAGAAAGGTTTACTCAAAAGGCTCAGTTTGTCCGTAAAAAGAGGGTATTTTACGGATAAGTTACACAAAATCAACTACTTATCCGTAAAAAGGCGGGGTTTCACGGACAAAATCCATTCTGTGAGACAACGATTGTCAGGAATAGCAAAGGGGCTCACAAAAATTACTTCCTTTTTAGACTACAGAAAATCTACACATAATGCACAGGGTTTTCCCCCTGACCGTCAGCGACTGTTCCAGCGGGTCAGGAACGGGAGAAGACTGCGCTGGAAGCGGGAAAAATCCTTCTGCGACGGAGCAGACCAGAACGCCTCGGCATACGCTGCTATCCTCGGATAGACCTGACGGTTCATCTTTTCTACAGTCGGTATCCACTCACCCCACATCTGACACCCTGCGCCGATCACCTTGCTCTTCAGTTCCTCCGGGAAGTTGTCAGGCACAGGAGAAAAGCTGTAGGCCTTCTCCAGGGAAATAGGTTTCCAGTTATATGTGGCCTGGACAGGATCGTATTCGGTGCTGTAGTCCAGATAGGTGTATTCATTGAACGAATTCACTATGTCATTGCCGTGGCGGGCAGACTTGAGCATCAGTTCAGGCTTCCCTGACCAGAACTGCACGACAGCATCAGGCGAAAGCCCCACCGTGGTCTCCGCCACCTCGTTCTGAAAATGATGCAGCTGGTCACCGGTTATGTCATTCCAGCCCATCATCCGACGCCCCTTGCTCTCGATATACGAGGCTATCTTATTGGTAAACCACACCTGCAGGCCGGCCGGAGACCCCAGATTGTTCTCAGCTATAAAATCCATAACCTGCCTGGAATTCTTCCACTCGTCATATCTCACCTCATCGCCGCCGATATGGATAACCTTGGACGGGAACAGGTCCATCACCTCATCCAGCACGTCCTCGAGAAAACCGAGAACACGCTCGTCAGCAGGATTGAAGACATTGTACTGCACACCGAACTTGCACGGGACACGAATCTGCTTGCCTGCAGCACTCAGCCACGGATAGGCAGCCACGGCCGCAGCACTATGCCCGGGCATTTCTATCTCCGGCACGACCGTGATATGACGCGCCGCAGCATATTCGATGATTTCCTTTATCTGAGCCTGTGTGTAGAACCCCTCGTGAGGCTTGCCGTCATACGTATTGTATTCATACCAGCCCACTTGCGTAGAATCTCTCCGCGCTCCCACTTCCGTAAGCAGAGGATATTTCCTGATCTCGATTCTCCAGCCCTGGTCATCAGTCAGATGCCAGTGGAACACATTCATTTTCAGGCTGGCCATATCATCCAGAAGCTGCTTGACAACTGCCATCCCCTTGAACGAACGTCCCTCATCAAGCATAAACGACCTCCAGCCGAGCTGCGGGGCATCCTCTAAATTACATTCAGGTATGCTGACACCTTCCTCGTTTGCGGTCATGATCTGCGAAAGCGTCTGCAAAGCATAAAACGCCCCAGCAGCACCTCGGGAGCGGACCACCACACCGTCCTCAGAAACAGAGAGAGCATACGCCTCTTCATTCTGCAGACTGTCATCCTTCAGAATCCTGATGGCAGCTTTCTTCACACCTGTCTTTTTCAGGTCAATGCCCTTGTCCGCTGCCACCTGGTCAATGAAAAGCCCGACCTCGTTCTTGAACTGCGGAACAGCCCCGATGCTCAGCCTGTCTGAGGAAAGAACCAGATTTCCGCCGGTCACATCCACTTTCTGCGGATAAGGCAATATCGCAAGACCTTCATTGACAGCAGTTTCATCCAAAGCATCGTAGGTAAAATCATACTGTCTCAGATAGACTTTGTAGTCTTTTATCATTCCTGGGCAACCTGATTCAGCTCGCGGAAGATAACGGAATCCCGTGACAGGGATATTGCTTTCCATTTCTATCACCAACTGATGAGGGCACTTCTCCCCTGCCGCCGCACTCCAGAACGTACTTTCCTGAAGGTCAAACACTTTCTCTCCGGAATGGTTTCCGTCCTCGGAATCCTCACTGTCCACGAAACTGATTTTCCAGTTCTCCCGCGACACAGGTTTTCCGTCAGGGCCTAAAATATCCAGTTCAGCAATCGCGGCCTTCTCCCCCTCATTCTGGAGCGACAGCATTTCCAGACAGAAATATCTTCCCTCTGCCGGCTTGTCGAACCGCACCTCCTGCCAGCCTCCTTCATGTGCGAAACTGCCTTCATGAACAGCTGTCTCGGATTTCAGGTCAATGACTTTTTTCACCCCCTCCTTGCTGTCACCACTGCGCAGATCATCCAGGATAGGAGTCTCCAAACCCTTGATTACCGGCTCTTTACAGCCCAAAAGATCGAGTACGTATATTTCATTCTTGCCTTCCTTGAGCCAGCATCCCGGAACGAACAATGTCTGCTGCGGACCTATCTGCCAGAAACGTCCGATTTCGTGTTCGTTCACCCAGACAAGTCCTTTCCCCCAAGAGCGCATATCCAGGAAAGTATCTCCTGTCTTGTCAATCTCGAACTCCGCCTTCCAGTAGGCAGGAGCAGTACATTGACCCTTAGCCTCTCTGAATTTGCGGGATGAAGTGAACTCGTAGTCAACTGGGAAATTATACACTTTCCAGTCATGCAGAGAGACTGCCTGCGAGCCGGAAATGATTTCCACCTTCTCAGTAATTCCCTTTCTGTCGTGGATGGACTTGTCGAAATTCACACGGCCCATCGCCTCCACGAGGATATCCAGACGGCTTCCCTTCGATACAGCAGGCAGTTCAGCGGTAAATTCGCCTTTCCTGCGGTCAAGACGGGCAATGAGTTTTCCGTCAATGTAAATCTGTCCCCAGTCGTGCAGTTCGGTGATGGCCAATGTCGCCCCAGAAGGGATATCCTCATTGACCTTGGTCCTGTACAATATGGTTCCCCAGCCTTGGTCGAACTCCTCCATCGGTCTGATTTCCCGGGACTTCTTCGCGCGCGGAAGATTGTCGAAAACAGGCGAAACTTCACGGAACCTGAATTCAGGAATACCTATAACAGGCAGAGGGTCAGGGATTTGAGGCATTGACGACGAGTCCGAATACTTGCTCAAAAGATTTCTGAGAAGCATATATTTTTCAGTCGCGTGTCCTGACTCGCTGACAGGAGCATCATAGTCGTAAGACGAGCACATCGCCGAGAACGGAGGGTTGTTGGCGCCGCCCCAGTGTCCGAATGTCGTACCGCCATGAGTCATGTAGAGGCTGAACGAGATCTTGTCCTCGAGCATGTCACGGATGCCGTCAACCATCACCCCTGCAGGTCTGGTTTCATGTTTTCTTCCCCAATGGTCGAACCAACCGCTCCAGAACTCGCTGCACATCAGCGGAGTATCAGGCCTGAGCTGCTTCAGACGGGCAAACTGTTTCCTGATGTCGGCTCCCGTTCCGAAATTCATCGTCCATAGCAGATCGTCCAGACCATTGTTCGTGAAATTCGTATTCCAGTCGCACTGGAAAAGAGGCACACCCGTGAAGCCGGATTCGAGCAAGGTATTTTTTACCTGCGTAATATATTGTTTGTCAGTACCATACGCACCATACTCATTCTCCACCTGAACCATTATGATATTTCCGCCTTCCGAAATCTGGAGAGGGGCAAGTTCCTTACCTACCCTGTTCAGGAAAAGGCGCACATGGTCCATATAATACGGATCGAGAGTCCTGAGTTTTACATCTTTCTTTTTCAGCAGCCACCACGGAAGGCCTCCCATCTCCCATTCCGCACATACGTAAGGGCCCGGACGGACAATGACATACATTCCGTGTTTCTGCGCAAGACGGCAGAATTCCGCTATGTCAGCATTGCCCTCAAACGAGAACTCGCCTTCCTTCTGTTCGTGGTAATTCCAGAACACATACATACATATAGTGTTCATACCCAACGCTTTGCACATACGGATGCGGTGTTCCCAATACTCTCTCGGGATACGCGGATAGTGAAGTTCGGCAGCCTTCACGATGAACGGACGGCCATTGAGAATAAACTCGCCGTTGCCTATCGCGAACTCCGGTTCGAAAATCTTTTCTATTCTGTAAGTGCCTGAAGTCAGCGTGTAGAAATCCTCCTTTGGCTGCGGAACATCATTGATATAAACCAATGAGCGGCCCTCTCCAGGTACTGTGACATTGGCAGTAGTGCCTTCCGGAACGGTCACGTCCATCAGGACTCTGTCCGACTCCGAAATGACTGAGGAATGTATGTTGCCGAAGCTCGTAGGAACAGTTATGTCCGTGTGCTTCAGCACGTTGCAGTTCGGCTTGATATTGAATGTCTTCCAGCCCGGAGTCTGAGGCGTGATACCGCAGACATATTGGGCAATAGTTATCAGTTCGCCGCCGCTCCACGCATGATTGACAGTTCCGCCGCCAAAGCCTTTCTCTCCGATATCCCAGCCCTCGAACAATGTAGTGTAGAACGGATGATTCACCATCGGAGCATATCTTTCTTTCATTCTGCGGATGGCATAGTTGCCCTCACCCATCATGAAAAGTGCCTCTGTGACATATTTTTCCATGTACGGGCTGGCATGGAAGCAGTGTTTCAGCACATCCAGAATCTGAGGATACTTGTCTTCACCTGCAATTCCGGAAATCACCGCAAGAGCCTGCACCCTGTCATCGGTACAGTCCTTATAGTCCGGATGACGGTATTCCTTGCCGTTCCAGCATTTGTTGTACGCATCCTTCACACGTGCCATCGTGGCCGCATATTCCTCTGCATCAGCCTCTTGACCGAGGAGCAGGGCCATCTGGCGCGCAGCTTTCAATGCCAGATAATGCCATCCGGCGAAAATAAGTCTTACATCCTTGTTGTCGCCCCAGTCGCCCCAAGTCCAGCCGCCGGACCTGAAGTTGGTCAGGCCTGTGCTGTCCAATGTCCAGATGCCCAAATACTTGCGGACCCCTGGATATACATCGGCGATAGTCTGCTTGTCACCGGTATTCATATAATAGTTCCAGAACCCGTACCATCCGACACTCGCAAGCATCTGGCCAGGAAGTTCTTCGCTATAGTTGCCGGCAGGAATCGGCGAGAACAGACTGCTGTCCGGGCGCTGCCAGGCAATCAGTTCGTGCATGCCCTTCTTCATCAATGCGCGGGTTGCCATATCTGTAGTGTAGAAGCACTCTCCCATAAGAAGAGTCTCATCTCCCCACCACTGGGCCCTTTCCCTTTCCGGACAGTCGAAGAAAGTGTCCCTCATATTGACATACAAGGTCCGGAGAGATTTCTGCCAATATCTGTTGATAAAGTCGTCGCTGCAGCTGAAACTGCCGGTGAGACAGGTGGCATATCCAGTCTCGCGGTAGGATATTTTATTGACAGTCACGCCTTTAGGCGCGACAACATAGAGAATGTGGCCGTTCAGCCAGCCCTTCGACTCATAGGTCTGCTGTCCCGGCGCCGTTATATATTCGGCTCTCAGGTTTATGTCCCCGGCCGCATAAGTATTGTCAGTGTATATCGACACCAGATTTCCGCCCACCGGATCGGTGATGTCGAGCACAGGAGTCATCTGAAGATTGTACGGGAAGTATGCTGCGATGGTGTCAGCCTGTTCGCCTACCTTAATCTCTGTCTTGTCAATGTCCTTGACGCCGAAGTCTTTCCACTGCGGTATAGGGCGCAGGACAAGTTCATTGTACGGAGCTTCGCCTTTTTTGGCTACAGTCACCGCCTTGTGGGATCCCATAGTTTCGGGCGAATCTACTGTCTGCCAGCCTTTTATATCAGATCTTGCATCAAATCTGATATTGGATTCCGGCAGTCTGAAATTCGGATGCGGAGCTTCTGTATTGCCATAGGCAGGATGTATTCTGCACCACCAGGTGCCGTCGCTTACTATCCGTTTCCCGGATGCCGACATCTCAAACAGAAGTCCGGCCTTGCCTGAACTCTTGTGCGAGAAGCCCTCCTTTCCGAAATACCATACGAGAATCGCTATTTCGTTTTTTCCCCGTTTCAGGTACCCGCTCAGGTCCACCTCGTCATAGTAGGTGTTGTGCGGGTCAGGTCCTCTTTTCAGACCGCCCTCTCTTATGACAATGTCACCGTTTATCCACAGCCAGTATTTGCTGTCCACAGCGATGCTGGCCACTGCCTGGGACGGAGCCTTGTCCATATTAACATCCTTACGGAAAGCCATCCAGACATTGGGGCTGGAGATTTCTGCGGGCGCAATCCATTGGCCCTGAACATCTTTGGCCTGAGAAAATATACTTAGAAAGACAAAGAGAAAAACTGTAAATACCGATCTTTTCATACTTCTTATTTAGGGAGGTTGAAGGCAATGCTCATTTCACGCATCTGGGCATCTGTCATTCCGTCCGGAACGAAGCCCATGTTCTTGGCGGCGATGTAAATCTGGGCGGATTTGTTCAGCACATCCACCTGGTCGAAGGCCGCCATAATATCTTTATCGACTGCAAATACGCCATGTTTTTCCCACATGACCACATCGTAGTCGGAAAGTGCATCGATAGTAGCCTGTGCGAGAGCCACGGAGCCGGGGAGCTGATAAGGGGTGATGCCCAAGCCCTTAGGGCAGAACGCCTTGGTTTCAGGAATCATGCTCCAGAGCAATCTGGTGGCCACATCCTTCTTCAGGAATTCAGGGTTATGGCTCATTGCCACGAGTTCTATCGGATGGGTGTGAAGGGAGGCCTTGAAGTCAGAACCTTTGGAAATCAAGTCGTTGTGCACACTCAAGTGGGACGGCAGCTCAGATGTCGGAAGCACCGGATTATCCGCTACGATTTCATAGCCGCGGCAGTCTTCCGTGATTCTGATGACGGAGCCGTTTTCCATCGGGAATCTGGCGAGGTCACGCATACGCTTGTTGGTTCCCTTGCAGAAGAACCAGCAGCCTTTCAGGTGCGGCAACTCCGCCCCGAGAGGTTTCACTTCGCTTATTGCAGGCATTGACCTCATCTCGTCATCGACGGACTCAGTAATGTTTACGACAATGTTTCCGCCGTTTCTTTCAGCCCAGCCTTTCTGCCACAGGTATCCGGCTGTTTCAGCCACTTTCCATATTTCAGCCGCGAGTGACGGGCGGCCATCAAGAACAGATTTCATATCCGATTTTTTTATTTCAACAATTCAGGCAGGAACGTCGATAAAATGAGTACGGCGATTCCGGCCACAAGCACAACAACTGTCTTCCTCGAGCAACCTTTCCATTCTTTGAGAATGATACCCCAGACGTTCGAGAAAATGACATTGAGCGCCATCAATATACAAAATGCAAATGTAGTCAGGGCCGGTGACTCTTTCAAGAATCCTTTTCCGAGACTGAGTCCGAAGAACTGGCTGTACCACAGGATTCCGGCCAATGCGCAGAACAGCACGTTGCCGGCGAAGACTTTGACATTGACATAATCCTTCCAGGAATTGTTCCTGAAATTCTGGAAGAGGCAATATGCGCAATTCGTCAGGAAACCTCCGAAGGTCACCAGCATTGTCGCAGGCAGGGTCTTGTAGATTTCCGCGGTCCCGTCGAAGCAGAGGGTGCTGCCGAATTCCAGACCGACATTGAAACAGCCGCTCATCAGACCTGCAAGCAGCGCTATCGCTATGCCTTTCGGGAAGTTGAAGTCCTTGACCGCAGCTTTCTTTTCCTCTTCGGAGAGCGATGATGACTTCATGTGTCCGGCGATTCCGATGATGGCGATTCCGACCAATGTGGCAATCACGCCTGCGATGACGGAGCCGGTAAGCCTGGTGAGATGACCTGCTTCCGGATAGAAGATGTGCAGCATCACCGGGCCCAGGATGGTCCCCATTCCGGCGCAGGTGCCAAGTGACACTGACTGGCCGAGGGCTACGCCGAGGTAACGCATTGACAGTCCGAATGTAAGGCCTCCTATTCCCCACAGCATTCCGAACAGCACCGTCATCCCGACATTGAACATGTTGCCATGAACGAAAAGTTCAGAGATGGAATGGCCGGCCGGAACTGCGAGCAATGCCCCTGCAATAGGGAACACAAGCCATGCAAACAAGCCCTGGACAAGCCAGAATGTCTCCCAGCTCCAGGACTTTACTTTATTGATGGGGACATAAGAACTGGACTGGCAGAACGCGCCTACAGCTATTATGAGCAAACCTATTACTATCTCCATTGACTATCTTTTTGAGGTCACTTCCGCTTCGTATTTTTCGACTTCAGCGATAAACGATTCTCCGACAGGGACATTGTTCTTCAGGCAGAACATATCCCAAACGGCATTCCAAGGCAGTGATTTTGCTTCTTCGAGAAGTGCCAGGCGCTCGAAACACTTGCCTTCAGCTTCGTATTTGCGGAGAGTGTCGAGCGGTTCGAGCAATGCTCTTGTCATACATTTCTGAGCGGCGCGGCTACCTACGACATAAGCTCCGATACGGTTGATGGAGCCGTCGAAATAATCGAGACCATAATGTACACGGTCGAGGGCGCCAGCTCTCACGATTTCGCTGAAGAGGTCCATCGTGCTGTCGTCCATTATGGTGACGTGGTCTGAGTCCCAACGGATCGGGCGACTCACGTGCAGCATGAGTTCAGGAACGAAAAGCAGCATCGCTGAAACTTTGTCGGCCACGCTTTCCGTAGGATGGAAATGTCCGGTGTCGAGGGTGATGATCTTATTGTTCTTGACCGCGTATGATGTGTAGAAGTCGTTTGAGCCCACAGTGTAGCTTTCAAGTCCGATTCCGAACACCTTGGACTCGATGCAGTCCTTCATGTGCTCATACTTTGTCTCAAAAATCTTGTCCAGCGAATCTTTCAGGAGTTCGCGGTAGAGGTATCTGTTCAGAGTGGTGTCCTTGCTTCCGTCGTGTATCCAGACATTCATGATACAAGGGTCACCCTGAGCCTTTCCCATTTCCTCTGCGATCTGTCTGCAGCGCCTGGTATGTTCGATCCAGAATTCTCTTATCGAATCGTCAGGATTTGAAAGGGACAATGTGCCGCTTTTCGGATGCGAGAAGGATGTGGAGTTGAAGTCGAGCTTCATATTGTTCTCCTTTCCCCAGTCCATCCAGCTGCGGAAATGTTCAGGTGTCACCTCGTCCCTGTCCACAGCCTGACCCTTGAAGTCGCCGTAGATTTCGTGGAGATTGAGCCTGTGGGTTCCCGGAATCAGGGACTTTGCCTTTATGATATCCTGTCTGAGTTCATCGATATTTCTCGCTTTCCCCGGATAGTTTCCTGTCACCTGGATTCCGCCGGAGAGGCTCGTGGCCAGTTTTTCAAATCCTGTAACGTCATCTGCCTGCCAGCAATGCAGGGAAAGATGAAAATTCTGCATTGCCTCCAAGACTTTGTCTGTGTCAATGCCGATATTTGCATAACGCTCCTTTGCGATTTCGTATGCCTGGTTAATCAGTTTTTCTTTCATATCTTTATAGTGATTTTGTTTTTACAATGAATTTCTTGTATGCTTCTTCCCACGCCTGGCAGTCCTGAGGCTCATATCTGATCTGCGGAATGCTCCGGCTCACCAATTTTCGCATATCGGCGACGCTGTCCGCCATCCCGTCGGAGATGGCCTGAATCATGACATTGCCTATGGCAGTAGCCTCAGACGGGCCTGCAATCACAGGAATCCCGGTGGCATTCGCTGTAAACTGGTTCAGCATGGCATTGCAGCTTCCGCCGCCGATCACATGGAGCACATCTATCGGATGAGGGGAAAGGCGCCTGAGATGGTTCAGCACGTCCTTGTACCTCAACGCCAGGCTGTCGAATATGCATCTGACAATCTCTCCCCTGCTTTCAGGGCTTTCCCCTCCACGTTCACGGCAGTAGCGGCATATCGCCTCCTCCATATTGTCCGGATTGGCGAATGACCCGTCGTCAGGATTTATCAGGAAACGGAACGCCTCGCATTGCTCCGCCTCAGAAATGAGCTGCTGATATGGAACATTGCCCCAGATTTTCCTGCAGGACTCGAGCAGCCACATTCCGCATATGTTCTTCAGCAGACGGATGGTGCCATCCACACCGCCTTCGTTGGTATAGTTGAGAGCCTCAGTATCAGCATTTATGACAGGAGATTCAGTTTCGACTCCCATAAGGGACCAGGTTCCGCTGCTCAGGTATGCGAAGTTTCCGGTCAATGCCGGTGTAGCGGCTACCGCCGACGCTGTGTCGTGACCTGCCACTGCCACCACCGGAACAGGACCGAGTCCTGTAAGCCGCTGGACTTCCGCGGTCAATGTCCCTATTTTCTGCCCCGGAAAAACGAATGTTCCGAACTTAGTTTCATCCAGGCCCAGCGTACCGAGAATATCCCTGTCCAGGCATCTTCCACCCGCATTGACAATCTGTGCCGTGGAGGCGATGGTATATTCCGTAACAGCCTTGCCTGTAAGCATATAGCCGAGCGCGTCCGGCATGAAAAGTATCTTGTCCGCAGCCTTCCATGCGCTGTCTTCCGCCCGGGACAATGTATCGAACTGGAACAGGGAATTGAAATTCATCACCTGGATTCCGGTCTTTTTATACACGTCTTCGCGCGACACTCTCGAAAAATATTTTTCCGGGGCGTCTGCGGTATGCTGATCCCTATACGAATACGGATATCCGAGGAAATGTCCGTCTTTCCCCACAAGCACGAAATCCACGCCCCAAGTATCGATTCCGATGGAAGCGAGTTCCACGTCCTTTCTTGCGGCAACCTTCTTCAAGCCGTCCAATATATTGCGGTACAATTCGAGAATGTCCCAGTAACAGTGGCCTCCTGTGTCAATGATATGGTTGGGAAACCTGTTGATTTCCTCCATTTCGATTTTGCCGGAGTCAATGCGGGCTATCATTGTCCTTCCACTGCTTGCTCCGAGGTCAACTGCAAAATAATACTTGTTCATTTCCAGATTATTAGTTTCAATCTACAAAATTATCGTTTAGTCGTGAATTTGTCCTTGCTCATATTGGCACATCGGCTTCGCATATTGGCATTTCCGACAGAACGCCTATTTTTTCGGAGAACGGGTATTTTTTACGAATAAAAGGGCGTATCTTTGTCAATGAGGATTGCACTAAAACTACATTCACACTAAAATCTGTGGTAGAATGAACAATATCGAATTCAAATATCTCAACATCACTGAAGATGACGCCGATTTCGGATTGTGGGTAAGCACAGTCGGCTTCCAGTCTATCGATCCGGGCATGACCTATCCTATAAAAAGCCATCCTACAGGTTATTATTTCAATCCTGAAAAGGGCCGCACGCTGAACGAATTCCAGTTCATCTTCATAAGCAAGGGCGAAGGTGTCTTTTCGGCACAGCACTATGACAACATGAAGGTGACCAAGGGGAATCTGCTGATGATTTTTCCGGGTCAATGGCATTCATATCATCCTGCGGCGGAAAAGGGATGGGACGAGTTCTATATCGGCTTCGGAGGCCCCACAATCGCGGAGCTGATCGCGAAAACTCCATTGGTCCAGGAGAACCAGATTCTGGACATCGGGCTGAATGAAGAGCTGGAATCGCTTTTCATACGTGCGATAGAAGAGGCACAGAAATACAAAATGGCGACCCAGCAGTATCTTGTCGGCATCGCCATGCACATCATCGGGCTGGTGCTTTCCGCGAATTTCAACAAAGGCACGGTGGACGAACTGGAAGAGAAAATCCAGAGCGCCATCAGCATCATGAGCCGCAATGTCAGCAATGCCATCGACATTCTCCATATCGCCTCGAACCTGAACATGAGCTATTCCTATTTCAGAAAAGAGTTCAAGAAAAGGACGGGAACATCTCCGAACCAGTATTTCCAGAACCTGAAGATGAAGAGCGCGAAGCAGCTTCTGTTTTCCACCAATCTGTCAGTCAAGGAAATATGCTTCCAGTTAGGCTACAGTTCCCCTGAATACTTCACAAACCAGTTCAAGAAGATCGTCGGCAAGACGCCTGTAGAGTACCGGGAGTTCACCCAGTGCAAGGAGGAGCCGGAACAGTAAAAAAGGAGGGGGTCAGGTCAATGCCGAGCCCCTCCTTCGTTTTATGGTGTTTCTTCTGTTTTATCGGGTTTCTTCTGTTCCACCCACATAGATATCCCTGTCTTTCCAAATCTTGTACAGAGGATACATTCTTTTGGTGAAATCCTGATAGTTCTTTTCGGATTCCTTCATCCAGCCCATGTCGGCATAAACTGCAATCAGCGGGAAGATGTGGTCAAATGTCGCGTCCACAGTCCTGTCGAATTCTGACCAGCACTCTACGCCGATACCCAGAAGCTGCTTTCTCTTGGACAAGTCAATGCTTTCCGGCCTGATCTTGACCCTGTATGCAACCGGCAGAGTAGTATTGAAATAGAGTCCGTCAGTATGCGAGTAGAGCACGTTCAATCCGTTGTTTATAAGGAAGTTAAGATTTGTCATATCGCCTGTCCAGTACTGGAACACACTCTCTTTTCCCACCTTGATCGGAATGCTGCTTGCAGCACCAGGCTTGCCTGCAGCCTCGCTCCATGCCATAAGAACCTTGCCCTTTCCTTCGAGATACTTGGAAATTTCATTGTAGAAATGCCTCTCAAGTTCCCAGTCTTCCTTGATGCCGAGCTGGCTCTTCATTGCCCTTATACCCGCACTGTTTGTCCAGTGGTTTCCCTGGATTTCATCACCCCCGCAGTGGATATATTTTCCCGGAAACAAGTCCGCCACCTCGTCGATGACATCGTGGATGAACTGCATTGTCTCGGGCTTGGAGATATCCATAATCTCATCGGTAGGCCCCAATCTGCATTCCACCCCGATCTGCTTGCCGGTAGTTCCGAGATAACTGTAGCTGGCGATTGCTGCAGAAGCATGTGTCAGAATCTCGACTTCAGGAATGATGGTAATATGGAGTTTCTCTGCGAACTCAATGATTTCCTTCACCTCGGCCTGAGTATAATGGCCTTCGTGAGGTTCATTGTAGAATTCGTTGCTTTTCCAATAATAGTCCTTTCCTGTTTTCGGACGTTTTGAACCTATCTCGATGAGTTTAGGATACTTCTTGATCTCCAGACGCCAACCCTGGTCTTCGGTAAGATGCCAGTGGAAATAGTTGTACTTGAGACGAGCCATCTCATAAAGCAGTTTCTTCACGGCATCCTTGCCCTTGAAATATCTGCCCTCGTCCAGCATCAGCGAGCGCCAAGGGCTTGTCGGATAATCCGATATGGTAGCCTCCCTGATGGAGAACTTGCCGTTCTCGGCCTTGATGGCCTGACGCAATGTCTGGATTCCATAGAAGATTCCGATGGTTTCAGGAGCTGTGATCTTGATCTGCTTTGCAGCGATTTCTATCTTGTATCCGCCCTTTCCCTTCACATCCATTGACGTGTTCAGGGCAAGCAGGATATCTGCTCCGTCAGCACTTGATTTTACGGATGGAGACATCTTGTGGTCAGAGGTCAGGGCTTCCTTAAGTTGCTCAGCCTCAACAGAAAGACTGCCTTCATATCCGATGGTAAGGTCGGATTTGAGTTCGATCTGGTTGTCCCTGTAAGAAATGAATTGCGGTTTCGGTACAATCCGGAATTCTTCAGAAGCCGCTGGCTTCTGAGGAATTCCCGGTGTCCCGTTTTCTGCTTTTGAACAGCCTGCGAAAGCTGCTGCAATAACACATAAAAGCAATGATGCGGATAATCTGTTCATATAAAATCTATGCATGTTTAAATCACTCGATTACCAACCCGGATTTTGTTTGATGGCACCGTTGGTCATGTTGATCTGTTTGGTAGGAATCGGAGCGAGGTAGTCTCTTGTCGGACGGAACCTTCTGTCCTGTTCTGCAATCACGAAGCCGTTTTCATCCAGGATCGGATCCAATGTCTCATTGGCATCTGCATAGTTGGAGAATTTCACGCCCTTCAGAGGCATCGGCATTTCCACTTCTGCAGTCTTCCATCTGCGGAGGTCATCATATCTGCTGGACTCGAAGCAAAGCTCGATAGTGCGCTCACGTCTGATTTCCTCTCTCATATCCAAGCCGTTGGAAGTCACGAAGCTGTTTGTCAGTCTCGGCATTCCCACACGTGCGCGGATCTTGTTGATGGTCATGTCCAAGTCCTCGTCACTGATGCTTCCTGACAGTTCATAAGTAGCTTCAGCATAGATCAGCAGCACCTCTGCATATCTGATGAGACGGGCATTGAAATAAGCCAGACCGTGGAAAATGAACGGAACGTCGCTGATATATTTCCAGACCCTGTATCCTGTCTTGGTAGAACTTGTTCCGGAGAAAGAAACCGGACAGGTCTCATATTTGCCGTTTGTGGAAGCATAGATATACTGTCTTCCCGGAACCTGAAGCACACAGGTCATACGAGGGTCTCTGTCCTCATATTCAGACTCGATGGAGCCATAGCCGTGGAAACAAGAGTTGATGTTGGTAATAGGAAGGCCGTTCTTGTCGAGGAACATGTCCGCGAATTTCTTGGTCGCACCACCGAGATATCCGGCGCTGGCATTATCGGAAATAGGATGTGTCGTACCGCTTCCTACGCCTTTGCCGTACTGCCTGTCGAGGATGCTCTCGCAAGAATTGTCACCTGCTTCGAGGAAAAGCTGACGATAGTTCTCCTTTCCGTATTTTTCACCCTTCCAGAGATCATAATCCTTGCTGTCAATGATTTCCTTGGCCTCCTGTTTTGCGATTCCGAGCAGTTCCAGCGCATCAGGACGATGTTTGTGGTTCTGTGCCCAGGTACCGACGAAAAGCGCAACTCTGGCCCTGAATGCCTTTGCGGCTCCCAAAGTAATGCGGCCGGTCTCCTCCGGCTTGAGTTCCTTCTTGGTCGGAAGGTATTCGCAAGCCTCTTTCAGGTCCTCGAGAATAGCATCCTCCACTTCTTTGCGCGGTGTTCTTTCACCGAAGAGTTCAGGAGAGTTCACGTCGAGAACTGTCTTCACGAGCGGAACGTCGCCGAATCTCTTGAGCAGACGAAAATACTCGTAAGCACGGAAGAAAAGAGCTTCACCCTTATATCTCAGGATGGCAGGGTCGTCAGTTTTCATCGCGTCCACATGCTGGAGAAGGATATTGATCTGACGGAGATGTGAATACGCATTGTCCCAGATTCCGTCCGACTCAGTCGGCAGCCAACGTCCGTTACTTACATTGTTGAAGCCGAAATATGAGGTGGCAAGGTCTGCCTTGAGATCATAGTCAGCAAAATTGTCGCTTCCGTGGAAAGAGTCCAGATTCCAATAGAACTCATTGGCTGCCAGGCAATAGTCCTGAGCCGTTTTCCAGAAATCTTTTTCCGAATACTTGTCCGGAGGAGTCAAATCCATTCCCTGACAAGACGCAAGCGCTATGCCGCATGCTGCAATATATATGATTTTTGAGAGTTTCATAAAGGTGCGAATTTAGAAATTTAGATTTAATCCGAATGAGAAATAACGCATGAATGGATAACAAGCGTAGCTTCCGTTCATTTCCGGATCGTAATTAAATGGCATGTTGTGGATTTCAAACAGGTCATTGCCACTGGAATACACTCTGAGGCGGGAAACGTGGATCTTGTCCATCCATCTCTGTGGCAGAGTATAGCCGACCTGCAAGTTCTTAAGACGCACATAAGCGGCACTTACTATCAGGTTGTCAGAAGTCCTGTAGTTCCAGGTGTTCCTGTCGTCGTCATGTGTAAGGATAGGATACTTGGCATTCGGACGGTCCACTGACCATGTGTTGTGGTAGAAATCCTTCATAGGATAGTGCCAGTCTGGCAGGAACGGTACGAGAGGTTCTCCGTCGAGCACGAGCGAGCGTTGTCCGGTTCCCTGGAAGAAGAGGCTCAGGTCAATGCCTTTCCACTCGAAGTTGAAGCTGATACCGAAGTTGTAGTGAGGGTTGCTGTCGCCCAATGCCTTGAGGTCACCCTGGAAACCGCGGCTCATGTCACCGGTAGCCGTAATGGCGCCGTCACCGTCGAGGTCAGCATACATCATGTCACCGATACGGAGATTGTCAGGTACACCTTTAAGGGTCTTGTACTGGTTCAATGTAGCCTCATCCTTGATGATGCCCAAAGTCTTGTATCCGAAGTAAGTGTTTGTGGAATAGCCCTGGATATAGCCGATGTGACCTGATCTCAGACCGTTGAATCCACCAAGGTCGGTAACCTTGTTTCTTGAGTCAGAAAGGTTTGCGCTGATGCTGTAATGGAAATCATTGCGTGAATCTCTCCAGGAGAGTGCCAATTCCCATCCGTTCACCATGAGTTCACCGTTGTTGGTAGCAGGAGCCACACCGCCAAGAGTGCTCGGGTAATCCACCTGGATGAGCATATTCTTGTTTCTCTTGTGGAAATAGTCCGCATTGAAATTCAATCTGTTGTCAAGGACCGCGATGTCGAGACCGACGTTGGTCACCTCGAGTTTCTCCCACGTTCTGGCAAGTGACACCATGTTGGAAGTAGCCTTCTGTGTTACCTCAGTCTTGTTGAAAGGATAAGGATAGCTGTAGTCAATGTTGATTACAGGGATATAGTCATATTTTCCGATATTGCCCTGGGCGTTACCCATCTGTCCCCATGAAGCGCGGATCTTGAACTGGTCGAAGATGTCGAGATCTTTCATGAAGTGCTCCTCTGAGAGTCTCCATGCAGCAGAATAACCGGTGAAGAGTCCCCATCTGTGGCCTTTGGCGAAACGTGAAGTTCCGTCATATCTCGCATTGACCTCGAGAATATACCTGCTGTCATAGACATAGCTGAGACGGCCGTATGCAGAGCGCATTGTTTCTGCAGATGTTGACTGCTTGGCCTCCTGGTTCTTGGTTCCGCCGAGAGCTAGGTTGAAGTTGTCGCCCGAGAAATTGTAGCGGAGAGCGCTGAACATGTCATTGGAGAATTCCTCATGCTATCCGCCGACCATAACCTTGAAGTCATGTTTCTGGGCGAATACATTCTGATACTCTGCAAAGACATTGTAGTTCTTGTACCAGCCTTTGGAGAAAGCCTTCTGGCCCCAGTTCTTGTCAGTATTGTATTTGTTGATGCTGTCATCCCAGTTGTACTCGGCATATCTCTGCCTGTACACGAAGTCATCGTTCACCTGCTTTCTGAGGATGGTCTGGCCTGTGACCTTCAAGCCTTTTACGATTTCCCAGTCGAGGGAGAAGTTCATCGTAGTGGTGGCATTGTTGTAAATAGTGTTGCCGCCTTCCTCGAGTTCCTGTGCCGGGTTACCGTAGCCCTGCCAAGACAGGAATTTTCCTGACGGAGTGCGGAGCGGTGCCCACGGGCACTGACGCATAGCCCAAGCGAGAGCCGAGCCTGAAGCCGTAGAGTAATCTCTGTTGTTCTCAGAGTATGAAAGGTTCGAATGGAATGCCAGGTTCTTGAAAATCTGGATGTCATTCTTCACACGGAGAGCGTATCTCTTGCTGTCATCATGACCGTAGCGCAACGGGGAATCCTCTGTCTGGTAGAAACCGGAAACATAGTATTTGAACTTCTTCGTTCCGCCATACACGTTCAATGAATAGTTCTGCAGGCTGGAACCTTTTCTGAGAAGTGATTTCACCCAGTCGTGATTCTGATAATGTCTGGTATATCCCAGGTAGCCTTCCGAACCGCTCTTCACGATATCGCTGTTCTGTCTGATAAGGTCGAGTTCAGCCTCTGAATATACAGGGGTGTCTGAACCGTCAGCACATGCCTCCCTGTCCATCTCGGCAAATTCGAGCAGACTCACCTTCTGCATGACATTGGTAGGAGTCTTCATGGCATAGTATGCATTGAAGTCAATCTTCACCCTACCTTCTCCGGCAGACTTGGTGGTAACGAGGATAACACCGTTCGAAGCCCTGTTTCCGTAGATTGACGCCTGGGCATCCTTCAGCACAGAGACACTCTCTATATCATTAGGGTTCAGCGAGTTGATATTTCCCTCAGCACCGTCGATCAATACCAGCGGAGTACCGCCGTTCACTGACGAGATGTCTCTGACTACGATCTTCGCCTCGTCTCCAGGACGGCTTCCGTTTCCGGAACTCCTGTTCACCACGACGCCAGGAAGCACACCCTGGAGAGCATTGGTCGGAGTGGCCGACGGTTTGCTCTGGAAAGTTTTCTTGTCAGCGGTGGAGACGGCGCCGGCGAGGTTCGCCCTCTTGGCAGTACCATATCCGATGACCACCACGTCGTCGAGAATGTTGCTGTCAATTTCGAGGACGATATCGACTATCGCTCTCTTGCCGACTTTCTCAGCCAATGTCTTGAAGCCCAGGCAAGAAGCCTCGATCACATCAGCATCAGTTACGTCAATGCTGTATTTTCCGTCAATGTCGGTAATAGTTCCCACTCCGGTCTTGTTCTGGATCATTATGCTGGCGCCAATGACAGGTTCGCCGTTATTGTCCGTCACCGTTCCGGAAATCTTCCTGCTCTGCGCGAAGGCAGTCATCTGCACCAATAGCAGACAGGTGATTCCTAATATTTTCGTTATGATGTTATTGTTCATTTTGCTGTTGAGTTTGTTGCCGATTATTATTTTTTCATTGCATAAGCTCTCATAAGGAAGTTGTCAAAAATAATCTGACAATTGCCCAGCGAGGTCTCCGCCAAAGTAGTATCGAAGAACCATCCGTTATATTCAGGGAATTTTCCCTTGTCTTCTTTTTCAAGCCATACTTCCGGATGATAGTTGTCGCTTCCGGCCGCTACAATCCACTGTCCGCCACCTTTTCCGAATCCGACATCGCAGCCGCCATTCTTGAGGTCATAATCAATCGTCCACCTTGCCGGACAATTCTTGGCATCAATCTGTGACATTGCAGGATAATCTGCCCAACCATAGACGAAGTACATTTCACCATACTTGGACTCAGGAGTTGCCAATTTCTCCACAGAGTAAGTACCTTCCAGGAGATTGACACTGATTTCATAATAGCCTGCATCAGCGAGAACGAGCGGATTAGGGTTATCTGACTTGACGAAATATTTCTTGTCATTGCTGATACCGTACTTCACCTGCTCATCGGTCTTCACAGAACTTACGAAGAACACCTCTGTATTTGCCTTTTCAGCATAGAAACGGCCTGTGAACTTGTCGCCGTCCTTGATCTTTCTTTCAGCGAGAATCGGCTGGCCGAACACTACCTTGCTCATATCCATAGCCTTGTCCTGGATGAACATTGCGCTGTGCTTGAGGTTGTGTCCTTCAAATGTAGCTTTCACTGCCACAGTAGGAGAATAAACCGCAGTATTGCCCTTCTCATCAGTAAGGGTGAATGTGATGACATGCTTCTGGTCATCTTTGGTAGTCAATGAGATAGACTGGTCGACGACGGCCTTCATTCCTTCATCAGTGCTGATGGCGGTCAGGTCGATGGTCTGGTCAACACCGAAGTCTGCGGACTTGATGGTCAAGGTCTTGAGTCTGGTGTTGTTACTTGCCAATGTCATCTTCACCGGAAGATGGATTCCGCCAGGTGCATCCACGAAAACGACATCATTATTTGTCACTTTTGCCACCTTGCCTGCGATGGTTATGCTGAAGCCCATTTCCTGTACGATGGAAAGACGTGCAGGTTCGGCTATCACCGAGATTACCGCAGTGCCTTCGCCCTGCTTATCCTCGAAGTCGAACACTCTGACAACCACCTCGCCTGAGGTTCCGCGCTTCGCTTCTGCAGGGATAATCACAGACTCCGTCAGGTTATATTCCTTTATGTAATTCTGGCTGCTGAAATTTATTCGCTTGGAGAATTCCCAATCAGTGCTTTCCACGATAATGTACTGAATACCAGTATCATCGGTCACTTTAGCGGTTAAGTTTACGCTTTCTCCAGGCAATCCCTCGAGATCCTTGGATGTGATTTCCACAACCGGATCAGAGATGTCCGTCTTGTTTTCTTCCTGTTTGCACGACGGAAGAAAGAGAGTCATCGATGCGATGACAGATAATAATTTTAAAAAGTTCTTTTTTCTCATAGTGTTATTAAAATCTATGGTATAAACATTTTTTGATGCTGCAGAATTACTTCACGAATATTTATTCTTAGATAAGAAAATGACATTTCACCTTTTGTATTTGATACAATTTTTGGCACACTAAAACGGAAATCGGGAGACAGGTTTCTGTCTCCCGAACCAAATAAACCATTTACACACTAATTGTTGTACTTGAAGTCCGTAGTGATCGCAGCATGGTCTGAAGGGAACCTGACCGGATGATGGTCGATCATCTGCGCTGCTGTCGCCTTGATGTCAGACGATTTGTAATATATGAAGTCTATTCTGTACTGCAAGTCAGATTTTGAATAAGGAGACCAAGTCAGACATGGATTCTTCACCGGATCAGGATAGATTTCCCTGTATGAATCCTTGAATCCTCTTTCTTTCATGAGAATACTTGTAGGCCAAGGAAGCACATATCCGTAATGCAGGTCCTTTGCGCTTTCGCACCAGTCGAGATGGGAATCAGAGTTGAAGTCACCTGATACAATCATCGGAGTCTTGGCATCTGACGTCATCACACCTGCATTGTCCATCATTCCCTTCAGTTCGGCCGCACGGGTAGTCCACTCGCCTGCCACGATGTCCTCAACTTTGTCTTTTCTCACCACAACCTGGTCGTGAGTGCTCGGCAAGTAGTTCAGCCAGAGGTTTATATAATTGAGCTTCTGGCTCTTGCTGACTCTGATGGTGGCGGCGCTGCACTTGAAGGAATCATAGAAATCATATGTATCCTCTATCGGGAAGCGGCTCAGGATGGATAAGTTGCTGCTTCTGAGATGAAAATAATATCCCAATGCATCTGCGATTTCAGCGCCTGAACCATAGGTCTCGATAATGCCGACGATATCTGGATCAGCCTCTTTGATCACATCCACAACTCTCTGGACACCAACCTCTTCGCCAAACTCATGACCACCATGCCAGATATTGAAATCCATAACTCTGAAACCGTCAATCTTGGCTGCAAGTTCTGGTTTGTTCACAAGTTTCCTTGAAAGGTCGGTATAGATAGTGCCGATCTGATCTGCGCTCATGACCTTGTCAGAGAAGACGAACTCATCCACCGCACCATTGAAGCAGTTCCAGCTGGTGTCGTCGATGCTGCCGATTCTCAAAGCGCGTCCGCTGTTAAAGTCAATGTTGCCGTTTGCGCTGTAGATGGCCACATTCAGTCCGTCATAGTACATCCTCATTTCCTGCTTGTCCTTATTGAAGGTAACAGCGAGGAAGTGCCATTCACCGTCATTGATAGGCTGCCTCTGTGCTGTCGGCTTATATTCCCACTGGTCGTGGGAGCCGTCCGTGAAGAGGAACATCCATGAACCGTTGTCCTGTGTCGTGAGCGCGATTCCCTTGCCGGTGAATTTGCTCTTGTTGGTAAAGATAGCCTTGGTTCCCTGGAACTTGGCGGTGGTCTTCACCCAGATTCCGACTGTGAATGATTTCGAGAAATCGGTAGGGTCCACAGCCTCCGCAAAGATACTCTTGCGGTTGTAGCTGCTCTCACTCAGATCGAGAGCGGAACCGTCAATACCTTTTGTCAATGTATATTCATCTGTCTGGTACTCGCTTTCGTCGAATGAAATGCCGGTTTCGTGACCCGCATTGACACTGCGCAATGCCCAAGATGCACTGAGAGTACCTTCTGAACCGGCAGATACACTCACATAATATGTTCTGCCCGCGCCCATCTTGAGAGCCATATTCTGAGGAACGGCAACGCTGATTTCTTTATTCGCGCCATTTTCCATCACTGTCAATGTAGCGCTCATTCCCTTGGAGGTGCAGAGGTCCGGCAGAATATAAGCGACATTGTTTTCCACAGTCGCACTGTAATCTGTCTTGCCGATTTCCGGAATCACTCCGTTTCCGATCTTGATGCCGTCTGCGGTATATGAATAATTGTCGATGATAGATCAGAAAGTGCCCTTGCAAGCGCTTGAGAGCATCATGGACTTGAATTCCACACCTGAAACATTGCTTTCAAACTTCACTCTTGTCACCAGCGGAAGAAGTCCTACTCTCACCTTTGACTGCTCGGCGTCGAGTTTCAGAAGGCCCTTGTCATTGCCCTTGCTGACCATGAGCGCCTTAGGGTTCGCGATCGGAAGAGACGGCCCGTACAGGCCCATTGTCCAGTAACTTGCACCCTGTTTCATTTCAGGGAGCTTCACACCGTCTGCAGCGACGAGGAAAAGCAGTCTGTAAGTCTTTCCGTTCTCCAATTCCATTTCGATGGTCTCTGCATTGGCGCTGCCCATTTTGCCCTCCTGAGAGAATTCAAGTTTGTAAGCATCGTCGAATCCATAGACTTTCCAGGTACGCTCGGCTTCTCCCGCCTTGGTCAGGACGAAATCCTTTTCCGGAGACGACAGCACGAAACTCACCTTGCGGGTTTCATTGATCCCGGCATCTTCCGCCACTTCGATTTTACTTGCGCATGACAGGAAAAGCGAAATGCAGATTGCCAATGTTGCCAATATATTTTTATACATCTCTATTCTGTTTTAGTTTGTTTTCAGATTATTTCCGTCTTATGCAACGATATGGAACACCATAGTCCTGGGTTACACTCCATTCATTGCCATAAGTCGTGCTCATAACGGTAAGATTCACGTCGTCGATCTGCAGCCAAGCCACATTCGGCCATGTACCGAAGCATGCGATATCCTTCCATTCAGGACCTACATTTCTCGCATATCCGCCGAAAATCCTGACATTGGTAGCCTCCGACGGATTTCCGAACAGATTGAAGGTATAGATACCCTGGCCCATCTTGTTTCTGAGATTGCCGCCTACCCAACTGAGGAATTCCTTGGCCTCACTGTCTGTGATTGTTCTCCATCCTTCAGGACATGGATTTATGGCCACATCATTGATCATTCCGTCAGTATTTTCGAGAGTATAACCGGTTTCCCCTGCGAAGAAAGCCTTCTCCTGAAGATTTCTCTTCAGATAGCCTGCCTGTCCCGCATGTACAGGGCTGTAGAAATAACTGCCCCAAGAAAGACAAGGGAGCGGAGTTCCAGGATACGGGTCAATGAAGCCGAATGACATGATTTCCTTGTCGTCGTCACATCCTTCCGGATAGGTGATGGCAAAACGTGTCTCGTCTCCCGGAGACGGGTCACTTACCGTAAACACGATATCGTGACGATAGATATTCTCGCCTACAGCGGCTGTACTTGACTTGACATCAAGCCAATACGGGAAATCATTGTCAGAAGTCATCTTGAGATCCTTCGGATTATTGTCAATGACAACTTTAGTGATCTTATACGGAAGAGATGCCTCAGGGCCGACCTTGATATAGGTTCCCTTGATATCCGTTCCTTCGATGATGGTAGCCTTGTCGTTAGGAAGCATGATGCCTGAGCCTGCCAACAGCCAGTCTGACTGTGAGCCGTCTGACCAGCCCTGCTCTGAGAGTTCAAAACCATTGCCCGGATTGAACACATTCACTTTCATCTCGTATATGAAGTTGGGCTTCACATCCACGTCAGATTCGATGGCGAGTCTGATTTCAGGTCCTACTTCGTTCTTTCCTGTCAGCTTGGTAGTAGCCCAGATCGCAGTTTTGGTATCCTGCTCGAGGTCACCGCTCAGTACTGTCGGATACAGATAGAAGCTCTTGCCCTCAGAAAGGGATGCTGCAGGAATCTCCAGCACTGAAGTGTAAATGTCATCTGTCGGTGTAGCCGTCTGAGCCAGGAAACCTGTGCTTCTTGCATTTTTCACATACACGCGCTCGATTTCCACTCCTGACTCTTCAGGATTGTTTATTATGTCGATACGGGCTACGTTGCGTGGCATTGAAACAGCAACATCTCCATTGGCGCATTCCTTGGCATCCACCTGAATCCACGGATTGCCGTCTGCAGATGCAGATGACATCAGACCGGGGTAAACCATGCTACCGTCAGCGCTCGGAGTCTTGGCTGAAAGGATATTGTCCATATTGTCACCAAGCTTCAGGTTCGGGAAACTCTCTGAAGAAGATGCCCTGAAAATGACGAATTTCTTCACTCCGGCAAATCTTCCCGTCACAAGGTCGTAAGCGAGAGTTGATTTCCCGTCAGGTCTCATGGCAGAGTAGTCCGTCGTGTAGCTTCTTTCAAATTCACCTTCTCCGCTGAACTGGTAGAAAGCAAATCTGTCAGATGTGGTTCCGTTTTCAGAAACTTTACCTGACGCTTTGGTAAATACTTGAAGATCTGGAGTCTCCATTCGAAATGTCACAATTCCGGAACGTTCGGAATTCTGTGAATTGTCCTTGCTGCATCCTGTCAATGTCAAGGCCGCCATTCCCAATATCGATGCACAACTCCACAGATAAAATTTATGCATAAGACTTATTGTTTTGGTAATTATTTTCAGTGTAACTGATATTACAGTCATTATGTGGATGTGTCAAAGTTATTACTATTTGTTTACAGTTTCCTTATATAAAATGGCAGTAAGCCGGAGTTTTTTGGCAATGGACTTCCCTGGCGCAAATTCCTCAAGGCGCATAATACATTGATAATCAAAAGAAAAGAGCAGCCGTTTTCCGGTTGCTCTTTCCCTGAGGAATCAATTCTTTTTTGAAGTCGCCCTGTATCAATTCCAAAGACGATCTGTGTCAATTTTCATAACTACCGGCTCTTGCACGGTCCGGGAATCAAGTTTCTCTTGTCGGAAATCTTAATTCCGTAAGCAATATTGCGAACTTTACCCTCCTCCGGAATCAGGACACCTATCTCTGCGAGGTGCTGTACATCACGAACTGCGGTATCTGGGGATACCTTGGCGAGTTTCGCCCAGTGCTTGGCAGTAAGTTTACGCTTCTGCACGTCGTCCTGCTGGCTAAGAATTATGGAATCATTTCTTGTAAGCATAGCCGAATCAGAATATTTCACCACTCCATAACATCTTCAGGAAATCCAAGACATAGATCAGTTCAATGTCTCCAGAGGGCCTTGTAATGGGATCAAGGGAAATAAGAATCAGTCGGCAATCAGGATGCTCTTCCTTGAAGGCTTTCAATCCATTTTTATGGCGGGTCTTGACCTCCTCGCTGGACTTGATCTCAATGGCAACCTTTGCGTCTCCGATAATGGCATCGACTTCCTGGTCGTTGTATGTGTGCCAATAGGAGATTTTCTCACGGCGGCGGTTATAGCCGCGATATGCAATAATCTCCTGCATAACGAGATGCTCGAAAGCATGGCCATAGTCATCCGAGCCTCTCCGGAGGTGGTGACGGCCCATCAGATAGTTGGCAAGGCCCACATCGAAATAGTAGAACTTGGGAGCCTGAACTACTTTCCGCTTGACCACCTTTGTGTAAGCGGGTATCTCGTAGCCCATAAGGGAATCCTTCAGAATCTGATAGTATGCCTTAACGGTCTTTGCTGCTACTCCGCAATCGCTGGCGATGTTGGAATAGTTGATCATTTCACCATCGGAAATGGCGGCCGCTTCCATAAACTGCTCAAACGCTTCGACATCCTGGACGGCGGCTTCGTCACGGATTTCTTCCCTCAGATATACTTCCACATAACCCTCAAGGCGGTCCGTAGCATCATCCACAAGATAGTGACGAGGTATCATTCCATTCTGTACAGCCTTGTCAATCTGGAAGTCTGTCACTTCCTTCCAGACCAACGGGAAGAGTGTCCTGGGGATTGCCCTACCCCCAAGGGTGTTGGCTCCGGAACGCTTCAACTTGCGTGCGCTTGAACCGCTAAGGATAAAATGCAGTCCACGGTTCACCATAAGCCAGTGAACTCCATCCAGAAGTTCCGGTACTTTCTGAATCTCATCGACGATTACCAGCGTCCCTGCAGGCTTGTCTATAAGCGCCTGCCGGAAGGAATCAGGGTTGCGTTTGAACGCCTTCCTCACTGTATCAATCAGAAGATCGTAGTAGATTGCATCAGGGAACCGCTCCTGCAGGAGTGTAGATTTACCTACTTGGCGTGCTCCAAAAAGGAACATCCCTTCATCCAACTGATTTTCTATATCGAAGATTCGTTTGTACATGGTTCATTAGAATTTAAGGTGATTAAGTCCGATTTTCCTATGAAATTCGGGAATCCAGGTACAAATTTAATAAAGTTTATCTTAGTGCCAAAATCTTTCCGGTCTATCCGATGTGGAGCTCGTTGACAAATGGCGGATAATTACTCCTCCTCTATCGGTCCAGGAATCAAGTTTCTCTTGTCGGAAATCTTAATTCCGTAAGCAATATTGCGAACTTTACCCTCCTCCGGAATCAGAACACCTATCTCTGCGAGGTGCTGTACATCACGAACTGCGGTATCTGGAGAAACCTTGGCGAGTTTTGCCCAGCGCTTGGCAGTAAGTTTACCCTTGTTACCGTCCAGGAAGATGCTGAGAACGGTGCGTTGACGCTCGTTGATATCAGCTTGGGAGTGGTTCTGCCAAAAGACGGCTTTGTCCAGAATGGAAGACAGCATCTCTTCCGCCCCCTTGATTGCCCGCAGCATACAATCCAGGTACCACTCAATCCAGGCACTGATGTCAGTTGTGCCTTTCTGACAACGCTCTAGCATGTCGTAATACTTGTTCTTCTCCTGACCTATCTGGCGGGACATACTGAAGTATCGCAGCGCCGAGTTGTCTGCCTGGCTCAGCGCCATGTCTGCAATGGCCCTGCCGATACGACCGTTGCCATCGTCAAAGGGGTGGATACAGACGAACCAGAAGTGAGCAATGGCTGATTTGACGTAATCTCTGGGGGTAGAAGGGTCATTGAACCATTTTAGGAATATGTTCATTTCTTCCGGAACTCTCTCCGGTGCAGGAGCGTGGTAATGGACCTTTTCCCTTCCAAGAGCACCAGAAATGACGTTCATTTCATCTACTCGGTATTTCCCCACGTTGATTTCCTCGTAACCGTTCCTGCCATTCGGGAAAAGAGCGCAATGCCATCCGAATAGCCGGTCATCGGTGAGAGGCTTGTCGTAACCTTGGACAGCATCCATCATCATTTGCACGATTCCCTCTACGTAATGGCCGTAAGGGACCTCACCTGTAATTTGGACACCCATCCTCCTGGCTATGGAAGAACGAATCTGGTCTGGATTCAGCAACAGGCCTTCAATCTCTGAAGACGCGACGATGTCATGCGTGTAAGCTTCCACTGCTGCACGCTCCTTTATGTCGAAACCAATGGAGGACAGTATCCCTTCCAGATAACCGGTGGCTTTATTTACGGCAGCAAGTTTGGGATCTATACAGCTCCGGTCCCAATTGAAATGCGGCCAAGTGTCTGTCTGATGAATATACATCGTGCTTGTTTTTTCTGCGAATATAATACTTTGCGGCAAATAACCCGCAGAATTTGCGGATTATTTGCCGCAAATGTGATCGTCATAGAACGCCAGGACGGATTCGCAATCGGTCATGCATGCCTGCTGTAACTTCATGTTACAAAGATACGCCCCTGCGGGGAATTCCACAAGGACGTGTCTTTTCATTATGCCTTTTCTACAGGCGCCTGGATGATGGTGAGCCACTTGTCGGCATCCTCTTGATTCCAGATACCGTCGATGTAAACGGCGCGGGGAGCTGTAAGCCTGTTCAAGTACGGACTGGACCCATCCATTTCGGTTGCAACCATAAATTTTTAAAAATTCTTATGGTTTGAAATATAAAAAATCGCTATCTCTGCCCAGTAAACAAAACGGTTATTGTCATGGAACAAGCAGAACTTCAGCCACTGATCCGACAAAAACCGCCCCTTGTTATCGATAAAATTCCACCCTCCATTTTTCAACCATACGGAATCGACGCCGTCATGCGTGTAAGTTTCCGCAGAATTTGCGGATTATTTGCCGCAAATGTAATCGACATCTAAATCTTTGCAAGATTTACCATAACTACCGGCTCTTGTACGGGCCGGAGACATTCTTCACGGTCATCTTGCCGTCAGAGTCAGACTAAATAATTTCACCGGCCCAGAGGGCTTTGAAGAAGTCGGTTACATAATAGAGGTCCACATCACCGCTGCGGCGGCTGATACGGTCTCTGGACACAATGATTTGCCTGGTATCCGGATGCTCCTTCGCGAACTCCGTTACGCCCTTCTTGTCATCGTGGTCAATGTGTTCCTTTGATTTGATTTCAATAGCCACACGGGCATCACCGATGACGGCATCAACCTCGAGGTTCTCATAGGTGTGCCAGTAGGTCAATTCCTCATCGCTGTTTGTATAACCAAGATAAGCGGCAATCTCCTGCATAATAAGATGCTCGAATGCGTGGCCATACTCTGGTGTCCTTGGCGCAAGGTGGTATCTCTTGGTAAGGTGATTGGCAATACCGACATCGAAATAGTAAAATCTGGGCGCTTTGTACAGTTTTCTCTTGATGACCTTCCTGTATGCCGGCACTTCAAATCCTAAAAGCGTATCCACCAGAATCTTATAGTACGCTTTCACTGTATTGGCAGACACCTCGCAATCACTGGCCACATTCTCGTAATTGAGGATTTCTCCATCCATAATGGCCGCCACTTCCATAAAGCGGACAAACTCATCCGCATTCTGGACAAGCGCCTCTTCGATAATCTCCTCCTTCAGATACAGGTCAATGTATGCTCTCATACGGTTCCGGGCATTGGCAACCGCGTAATGACGGGGAATCATACCATTCTGAACGGCACGCTCCAGATCGAAATCCGGAATCTCTGCACTTACCAGAGGGAACAAAGTCTCCGGTATAGCTCGGCCGCCAAGGTTGTTCGCACCGCTCTTCTTGATTTTGCGTGCACTTGATCCGCTGAGGATGAACCACAACCCTTTTTCTACCATCAGCCAGTGGACTTCATCCAGAAGCTCCGGGACCTTTTGGATCTCATCAACGATGACTAGCGTCTCGGGCGGATACCTCAGAAGGCTCTCCCGGAATTCTTCAGGATGCTGCTTAAAGCGATTTCTCACATCTGACTTCAAAAGGTCAATGTAGACCGCCTTAGGAAAACGCTCTTTCAAAAGGGTTGATTTTCCTGTCTGGCGGCCACCGAAGAGGAACATTGCCTCATCCAGCCGGTTCTCTATGTCAAATATTCTACGGTACATATCAGTTATGAATTTCCTCAAACAAATTGCGGATTTTCTGGAAATATCCGCAACAACAATGCGAATTTAACAAAGATTTATCTAAACACCAAAACCTTTGTGAGATATACCCGCTGATAATCAAAAGAAAAGAGCAGCCGTAGTACTGGCTTCCGCCTTCACGCACACGGACCACGATATTGCCGTCATAGCCCTTCACCTTGGCAGCGTCAGCATCGGACACCTTGTTGTCCACGATGGCGAGCACTGCAATAACTACCTGGTAGATAATGGAACCCGCCGAACTATCTCAGAGGGCGATGTAACAATTTTGAATTTTCATGGAACTACTTGTTCCCGCAATGGTCATTCATCTTTGGCAACCACAGATTAAACAGGGGGTCGGCTATTCGATAATGAGCGCCTCTAGTAGACTGAGTCTCTTTGGAAATCAGGCCGGTTTCAAGCATTCGGGTGATGTAAGGGGATATCTTTCCGGCTTCCTGCCCTGTTATATTGCGGATATCAGACAATTTGAGCCCTTCCGTTTCGCCCGCCAGGGCACACATGACTCTTTGTTGCTGGGGAAGAAGTTTGTCAAATATGTTTTGATATAGCGGCGATATGCGTTTTACCAAAAGGCTTAAATCTTCTTCGCTTGTCGGGGAATTGTAAACGATTTCTTTCACCATATCGACGGCGCCTGGTGTTTTAGGCAGATATGCCATAAGGGCCTTTGCCCTTTTTATTTGAGTGACATCACATCCGATAATAAGACGGTAGTCATTGTCGGAAAGCGGTTTAAGGTAGTGAATGTGAAATCCTTCGAACAACGCGGCTCCGTAATGTGTCAGTTGAGGCATTACGGTAGGGGCTGTCGCAACAAGTATAGGACCGTCCGTTTCTGAAAGGATGCCGCGAAGTGCAAATTGTTCTTCATTGGACGTTCTTTGCAGATAATAATGAAAGTCATCCACAAACAGGACGCTACGTCCTTCATCGGGCATGCACAGCATATCCTTATTGGAAAAAACCGTACGTCCGTCTATCCATGTCGGCATAACCCCGGAGTGGGCAGACGCTGTGTCAAAAAGCTGTCTCAACATGAAAGTTTTGCCACCTCCAGGTGCCCCGATTATAATCTGAGGCTGCCCCGCACTTCCTTTAGACTCTTTCTCTAAATCATGAAGGACTGCCTTGAATACTGCTTCGTTAAACAGTACTCCGTTATTGGACAAACTTCCCATACCAGTAATCTCTTAAAAGCGGTGAACGGAAAGAGCGAACGGGACCCTTGCGGAGAAGATAACCGTCATTCTCCAGCATTTCAAGGACTTTGCTGAGCAAAAGGTCAGTTTCTCCTGCATTGGATGGGTCCTGTCCAGTCATCAAAATGCCAAGCAGCGTTTCACGCCTGAGGCCGCTTCTCCTTGCCGATAGTCCATTCAGAATCAAACGTGCCGGTCTTTCCATTTCACGGTACTCCGCAAGGCGCTCTGACCAAGTATTCAGGTAACTCTCGGAACAAAGTTGCCCGTAAGCCGTATCTATGTCTTCTTTGGAAACGGCTCCAGTATAATTGTCACGCAGTTTGGAGAAGAGGATTTGGATAAAGTATGGAATATTCCAGTGTAACTTTTCCAATGCATATATTATGTTTTCTTCATCCATATTCATCCCTTCTCCCTGGCACAGCCCCTCCATAAGGCCACGGGCTTCCTCCGGGGTAAGTTCATCCAAGCTGAAATCCGTCAGGTCATTTATAGCATAACTGAGATTCAGGGATGCCGTAAAGTTTTTCAGCCCGACCGAACCACAAAATAGCCACCGGACTTTAGTCCCGGCAACCTGTCTGAGACTCCGGAGCCAATTTAGGATAAATGAAACTTTTTCCTCGCCGCCATCACTTTTCAGGAGTACCCCAAGAAAGAGCGTAAGTTCATCAACCACGATGAAGGTTTCCTCATCGTGACGGATCAATTCTTTCAAGGACTTATATAGGTCTTCTTTCCTCTCGGGAGAAGACAGATCAAAGCCGACAGGGCCGATTGAAATCTTATTGATTCTGTCCAGTATAGCCTTTGCACCTTGGAGCATCCCGTCGGTTTTCTGCCTCCATACGTGATTCCTTTCAAAATATTCGATAATCAAATACAGGAAACCGTCCTCTGTGGTAGTCTGTTCCAAATCGATATACACGCATTTCCATCCCTGCGCTTTTTTGTCCTCTATCAAACGCTTGGCAAATGACGATTTGCCTATACGGCGAGGAGCAGACAGCAATAGTGAATGTCCGCTATCCAACAACCGGTTTGCAATTCCCAACTCTTTCTCTCGCCCGTAAAAATCTTTTCCTTCTACCGGAGGCCCTATTCTGTTTTCTATACTCATAAGAGAATCTATTTTAACACTCAAATATAGAAATAATTTTTTATAGAAAAAACTTTTTATAGAAAATCGTTTATATTATTGCCCGGTGTATCTGCTACGCAATTCCTGTGATGATATTATTATAGGGCCATTTAAAAATGGCAGACCTTCCGGACGGTACGGCCGTTCTCGATAACCTCAGCGATATTCTGAACGTTTCCAAGGTCCAGGATGAGGTAGTCAGGTAGTTTAGAAACAGGCCTTCAATCTCTGAGGAATATAATACTTTGCGGTAAATAACCCGCAGAATTTGCGGATTATTTGTCGCAAATGTAATCGGAACCTTAACTACCGGCTTTTGTACGGGCCGGAGACATTCTTCACGGTCATCTTGCCGTCAGAGTCTGAGGTCGTCATCACGTAGTACTGGCTTCCGCCTTCACTTACACGGACCACTATATTGCCGTCATAGCCTTTCACCTTGGCAGCATCTGCGTCGGACACCTTGTTGTCCACGCCTGCAGGACGTTCGCCCCTGCAGAAGTTGGTTATGAACAAGTCCATTGACGGAAGAGTCTTCCACATCTGGGACATGATGGAAGTACGAGGATGTACGTCCACCCAGGAATTCACCACGATCACCTGAGGTGAAAGAATGGTAAGGGCCTCAGGGCTGTTGGTGGCTTCTGATCCATGATGGTCAGCCTTCATCACCTCCACTCTGCCCGCAGCCTTCGCACAAGGCAGTTCCGCATCTTTCCAGGAGAAGTTGGACCTGTTGTTGTACTGCAGGTCGCCTCCGGTGAAGAAGTCGAAATTGCCATAGGAGATTTTCATCACGCAACTGCAGATATTCTCGGCAGGGCACTTGTCCGTACCGGCAATCTTCGCAGGATTTGCCACGACAATGTCCTTTTTCTCCGGGAAGGTCATCTTGGTTTCAGTACCGTTGCCGGTCCAGATGTTTCCGTTCACGGCTATGTTGCGGACAGTTACCTTGTAATCGGAAGTCTTCGGGACAATCTGGTCAGTGACGCCGGCGCGGAACATTTCCGCCTTGACACCGGAGTTCTCCACATGCCATTTCACCGCATTGACATAATTCTTTACAGCAGCCTTGTTGCTAGAAAGCGTCTGCATATCAAACGGATAGTCATAGTCCGGCCAGCCTCTGTCGAGAACTGCGCCCACCTTGAAATTGTCGAGAATCTCAGGGATTCCGTTCAGTCTGTAGGTGGAGGAGTTGGACGATACCGGCAGCGACGAGTTCGAGTCTCCGAAATGGTCGTTGTGCAGATGTGTATTGACAATATAGTCTATGGTATTGTTTCCCGTCCACGCCATGCATTTCTTGAGATACATGCCGATCAGCTGCGAGCCGCGCGTGCCGGTCAGAGTCGGGTCCCACCTGCTGCGGATACCGGTGTTGGTAGTGCTTCCGTTGGAATTCGTCTTGACCAGGGAACTTGCAGCATCGACAAGGAGCTGGGTTCCGTCAGGCATTATCACGAAAACGCACTCGCCGGTCATGGTATTGATGAAATGGATATCCATCTCACCTTTGGACCAGGCAGGAAGCACTTCGCCCACCTTGATTTCCGAAGTCGGACCGGACGGCACAGTGCCGCCTCCCGGCTGTGGCTTGATTATGGGTGCAGTCTTGTTGTCGGAAGAGCAGGATACCAACATCATTGACACTGCTATTGCCGACAGGGCCGCATATTTTATCAACCTTTGCATACGATATGAAGATTAAGGAACATCTTGCCGCCTTCAATATTGACATAGAGGCGGATATAGTTGCCGAAATTCGGCTGGACCTTGACGATGTGCAGGCCTTCTCCCGTAAAAACGGACGGGGTGCTTCCGTCATCTGCCCAGTGCACTCCGTCCTGCGAAAGCTGGACCTGTGCCGTCAGCGTCGGATTTCCTTCGATTTTCTCCACCATCACGAAGAATATCGCCTCATCTGCCCAACCGACTTCGTAAGGATGGGTTCCGAATGTGCCGGAGAAGTATTTTTTCACCTCGAGGTGAGAGTCATTGACCATTTTCATAATTTCGGCCTCCTATTCTTGTGAAACAACTACTGAATCGACATAGAAGAACACTCTTCTGTTGGTGTCAGTCCCGACCCAGAAAAGAGGATTGATGAGATTGTCAATGCGGTCGTAACCGTCACGTGCATCTGCCTTGGTGCCTCTCATATCCCAGATCTTGTCCTGACATTGGAATTCGACGTATTCACGCAGTTTGGTGTCGATTTTCAGTCTCATATACTGCCAGTTGAGCTTGCAGTCAGTCTCATTGTAAATGAGTTTCTGACCACCGTCCGGCAGGTTCATGAAACCATCATGGTCACCGTTGGGATAGCGTTTGCCGAACCACCACGGGTCCACGCCTTTCTTGCACCAGTCCCCTTTCAAGCCATAGGCCCATTCTTCGTCAGTAACACCGTCGCGGGAATGCACATACTGCCATTTCTGGGTAAGTTTTCCGTCCACGGCATTGAGATAACGCATTCCTACGAAATAGCGTTTCCCGTGTTCCTGTACGTCGAATCCCATTCCGAAATCTCTGATGGAGTTCTCATGGAGTCCAGGCTGAGGGCGGTCACCACCGTCCACCACGTCCTGTTCTGCCGTATAGGAGAACCAGCACTCGATCTGGAGGAACCTGTTTTCCGGCCTGTAGAACGAGAGTCTTTTGATGGCGTGGCCAAGTGAGCCTTCTGCAGGTTTTTCCACATATGGGGCGGCCACCGGGCGGGTCGAGAGTTTCAGACTGTATGTTCCGGACATTGCCCCGTGAGTTCCGGGATAACGATATGTCGCTGAGCTGAGCATTACCGGCGGCCACTGGTCTTTGCAGACCAGGGTTGCCGGAACGTCGAAGTCAGGATATTCAGTAAAATTGGGCATCAGCGTCATCCAGCCATTGAATCCGGTGTTGAAAACGTCATACGCCAGGATTCTTTCGAGCGGCTGGAATCTGCTTTTCAGAAGAATTTCATCTACACTCATTACTTATTCACTTAAATAATAATTCTAATAACCAGGATTCTGTTTGAGAATACCGTTCATAATCTGCACGTCATCATTCGGCAAAGGCCAGAGATATACCTTCTCGTTGAACATGCGTTCGCCGTTCTGCACGATGAACTTGCCGTCCACCATAGCCTCGAATTCAGGGAAACCGTCCTCATCGAATGTCGGTGCCTGAGGCCAGAACCATTTTCCGTCAGCGAAACCGGCTTTGTTCGCAGCAGCATTTCTGGAGAAGCCGAACATGTTGTGGGAGAATGCATTCTTGAACTGACGCCAGCGGACAAGGTCGAAGTAGCGGAGATTCTCCCATGCCAGTTCCACTCTACGCTCTCTGCGGAGGACTTTCCTCAACTCTGCCTGGTCAGTCGTGGTAATCGCAGGATATGAACTTACATCGGTCAGTTTCACATCGTATGCGCGTGCACGTACAGCATTGATACAGTCGAGGACAGTGCCGTCGATCTTATTCAGTTCTATCTTGGCCTCGGCATACATCAGCAGGACATCCGCGTAACGCATGAGGACTACAGGGTTGTCCTTGAAGCGGCTGCTTCTCCAGGAGTCACGTACGCCTTTTGCGAGGCAACATCCGTTATATGAGCAGTTTGCGGCATCACTGCCACCCTTGCTGTCCTTGTTGGTCACCATCTTGCCTGCTTCATAATCGTAAGTCTCCAGTTTGTCAGGAGCAGGATTCCAATCGATGTTGCATACTCTTTCTCCCGGAGCCACGAAAGTCTGGCAGCAGCGTGGGTCTCTTCCGGCAAACGGGTTGTGCGGGTCGAATCCGCTGCCCGGCTCGTCAATGGTCTTGCCGTTGGCCATTTCATACACTGCCAGAAGTTCCCATGAAGGCTGGGCATTATGGGTTCCGCCTGCTGAACGAGGAATGAACGAGCCGGCTGCAGGAGTCATAGGCTTGCCATCCTCGTTGATTTCAAGTTCGTTTGAGTGAGGAATCGAGAAAATGGTCTCGCAAGTCATAGATGTCTGCTGGAACAACTGGCCATAGCTGCCGCGTCCATAGCTGTCCTTCGCCGACGCATAGAACAGAGAGTACTTGTTCAGGTCCATACAAGCTTTCGCAGCCTCTGCAGCAACCTGATAATCATACTGATACAATGCGATTCTCGCCTTGAATGCCAGTGCGCAGCCCTTGTCCACGCGGGTGCATCCTGCCGTGGCTGAATTATTGTCCACCGGAAGATGCTCTGCCGCGAAATCGTAATCTTCGTAAATCTGCTTGAGCACTTCTTTCTTGTCGGTCCGGCCCATCAGGAAGGCTTCTTCTGGAGTTATGTCCTTCAGGTAGAACGGCACGTCGCCCCACAACGTGATCAGCCGGGCATAGGCATATGCTCTGAAGAACCTGGCTTCTGCGCGGAGCTTGTTCAGGTCGTCCTCTGACATTTTTCCGGACATCTTGTCCAGCGCCTCGAGGATACGGTTCGCCCTGCTCACGTTCTTGTATGAATAGCTCCATGTCTTGGCCACATATATCTGACCTTTGCTGGTAGTAGCGTCGATGGTTCCGGCTGCTACAGGATATATGTTGTTGCGCTGGGCCCAGTCGTCGGTCTGACGGTCCATCGCCAGGTTATGTTCTATTATAAAGAAGGACTCTCTGTAAAAATCATTGAGAGAAATGCGAATCTCCTGCGGGGTGGAATACCAGTTCCCGCTTGAGGCTGAAGACAGCGGATTGAGATTCAGGTCAGCGCAGGAAACGACGGAAAGGGTTCCGAGCGCCGCAACGAATATATTTAATAACTTTTTCATACTTCATCAGAATTTAAGATCGAGACCGAATGTCCAGGTTCTTGCGATATAGGTAGATGCGCCGGCCTCCGGATCCCATCCCTTCAGGAAATGGTCGAAGCAGAACGGGTCATCCACATTGAAATAAACGCGGAGTCCTTTCAGATTCACCTTGCTGACAATGGCTTTCGGGAATGTGTAGCCCAAGTTTATGTTCTTGATTCTCAGGAAAGCGCTGTTCATGAGCCACCAGTCGGACATCTTGTAGTTGTTGTATTCACCACCGGCGTAGGAGAGTCTCGGATAACGTGCCTTGAGGTTCTGTTCCTCAGTATTGTACACGCTCCAGTAGTTTCTGCTGCCGTCCGAATTCATCATGACGGAAGGAACCGGGAGCCACTGGTTCTGGAACGCCCTTACCATATCCTCGGTCAGTCTGCTCATCTGCTTGCCGACTCCGTTGAACAATACGGAGAATGAGATGCCTTTCCATCCGAGGTTGATGTTGCCGCCATAGATGTAGTGCGGGAGTGAACTTCCGAGAATGGTCCTGTCGTGGGTTTCATTGACAATGCCGTCAGGTGTTCCTTCCGGTCCGCTGATATCCATATATTTGATGTCACCAGGTTTTGAAGCCACGAGCTGAGGGCTGCCTGCAACATCATCTGCAGACTGGAACAAGCCGGCTGCCTTGAGACCATACCAAGACTTGTATTCTTCACCTTCAGTGATGATCGTACCGCTGCCGAATACCTGCTTGCCGCCAAGATTGCCCATAATCGACTTGTAGTCAGAGACATTGACACTGATGCCGTAGTTGAAATCTCCGATGGAATCGCTCCAACCGAGTTTGACTTCCCATCCGCGGGTATTCATTGTACCGGCATTGCGGTCAGGTGCAGAATATCCTGTGAATGAAGGGATTGCGACTGCAAGAAGCATATCGGTGGTCTTCTTGTAGTAATAGTCCGCAGTCAAGTCGAGACGGTTGCCGAGGAATGTGGCGTCGATGCCGACATCCCAGCTCCAGGTCTTCTCCCAGTGGATATCCTGGTAAGCGTATTCTGTCTGCGCTCCGGACATCACGTAAGTAGGAGCATTGCCCTGAGTGTCATAGACCAATGCCTTGTTGAAGGAGATGTAGGTCTGGTACGGATAGTTGCCGATTCTCTCGTTTCCGAGGCTTCCCACTGATGCACGGAGTTTCAGATGGTCGAGCCAGCCGACATTGGCCATGAACTTCTCATTGGAAATCACCCAACCGAGAGAGGCACTCGGGAAGAATCCCCATCTGTGGTCTTTGTGGAAACGTGAAGAAGCGTCGCCGCGGGCATTGAGCTGAAGATAGTAACGACCGTCATAGTTGTACATGATGCGGCCGAAGAATGACCTGTATGCGTTCTGGTAAGAGCTTCCGCCCACTGTCAGGGAGTTCTTGTTGGCAAGGTCGAGGTACGGGAATGAAGCAATCTCCATATCGTTGGAACCGGCAGCAAGCGACTCGAACGTGTACATATAGTCCTCGTAGCCGGCCATAACATTCAGGTTATGCTTCTTAGCGATGGTCTTGTCGTAAGTCGCAATCACCTGAGTTTCATAGGTTTTGGACTCAGATCTCGCTTCTGTCAATGAATTGGTCTTGTAGCCTGAAACATATCCGAGAAGCAAGTCTGTATCATAAGCGTCATAGACAGGTACCGCCTTGGCCATGTCCTTGGACTTCGCATATGTGAATGTCGGTGTGAAATTGGCAGTGATGTCGAGTCCTTCTATCGGCTTGTAGCTGAGGGAAATCTTGGCAGTCGCCATAGAATTCTCGCTCTTCTTCTTGCCGCCTTCACGCCACGCTGCCAGCGTATTGGAGAACGAGCCTTCCTTACCCGGAGCGATACGTCCGTCAGGATAAAGACCGGCATAGATTGAAGGATACATGTTGGCCGCCTTGATCGGGCTTCCAGAGTGAGGGTCCTTCTTTATGGCATGACGGAAAGAGAAGTCCAATGAACCGGACCACTTCTTGCTGAAGTTGATGGTATTGCGGGAACGCAGTGAGAAGCGCTCGTAGTTAAGACCTTTATAAAGGGCGTCAGTATTCTCGTAAGAAGCTGATGTACGGCTCTTTATGGTCTTGTTTCCGTAAGTCATCGTCACATTGTGCTTATGACGCATACTTGCCTTTTTCAATATGGCCGATTTCCAGTCATAGTTAGGGTAAGTAATCGGGTCATAGGCATTGTTCTGCATGTAATTGTCAATGTAATCCTTGGAATATGTATTGTATTCGCCTCCTTCAGGGTTGCCTGCATCATTCCAAGTATATTCATTGTAGGTGCTCATATAGTCCAGGGCACCTGTCATATATGAAGGCAGTTCGGTAGGAGTGATGGCTGACACCTCTCCGTTGTAGCCGATCTGCAGCTGGCCTTCGGATGCATCCTTGGTAGTGATGAGAATCACTCCGGATGCAGCTCTCGCACCGTAGATGGCAGCGGATGCGGCATCTTTCAGGACTGTGATCTGGCGCACGTCCTCAGTAGGGACCAGGTCCAGACTGCTGACAGCCATACCGTCCACGAGGATGAGCGGGCTGGAATCAGACATTGTGGTGATACCGCGGACTTTGATCGTGGCACTTGCTCCAGGCATACTGCTGGAACGGGTCACGCTCAGTCCTGGGACAACTCCCTGAAGTGACTGGGAGAGCTGGGAAGTACTCTGCTGGCCGATAATCCTGTCATTTACGACACCTACCGCACCGGTGAGGTCCTTCTTCTTTACGGAGCCGTAACCGATCACGACTGTTTCGTCCAGTTCGACTGCATCCGGGTTCATCACCACGTTGAACGGATTGCGGCCGTTCCACACCTCCACTCTGGTGACAAAGCCCATGCACGTGAATTCGAGCTTCTGGCCTTCTTTTACGTTTGGCAATGTATAGTTGCCGTCAATGTCGGTAGATGCCCACTTTCCATTGTCCTTGTTCAGAATCATGACTCCGGCAAGAGGACCGGAAGCATCAGTGACAGTTCCTTTCAGTTCGCTCTGAGCGAAAACCCCTACAGGGAGCAGCAATGCTGCCAGAAAGACTAATATCTTGGTTTTCATAATAATGTTATTCTTCGATTGTAAATGTAGCGTGCTCGTCGTATTCCTTCACCTGCGCACCGGTGTCAGGATTGTTAGGTTTCTGGCCTGAGAAACGGGACTGGCCGCTCGTGTGGGTCTGGTCGATGTACAGGCCCTGGAACTTGGCTCCGTCAAGCCCCAGATGACCGGCTTCCCTGAAACGGAAAGCGAATGTGGTCATGTCGGCAGCTGTGGTGAAGGTTCCTTCAACCGGAATATATGCTCCATTGTTTGAAGGATCGAGGAATGTAGCGGCGAAATTGTATTTTACGACTGCTGAGTATTCCACATCCTGACCTGAAAGTGCCTTGACAGCGGTTTCAGCAAACTCCTGAACCGGAGCGGTAGGCAGCCATTCTTCACCTGACTTGTATTCCGTCATCCATCTGGTAGAGCAGGCCGTACCCATCTTGGTGATGAAACGGAACTTGATCTTGGTACCGGCAGGAATGACTTTTCCGCCCATAGTAGCGGTCACGAGCCAGTAATCTCCAGGGATTGTTCCGGCGACATAAGGGTCTCCGCCGCCTTTGGCTCCGACACCACGTTTGCAGACAGCCTTGGACTTGCCGGCAGCAACAGAATATCCTGTTCTCTCCACTGCATAATATTCAAGTTTGCCTTCTCCTGTACTTGCAGCCACATATTTTCCGTTGGTTCCAGGGAATACAGACTGCTCCTCGGAATCGGCAAACGTCTTCTGAGTTTCGGAAAGCGACTCTTTGAAAGCCCAGTCAGCAAGAATGCCGACGTACTTCTTCTGGTCGATCGCGAAAGTATATGTCTGGTCGCCCTTGATAGCGACATTGACATTGATCTTCCTGCCGCTGATAGTGCTGTTTTCAGGCAGGGTAACTGTCACATTGGTCACTCCCTTTCCTGACGCAGGAGAAATGACGACTCCCTTGTCCTCGCACTCGGCGGTCCACTCTCTTTCGTCCAGCACTGTGAACGTAGTGGTGTTCTCCGTGAACGGCAGTTCCACGAAATTAGGATTGATGCCCTTAGGAGCCACAGCCTTCTGGTTCAATGTCAATTTGAGCGGAGTGACACCATCTCCGATAAAGCGTACAGTGCCTGTCCTGACAACTGACTTTTCATTCGCGTCATACTTGATATGAAATGTAGTGGCATCGCCATCCACTTCAGTATCAGTAATTCGTGCCCAATAATTGCCTGCATCGTCGGTGCAGTCATTATTGACTCTGTAATACACGTTGGTGAACAGTTTCACGGTTGCAGTACCGCCATCTACCTCCAACGAAAGCGATTTTGTCTCGAGCGTCATATACGGATCAGACGCAGTCTGACAAGAAGCAAGTGCCACAATGGCAGTACTTGCCCACAACAGCTTGTTAAGATTCATAATTAGGGTTATTAGTAATTTATGTTCTTTGTTTGTTCCAGTGATTTCTCCACAGCATCACAATGTGCCAGATAATGCTGCAGGACGTCGTTCCATTTATAGTAATTGCCTTGTACCGGCGTGAGAGGAAGAGGCAAATCCTTCTCATTCAGCATCATGCGCACGAGAATTTCAGGATTTGCGGCACTTCTGTAGAAGACCAGCTGAAGGTTTGTGCCCATCGGAATGTTCCAGTTCTGCCAATACCGGATGGCCTCTTCAGGACGCGAAGTGGATTTTCCCCAAGTCCCTGAACCGAGATTCGCCATCATTCCGAGCAAGGTACCGTCGTGTCCGAAGCTCAGGTCAATGCCGGTGCGGCCAAGGTCAATGTCGTTCTTCGCTTGTGTCAGCAGATGTTTCAATGTCCTGGCTGCCAGTCCTGAACCTCTTCCCTGCGTCACCGGTTCCGGACCTTTCTGCGCATAGTATTTATAGTTCTCGACCTGGGCCATCGAAAGGATTTCCTCTTCCGTGAAGACATCCCACAGAGGAACCTGTCTGTCAAGGCATTGCATCGTACCGGCCATCAGATAGAAGCGGAATTCCAGATCATGCGGGTCGTATTCCGCCGCGATTTTTTCCGGGGAGATGAACAGACGGGACATGAACGCATCCACATCCACGAGAGAGTCTCTGAAGTGCTCATACTTCTCACGCCAGAATCCTTTGCCGCTGATGATGTCGGCATCGATTTTCAGACGTCCCGGACACACTGTGCCATAAGGATTGAGCTGCTGCAGGAAGGCTCTGGAGTTGTCCACTTCATTCCATTTCAGGTCCGGCCTGCGGGAAGTGATACCCAGCACTAGCCCCATCATCGTGGCTGTAGTGCGCAGGACATTGGTCGAGCGCGTCCTCATATACGGCTGTCCTTCAAACACTTCCGGATAATTGTCCACCATCCTCTCTCCGAGCGTCACGGACTGTCTCCATCCCAGCTGGGTGAGGTCCGCTTCCCGGTATTCGATATTCCTGCGGAACGGCTTCAGGCGCTCATACACTGCCTTTCCGAGTCCGGTAAGATTGGACTGCGATTCTGCCAATGCCAATGAGCCGTAAACTGACGCATAGGTGATATTGTCATCCACCTGACGTGCTCCGTGACGGAAGAAGCCATTGATATAGAACGGCTTGTATCCTTCCGGGGCTGCCGGTGCAGTCCTGTCCGAGAAGTCTTCCACGTAGTACACGCCTCCGGCCTTCTCAGGGCATTGACGCAGTTCTTCAACATATGTCTGCGGCTCTGGTTTCGGCTTCGGCAGCGACACCTTGTATATGCAAGGCTTGCGGTTTGTCTGCTTTGGATGGGTGTTTGTGTTCACGTACATCCAGCCGTCCACGATGGCGATATCCTCCATTTCCACAGGAATCTGCTCCTGGAGCTCGTACCTTGCGGACATCGTCCTGGTATCGGTATCATAGACACGGATGCGGGAAGGGCGTGAGGCATCCCTTTCTCCTAAACCGAAGCAGTAATATATCTTGCCGTCTTTTACGCAGCCCGCCTGGGTGAACCATGTATCGAACGGGAACACCACCTGGTCCTCTATGTCATTGAGAGCGAGAGTGACTACCTTTCCTTCGGCCAATGCAGGGACTCTGAATTTCGTGGCAACGTATTGATTTTCATAGGCATTGCGCGTCACCTTATGAATGGTCCTCTTACGTGCGGAGAATACCCAGAGGGAACTTCTGTCCCTGTCCACCATCCATGACGGGGCACCGAAAATGCCTGCATATCCTGCGCCTCTCCAGCCTACCGTGTCGAGTTTAACGGTCTGCACGATTTCGGAGGAGAACTTGCGCCCGCGTCTTCTTATGCTTTCCACGAAGCAGGACATTTCTATCTCGCTGCCTACCTTGCCGTTGGTCACATAGAGCAGCGGGAAAGAGCCGCCCGGAGCTGTCTCGATGCCGAAGCTGGCATTGTTCGCGTGGTTGTCAGGTCTGGCTGAGGCCAGATCGAATTTCGCAACCGGCTCCCCTGATGCGGTACGGAAATCGAAAACTCTCACGTGTCCGCCGTCTTCCAGGGCGAACACATATCTGTCCCAGATTTCCAGTCCCTGCTGCGCGTTTTCGCCACGTTCTTTTTCAATGAATACGGAACAATCCACGTTCTGTTCCGGTTCCACGTAAAGCTGGGCGGAAGATACTGCGGGGAAGGCCACGAGGGCAGCTATGTAAAGTACTGTCCTTTTCATCTTCATTTGCTTTCTACGGATTTCTGTTTTCTGCTGTCAATGAGCCTGTAAACTACATAGACTGCTATGATGGCGAATATCGAGAGCACGAATGACAATACGATATTCTTGACTGCCAATGTCTTAGGGTCGCCTGCCGCCAAAAGTCCCACCAGCAGCAGGGCTATCACGCCGAGTGTTATGCAGAAGCAGGAGATGGCCATGAATGAATAAGCCTTGACGCTTTTCTTCGCGTGCTCGTCCGGTTCCTTGTCGGCATCCGGGTCGGTGTATCCGCAGATCGCGTCATATCCACGGTCTTCGAGTCCTTTGTACTTGGACCATACTTCCATGCAGGCCAATATGAGTACTGGAAGGACGCAGCCGGAAATGGATTCTATCATGCTCTGGCTCAATATGGAAGCCGGCACGGTGAGCTTGGCTGTTATGCCGACTGCCCAAGTCAGAAGCATTGACCATATAAGCTGGCGGCCTGTGAGTCTCTTGGAGAAGAGTCCCCAGATGGACGGGATGTACAGTGGGCACATTATCATTGTCAGAAGTGTCACGACCACTTTTTCCGCGCCTCCGGCCAATGGAATCAGCATTGACAGTCCTATGATCACCAGTCCGAACACGATGGTGAAGATACGGCCTACTTTTATGAGCTGCTTTTCGTCTGCGTTCCTGTTTTTCTCGCTATGTTTCCAGATGTCGTATGTATAGACATTGGCATAGACGTTCAGGATGCCGGAAACATTGCTGAGGGTAGCTGAAAGCATGGCTGCGAGCATCATGCCTAACATTCCGCTCATGAGCACCATCTTGCTCATATTGACATAGGCGTGCTCTCCGTTGTATGTCATCGTGACTGCGTCTGCATCAAGCGCGAGGCCAGGCTCCATGACGCGGTAGATCATTGTCGGAAGATACCAGATGAGCGGTGTGAGGAAATAGAGCAGGCCAATGAGATATGTGCTTTTCTTGGCGTCCTTGCGTGTAGGGACGCTGATGTACCGCTGCACGAACGGCCAGTCGCCTCCGATCATCGCCACGTTCAGGAAGAGCCAGAGCAGAAGCCAGGCCCATGTGTAAGTTTCCGATGTGCCGGAGAAGAAGCCCGGTATCTGAGCCGCGCTGTCAATGAAATTGCCAACTCCGCCTACTGCATTGAATGAAAGCGGTATCATGAACACGACTACTGCCAAGAGCACTCCGAACTGGATGACGTCGGTCATAAGTACGGCGAGGAAGCCGCCTACCACTGTGTAAATCAATGCGATGGCTCCGAGGATGAGCAATGCCCACCAGATGCTGAGGTAGCCGGCTGCCGTATCTCCTGCCATTCCTGTAGATGCGAAGATGCTTCCGTCAGGGACTTTGATGAGGGCGCACATCACCACAGCGACTGCATAAAGTGCTACGGCTGTATGTACGGCTCTCGCCACGATTCCGGAGATGGTATAGAAGCTTACGGAACTGTGGCCGAAACGGATTGTAAGGAATTCGCCCGGTGACTTGATCCTGAGGCTTCTCCATTTGCCTGATATCCAGCGTCCTACTATCAATGACGCGAAGCCGAGGCAGATGGCGACGACTACGGCGACGAGTCCGGATTTGTATGCGACTCCTCCCCATACGACGAATGTGCTGGCGGAGAATATGGTCATGTAGGAAGATATTCCGGAAAGCCACCATGAAGAGTTTCTTCCCGCGATGAACATATCTTCGGAACTCTTTATCTTTCTGGACATTACGACGCTCACGGCTATCAGTCCGAGGAAATAAAACAGTATAACTATATAGTCAAGTGTTCCCATTGTCGGTTATTGGTTTTCGTTTGTTATTTTTTTTAAAGCTTCTTACGACTTTGTAATTTTTCCAGTGCGATGGTTGTTGCCTTGTTGCTTGGTTACTTGCCGCTTTTAGTATTCTTTCGGATGTTTCGTTCGGTATAGGGCTGTCCTTATACACCCGGTTCATTGACCTAAAGCCGGGCGCCCATTGAAACAAGACGGGCCACGAGTTCATCTGCATTGACCTGGGTCACCGGCATTCCGGTCCTGGCGCACTGCGCGGCAGCGACTCCGGCAGCCTGTCCCATCTCCATACAACTGGACTGGACCCGTATGGACGCGAAGGCGGTCTTGTCCGCGCTGATGCATCGTCCTGCGACTATGAGGTTCGGGTAATCCGGTGCGATCAATGAGCGGAACGGTATGTAGGCCGGTGTCTTGAGGAACGTGATGTTCTGCTTCTCGCCTTTCGACACGTGTATGTCTATCGGATGCGCGCCTCTCGAGATGCTGTCCTCGAAATGCACGGCATTCAGGTATTCTTCTCCTGTGAGGGTATGTACGCCCTTGATTCTGCGTGTCTCTCTCACGCCTGCCTGAACTGAAACGGCTGTCAGATAACTGTTTTTGAATTCCTCGACATTGTCCTTGAGTATGGCGGCCATGCGGAAGGTGTCTTCTCTGAGGCGGCATTCGGCAGCGGTAAAATCGCGGTTGTCACAGGCATCGCCCGCTGTCCTGGTGATGTTCACCGTCACTGTGCCAGGCTGCATTGTGGAGCAGAACCAAGGTCCGCCGAATTCTGGCATGTGGAGTTCTTCCATCTTGCTGATCAGCAGTTCTCTTACCGGGAGGCAGTGGCAGTTCACGCCCTGTTTGTTATGATGTATGGCATCCTGCATCATCGGGGTGCTGAGGTCAACGCCTGACAATATGAAGTAGGATGACATCGGCTGAAGTGGTCTGCCCTCTGATTCCTGCATCGGGACTCCACTCATGTGAGCGAGGTCGGCATCGCCTGTACAGTCAATGAAAATACGGGCCGCAAGTGCCTCTGTGCCGTTTTTGTTGTTTATCAGTACGTGGGTAATCCTGTTTCCTTCCCTGATGCATCCGGTCAGATAGGAATGCATGTACATATCCACGCCGGCCTCGAGTATCATGCGTTGCGCCTCAAGTTTGTAGTGTTCCGGCTCGAAGGCGACATTGGCCAACGGGCTTTCTATTTCGCATCCGTCGATCTTGGCCAATCTGTTCACGAATTCCCAAGGGATGCCGCCGTTGACAAGTTTTCCGTTATATGAAAATACGCTTATCGGGTTCACGAAGCCGGCCGTCGCCATGCCTCCGAAAAAGCCATACTGCTCTACTACAGCGACTTTCGCGCCTTCCCGTGCAGCTGCTATCGCTGCAATGAAGCCTGCAGGTCCGCCTCCGCAGACGACCACGTCATAGGTCCCCACCACATGCGCAGTTCCTGAGAACTGAATTTTTTTATCGTTGTTCATAAGACTGATTTGGTACCGTTTCAGTATTTGAATCGTTTCAAACTTTTTGCAAAGATAAATACTTTTTGAATCGGTTCAAAGTTTTTTTTGATTTTTTTTGCAAGTCGTGTACTTCGGCATAGACAGATAATTGCGGCATCAGGCAGATTTATCTGATTCCATTGCTCTCAACGATTCATCTGATTCTAGTCCCCGGGCCAACCCTCCACACGGCGACTTCTCTCTGACATTTCCTCAGACATCCCCTCAAGCAACCGAAAACATCAGCAACTCGATTTTGTCCGGAGAAAGGGGGCGTTTTACGGACAAGTGAGTCAAATGACCAACTCATCCGTAAAAAGGCGGGGTTTCACGGACAAACGCTACCTCACAAAGCAATTAT
>OLRA01000535.1_pt1 | contig 52235 bp, 46 predicted proteins | sample 1673011 | NCBI WGS metagenome assembly OLRA01 (sample SAMEA3136746, study PRJEB25190) | human gut metagenome | reverse complement strand
TGAATCTCCGGCAATAATGCCTGTACTTTCTGATACTTCCTTGCCATATAGCAATACCCCCCCTGATGTAGTTCTATTTTCTTACATCAGGGGGGATTTTGTCTATTGTCCGTTTTTACTGGTTCAGTTCATATATCAGACGGGATTTTTTCGCATTTTGGCTTATCTATCAAAGGCAGGGTTTACAGCATAGAAGTTCTTTTCGTCCAGCTTCTCCAGAGCCCGGCGAAGGCCCTCGCCAAAGCGCTGATAGTGGACTATCTCCCGTTCCCGGAGATAGCGTATGACGTTGTTTACATCCGGGTCGTCGGACAGGCGCAGAATATTGTCATAAGTGACCCTGGCCTTCTGCTCTGCCGCCATGTCCTCGTTGAGGTCGGCTATGACATCGCCCTTTACCGCCATACCTGCTGCCGACCATGGAGAGCCGGAAGCCGCCGTGGGATACACACCGGCAGTGTGGTCCACAAAATAATCCTGATAACCGGCTTTTTTGATTTCCTCCGGCGTCATATTTCTGGTGAGCTGGTGGACTATGGTACCTATCATCTCAAGATGGCCCAGCTCCTCAGTTCCTATATCCGTCAGCAGGCCTTTGAGTTCCGGGTATGGCATGGAATACCTCTGGCTCAGATAGCGCAGGGATGCACCCAGCTCCCCGTCCGGCCCGCCGTACTGGGATATAATAAACTTTGCCAGGGCCGGATTGGGGTTCTTTATATTTACAGGGTATTGCAGCTTTTTCTCATATACAAACATCTCTTATACCTCCATCTTGCTCTGGTATTCCCAGGGCCAGGGCTCCTTCAGCCAGTCATAGCACTTTGCTCCAAGCATATCCTCCTGGGATATTGGGCCGTACTGTTTGATAAAACGGCTGCGTGCTTCCTTCTTGAGAGCCAGAAATGTCTGGTACATGGCAAAAGCCTCCGTATCATCACAGTGTGTATCCAGATAGAGCTCCAGCTCATCGGCTGCAAAGTCGATGGCCATAAGCTCTGTTAAAGGGCAAATTTTAACATTTTCATTTACCACGTTCATTAGCGGCAGATCCAATCCAGGAAACAGTGTGCCCCTGGACAGAGCTTCCATGCTCTCGTAGCTCGGTGTTGCACTGTCCTGCAACGGTACATAGGCCATTGCCAGAGGTGCATCTTTAGGCAGAGAACCGCGTTTATAATCCATTTCGTCTTGTGCTCTGTTCAAATTGATTCCTCCAGTTCTTGCTAGGGGGGAGACCTCAGAACATATTATGCCGCCATGAGAAATAATGTTAAAGGCGCCGGAGGACTTCCGGCGCCTTTTTTACTCATACCTGTACTTACTTTATCATTTCTTCAAATTCCGTTTCGGTGATTATCCTTATACCCAGGTTCTCCGCCTTTGTAAGTTTGCTGCCTGCATTCTCCCCGGCCAAAACATAGCCAGTCTTCTTGGACACCGAAGAAGATGTCTTGCCTCCAAAACTTTCAATTATGGCGCTTGCCTCATCTCTGGTAAAGTGGTCAAGGGTGCCGGTGAGGACAAAGCTGATGCCCGCAAAGCGGCTATCCTTCTTTTCCTCCTTGCTCGAGAAACTCACTCCAGCTTTACGCAGCTTTTCAATAAGGTCTATGGACTGGGGATTTGAAAACCAGTTAATTATAAAGCCTGCAGTTATTCCGCCTATATCCGGTATGGCAGTGAATTCCTCCTCTCTCGCCGAAATAAGGCTGTCCAGATCAGGGAAATGGCCTGCCAGTACCTTGGCTGCCTTTTGCCCCACCTGCCTTATACCAAAGGCACACAGCAGCCTCGCAAGTCCGGCGCTCTTGCTGTTTTCTATGGCGTTTATCAGATTGGAGGCAGACTTCTCGCCCATCCTGTCCAGGCCCGCTACAGCAGTCCCGTTCAGATAATACAGATCAGAGGCATCCTTTACCATGCCGCTGTTTATAAGGCTTTCACATACAGATATTCCAAGACCCTCTATATCCATTGCCTCTCGGGAGGCAAAGTGAGCAATATTGCGCAGCCGCTGGGCGGGACATTCCGGGCTTGTACAGCGCAGCGCCGCTCCGTCCTCATCCCGGACTACCGGAGAGCCGCACTCCGGACATACAGAGGGCATTACAAAGGGCACCGTCCCCTCCGGGCGCTTGGACAGATTAACCGACAGCACCTCAGGGATTATCTCCCCTGCCTTTTGCAGCAGTACGGTATCACCTATGCGAAGATCCAGACGGTCAATATTGTCCTGGTTGTGGAGAGTTGCCGCAGATACAGTGGTTCCCGCAAGGCGCACAGGCTCAACAATCGCCTTCGGAGTGAGTACTCCGGTGCGTCCCACCTGCACCACCACATCCAGTACACGGCTTTCCTTTTTCTCCGGTGGGTATTTAAAGGCAACGGCCCAGCGTGGAGCCTTCGCGGTGCTGCCCAGGGCAATACGTTCTTTCAGGGAATCCAGCTTTATTACAGCCCCATCCATGTCGTAGGGCAGCTCTCCCCTGTTCTCTCCCAGCCACTGTATACGCTCCACGCAATCCTTTATATTGTCATAACACTTATAGGGCACCACCGGAAACCCCATCTCCCGCATTGCGTCCAGAGTCTGGGCATGGCTTATATATTTATCATCGGAACTGAACTGCATATTAAAGCAGATAATGTCCAGCTTCCGGGATGCGGCCACCTTTGGGTCCAGCTGGCGCATGGAGCCGGCGGCGGCATTTCTGGGATTGGCCAGCAGAGCCTCCCCTTTCAGCTCACGCTGAGCGTTCAGCTCCTCAAAAACGGCCTTGGACATATATACCTCGCCCCGGACGATAAGCCGCTCCGGAGCGTTCTCTATATGCAGGGGCAGGGAGCGGACAGTGCGAAGATTCTCCGTCACATTCTCCCCCGTGACTCCGTCACCCCTGGTAGCGCCTCTGACAAATACACCGTTTTCATATTCCAGAGACATGGAAAGGCCATCAATCTTTGGCTCTACCGAATAACGCTGTTTCCCGCCGAAAGCCGCGTCCATGCGCTCACCGAAGGCAAAAAGCTCATCATAGGAAAAAACGTCCGTCAAGCTCTCCAGAGGCACCTGGTGATGCACCGGCTCAAATTTTGACAGGGCAGCTCCTCCCACCTTCTGGGTAGGTGAGTCCGGAGTAATAAGCTCCGGATGCTCATCCTCCAGAGCCTTGAGTCTCTGCATAAGCATGTCGTACTCATAGTCTGATATTATCGGCGCATCCTCCACATAATAGAGCCTGTTGTGCTTCTCCAGCTCCCGCCGCAGAGATATTATTTCCTTTTGTACATCCATTTCTTCTCCTGCCTTTACTGCTGAAGGTTCAAATAAGTATCCGGCACATGGCCTACAACTATTGTGTCCGCTATCAGGACTTCCGTAACCACCTGAGCAGACTCTGTCCCCCAGGGAACAAGAATATCAATGTCCACAATCACTTCTAGGTTGATCTGATGTTTGGTCTGGTTGATGCCGGCGCTGACTATACTGTTGTTGAACTCCACTCGTGAGGATGTGAGTACTACTATCTGCACCGGAATATTTGGGCCACGCCCCATGAGAAGGCTGATACCGGTGAGGTTACCGGCAGGAATACCTATTTCTATTGTCCGGTTTTCAGTGACTCCTACCACCCGGTGAAGTATCTTTGCCGATAGAGCGTTTATCCTGGCCATATTGCTGCTGACAGCGGTTATCTCTCCGGTGTCGGATTTCTCCATATCCACAAAATAATCTCCGCTGTAGTCATCCTCTGCCATTATATCCAGTATGGCATTGTTTATCTGCACCGTGACGATGTCGCTGGCGTCAGAGACGGCTATCTGGGAGGACAGGTCTTTCAGAAAGATCGCCGCAGCAGCCAGGAAAAGGCAAAGCATAGCCAAAGCAAGCAGCAGAGCCAGAGGAACATTCCTTCGACTCTTCCCTACGGATGCAAGGCCAGTGGAATAAACATATCTTGAAGTCCTTTTAAAAGGTCTGCGATAGCGCATGGAGACACCTCCCCATGCATTATATGCTTATTTATTGTCCAACATGGCACTTACCGCCATCATTATCCCAAGTTTTCCTGACTCGTAAGTTAACCCTCCCTGCATATATACAGTGTAGGGCTCACGGATGGGGCCATCTGCAGAGAGCTCTATGGATGATCCCTGAACAAAGCTGCCGGCGGCCATGATCACCGGGCAATCATATCCTGGCATTGGCCAGGGTTCCGGTGTCACATAGGAGTCCACAGGTGCACCCGCCTGGATGCCCAGGCAAAAGCGCTTCATATTCTCCGGGGAACCCAGCTTCACCATTTGAATTATATCGGAACGCTTTTCCTCCACACCGGGAGAGCTCTCCAACCCCAGTTCCTCCATCATTGCGGCACAGAAAACTGCGGTTTTAAGAGCCTGAGCCACCACATGGGGTGCCATGAAAAGCCCCTGGAACAGCAAACGATTATTGCCCAAAGTGGAACCGCACTCCCCACCAATGCCTGGAGTGGTCAGTCGCATAGCAGCCCTGTCCACAAGCTCTTTGCAGCCTGCAATATAGCCGCCGGTAGGGGCCAGCCCGCCGCCGGGGTTTTTGATTAGCGAACCGGCTATAATATCCGCCCCCACATGGCTTGGCTCCACAATGTCTGTAAACTCGCCATAGCAGTTGTCCACCATTACTTTCGCGTTAGGATTTGCCTCTTTTACACAGCGGCATATCCGGCCTATCTCTTCCACCGTCAACGCCTTCCTGTCCTCATATCCGCGGGAGCGCTGCACCATAACAGCAGTTACTTTAGGGTCGGAAGCAGCCTTTCCTATGGCCTCATAGTCCGGCTCACCCTTATCGGTAAGATCCACCTGAGCGTAGTCAATGCCGTAAAATTTCAATGAGCCGTGTTCCGCTCCGTTTATCCCTATGGCAGTGCGGAGAGTGTCATAAGGCATACCGGTGACGGCCAGGATGGTGTCTCCTGGCTTCACCAGGGAAAACATGGCGGCAGTAAGGGCATGAGTGCCGTTGACAAAGCCAATACGCACCAGAGCTGCCTCTGTTCCGAAAATCTCGGCGTATATTTTATCAAGAGTTTCCCGGCCCAGATCGTCATAACCGTATCCGGTAGTACCTGCAAAGCAGGCATCTGACACACGGTTATTCTGAAAAGCCTCCATAACCCTACGGGTGTTCACTTCGGCCACAGCATCTATATCTTCAAAACACTTCTTTATACGCTCCTGAGCACGGCGGGCCATATCATACACTTCAGGGCGTATTTCGGATATCTTCATGTCAGTTCAACTCCATAACTATTTCTTTAAAGTATTTGCCTCGCTCCATAAAATTTTTGAATCTGTCGAAAGCCGCACAGGCGGGAGAAAGCAGCACTATATCTCCGGCCTGTGCTGAGGCAGCAGCAGCCAGCACAGCCTCTTTGAAATCGTCGATCATTTCCACTTTAAGTCCGGAATCCTTATAATACTGGGATGACAGAATGGCAGCCTTTATTTTCTCTGCCGTGTCCCCGGTTAGAAACACCTTTTTTGAAAGCAGGCACAGCTCATCTCCAAGCCTATCAAAGCTCAGGTGCTTGTCGTAGCCTCCGGCAATAACAATAGGTTTAGTTTTTAATGCGTGGAGTCCGGCAGACGTTCTGGTAGGGCTGGTTCCAATGGAGTCATTTATATATGTAACGCCATGGAGTACTCTGACGTGCTCCAGCCGGTGCTCCACACCGGCAAAGCTCTTTGCCACCTGGGCGCACACATCGTCGCTCACACGGCCTTCTACGGCAGCAAAGGCCGCAAGATAATTGAGGAGATTATGCTCTCCAGGTAACCTTATCTCCGACGCTTTCATTACCGGGCGGCGCTGCCCATTAGACACTCTATATATTATACCTTCAGAACAAAGGGCACCGTTCTCCACGTTACCCCTGTCGGTAAAATAGCTTATGGCCGCCTTGGCATGCGAGGCATAATACTCGCTGTGGGCATCGTCCAGGTTCAGAACCAGCCTGTGACATGGCTCCTGCTTTTCAAAAATGCTGCGCTTGGCATCAATGTAGTCCTGAAAGTCCTTGTGCTTATCAAGATGATTTGGGCTTAGGTTTGTTATAACCGCTACATCCGGGCAGCAGTTCATGCTGTGAAGCTGGAATGAACTCAGCTCCAGCACGGCTATATCCTCCGGTCTGATCTCCTCCGCTTCGCAAAGCAGCGGGTGGCCGATATTTCCGCCCAGATGCACTGTAAAACCTGAAGCTTTCAGAAGCTCAGAGATTATTGTGCTTGTAGTTGTTTTTCCGTCGCTGCCAGTAACTGCGATCATAGGGCAGGGACAAATGGACATGAATACCTCCATCTCGGAGGTAATTATGCAGCCCCTGGCTTTTGCCGCCTCAAGATGGGGTTCAAAGGGCATAAGTCCTGGGGTACGAAAAATAATATTCTGGTCCAATCCCTCCAGATAGTTCTCTCCCAGCTTTAATTCAGCTCCCATTGCCAGAAGCTTCTGTCCCTCGCCGCCCATTTCATCCATGCTACGCTTATCACATGCAGTGACATGGCAACCGTTATTTAAAAGCAGCTCCGTCAACGGCTCATTGCTGACGCCTATGCCTATTACGGCGATGCGTTTATCTTTTATACTGTTGATATATTCCCTGAGAGTCATTTAAACGCCTCACAAAATTTTATTGAATCTATAGCATTATATAGCTTTTCTCTCTGCTTTACAAGAAAATTTATTGACTTGGAAGGATAAAATGGGTACAATAAGCCAATGAGCAGGCCGAACGACCGCGGGCACAAGGCGAAAGCCTGTGCATGAGGAAAGTCCGGGCTCCACAGGGCAAGGATAACGGGTAACGCCCGCCAGGGGTGACCCTCGGACAAGTGCAACAGAGATATACCGCCGGCAGTTTTTTCTGCCGGTAAGGGTGGAAAAGTGAGGTAAGAGCTCACTCATCGCATGGAGACATGTTGATGCTGTAAACTCTATCCGGAGCAACACCGTGGGAGGACATACGGTCGGCCCGGCCGTCCTCGGGAGGTGGCTTGAGCCTGTCGGCAACGGCAGGCCTAGATAGATGGTCGTTTTTAACAGAACCCGGCTTACAGGCCTGCTCATTATTTATTTTTAAATCTGCCTTTATGGGTTTAATCCTGTATTGAAAGACAGCGGATGTAATGCATACATCCGCTGTCTTTTATCCTATGAATGTCATTCGACCTCAGCAATCTGATTTTTTCGCTCGCTCCTCAAAACCATTTCCGGGAAAATATTATTTTCCGAATTGTACACATAATTGGAAAGGTACTTAAAACCGTCCTCAATCTCCATCACCGTCAGCTCATGGGTAAAGGCACAGTCCGTACCGTAGGCAGGATAGACCGCGTCAACCTTCAAAGTCAGGCTTCCGTCAGAGTTATACCAGTAGTCCGTCACCTCAGGGCTGGGAGTCTTCGGAGTCATATTGTTATAGTATTCCTGGGCAGTACCAAGAACATAATATCCGCCATAGGAAGAATTGTCATCGGAAAGCCATTGCAGCGTATCAATATCTACATCGATATAGCTGCATATTACTTTCTGGAACTGCTCATAAGGAACAATATACAGGTCCGTATCCGGCAGTTTTTCAAAGCCGGAAATATAACCCATGTTGCTTCCGGTCAGAGGGACAGTGCCATAATAGCGGCTGTAAAGGAGAGGAAACAGGCTGTTGAAATCCAGCTGACCGAAATCCGATGTACTCCAGGAGCAGGTAAACAGATTGTTCTCCAGATATGGCTGGTCGCCCATGTATTTGTTTGCAAGCTGACGCTTGGTATCATCATAGGCAGTCAGGCGCAGGAAGGTATAGGCGTTACCGTTGACCGCCCAGTCGGAGCCGGTGGAGCCTGATTCACGGGTGCATATGAGCCAGCCCTTTGAGGTAAGTTCCAGGCGAGTCAGGGCATACTGTCCGGTGGAGTACACATTTGGACGGTTATTCTCGTCCCATTCCACTGAAACCGTTGTTACCGATGCAACTCCGTTTTTATATAAAAGATTGTTTGCATGCAGAGTGCTGTCGTTATGGACAACGTAGTAGCAGGCTTCCCCATCTATTCCGGCGTTGACTGCATTGCCGAAATCTATGAGAGGCTGGGCATTCTGCACGTTCATGTTTCCAAAATAATCCACCGCGGTGTATCTATTGGCCCCCAGCGTTGATATCATCTGGGCAACGGTGTCATCTGAAAGGACCACATTTGAGGCTGTTCCTTTATCCGCATCCAGGAAAATTTCCCTGACCGTTTCCATGGCTGCCTCAGCGTTCTCCTGATATTCTTTGAGTTTAGCATTGGACACCGGCTCAAGGGGTATGGCTGTCTCCTCCGGCGTCTGATCCGGTGATGAGGACACGGGTTCCGCCGGTGCCTCCGACACTGTAGCCTCGGTTTTTGTGCCTCCATCCTTGGTATCAAGGCTGGTAAGCCAGGTGACAAGACCAACGCTTAAAGCCAGACAAATTAAAAAAATGACTAATCTTTTGTTCATGATATCCTCCATTGGGAGACAAACGGTCTTTCCTATCTCTCGTGGATACCCCCACCCTAGCATAGTTTCACATGAATGTCAAATAAAGGGGAGCTCAGACAAAGCTGCCCCGCCTCCCTTAAGAGGCGGGGCAACAGACTGCATATGCGGTTTATTCGCCGTCTTCCCAGTTGTGCCAGACGTTCTGGACATCATCGTTGTCCTCAAACATATCCAGCATCTTCTGCATGTTCTTGATATCGTCCTCATTGGTGAGTTTGATATATCCGTTCTGGGGCAGCATCTCTACCTGGGCAGAAAGCAGCTTGTATCCTGCGGCGGTAAGAGCGTCGGAAACGGCAGCCACATCGTCCACCCCGGTGTATACCGTCATAACGTCGCCGTCAGACTCAAAGTCGGCAGCACCGGCTTCCAGAGCATCCATCATGACTGTATCCTCATCCAAATCTCCATCCTCATTGTCGATGACGATGACGCCCTTTTTGTCAAAGGACCAGGACACACAGTTTGCAGCACCCATATTTCCGCCGTACTTATCAAAGTAATGGCGCATCTCTCCGGCAGTGCGGTTGCGGTTGTCGGTCATGGTTTCAACTATCACTGCAACACCGCAGGGGCCGTAACCTTCGTATACGATCTTTTCATAATTTTCAGTATTGCCAGCGCCCATTGCCTTATCTATAGTGCGCTTGATGTTGTCGTTAGGCATATTGGCAGCCTTGGCTTTGGCAATAACGGCAGCAAGCTTGGAGTTGCTCTTGGGGTCTCCGCCGCCGCCTTCCTTAACCGCAACGATCATTTCACGGGCGATCTTTGTAAAAGCCTGAGCACGCTTTGCATCCGCTGCGCCCTTGGTCTTTTGTATGTTGTGCCATTTGGAATGTCCTGACATTATTAACAGCTCCTCTTATGTGCATTGCTTTGTATAAAAAATTATCGACTGATATTTTACCACAGAGGCCTGTTAATAGCAAGGGAAATTTTCTTTACAGAGATTTTGGTATAAGCAGCAGTTTACCAGAAATGTCATCCTCCAGCTCATTCATGGCGCTTATCGCTTCAATGCTGGAATGGTAGGTCTTTGCCAGCTCCCAAAGGCTCTCCTTCTCAACTCTTACCAAAGTTACGGTTGGATACTTGTCGGTGTCAAAAGCAGCCTCCTCATCCAGCTCCACGGTACCTACCTTTTTAAGCTCCACGCTGTCGCTGACCATACAGACAAATTCAACTGAAATGTGTCCGTCTATGAACTGACCGTCAGGGCGCAGGTATACATCCGCAAGACGAGCAGAGTTTATCTTCATATTCTCCCTGCCGGCGTCGCCCTCCACATTAATTACCCGATGTACCGAGGAGAGAAGAGCATTTGTATCCCTGTATACGATATCAATTCCAACCTCGGCTCTCAGCTTCCCCTGCTCCAAGGAAGAATCGCCTACCGTAACAAAGGCGCTGAGTACATCGGAGCAGTCTTCCGTTACATTTACACGCTCATCGGCGCTTATCTTTATTTTCTGCACGCCGGTGATCATATTGAACTGGCAATTTTGTATAGTGCAGTTTACAGGCATTCTATTGCTGTATATATCCGCCGCATAGCTCAGACTTCTTCTCCTGCGGCTGACCAGCTGTATCACGGCATGGATCTCACAGTCCAGCGCTTTGTCGTTACTGATGGTGTTTATTATATCAAAATAGGCAGAGGTCAGCTCAATATTTAAAGAACAGTTATCCATTCCCTCCTCAGCGATATCTATTATCTGAGAGAACGGCGTTGAAAACTCGGTCTTTACCGGATAGTTCACGTCCTCAGAAAGATAGCATACTGAAATTACTGCATTACCCTTTATTATGAGTTTCGTTCCTATTAGCTGATTGTCGGACACAATAAAGTCGACCTTCTGGGATACCAAGCGGCTGGGGGTGGGTTTGCCGCTGGGGAAGCTGAACTGTTCGTTTATGCCGAAAGTCTTTTCACATGCTGCATTTGCCAGCATCAGTTCGCAGCTCTCATATCTGGCATGAAGTCCATCCCGGCTGTCCTCCGGCAGGCAGGTGTCTATTACAAGGCTCTCCTGCCGGTAGCAGCTCAATTCCCCTGACAGCTCAAAGGTAACAGAGACTTTTCTGGGATTTACTATCCGGGCCTCGCAGTTAATTATGTTCAGGTCAACTTGGGCGACTGTATCCTGCTGTATATCTGCTATCTCATACTCCATGCTGAAGCTTTTAGTCAGACGCACAAAGGACACTTTTGTCTGATCCTCTGTAATATACAGCAATGAAGCTGTAGCCTCGCCGGAAACTGTGACACCCCTTGATGTGACATCCTTGCTCTTGAGCATCACCGCAGTATGTACAGACGCTACCTTCCCGATATCATCATCGGTGTCAGGCACAACGCTCTCCGTACTCTCCTGTATTCTCTTCGTTTGGTGATGCACTTCCCTGTAGACATTTATGGTTTTATTCTCAAAGTTTATTTCCATACATTTACGCTCCTTGCCGCACAGTTTGTACAGCATATGGCTTAAAGCCGTGGATTATTACCATTACTTCAATTTCGCAAGTAATCTGGACAGAAACCTTGGTAGTTTGAAAATATATACCTTCATATCTTTTACCTCCCTGTCACCAGCAACGGATAAACCATACGCCCGCGCCTACCAGTACCGCCGCAAGAATAAACCACCAGAAGTCTGTTGGTAGGACAAGAGCCAGGAATATCACTATACCCGCAATAATTGCCCCGCAGCCCAAATAATTTTTGTGCCCTTTACGCATAAAGCTCTCACCACCACCGATGTACTCTCTACATCATACGCGGGGGGAGAGCTTTTTAGACTTTATTTTGCCATTCACGGCCAATGTAAATATTGGGAAAATATACCTTACTTCAGCTCTGATCTTTCAATTCCCAGGATTTATGCTGGGCACTCAATTCATAGAGCCGGACATAAGAACGATAACGGCTTGGCATGAGCTTACCCTGCTGCAAGGCCTCCGTCACGGCGCAGCCGGGCTCCTTGAGATGGGCGCAGTCTGTAAACCTACAGCAGCCTATATATGGTTCGAAATCAATGAAATCGTATTGAACTCGCTCCTTTGGAATAGGGTTCATCATTTCCACGTCAAAGGATGCAAAGCCGGGAGTATCTGCAACATATGTACCGCCGCCCAAAGAATACAACTCCACATGGCGTGTTGTGTGCCTGCCACGGCCTAATTTTTCGCTGACTTCTCCAGTTGGAATATTGGCCTCTGGCAGCAGCCTGTTCAGGATGCTGGATTTCCCCACTCCCGAATTGCCGGTAAAAGCACAGATTTTGCCCCTGACGGCATCCATAAGCTCAGTCATGCCTTCACCTGTCTCTGCGCTGGTACGTATCACTGTAAAGCCCGCGGCGGAATAAATATTATAAAGACCTTCGCCCTGGTCAATATCAGCCTTATTGACACATACTATAAGGCTGCACCCGGCCTCTGCCGCTATGACCGACACCCTGTCAACAAGGAATGGGTCTGTTACAGGATTAGTATTTGCAGCAATGAAAACCATGGCGTCAATATTGGCAACTGCCGGCCGTACAAACCAGTTGCGTCTGGGCTGTACCGTATCAATACGGCCTTTGCCTTGGGCATCAGTGCTGCACAAGACTTTGTCGCCCACCAGTGGTGAGGTCCCGTCCAGCCTGAAGCGGCCACGGGCTTTGCATTCAATGAGCCCATGCTCCGTGCTTACATAATAAAATCCACTTAAGGCCTTGGATATAACTCCGTCAATCATAGGATACTTAACCCTCGGGGCCGGAGGAGACACGAAGATATATCTTTGAATGTTCCTCAATATCGGTAAATGCGTCTATACTCTGGCCTATGACAGTACCTGCATCCAAATCACTGCGCACGAACTCGGAGCTGCCGAAACTCAGCCCGCAGCTCTCCAGTTTGGATATGGCCGCCTCCTCAGAAAGCCCAATAAGATTAGGCATTTCCACATAGCTTATATTTGGCCCTGCACTTACCGTAACATACACGGTAGAGCCGGAGCTGAGCTGCTCATTTGCAGCTGGGCTTGTGCTGATGACATAATCCTTTGTCACGCTGTCGGAGGTCACATTCTCAATGTCTACCAAAAAGCCCGCTTGCTGCAGGCGGTTTGTAGCTTCTCTGTAGTCCATGTTAACCACGTCAGGCACCGGGCTAAATACCATGCCCGTACTGACGCTGAGCTCCACCTCTATCCCGTCAGGGGTTATCATCATGCTGCGGCCAGGGTCCGGGTTCTGAGACAGCACCAAACCGCTCTCGTTCTCCGTATCAATGACATATACTACATTGAAACGGTACATTGAAGCCAATTCCGCATTGTTTACTATTGACTCATAATTGCTTCCGGTAAAATCCGGCAGGGTCACCCTTTCGGCCGGTGAGAAAATATCTCTAAGCCAAAAATTCCAAAGGAACACGAACAGCGCTATGCTTAAAACCAAGGCCCCCAGTGCTCCCGTGGCAAAGGTCACACGGCGAGCTCTTTTACGCCTGAAGTAGTACTGGTCTTTTGAAAGCTCGCTCACGGAACGCACAGGCACCACAGCGGGGCTGGGCTGCTCCTCCTCCGCCCCCTCTTCAGCATTAAGCTGGGCCTGAGTAAAGGCATCAAGATCCTCAAGCAGCTCTGCCGCAGATTGGTAACGCTCAGACAAGTCGGCACACATGGCCTTCAAGGTTATACGCTCAAGTTCTTCGGGTATCTCCGGTACTATTTCCCTGGGCATAACAGGCTTTGCGTTCATGTGCTTTACTGCTATCTCACCGATACTGTCGCCCTCATAAGGCTTCTTTCCGGTGAGCATCTCATACATCACGACGCCCAAAGAATAAATATCGCTTCTGGCATCAGGGCAATCCCCTCTGGCCTGCTCCGGAGCTATATAATGGATAGAACCTATTGCCTGTCCGTTCTCTTCATATATCTCATTTTCCAGAGCGGCTATGCCAAAATCTCCGATTTTTATTGTGCCGTCTTTCAACAGCATGATGTTTTGAGGCTTTATATCCCTGTGGATAATACCCCTTTCGTGGGCATGGGAAAGAGCCTTCGCCATCTGTTTTGTAAAGTGCAGCGCTTCACGCCAAGGTACAGCGCCCCGCTTGTCCATATACTGTCTTAAAGTAATACCATCCACCAGCTCCATGACTATGTACTCCATGTCATCGCTGTGGCTCACGTCGTAAACAGCCACGATATTGGGATGGGAGAGCATGGCAACAGCATGGGACTCAGCACAGAAACGCTGACGGAATTCGTCATCAGCTGCCATGTCGTCCCGCATTATTTTTACCGCCACATAGCGGTTCAGGCGATGGCAGAGGGCCTTATATACAACGGCCATACCGCCCTCCCCGATGACCTCCAGTATCTCATACCGGTCATCCAGAAGTTTGCCAATAAATTTATCGGTATTAGGCATAGGTTTTCTCCAATCTGGGCGTTTACTTCATAACGGCAACTACGGTCACATTATCTCTGGCTCCGCGTTTTAATGCTTTACTCATAAGTGAGCGGCAGAGCAGCTCAGGGTCCTGGTACTCGTTTGCATAATCCAGCATCTCGAGGTCTGTGACCATGTTTGAAAGGCCGTCGGAGCAGAGCAGCAGGATATCTCCGCTTTGCAGGGTAAACTCAAAATAGTCCGATTCCACATCCGCCTCGGAGCCCAACGCTCTGGTTATTACGTTGCGCTGAGGGTGGCTCCTGGCCTGTTCTTTGGTAATGGCTCCAAACTCCACCAATTCTTCCACAAGGGAGTGATCCCGGGTTATCTGATAGATGCTGTTGGAACTGTGTGAGATATGGTAGGCCCGGCTGTCTCCCACGTTTATAATATAACCATTACCGCTGCCATTTATCACGCCACCCACTATGGTAGTACCCATACCCTTATAAGCCTCGTCAAACTGAGAATATTCATAGGATACGGAATTTGCCTCTGCACAGGCGCTTTGAAGCATGGTCTTATAATCTATGGGACGCTTGGTACGGGAGGTAAGCTTTGCATAAATATAGGATACGAAGGCCCTGTTGGACAGGCGGCTTGCAAGCCCACCAGCCTTTGCCCCGCCCATACCGTCGCAGAGAGCTACTATAAGGCTGTCTTTTGCGGTACAGCTCTCGATTATAAAACTGTCCTGATTGTCCTGCCTGACACGTCCCTTGTCAGTAAGTCCAAAACTTTTCATCTCTTCCTCATTTCCGCCCGGCCGTCCGGGCAATCCTCAGCTTTTCTGCATCTTTCGGCGCAGCTGTCCGCAGGAGGCATCAACGTCTCCACCAAGTTTCCTGCGCACCGTGACATTTACTCCGGCATCCTCCAGAATCTTTATGAAAGCTCTCATGTGCTCCGGTGTGGAAGGCTGGAACTGCCGCTCCTCCACATGGTTCAGCGGTATCAGATTCACATGGGCACTTACATATCTGGCGTGCTTTGCCAGCAGGCGTGCGTGATATTCAGTGTCATTGACTCCATCTATCATAGCATATTCAAAGGAAATACGCCGTCCGGTTTTGTCATAGTATTTCCGGCAGCATTCTATCAGCTGCTCAACTCCCCTGCCCCGGTTCGCCGGCATTATCTTTGAGCGGGTCTCATCATCGGGAGCATGAAGAGACACTGACAAAGTCAGCTGAAGGTCTCTATCGGCCAAATCCTCAAAACGTTCCGTCAAGCCGCAGGTGGACAGAGAGATATGGCGCATACCTATATTCATCCCCTTGGGATGATTCACCAGCTGCAAGAAGCGCATAACATTGTCAAAATTGTCCAGGGGCTCACCAATACCCATGAGAACTATGTTTGAAATTTCCTTACCGGAATCTATCTGTGAGAACATCACTTCATCCAGCATCTCTGACGGCTCCAGACAACGTACAAGCCCGCCTATTGTAGAGGCGCAAAAGGCACATCCCTGGCGACAGCCAACCTGAGTGGAAATGCACACGGTGTTGCCGTGCTTATAGCTCATCACCACGGTCTCCACGGCGTTGCCGTCTCTAAGCTCCCACAGGTATTTTATGGTACCGTCCAGCTTTGACACCTGCTTGCTCAGGACCTTCGGACGATAGAGCTCATAATTGTCCTTAAGTTTTTCCCTAAGGGCCTTCGAGAGATTGGTCATCTCTTCAAAGTCTCTCACGCCCCGGCTCAGCCACTGAAAAATTTGACCGGCTCTGAATTTCTGTTCACCCAGAGCAATAAGATCTGACTCTATTTCCTGTGGCAGCATGGATAAAATATCTTTTCCCATTATTGTTTCCTTAAAAGCTTCGCGGCAAAGAAACCGTCAGTCCCATCTATATTCGGCCAGAATGTGTACATGCCGTCACACTCCCTGCCAAATACGGAAAAAGGCACAAGTTGAAAATCTTCTCTTTCATTCAAAAAATCTCTGACGACAGCCTCATTTTCCTCTTCAAAAACAGTGCATGTAGAATAAAGCAGGGTGCCCCCCGGTTTTACAAATCCCGCCAAATTCCGGAGAATATCGCCCTGTATCCTTGGCAGGCCCCCAAGGCTCTCTTTATCCTTATAGCGAATCTCCGGCTTTTTTCCTATCACTCCAAAGCCGGAGCATGGCACATCCCCTATAACAAGGTCAAAACGACCGTTCAGGCTGTCATCAGGCTCCCTGGCATCTGCACATACGGTGCTGATTATATCAATACCCAATCGTTCAGCACCCTGGCGTACCAGTTTTAATTTTTTCTCATGAATATCTCTGGACAATATGCTGCCCTTATTTTCCATTGCAATTGCGGCAGCAAAGGATTTTCCGCCGGGACAGGCGCAAGCGTCAAGAACCTCCATCCACGGGCGTGGGGCAGCTATTTCCACAGCCAGTCTTGCAGCCCGGTCCTGTACATAGAACAGCCCGTCCTCAAATCCCGGAAGCTCCTGAGCATTTCCTCCCGGCAATTCTATGCAGCCCGGCAAATCCGCAAACTCCCTATGTGGAATTTCCGCTCTATCCAGAGCACGGATATAATCGGAACTGCTTACTCTAAGCCGGTTTACCTGAATACTTAGCTTTGCCGGCCGGTTGTTTGCGGCCAAAAAAGCCTCAGCAAAATCGTAGCCCTTCTTTTCTATTACATAACGGACCAGCCATTCAGGGTGACTGTACTTTATGCTAAGATACCCGGCGCTGCCTTTTCCAGGTATTTCCGGCAGACCGAGCTTGTTTTCGGATATGCGTCTCAATACCGCATTGACCAGTCCTGAGGCCCTGGCATATCCACAGTTCTTGCAGAGGACTACGCTTTCACTTACCGCCGCCCGATCCGGTATTTTGTCCATGAACAGCAGCTGGTAGACTCCAAGACGCAGAATATCTCTAAGTTTGGGCTCCAATTTTCCGCTGCTGTAGCAGTCAATATAATAATCACAGAGACTGCTGTTTTGAAGTACGCCCAAGCAGAGCATAGCCGTCAGGGCGGCGTCCCGGCGCTCCAGGCGGTATTTTTTTATTATGCTGTCTATACCGGCACCTGACCAGGCTCCATCCCGTCTGTACCTCTCAAGGCACAAAAGGGCAGCATACCTCGCCCCGCAGTTTTCAGTCTCTTTCATATTCCTCTCAAGGCACTGGATTTATAGGGTGTCCCCTTAAGAAATCCGCGGCCTTCATCCTCTTCTTTCCCGGCGCCTGAATCTGGGTTATCATCAATGTTTCCCCATCGGCACAGGCCACCTCTATACCTTCTTTACCGGCACTGACTATCTGTCCCGGTTTCTTATCGGTTCTGTTGCCGGTATACTCAGCGGCAAATACCCGGTATGATTGTCCATCAATCTCCATGGTAGCTACCGGCCAGGGTTGAAGGCCGTATATCCATTTGACCACAGAGCGTGGACTTTTGTTCCAATCTATGGGTGAAAAGCTCTTATCCAGCTGAGAAACATAACTCGCCTTTGAATTATCTTGGGGAGTTCTTGGAGCAGTGCCATTTTCTATGTCCCTAAGAGTCTTTACCAGCAAATCCGCCCCCATGACCATGAGCCGGTCAAAAAGCTCTCCGGAAGTTTCGAACTCACCTATTTCCGTTTCGGCAGTATATATAACGTCCCCGGTATCCATCTCACTTGCCAGATACATGGTGCTCACACCGGTGACCCTGTCACCGTTGAGAACAGCCCACTGTATGGGGGCAGCCCCACGGTATTTCGGCAGCAAGGAACCATGTACGTTTATTGCACCGTATTTCGGCACTGCCAATATCTCATCCGGAAGTATACGGCCATAGGCCACTACTACCAAAATGTCCGGCTCAAGGGCCTTTATCTGCTCCAAGGCTGTACCGTCACGCATTTTCGTCGGCTGGAATACAGGCAGAGCATTTGCGAGGGCCAGCTCTTTCACCGGTGAAAAACTCAGCTCCATGCCGCGGCCTTTAGGTTTGTCCGGCTGGGTGAAAACGCCCACCACATCAAAATTTTCCTCTATAAGTTTTTTAAGGGAGGCCTCCGCAAAATCAGGAGTGCCCATAAATACGATACGCATGTCAATCCCCTTACTGATATTCTCCGCTTTCCAGTTCTTCCTCCGTGAGCATCCTGTCGCAGATATCGGTAAAGAGTATGCCGTCCAGATGATCCAACTCATGGCAGAAGCAGCGTCCCGTAAGTCCGGTGCCCTCCACCTCAAACCACTCTCCGGTTCTGTCCTGGGCCCTTACTTTCACTCTGAAGGGACGTTTCACCAGTCCAAACTCTCCGGGAACACTCAGGCAGCCCTCCGGGCCGTACTGTTCGCCGGAGGTCTCTATAATCTCAGGATTGATAAGTTCGATGATATATTCGTCCTCACCCTCAGGTACATTAGTCTCCAGCACAATGACTGCCCTGCGCAATACCCCAACCTGAGGAGCGGCCAGCCCTACGCCGTTTTCATTGGCCAGGGTCTCAGCCATATCATCCAGCAGAGTGTGGAGTCTTTCGTTAAACTCCGTAACAGGACGGCAGTGCTTGGCAAGCGCTGCATCGCCCTTAACAAGAATATTTCTCCTAGCCATTTTTTCCTCTCCGTTCTACCGGCATTGCCGGATAAAATTCTACTCCAAAGGATCATTATCTGCATACACCGACACATCTGCAAAGCGTTTGTCCGTGCTGCACTGTATTATTATCTGGGACAGCAGAGCTCTAAGTCCAGTACCGGAAGATGCGGATACGGTAACCCTGTAGCGATAACGGTTATTTACCTTAACTACCGGCAAGGGGCTTGGCCCAAGAATGACTGCACGGCCGCTCTTCCCCACCCTGTCATCCAGCCAGGCCTTTATATATCGGCAGGCTGAAACAACATGTTCTTCAACCTGACCGGAGACGCTTATTGCAAAGAGTTCGCTGAAAGGAGGCAGATTCTGAAGACGGCGCAGTTGGATCTCCGACTTATAAAAATCAAGATAATCCTGGCAGGCCGCCTGCTTAATAGTCTCATTTTCCGGAGTGTAGGTCTGTATAATTGCCCTGCCGGGCTTAGAACCTCTTCCACTTCTCCCGACCACCTGAGTTATCAGGGAAAACGATCGTTCACTTGCCTTGTAGCTTCCTGCATAAAGGCTTTGATCTGCTGAAATAACGCCAACAAGAGTGACGTTTTCAAAATTAAGCCCCTTGGTAACCATTTGTGTACCCACCATGATAGGGATACGCTCTTTTCTGAAGCGCTCAAATAACTCCTCATGGGAGCCCACAGGAGCCACAGCATCTGTGTCCATACGAATGACTTCAACTCCAGGGAAAAGCTGGTTTATTTCCTCTTCTATAAGCTGGGTACCGGCACCCACAAAATTCAGCGTCCCTCCGCACTCGGGGCAAACCTGATCTAGCCACTTTGAGAAACCACAATAATGGCACATGAGGCGTCGATTATTGCTGTGGTATGTGAGCGACACGCTGCATCTGGGGCACTTGTAGGTGTAGCCGCACTCGCCGCAGCTTATAAGCTTATTGGCTCCGCGGCGGTTTATAAACAGAATACTCTGCTCTCCTCTGGAGATGTTCTCCTCCAACTCTTCTCTGAGCCGGGTACTGATGTTTCCGCCGTTTCCTCGGCGAAGCTCCCGCTTCATATCCACAATCTCCACTTCAGGGAGCATCATATCATTATATCTGTTTTTAAGCTCAAAGTAGGCATACTGTCCGCTTTGAGCCTTATACATGCTGACTATGTCCGGCGTGGCCGAGCCAAGAAGCAGCAGAGCCCCTGCTCTAGCGCAGCGAAACTTGGCAACATCACGGGCATTATAGCGTGGACTGTTCTCAGACTTGTAGGTCTCTTCCTGCTCCTCGTCGATTATAATTATACCCAGGTTTTCCGCCGGGGCGAACACAGCACTTCTGGTGCCTATAGTCAATCTGGCCTTTCCGGCCTTAATACGTTTCCACTCATCATAGCGCTCTCCAAGAGAGAGGCTGCTGTGGAGCACAGCCACATCATCCCCAAAGTGGGAGGAAAAAGTCTGTATCATCTGAGGAGTCAACGCGATCTCCGGGACCAGCAGTATGGCACTCCTGCCACGGCTCAGCTGTTCCATAATAAGATGAATATATACACTGGTTTTTCCACTGCCGGTAACACCAAAAAGCAGAGCGGCCCCGCTTTTCCCGGAACAGGCAAGAGCATTGATACCTTTAAATACCTCTTCCTGTTCACCATTTAAAACCGGTAGAGGTTCAAGCTCTCCCACATGTATTTCCGGTCTGCGGTATGCCTCTCTGGAATATAGCTCAATAAGTCCGGCTTTCTGAAGAGCCTTCAGGCTCTGCCGTGACGCTCCTGTAAACTGCAGCAGTTCCCGGCTGGGCAGGGACTCGAAGCTGCACAACAGCTCCAGAAGATTTGCCTGTTGAGGGGAACGGCCTCTCTTGTTGGCGGCTATTGCGGACGCATCCTCTGGAGGAAGGCACAGCCTTGCCATTTCCAGAGTCTTGTCCCCCACCCTTCGGCGGCCTTCATTGTTGAACCAGAGCCCGGCGGGAAGCATGGCCTTGGCGGCGTCAAAGACGGTACAGAAAAAACGCTCTCGCATAAAGAGGGCGAGCTTAATCTGGTCCGGCGTCAACACAGGCCTTTCATCAAGCACAGCTGTAATGGACTTTAGTTTTTCATAGTCGCTATGATCGCTTAGAGCAAGGATAAGCCCCTCGCTGCGCCGGTTGCCCCGGGCAAAAGGCACATACACCCTGGTGCCGGGAAGAGCTTTTTCTTCCAGCTCTTCCGGAACCAAATAGTCATATGGCTTGTCCAGCCAGTATCTTGCGGCAGCCACCGCAACCTTTGCTACACGTCCGGACATAAATGCTTCTCCTTGCCTGAAGAGGATCTGTTCTTAATCAATGCTTATCAATACTGAGCTTGCCGGTGTACACCTCATCTATGGCAATGGACACTGCCTTCTTGTCCAGTGGGATCTGTTTTTCTTCGGCTTCCGCGGAAATGGTGCGGGCTCTTCTTGCCACCAGGTTAACAAGCTGATAACGGCTGCCGATCTTCTCTACCAGATCGGCTACGGGGGGATAAAGCATCATAACAATTCTCCAATCTGCCGCTTATGGCTGCGGCAAGCCAATTAAACAATTTATTTTAAATAATCCATTCTATCTGCGGCGCGGCAATGCTCCGCCATCATTATGGCCGAAAGCTCCTTTGCTGCCCGTTCCGCATCGTCATTGATGATAATGTAATCGTAAAAGTCGGCTTCCTTATATTCCTGTTTGGCCCGGATAAGCCTTGCCTCTATTGCCCTGGGAGTATCTGTACCCCGGCCCTTGAGCCGTCGCTCCAGCTCGTCAAGAGAAGGTGGAATAATAAAAACCTTCACCGAGTCCGGTTTCTTCTCATTCACCTGCCTGGCACCCTGGACCTCAATGTCCAAAATCACATTCATGCCGGCCGCCAGCTTTTCCTCTACATATGCCCTGGGGGTACCATAGGAATTGGCCACATATTCGGCGTGCTCCAACAGTTCGTCATTTTCCACCATTTCCTTGAATCTGTCAAGGTCAACGAAGAAATATTCCTTGCCGTCCACTTCACCGGATCTCGGCTTACGTGTAGTCACGGAGGTAGAAAAACAGACATCGTCCCTGCCTTCCATAGCTTTGAACACAACCGTACTTTTTCCCGCCCCTGAAGGACCGGAAATAACAAAAAGCTTACCCTTCTCTTTCATTGTTTTCCCCCTCTGTTTTTTCCTCGCATCTGTCTGCTATCACATCCGGCGTCAAGGCCGAGAGAACAACGTTTCCGCTGTCCATTATGATTACGGATTTTGTGCTTCTGCCGAAAGAGGCATCAATTAAAAGGCCCTTCTCCCTGGTCTCCTGGACCATTCTCTTGATAGGTGCAGATTCCGGACTCACTATGGAAACTATCTTCCCGGCAGATACCAGGTTGCCGAATCCTATACTTACAAGTTTCATCCGGCACCACCTATTCTATATTCTGTATCTGCTCTCTTATCTTTTCTATCTCGGATTTAAGGTCGACAACAACATGGGCTATATTGGAGTTCTGACATTTGGAGCCGATGGTATTGGCTTCCCTGTTGAATTCCTGAATGAGAAAGTCTATCTTACGTCCGGTGGGAGAGCTTCCGGATATCATTGTTTTCAGCTGAGACATATGGCTGCGAAGCCTCACAGTCTCCTCGTCCACTGCAATGCGGTCTGCAAATATTGCAGCCTCGGCCAGAATACGATTTTCATCTATCCCGGCGCTGCCCAGCACCTCAGCCATTTTGCACTCAAGCCTGGCTCTGTAATCGGCCAGAGTCTTGGGGCTCTCCTGCTCCACCACAGTCACCAGGGAGTCTATGGTCTCCAGCTTGGAAAGTACGTCGTCCCTGAGCTTTTCTCCCTCCCGCAGCCGCATGGAGTCAAAATCGTTCAGCGCTTCTTCGACAATTGCAATTATCCCGGCGGTAATGGCCTCTGAGTCCATATCCTTCTTCTCCACCGAAAGCACATCCGGGAAGCGGCAAATGCTCATAGCGGTCATGTCGTTGGGCAGTCCATACTCAGCCGAAATGCTTTTTATGGCGTCCATGTATCCTTTCAGAAGCGGCTCGTTGATCTTCACCGTCATATCACCGGCGGAGGATGAATCCACACTGACAAAAACGTCTACCTTACCCCGACTGATGTGCCGCTGCACAGCAGACTTGATTCCGTCTTCAGCAAACATGAAACTTCTGGGCAAGCGCACCGACGTGTCAAGATATCTGTTGTTCACACTCTTCAGTTCAACGCCGATCTCCAGGCCCTCCACAGAGCCCTTTGCCCCGCCATAGCCGGTCATACTCTTTATCATTATTTGTCCCCCGTTTCCGCCAGCTGGATAATATCAAAAGTGATCTCCTTATCTTTACCCTTCTTGATGCGCTGACTCATTACCACTATAGCCGCGCCCAATACAAGTCCGGCAAAAGCAGCTGCAACACAGACGCCCTCAGATGCGCCGGCCACATAGGCCAGCGCATAGCCCAGCAAAGTCAAAATCATGGGGAACACGTAGACAAGCAAAGCTGCCTTATAAATAGTGGAGGACTTACTCTGGATTATGACACGCTGCCCGGGCCTGGCTCCCACCAAGTTTCTGGCCGCTGTCTTCAGCTGGCTCTGAAATATGCAGCTTTCACAGCTGCCGCAATTTCCGCCGCAGGCTGTAGTCCTGGCCACTGCAACTTCCGCCATGTTATCCGGCAGAAGTTTTGTTACTACCGCATCTTGTGTCATCCGCTCACCTTTCTTATCTCAATGGATACACTGTATTCTCCCAGGGCCCCTACATCTGTATAGCCGTCAACATATATTTTGACAGGAGCCATGTAGGTTCCGGTGGATTCGTCAAAGTCTGTCAGGTCTGCCACTGCCCTGATATTATCCGCCTTTATCTGGGACAGCAGCTCCTCCTTACCTCGAAGCTTAACATTAAGGCTCTCAGAAAGTATGTTAGCCTCATATCCGGCAGTATTGTTGATATAGGAAATGTTGCTAACTTTAAAGTCCTTGGTAGTAAGTCCGGTGATTTCTATGGTCACCTTGGCCTCGGTCTCTCCGGTAATATTCCTCAGGCCGTTGTCCAAAGGAATCGTATACACATCACTGAAGGTGCTTGTAAAGTCCGTCAGGTCTATTGTGTCTAGGACTATACGGTTCATCCCTTCCAGCAGCTCAGAGTCACCTGCCAACATAAGTGTGGAAGGCTCAATGGTTACTTTGGTGTTTGCCGCGGTGGCTCCGGCCCCCTCAATGATATTGACGTCCAGCTTCACTTCCTTCAGGTCAAGCACCGGAAGTGTGGCGGTGACAACATCAGTGGAGAAGGTTATACCCGTGTTGGACAGGGGCATTCCGCCCTCATCCATCAAGGTAAATCCGGTTTCAACCTTGTAGGTACTGTCCACAACTCCGTCGCCAAAAGTAACCCATGCATAGGATACATCTTTAATATACGCTTCCGCACCGGTAATCACGATCGTGGACGGCTCAAACACCGGCATTTCTGCCGTGTACCCCTCTGCAAGCTCCCCGTCAAAGCTGCCTCTCACCTGTATGGTCTTAGATACCTGCGGAGAAACCATAAAGTTTATGGTTTCAGGTGTCTTCCTTATTTCCTTGATACTGCTTGTATCCGTACCGTCAGGATAGTTTATGACATACTGCTTGGATGTATATGCAGAACGGGTTATAGTACTGACATCAATAACTGCAGTTATGGAATCCGAGTCCCATGACCCTATGATTCTTCTCGGCCCCTCAAGTACTACCGTGACAGTATTGGTATCCATGTCGGTTATGACCATGTTCCGGCTGTCTCTTAAAATGTCTTCGCCTTCGATCTCAACTTTTACTCCACGAAATACCTGAGTTATTACTTCCTTGTCCACACTGGACATATATATCCATAGGGTTATGGATGCGAGAAGAGAAACTATCATCCAGAATGCCCTGCTGTCATAGAGTTTTTTCATCGTATTATTTCTCCAAAAATTTCAGTTCAAAACAGCTTCTTGATAAGGTTCTTTATGTTCCTCTTGTCCTGTTCGTTTTCTTCCTGGATCAGTTCACTGTGAAGGAGCTTATCCAGCATCGGCTCGGTCAGGTGGCGCTTGAGCATGCCGTCCATAGCTACGGATATGGAGCCGCTCTCCTCAGATACGATTATTACCACGGCGTCGGACTGTTCGCTAAGTCCAATGCCGGCCCGGTGGCGCATGCCCAATTCTTTGCTCAGATTTGTACTCTGGGTCAGGGGCAGAACGCAGCCTGCCGCTGCTATTCTGCCCTCTCTGAGTATCATCGCCCCATCATGGAGTGGGGCCTTGTTGTAAAAAATATTCTCTATCAGCTCCGCCGTAGTATCCGCGTTAATGATCGTACCGGTACTCATTATATTGCTTAGTTTTACACTGCGCTCGAAGATAATAAGGGCGCCGGTTCTGGAGGCGGACATGTCTTTACAAGCCAAAACGGTCTGATTAATGGCCGTATCCATTGTTGTTGTTGATGCAGACTTTCCTGAATGGATGCTGCTGCCCATACGTTCCAACAGCCGCCGAAGCTCAGGTTGAAACAAAATGAGCAGTGCAATAAGTCCAAGTTCAACAGCTTTGCGAAGCAGGTTGTTGATCATAGTCAATTTAAATACTTCAGACAGCCACAGCACTACCAGAAGTATCAGCAGTCCCTGAGCCAGGTTATAGGAATTTGTTTTGCGCAGGAACCAGATCGCCTTATATATGAGGTAGGCAACTATTATTATATCAATAAAATCGGACACGCCGATAGTAAGCAGGTAGTTTATCCATCCGCTTATTGCGTTGCTCAGTGCATTCATATTGCTTTCTCCATAAAAATAGTGGTAGATCCGGTTACTAGATCCGACTGCAAATCAGTCTATACCTATTAGAGTATTATATAACAAAATAAGGAAAAAGGCAACATTATTAGCTGTGTCCCTATAGTAAATCTTTTATGAATTGACAGCAGGCATCCACTTCCGTTTCTGTATTAAAGGGCGAAAAGCTAAAGCGTACAGTACCGGTATCCAAAGTTCCGGCGCTGCGGTGAGCATAGGGGGAGCAGTGCAGTCCTGTCCTTACGCATATCCCGTTTTCACTCAGCGAGGCAGCCATATCTTCACAGTTAAGTTTACTGCTTCTCACTGACAATACCCCACTTTGGCAAATGCAGTCTTTTGTATAAAGTTTAAGGCTGTCAATTTCTTTCAAGCTCTCGGTCATTCTTCTTAAAAGCCTTGTATCATGCTCACTTATCTCTTCCGTACCCTTTCTGCGAACATAGCGTATTCCTTCCAGCAGCCCTGCTATACCGCACACATTGTGTGTCCCGGCCTCCAGGCGGTCGGGCAGATATTCCGGCATATGCTGGGCTATGCTGTCCGTACCTGATCCTCCGCTGAGCAGCGGCTCACAGGCTTTTGCGCAGATGAGAATGCCTGTGCCCTGGGGTCCAAACAGTCCCTTGTGTCCCGGCATGGCTATATATTCCGCATTCAGGCGCATGTAATCCAGCTCCAACACCCCGGCAGACTGGGAAGCATCCACTATTAAAGGTACTTGGTAATTGCGGCAAAGTTCTGCAATCTCATATATCGGCAGTATAAAACCAAAAACATTTGACACATGGGTGCATACAGCAATTTCTGCCCATGGCAGTTCTTTCTCAAAGGCTGCCAGCATACCTTCACTGTCAAAAAGAGGCGAAGAAGCCACATGTATATCCGCTCCCCTGGCTGCCAGTGGTCTTGTAACCGAATTGTGTTCGTATCCGGATACCACTACCTTTGTGCCTGAATGTACAAGGCTGTTTATCGCAATATTTAGCCCATGGGTGGCATTCATTGTAAACACTATCTGTTCCGGCTCCGGGACATTGAACAGCCCGGCTGCCTCCATGCGGCAGTCAAAAACCGTTTTAGCTGCCCTCATCGCCGGCTCATGAGCACCCCTGCCCGGGCTGGCCATGGTCTGCATTGCGTTAAGCACTGCCCGGCTTACGGCCGTAGGTTTTATCATTGTCGTTGCTGCATTGTCCAGATATGTCACGAGGCTCTCCCTTCTGCCGCTGAGAACATGGCTCACGCTCCGTTCCATCCAGCGGCAGACAGAGAGAGCTTTCATAGTGTATTAAACTCAGCTTATCTCCTGATATTCTCCGTCTTCATTACGAAGAAAGATCTTCCCGCTTATCATATTGTTCTTTTTCAACAATTCTCGTGCTTCGTTAAAGTGTCGGTACAGATATACGCCATAACCGCAGCCGCTGCTGCTCAGACCCTGCGGGGCCTTTACGACCTTAGCAGTTATCCCGCTGCGCTCCAGCAGAGCCGCACTGCGCTGGGCATAGGTCATAGACCGGCACATTATAAGATACTGCATCATATCGCTTCCAATTCTCCGCATATGCGGCATGATGAGATATATACTCCGTGCAAAAAATCTCCGCACAGCATGAAGCTGTGCGGAATCGTACATAGGCGGTACATCGCACAGATATATTATATCATATGCGGAACGCCGCTCTTTGCTATTTGCTTTTCTCTATCACCACCACAGCATGGGCGGCTATGCCCAGACCTTCGCCGGTAAAACCCAGCCCCTCCTCTGTAGTGGCTTTAACGCTTACACGGTCAATGTCAATTCCCATCGCCTCTGATAATACTGTTCGCATAGATTGTATGTATGGAGCCAGCTTTGGGCGCTGAGCTAGCACGGTACAATCCACATTACATATACCGTAGTTCTTTTCTTTTAAAATCCGGCAGACCTTTTTTAAAAGTTCTATACTGTCAGCCCCCAAATAGCTTGGGTCGTTATCCGGAAAGAGCTTTCCAATATCGCCCAGAGCAGCTGCGCCCAACAGGGCATCCATCAGCGCATGGGTTAGAACATCGGCGTCGGAGTGGCCAAGCAGTCCCTTTTCCCAGGGGATCTCCACTCCCCCAAGTATCAGCTTTCTGTCCGGCACCAGCCGATGCACGTCATAACCGTGGCCTATACGCAAATCATTCACCCCTGCTTTTAAGTATGGCTTCCGCCAGCACCATGTCTTCCGGTAAAGTAAGTTTGATGTTTCCGGTATCACCCTCGACGGTATATGTGGAAAAACCCATCATATCCACGGCGGAGCAATCATCCGTCACTGTCAGACGCTTCTGTACAGCTTTTGTCAGTGCGCCTTTTATTATATCAGCGTCAAACACCTGCGGAGTCTGGACTCTTACAACCGTATCCCTGTTAACAGGGCCAATAATTACTCCTTCTGCGTCTACCATCTTCAGCGTATCCGTACTGGGAATAGCCGGAACGGCAGAAATGTGCTCATTTGCTCCTTGTATAACTCTTTCAATAAGTTCCTGGCTAACCAAAGGGCGGGCGCCGTCATGGATAGCGATTAACTTGGCGCCCTTGCGGACTGCCGACACACCTGCAAGAGAAGACTCAACTCTTGTAGCACCGCCGGATATGACCTGAGTCACCTTGCTGATATCATAGAGTTTTATCATGTCCGCAATTGCCACTATCTTTTCCGGCCTTGTGACAACCACAATATCGTCCACCATTGGGCTCTGCTGAAAAGCCATAAGCGTTCTGATTATAACCGGTTTTGAGCCAAGAGTCATGAGCATTTTGTCACTGCCCATGCGTTCAGAGCTTCCGGCTGCAACTATTACCACCGAGCAATGGGGAAATTTCTGTTTCCTTCTGAAGAGTTTCTTCAGTTTCATCTGCAGCTCTCCTTTCCGGGTTTAAAGAATTTATCCTTTCAGCTGGCGCTTTCTGTAAAAATTCATCATGCCGTCCTGAAGGTCTTCCAAATGCATGAGCATTTTGCCAGCACCATAGGCAGCGCAGGATACTGCGTCATCCACCACCACTGTACGGATACCGGTGCTGCGCTCAATAAGTCTGTCTATGCCGTATATCAGGCTGCCGCCGCCGGACATGATAATACCGTTCTTGTCCAGATCCCCAACCAGCTGAGGCGGCGTGCGCTCCAGCACGGTGTGTATGGCTTCCAAAATATAATTCATTGGCTCCACAAAAGCTTCGATAAGCTCCGTGGAGCTGACCTGAACTGTCTTCGGCAGGCCGTTTGCCATATCACGCCCTTTTATTTCTTCATATCCTATATCCGGGCGCTGTATTACACAGCCTATGCTTCGCTTCAATTCCTCAGCTGTGCTCAGGCCAATAAGCATATCATATTTCTGTTTTATAAATCTGACAATAGATTCGTCAAAACTTGAGCCGGCCATCTTTATAGACTCGCATTCGACAACTCCCCCGGCAGAGACAATGGCTATCTCCGTGGTACCGCCGCCGATGTCTATTATCATATGGCCGTCAGCCTTGGAGATATCTACACCGGCGCCAAGGGCGGTAGCCACAGCAGTCTCAAGCAGGTAAACCTTACGTGCACCGGCCTCAATGGCTGCGTCAATCACGGCGCGCTCCTCCACGCCTGTGATGCTGCTGGGCACGCAGGCCAGTATACATGGCTTGAAAAGGCTGAAAGAGGTAATGCGGCTGACAAGCTCCCTGAGCATCTGGGCGGTAATCTCATAGTCGGATATAACGCCGGCATTTATCGGGTGGATAGCCACAATATTGGCAGGAGTACGTCCCAGCATCTTCTGTGCGTCCTGACCGATTTTTAGAATCCTGCCGCTAAATTTGTCAACGGCCACCACGGTGGGCTCCCGGGCCACAACACCCTTGCCCTGCTCAAAAAGCAGAGTAGAAGATGTACCCATATCAACAGCAATATCTCTCTCAAAAAGATTCATATGTGTCTCCTCTATACTTTTGAATTTAGCCCTTGCTTCTGGCCACGGCGGTGCAGTACACCGCCTCCGCTCCGGCCTTTTTCAGCACTCCCGCCGCCTCAGACAGCGTTGCGCCGGTGGTCACGATATCGTCAACCAACAGTATTCTCTTTCCTTTTATAAGTTCCGGTTTAATACATGTATATATTCCCCTCACGTTAGCCCTTCGCTTTTCCGGGCTGCCTGTGCCGGACTGGGGAGGATTATCCTTTATTTTTTTGAGAAGGCGGGCACAGGAAATATCCTGGCGTTTGGACAAAAGTACGGCCAAAAGTTCCGCCTGATCGTAGCCCCGCTTTCTGAGCCTGCGGCGGCTCAAAGGTATCCAAGTGATAATATCGCAGGAAATATTGTTTTCGTCAATACATTTTCCGATAAATTCGCTATAAATATCCGCATAGGCCGTAAGAGAAGAAAACTTATAGCGATGCAGAGACTCCCGTACATCCCCCTCATAATACAGCGGGACGATACACTTATCAATATTTTTAAGGCTCCGTGCCTGCCCGTCCGCCGGTACAAAGGGCAGCTTCTTTTCGCAGAATCTGCACACTCCCTTTACATTGTCAGGCAGCAGTCTTCGGCAGAAGGCACAGCGTGGCGGATATATAAGGTCAAGGATCCAGTCTATTATCTTCATTCCACACCGCATAGCTTTCGAAGCCGCACACGCAGGGCAGTATACCTGTTGGACTGACGGTAGTTGTCTATCATCTGATAGGCGGTTTGGTCGTCGCCCACAATTATCATAAGTTCTTTTGCTCTGGTCACTGCCGTATACAGCACTCCCCTGGTCATGAGCATCTGAGATCCTGAGCCGAGAGCCAGTATTACCGCTCTGTACTCGCTGCCCTGTGCCTTATGGACAGTTATCGCCCAAGCATGCTCCAACTCTATTAGGGAATCAAAGCCAAAGCTGGCAATACGCCCGTCGAAATCTACGGTAATAGTCTCGGCTTCCTGGTCTATGCTTTCCACCGTGCCTATGTCTCCGTTATATATGCCCGTTCCGCTCTCCGTGCCCTCCCGGTTTTTCCACATTATATCATAGTTGTTACGTATCTGCATAACCCGGTCCCCTTCCCGGAAAACCGCGTCACCAAAAAGTTTTTCCTTTTTATCTTTACCGGCTGGATTCAATACCTCCTGCAGTCGCCTGTTCAGGTTTACCGTGCCCATCTCTCCTTTACGTGTTGGAGACAGAACCTGTATATCCTCCGGAGGTATTTTCATTTTACCCGGCAGGCGCACGGAGCAGAGTTCAGTTATTGTTTCCACCGAGCTTGCTGCCTGCAGCCGCTTGAGTCGAAAAAAATCCCCGGAATTTTCTGCCAAATTAGGGTGTTCGCCTTTATTAATCATGTGGGCGTTGCGAATTATCCGGCTGCCCTCGTTCTGGCGGAAAATCTCCGTTAGGCGCACAGTGGGAATCACCTGACTTCTCAGCAATGCTGAGAACACATTTCCCGGCCCCACCGGGGGCAGCTGGTCGGCATCTCCCACCATTATGAGCCTGGCCTGGGGAGGCATGGCCCGAAGCAGAGCGTCCATCAGGCATATATCCACCATGGAGCCCTCATCCAGGATCACTGCATCACAGTCCAGCATATCGCTCTCGTCTTTTGTAAATATTACCCGGTCCCCCTCCTCATCAAACCTGGCGCCCAGCAGCCGGTGTACGGTGCTGGCTTCCTGTCCGGTGAGTTCGGTCATGCGTTTTGCCGCCCGGCCCGTGGGTGCAGTGAGCAAAGTCTTTAATCCTAGCTGCTCAAACATTGCCAAAATGGCCCGGATAGATGTGGTCTTTCCCGTGCCGGGACCGCCGGTTATCACAAGAAGTTGATTTTTGAGAGCCAGCTCCAGAGTGTTTCTCTGCATTGGTGCATACTTTATTCCCTGTCCTTTTTCCAGGGTGGACAACAGCTTGTTTATATCTACCCTATCGTTGAAACGGTGCTTGCTCATAGACGCAAAGCGCTCTGCCGCGTTAGTCTCAGCCTCGTACAGCTCCGGCAGATAGCAAGCCCGGCAGCCGGCAACTTCCTCGTAGCGCAGCCGTCCGTCATCAATAAGTTCTTCAATACACTCATCAATGGATTCAGTGTCAAGTCCAATAAGCTCCGACGTCACCGCCGCAAGCTTTTCCCGGGGAATAAAGCAGTGGCCGTTTCCTGTATTATGGGCCAGTTCAAAGAGTATGGCAGCGCATATACGGTTTTTGCTGTGTTCCTCAATGCCCAGTTCCAAAGCCATTGTGTCGGCCTCAGCAAAGCTGCCGCCTATCATGCTGCCAACAAGTATGTAGGGGTTTGCCTTAAGGGAATCCAGAGCCTCATCCCCATAATACTTATACATACGCATGGCAAGTATTGGCCGAAGGCCAAAAGAACACACAAATTCCATGAGCATACGCACACCGGCCTGTTGGCGGAAGCTATTGGATATCTGTTGGGCTTTGGCCTGGCTGATACCTTTTATCTCCGCAAGCTGCTGCCAGGAGTTGAGCATAACGTCCAGGGTCTTGTCACCGAAACGGTTCACAATCAATGAGGCCGTAGCGGGGCCAACTCCCTTTACCGAGCCTCCCGCAAGGAACTGGTAAATGGCGTTGGCGCTGGTAGGCAGCAGGCGCTGGGCAAACTCCGCCTTGAACTGGCGGCCATGAACACTGTGGTTAGTCCAGCTTCCGCTTATTATCATTGATTCCCCAGCAGCGGCATAAGGGAAACAGCCCACTACTGTGAGCGTTTCCCCGCTGTCATTTTTCAGCCGCAGGACAGTATAGCCGTTTTCTTCATTTTTATATATGACGTTTTCTACTGTGCCGGATATTTCCAGCAGTTCGTTTTCCTGATCCATGGGGCTTCTCCGTCCTCAACAAATGTAACACAGACATGTCTCTCTGCCAGAGCCTGGGCAGTTGCCCGGGTATCCGCATCCAGCATGCTGCCTTGAATTATAATCTCTCCGTACAGTCTGCTGCTTCTCATAATAAATATCAACTCAATTACACTCTGCTCCAGTCTGGGTTCGCGGCCTCTCACCGTAAGCAGGATGAAACAACGGCTGTTTCTCCCAAGGCTAACCCTCATCGGCAGAGCACCTGCCGCCAGATACATCAACAGCAGACAGACAAGAAGCGCAGCAATTATCACAAATGCTTTGTACACTCCTGGCACCTCCCCACATTATCCTATGGTAAGTGCCTGTACCATGTCACTGGAGAAGGGGCTTTAAAAACTGACCGGTAAAGCTTTCGGGACAGTTCGCGCAGTCTTCGGGAGTACCTGCAAAAACCAGCTCCCCACCGCCGTCCCCGCCCTCAGGTCCAAGGTCGATTATATGGTCGGCCACCTTTATAACATCCAGGTTGTGCTCTATAACAACCACGGTGTTTCCGGCATCAACAAACTTATCCAGGATGTTTATAAGCCGGTGGACGTCTGCCACATGCAGTCCGGTGGTTGGTTCATCCAGCACATAAACCGTGGAACCTGTACTCTTCTTTGACAGCTCCGTTGCCAGTTTTACCCTCTGAGCCTCACCTCCGGAGAGCGTGGTGCTTGACTGGCCAAGTTTTACATAGCCCAGCCCAACTTCATAGAGAGTCTTTATTTTACTGTATATTTTAGGCTGGTTTTCAAAAAAGCTGCATGCCTCTTCCACCGTCATGTCTAGCACGTCGGCAATACTCTTGCCCTTGTACTTAACTTCCAGGGTCTCCCGATTATAACGCTTTCCCCCGCAGACCTCGCAGGGAACATATACATCCGGCAGGAAATGCATCTCCACCTTCAAAAGCCCATCGCCGCAGCAGGCCTCGCAGCGGCCGCCCTTCACATTAAAGGAAAAGCGTCCCTGATTATATCCCCGCAGCCTTGCGTCCTGGGTAGATGCAAACAAATTCCGTATATCATTGAACACGCCTGTATAGGTGGCGGGATTTGAGCGTGGAGTGCGGCCAATGGGGCTCTGGTCCAGGGCTATGACCTTATCCACATTTTCAAGGCCCTTCATCCCGTCGCACTTGCCCGGCCTGACTTTAACCCTGTTCTTCTCCGCAGCCAGGGTTTTATAAAATATCTCATTTATCAGAGACGACTTTCCGCTGCCGGACACCCCGGTTACACAGATGAGCTTGCCAAGGGGAATATCCACATCAATGTTTTTCAGATTATTTTCCCTGGCGCCGCAGATTCTTATGATCTTGCCGTTGCCTGGACGGCGTTTTTCAGGGACAGGTATTTTCATCCGTCCGCTGAGGTACTGGCCGGTAATTGACTGGGGACATGCACAGATATCTTCCACTGTGCCGGCACATACAACATTACCGCCGTTTACCCCAGCCCCCGGCCCAATATCCACCACATAGTCGGCGGAACGTATGGTGTCTTCATCATGCTCCACAACAATAAGGGTATTTCCAAGGTCTCTCAGCTGCTTCAATGTGTTCAGCAATTTTTCGTTATCCCGTTGGTGCAGGCCGATGCTGGGCTCATCCAGAATATAAAGCACACCCATAAGGCTGGAGCCTATCTGAGTGGCAAGGCGTATACGCTGGCTCTCGCCGCCGGACAGGGTGGCAGCAGAGCGGGCCAAAGACAGATATCCCAATCCGACGCTGGTCAAGAAGCCAAGTCTGGCCTTGATTTCCTTTACTATACGCTCAGCTATTATCTGCTCCTTCTCGCTGAGTTTCAGCCCGTCAATAAATTCAAGCGCTTTGAAAACTGACAAGGAGCAGAAGTCGGCAATGTTCATTCCCCCCACCGTTACGGCCAGGGCAGTTTTTTTGAGTCTCATGCCTCCGCAGTCCGGGCAGGGTGTCTCAGACATACACTCCTCTATGTCCGCCCTCATGGCCGGGCTCTGAGTCTCTCTGTAGCGCCGCTCAAGGTTTGGGACTATGCCTTCAAATTCCCGGCGGATAACGCCGTAGCCCTCGCTGCGCTCATATCTAAGCTGCAAGGGTTCCCCCTTAGTACCATAGAGTATTGCATCCACAGCCTCTTTGGGCAAAGAATTTATCGGATCGGTCAACTTAAAGTGGTATCGTTTTGCCAAGGCATCAAAGTACATCCGTGAAATGGAGTCCCCTTTGATATTGTTCCATCCTGATGCCACAATGCCGCCTTCGGCAATGCTCAGTTCCGGGTTTGGCATAATCAGATCCGGATCTACCAGCAGCTGCACGCCCAAACCCGTACAGGTGGGACAAGCTCCGTGGGGATTGTTGAAGGAGAAGAGCCGCGGTTCCAGTTCCTCTAGGGATATCCCACAGTCCTCACAGGCATAGTTCTGGGAAAAGCTCAGCATCTCTCCGCTGGAGACAAGGTCGATATACAAAAGCCCGCCGGACAGGGACATGGCTGTCTCCGCCGAGTCGGTCAGACGGCGGGTAAGGTCTGGCTTTATCACCAATCTGTCCACCACTATTTCAATGTTGTGCTTTTTATTCTTTTCCAGTTTTATTTCTTCTGAGAGGTCATAGGCAATACCGTCTACCCGGACACGCACATATCCAGCCTTTTTGGCATCCTCAAAGACTTTGGCATGCTCTCCCTTCCGTGAACGAACCACAGGAGAGAGTACCTGTATCCTGGTGCCATGGGGCAGCTCCATTATCCTGTCCACAATCTGGTCGATAGTCTGACGGCGTATCTCCTTGCCGCACTTTGGGCAGTGGGGCACGCCCACCCTGGCCCAGAGAAGTCGCAGGTAATCGTATATCTCGGTGACTGTCCCCACCGTTGATCTTGGGTTTTTGGATGTGGTCTTCTGGTCAATGGAAATTGCCGGGGAAAGCCCGTCTATATAGTCTACATCCGGTTTATCCATCTGGCCGAGAAACATACGGGCATAGGAGCTTAGGCTCTCCACATAGCGTCGCTGGCCTTCGGCATATATAGTGTCAAAGGCAAGAGAGGACTTGCCGCTGCCGGAGAGGCCGGTAATGACCACCAGCTTGTCTCTGGGTAACTCCAGGTCAATATTTTTTAGGTTGTTCTCTCTTGCACCCTTAATGTAAATCTTGTCCTGCATACTTAATCCTCGGTAATAACATCTGCAATTTTTCCCCTTGTGAGCTTTATCAGCTCCTCCGGGTCAAGCTCCACCTGAAAACCGATTTTCCCGGCGCTGACCACAATGGTGTCAAGCGCTTCGGCACTCCGGTGAAATACTGTGGTGTATTGTTTTTTCATTCCCAAAGGCGAGCATCCGCCCCGGACATATCCGGTCAGGCCCAGCAGCTCGCTTACATGTATCATGGCTATGGATTTCTCACCCACCGATTTGGCCGCTTTCTTCAGGTCCAGCTCTGAAGCCACAGGAATTACAAAAACATAAATACTTTTACTCGCACCCCTGGTAACAAGGGTTTTAAATACCTTCTCCTCCGGTACCCCAATAAGGGCCGCAGCCGTCACTCCATCCACCGCCTCGCTGCCGTGGGTATATTCATGGGGTATATATGTTATCTTTTTCTGAGTCAGCAAACGCATAACGTTAGTCTTTTGTTCGGCCATTTTCATCCCTCCGTCAGAGAGTATTAACACTTTATTATAACCCGCTTTTCTTCAGCTTTCAACAGCTAAAATTTATCATTACCCAAAGCGCAAAAATCCGGGCGGGAGCGGGGAGCACTTCCCTTTCCCGTCCGGTTTAATTTTGGGTACCGTTTTATTCAGTTCACAGGATTTTGAAAACGTGAGAGCATATTCTCCACGCTGCCGCCAAGCATCTTGATAAGGCGCTCCTGGGTGATGACCTTAGGCGTCTGCATGTTCATATCCATCCACTGGGAGATAAGGCCGATAATGCCGTTGGAATAAAATTCAATGACAAAATCATAGTCCTGCTTATCAATGTTCATGCCTTCTGAGACAATATCTGCAAAGCTCCTGATACAGCTTTCCAGACGGCCTTTCAGGAATCTAAGCATATACAGCCTGCTGCCGGAGTTATAGATATTAAGGGCAAAGCTGGAATTATCATAGAGATACTGGAAAAAGACCATAACATCTTCCTGCCAGCGTTCGTATAAAACCTCTTTGGGCAGGACACGGTTGGCGTCCTCCTCAAACACCCACTCCAACAGGTCATACACATCGTCAAAATGATAGTAAAAGGTCTGCCTGTTCACATTGCAGATCTCAACAAGATCTTTGACGGTAATCTTTGCTATTGGCTTGACCTCCATCATTTGCTTAAGCGCATCCGCAAGGGCACGTTTTGTTGATGAAGCCATCCTTTCCTCACCTCTCATGCTTTAAATTAACGACATTATATCACACATTTTGGTCAACAGTAAAGTCCTTTGAGAGAAAATGTATAGACAATTCGCTGGGCCTTCATTTCAGTCTCCCCGGCGCAGGCTGCCGGGAGCGGGTCGGAACTTCTTATACACATAGAGAGACATCAGTACAGTTAAGCTGTCTGCAGTGACCTGAGACCAGACAATCCCAAACATGCCAAAAAGACTGTTCAGCAAAAACAGCATTGGTATATTGAATACCAGCCAGCGGGTGACCCCAAGGAACAGGGATATCCGTCCCTTGCCAAAAGCCTGGAACAGATAGACGGTGAAAAAGCTCATAAACATCAGCGGTGTGGCCAGCACCCGTATGCGCAGAAACTGAGATGCCAAAGCCACGGTCTCGGCATCGGAAATGAACAGCCTGGAAAACTCCAACGCAAACAACTCATATAGCAGGATGCTCACCGCTGCAACAGCCAACCCCAGTCTGCGCGACAGACGAACCGTATCATTCATGCGCTTCTCGTTTCCTGCGGAATAGTTGTAAGCCACCAGTGGCATCATGCCCTGGCATATGCCTATGCCAACATTCAGTGGGAAACGTTCAACCTTCAGTACTATGCCAACGGCTGCCATGGCAAGGTCGTTGTAAGACACCATAAGTTTGTCGATGATCACATAGTCCAGGTCGAAAAGGAAACTGGCTATGGCTGAAGGAATACCCACACCGAACACGGCAAGGACGCTGGAACTGCGCGGCAGGCCCAGCATAGGAGCAAAGCTTATAACTGATCCCCGACCCATCCTTATAAGCACCACTATAAAGAACAAAAGAGCCACACAGTTGGAAAGACAGGTTGCCACCCCTGCCCCCAACACTTCATAGCCTTCAGGCATCAGTACAAACATGAACAGCGGGTCCAGCGCAATATTCAGGAGGCCGCCCAGTATTATTCCTATACTGGCCTCTTTTGAGCGGCCAATGCTACGTATAAGGTTTGACAGCACATTAGACAGCACCGTTGGAACGCCGCCGATAACAATGACACACAGAGCATATTGCCTTGCATATTCATATGTGTTTTCCCCTGCTCCAAGTATCAGCAGCATCGGCTCCATAAAAAGGCCCATGCCCAGGGCAAACAGCGCCGCGATCAGGAGCGCCAGGTACAGGGAAAAGGCACTGACCTTTCTGGCCTCGTCCTCCCTCTCCTGTCCCAGAAGTCGGGAAATCATGGAGCCTCCGCCTATACCAGCAAGTCCGGCCAAACAAAGTGTTATATTGAATACCGGAAGAATGAGCGAGGTTCCCGCCACCATATATGGATTGTTGGTCTGGCCGACAAAAAAAGTATCGGCCATGTTATAAATTAGTACTATAAGCTGGCTGGCTACAGCCGGCAGAATCATCTTAAAAAGAGCTTTTGGTACCGGAAGATTGCGAAATACATCTTCCTGTTCCTGATTTACCTTTGCATGCATTGTCATTTACCTGAGCTTTTAGAAAATTAGTGTCCCGCCCTGCCGACATACCTGAGTCTGCATTCATTTCCTCGGCTTGACAGCCTGGCAAAACTCTATCATAGATAGTGAGGGCGTCCACCTGAACCTGGTAAAATGTCGGTAATAATCCACCTCACCGCCGGAAGGCTCTCCACTCGAATTTTTATGATATCACAAAATGAGGAAATATACCATATTCTTTTTTAGTCAGGACCACCCGTAAAACGGGTGGCCTGCTCAGCCCCTATAAGGGGCTGTTGCTGGCAAAGCCTAAAGGCTCTCGAACTATTTTTCTTCTGCAAATATGCCCTGCTGCTAAATAAATTGGCTATAAATTAGATGCTAATTTGGCTCTTCGAGCCCTTTCATCGCTTTGCAATCCTTTAGGCAATACACATTTATAACAGATATTCCTCCTTTGTATCTTGGGACTTCGGTCGGCAAACCTGCTCCCATTTTACTCTGGAGGTTTATCTTTTTATACTCATAGCTAAAAAGCTCTTTTGAACCACGGGCATTGCCCGTGGTTTTCCTTTCACAAAAAAAGTCGGAGCAAGCTATATGCAGCTTGCTCCGACTTGGAGCTGGTAATGTGACTCGAACACACGACCCCTTCATTACGAGTGAAGTGCTCTACCGACTGAGCTATACCAGCATTACAGGTCCGAAATGATATTCAGCGGAAGGTATTCTAGCATAAAACAACATTCAAGTCAACACTTATACTGTCACTGGAAACTATATAACTCCTAGTATAACTTAGAAACTTCTCGAAACTTTCTTTTGATTTTGCTTTTTATTAAAGTCGGAGAAATTGTTGAAATATCAGCATCATTTGTAAGTTTTAATTAACTTATACATCATTGATTACACAGGTTTCAATAAGTTACATAACACCATAAAATAATTATTCTGCAAATAGTTATCAACATTTTCAACATAGTTTTCAACATGTTGAATTGCCGCGAAACGACCTATTTGCAGAATAATTTGTGATTTATAGTCGAAATGTGGAAAATTAAAAATTACAGTTTAAAAGCAGAATTTAGTTTACATAAAACTCCGTCAAAATCTTCCAAAGAGCCCTGAATCGCGCATGGAAAAATAGCGGTCTTCGGCGATGATAATGTGGTCCAAAAGGTCTATGCCAATGAGTCTGAGAGCATCCTTAGCCTTTTGTGTAAAAGCCTCGTCTTCCCTTGACGGAAGAGCAATTCCCTCCGGGTGGTTATGAGCCAGAACCAGTGCGGCAGCCTTGTTTTTTAAAGCCGTCTCCACAAGCCGACGGACTGTGATGTCAACGGCATTCACCACGCCCCGATTCAGCACTTCGCAGCAGATAAGAGACTTGCGGCTGTCCAGGCACAGCAGCAGAGCCACCTCGTCCCGCTCATCCATAAATCTGGGTATCAGAAACCTTGCCATATCCGAAGAACTACGGAACACTCGGATATCGTTTACCCTGGACATCTGACATTTCTTTGTCATCTGCGGCACCAGTTTTATCAGCAGCGCCGCATTCTCACCTATACCGGGTACCTCCGTTAGTTCCCGGATGCCGGCGTCAAACACCCCTCCGAGACTTCCGAATCTGTCAAGCAGATCGTGGGCCAGCACATTTGTATCTCTGCGGGGAATGGCATAGAAAAGCAGTAGCTCCAACGCATTGAGCTCGTTGAAATTATCCAGCCCATGCTCTATAAATCTGGTCTTCAATCTGTGCCTGTGTCCCTCATGAACACTCATCCAGCCATCCCCTGTTCTTTATGTATTCAGATATCCATGGTGGCATATGCGTTGAGGTCGCTGCCGGCAGTGACCCCGGCGAGATACTCGTAATATGCCTGAGCGCCTATCATGGCTCCGTTATCTCCGCAGAGCTTCAGAGGCGGTACAAACAGCTCATAGCCCTTTTCCTTCGCAGCAGCATTGAAGTCTGCACGTATCCTGGAATTTGCAGCCACACCCCCTGCCACCACAATCTTCTTATAGCCCAAGTTCTGCGCCGCCAGCATTGTACGTGGCACCAGGCTGTCGCTTACAGCTTTGGTAAAGGAAGCGGCAAGGCCCGCTCGGTCCAGTTTTTCACCCTTCTGCTGGGCATTATGCACCAGATTTATCACCGCGGTTTTTAGTCCGGAGAAGCTCATGTCGTAGGGATTCCCGTCTACATGGGATATCGGAAAATGATACATGCTGTCATCCCCGCCCTGAGAAAGATCGTCTATGGGCTTGCCGCCGGGATACGGCAGTCCCAGTACTCTGGCAGTCTTGTCAAAGCACTCACCGGCCGCATCGTCTCTGGTACTTCCTATGATTTCCATATCCGTGTAGTCACGAACATCCACAAGCATGGTGTTGCCGCCGGATATGGCAAGACAGAGAAAGGGCGGCTCCAGCTCAGGGTATGCCAGATAGTTTGCGGCTATATGCCCACGGATATGATGAACGGGTATAAGCGGAACGCCCAGGGCCAGAGCACAGGCCTTTGCGAAGTTCACTCCAACCAATACCGCACCAATAAGCCCCGGAGCATAGGATACGGCCACGGCATCAATATCCTTTCTGGTAATTCCGGCAGCCTCAATAGCACGCTGGGTCAGTATGGAAATGGACTCCACGTGGCATCGGGAAGCTATCTCCGGCACCACTCCGCCGTATACGGCGTGCAGCCGGGCCTGGGAGAAAATCTGATCGGTGAGTATCTTTCTGCCGTCTTCCACCAGGGCTACGGCAGTTTCATCACAGGTGGATTCAAATGCAAGTATTTTCAAATGCTGCGCCTCATTTCAAAAAATGTGTCATTAGTATAGCATCTTCCCGGGGAAAATCATAGTAGTTCTTTCTTCTCCCAACCGGAATAAAGCCGTGTTTTTTATAGAGAGCCATTGCCGCAGAGTTGCTGCAGCGAACCTCCAATGTTACAAAAGACAGCTCCAGGCATGCTGAACGTTCCATAAGCTTGCTTATCAGTGCGTCGGCAATCCCCAGCCGCCTGTGTTCCGGAGCAACGGCAACATTGGATATATATCCCTCGTCCAGAACGTACATCATTCCAACGTAGCCCAGTATCCGGCCCCGCTCATCCATAGCAGCAATAAACTCATGCTGAGTGTCCTTAAGCTGCCCCCTAAGCTGATCAATGGTCCAGGGCAGGGAGAAGCAGGCTTTCTCTATCTTCTCTATCTGCTCCAGCTGCTGCTCCTGAACATCTTCTATTAGGCAGTCCATATCAATGAGCCTCCGCCCAGCTGTGGCCAATATGTGCCTCGGCCACCAGTGGTACGCTGAGATGAGCAGCGTTTTCCATCTCTTCCGTAAGAATGTCCCTTACCTGCTCCGCTTCATCGCCGGGGCACTCCACAATCAGCTCATCGTGTACCTGGAGGATGAGCCGGGCTTTCAGGTCAGCCTCTTTCAGCCTGCGGTGCACGCTTACCATGGCAAGCTTTATAATGTCTGCCGCAGTCCCCTGCACCGGCATATTCAAGGCCACCCGCTCGCCAAAGCTGCGCATATTGAAGTTTGAGCTTTTCAGCTCCGGCAGATAGCGCCGGCGTCCATATATGGTGGAGACATAGCCCTTTTCTTTGGCACTTTCAACTATATTCTTCATATAGTCCCTGACGCCGTGGTATTTTTCCAGATAGGCATCCATGTAGGCCTTGGCCTCATTTGTATATACGCCTATATCCTGAGCCAAGGAAAAAGCAGAAATACCGTAGACTATACCAAAGTTTACAGCCTTGGCACGACTCCTCAGGGTTGGGGTTACCTGACTTACCGGCACGCCGAAAACATTGGAGGCAGTGACGGTATGGAAGTCCTCCCCGCTAAGGAACGCCGCTTTCATAGTCTCATCCCCGGAGATGTGAGCCAGAAGTCTCAATTCAATCTGGCTATAATCGGCATCTACCAGCATCATGCCGGGAGCCGCTACGAACATGTTGCGTATCTGCGCCCCCAGCTCCTTCCTCACCGGAATGTTCTGGAGGTTAGGCTCCGTGGAGGAGAGGCGTCCCGTGGCTGTCACAGTCATCTGGAAGCTGGTGTGTATGCGTCCATCCTCACTAATGACTTTCAGAAGTCCCTCGGCATAAGTGGACTTGAGCTTGGTGAGCATGCGGTAGTCCAGCACCTCTTTGACTATAGGGTGCTTGTCCTGGAGTTTTTCCAGCACGTCGGCATTGGTACTCCAGCCGGTCTTGGTCTTCTTGCCGTAAGGCAGCATAAGTTCGTCAAACAGCACTGTGCCAAGCTGTTTTGGTGAATTGATGTTGAATTCATGGCCGGCATGCCGCCATATGCTCTCCTGCAACTGACTTATACCGGTGTTGAGGCTCTCGCCAAATTCATAGAGAGCCTTCCTGTCCACGTAGAACCCTGACTTCTCCATTTCTGCCAGTACCTGGCACAGTGGAAGTTCTATATTGTAATATAGTTTATCCATGTCCAGCTCTTCAAGCTTTACCTTAAGCCTTGGATACAGAGCATACACCGCCTCTGCCCCGCTGAGTTCTCCCCCGGTGTATCTCACCGATATCCGCTCCAGAGCATAGTCGCTCTCAGTTGCCTCCAGCAGATATGCTGCCAGAGCCGTGTCAAATATAAAGCCTTCCGTAGAGAGATTCTCTTTCAGCAAAAGGCCCATTAGATCCTTCACGTTATGCCCGGCTTTCTTTATCTCCGGGGAAAACAGGGCTTTGAGCAGCCTGTTATAGGCTTCGCCGCAGCGATTCCAGGCCGCCTCATACACCGTTTTTCCGTCGCATATCTCCAGACTGTCCAGACCATCAAGACTGATAACCGACACATATTCAGCGGCAGGCAGAGCGGAAATTAATTTCTCCGCATCCTCCGGTGTATTAAGTTCTCTGTGCTCCAAGCATTTTTCCCTCCGAGGATCCGGCTTGGCAGCGTCAGGCTCCAGTCCCCATTTCTCAATAAACTTATTGAAGCCGAGGCGCTTGAATATACCATATAGTCCTGCAGTATAATTTCTGTTCCAGATATTGTCATCCGGCTTAAACTCCAGAGGAACATCACGGACTATTGTGGCAAGCCAGTATGATTTCTCTGCGCTGTCCTTACCCTGTGCCAGCTTCTTTTTAAGGCTGTCTCTAATGTCCAGACTCTCCAGGTTTTCATAGATGTTTTCCAGACGTCCGTAAGTCTGCACCAGGTTCATGGCAGTTTTTTCACCCACGCCCGGAACTCCGGGAATATTGTCGGAGCTGTCCCCCATCAGAGCCTTCAGATCTACCATCAGCTTCGGCTCAAAGCCGTATTCCTCCCTGAATCGCTCCGGGGTATAAAGTATGGTCTCCGTCTGACCCAAGCGTGTCTTTACGTTGCACACACTGGTTCTGTCGCTTATGAGCTGCAAACTGTCCTTGTCACCGGTGACTATAACGCAATCCCAGCCGCTTTTTTCACATATGGCCGAAGCGGTACCCAGAATGTCGTCGGCCTCGTAGCCTTCCAGCTCATAGCGGCGTATGCCCATAGCGTCCAGAGTCTCTTTGAGTACAGGTATCTGGGCTGCCAGTTCATCCGGCATTGCCTTTCGCTGGGCTTTGTAACCCTCATACTCCTTATGCCGGAATGTGGGGGATTTCAGGTCAAAGCTCACACAGACGGCTTCGGGCTTCTGCTCTTCCAACAGCTTCTGTAAAATGGCCAGGAAGCCGTATACGGCGTTGGTTGGTGTTCCGTCCGGTGCATTCAAGGGACGCACGCCGTAGTAGGCTCGGTTCACGATGCTGTTTCCGTCAAGTATCATCAGCTTCATTTTACTGTTACCTCACTTCTCTCCCCGCAGGCGGATTATCTCATCCCGCAACTCTGCGGCAATCTCGTATTCCAGCATCTTCGCCGCCTTGCGCATCTTGTCCTCAAGGCTGGCAATAAGCTCCTTGCGCTCCCGCTCGGTGAGCTTGGTACCGTCGCTGCGCCGGACAGCAGGCTTGGTGTCGGTAGATATCTCTATGAGTTCCCTTACACTCTTGACTATTGTCTTGGGCACGATGCCGTGTGCCTTATTGTAGGCCATCTGCTTCTCACGGCGGCGCGCAGTCTCGTTTATGCAGGCGCGCATTGACGGGGTTATTGTATCGGCATACATTATTACCTGGCTCTCTGCATTTCTGGCAGCTCTGCCCACAGTCTGGATAAGGCTGGTCTCGCTGCGCAGGAAGCCCTCTTTGTCCGCATCAAGGATGGCAACAAGACCCACCTCCGGGATATCCAGGCCTTCGCGCAAAAGGTTAATGCCCACCAGCACGTCAAACTCTCCCAGACGCAAGTCCCTTATTATCTCCATACGCTCTATGGTGCCTATATCATGATGCATATAGCGGCATCGTATGCCGGAGTTTGACAGGTAATCCGTCAGATCCTCCGCCATCTTTTTTGTCAGAGTGGTTACCAGACTGCGCTGTCCTTTGGCTATGCGGGTATTTATCTCCCCAATCAGGTCGTCTATCTGTCCCTCTACCGGGCGTACTACTATCTCCGGATCCAAAAGGCCGGTGGGACGGATTATCTGCTCCACCACCTGCCCGGCGCGCTCCCTCTCATAGTCTCCCGGAGTTGCTGAGACGTACACCCGCTGGTGTATTCTCTCCGTAAACTCTTCAAACTTCAGCGGCCTGTTATCAAAGGCCGAGGGCAGGCGAAAACCATATTCCACCAGGGACTCCTTCCTGGCCCTGTCTCCGCGGTACATGGCCCGCACCTGTGGCAGGGTCACATGACTCTCGTCTACAAAAAGCAGAAAGTCCTTTGGAAAATAGTCCAACAGGGTCATTGGCGGGCTGCCTGGGGCCCGGTTGGAAATCACACGGGAATAATTTTCAATACCCGTGCAGTAACCCAGCTCCTGCATCATCTCTATATCATAATCCGTTCTCTGTTTTATGCGCTGGGCTTCTATAAGGCGGTTGTTATCCTGGAAATATTTTACCCGCTCGTCGCACTCCTCTCGTATACGCTCTATTGCGGCGGCCATCTTCTCCTTGGTTGTCACGTAGTGACTGGCAGGATATATGGCGGCATGATTTAAATAGCGGGTGGGTTCTCCCGTCACCACGTTTATCTCACTTATCCTGTCTATCTCATCCCCGAAAAATTCAACCCTTATGGCCTTGTCATTGGAATAGGCAGGAAAAATCTCCACCGTGTCACCACGGACTCTGAACATATTGCGCTCAAAAGCTATGTCGTTACGCTCATAGCGTATCTCCAGCAGTTTCTTTAAAAGCTGGTCAAAGTCTCTTGTCTGGCCAGGGCGCAGAGAAATTACCATATTTGCGTAGTCAATAGGGTCGCCCAAACCGTAAATACACGAAACAGAAGCAACCACAATTACGTCTCTACGTTCAAAGAGACTTGATGTGGCACTGTGGCGCAGCCGTTCTATTTCATCGTTTATTGAGCAGTCTTTTTCTATAAATGTATCGGTGTGGGCTATATATGCCTCTGGCTGGTAATAGTCATAATATGACACAAAATACTCCACGGCGTTTTCTGGGAAGAACTCTCTAAACTCGCTGCACAGCTGGGCGGCCAGAGTTTTGTTATGGGCAAGCACCAAAGTCGGCCTGTTGAGCCTGGCTATAACGTTTGCCATGGTAAATGTCTTTCCTGAACCGGTAACGCCCAGCAATACCTGTTCATCAATGCCGTTTTCTATTCCGGCCACAAGGGCGTCTATCGCCTCCGGCTGGTCGCCGGTGGGCTTATATTGTGAAACTAGTTTGAAGGTATCCATAGGTTTCTCTCCTGAAAGGACCGTCTCCCGGCCAAATGAATTTTCTCCATTGAAGTTTTATTATAACACTCATAGCGAAAAACCACAATACACGTCCGGTACACCGAATTATTTCTTATGATTTCCTTATGAAATTAGCCGCTTGAAGGAGCCCTGCGGCCATGATATAATTAAAATGATTAATAAATGGTGGAGAGTAAAATGAAAACTATCAATTCCATAGGCAGTGCAAAGCAGATAGTATATGAAGTGAGCAAGGTCATCGTGGGCAAAGACGAGGTTATAATCAAAATGCTCCTGGCCATTCTGGCGCGAGGCCATATACTTATGGAAGATATACCGGGCGTGGGTAAGACCACAATGGCTCTGGCTTTCTCCCGGGCTCTCGGGCTGGATTACAACAGGGTACAGTTTACTCCCGATGTGCTGCCCTCTGATATTACCGGATACTCCATCTACGACAAAAATACCGGCAAGATGATCTATCAGCGAGGCGCCATTCTCTGCAATCTCTTTTTGGCAGATGAGCTGAACCGAGCCACCAGCCGTACCCAGTCCGCTCTTTTGCAGGCTATGGAAGAGGGTGAGGTCACTGTGGACAACGTTACCTATCCCGTGCCCCAGCCATTTATGGTCATTGCTACGCAAAACCCCATTGGTGCAAAAGGCACCCAGATGTTGCCCGATTCCCAGCTGGACAGGTTTATGATACGCCTTACCATGGGATATCCTGACCCTCAGGCCGAAGCAGAAATGATACGCCGCAAGCAGCAGGGTATAAGTCTGGAGCAGGTGCAGCAGGTGGTAAGCCGGGAGGAACTTATCCGTATCTGTGCAGAAGCAGAACAGGTGTATATAAAAGATAGCCTCATCGACTACATTGTAAAGCTCTGCACTGCCACCAGGAATGATTCCAGGATTTTGCAGGGCGCAAGTCCACGGGCAGCGCTTTCCCTTACCTCACTGGCCAAAGCCGCTGCATGGATACAGGGGCGGGATTATGTTGTACCATCGGATATACGTTTCGTCTTTGCCGATTCCATTCAGCACCGGCTCATATGGGCCAGCGACAATTTGTCCTACCGCCGCCAGTACTCCGTTGTAGAGGAGCTCTTTGCTTCGGTAAGGGCCCCGGAAATTCGATGATTATGCCCACTTTCAATTTCTTTTTATATCTTTTTTTATGTGCCCTTGCCTACCTTTTCAGCCTGACATATGTGGGCTGGTTCGGCGGCTACCTGCTCTGGGCTGTCATTATAGTGCCCCCTCTTCTCGCTCTTCTGTCTCTGCCTGCCATGGCCTCCCTGCGGATAAGCTGCCGGGTACCGGAGCGGGTGAATTTCGGAGACAAAGCAGAAATAGTGATCAAGTTCTCCAATAGGCGGCTTCTGCCTGTACGCTATTGCAGCTTTAGCATCAACATCGTAAATCTCTTCACCGGCGAACACTACAATTTTCCTTTGCGCTACAGCCTTTTGGATGATAGCGAAAGTATGCTTACTCTGCCCACTTCCTCCAGCGGTACTCTGCTCTGCTCTCTTGAAGATGAGCAACTCTCCAGCTATCTCGGTCTGCTGCGTCTACGGCCCAAACGCCAATGGCAGGCCAAGTGTACCATAATGCCCAAACCCAAGGCCCCGGAAAGCATGGCAAGTCTTGAGTCTCTGCCCCCGGTCAGCCAAAATTTCCGGCCCAAGCCAGGCGGCGGCTACTCTGAAGAGCATGAGCTGCGGCAGTATCGCCCAGGCGACAATATAAATTCAATACACTGGAAGCTCAGCTCCAAAACCGACGAACTCATTGTCCGTGAGCCTCTGGAACCCATAGAGAGCAGTACCGTTGTGCTGCTGCATACTACGGGGGAAATTGACCTGTCTCATCTGTATTGGTTGTCACTGCGCCTTTGCAGCTGGAATATTGAGCATGTCATTCGATTTGGCAGCGTCTCTGCCCAGGTGAGTAATGAAACGGACTGCCGCAGGGCGATGCTCCAGCTTTTGGCGCTGCCCAGAGCCAAGTGTCCTCCCATCAGTGGAAACTACGGTCGTGTTTTCGACTTGGAGAATGGGGAGGTGCACTGGCATTGAACAAATTTCTCAATCGTTTGTCCACTCTGCTGCTGATGCTTATGTCGGTCATCCCCCTGGTACATCTGATAATGTACAGCTTTTCCCTGTCCGCCGATCAGCGCCTTCCAATTTTTCTCATAGTGGCGGTACTTTTCTGCTGGCTAATGTTCAGCTTCTGGCGTTTTACTCTGCCGGGCATACTCATTTGCTTAGCAATGGCCATACTTTTCTATCAGGGTCGCAGTGAGATAATGTCACTGCAATTTGAGGATATTGCCAACAGAATGGCAGTAACTTATTATAACCGCTTTGTCTCATCCGGCTACGGTTACACCGGGGCTGAAATGAATCATACAGAAGCCATGCTTTTTGTGGGTTTCATTCTCTCGGCTTTCATGGGCTATTCCTTGAATTCCAGGGAAGACAGAGTATTTCTGCCCCTGCTGATAAGCCTGCCGATTATATTTCTTTGTCTTCTGGTCTATGGTCTTATGCCGGGTTGGGTCATGCTTTGTCTCTGTGCCTTTGTATTTCTCTTGTTGTCTACCGGGCGCATAAACACTCCTGAAAGCAACATTGGCAAAAGCTTTCTTCTGCTTATTCTGCCGGTTGCTCTTATATTGTGTCTTGTTCTTCTGTTTAAAAATCCAGACAATTACAATTACGATGAGCAGAAGCTAAGCTTGGTGGAACTTGCTCAAAGCTTTACTCAGGAGCTGACCTCTTCAATCAGAGAAGGCAGCAGTGACCTGGTAAACGGTCGTTTACCGGACTCTTCAAGTGAAGATTCTGGGGCAGATGCTTTGGATGAAACACTCAACATCAGTGGTGGTCGCCTTGACATTTCAAGCACACCCGATTCTTTATCATTACAGCAGACTTTAATGTATGTTACATCTGGTGAAAGCGGCTATTTTTATTTAAGGAACAACTCCTATGGTGCCTATACCGGCACTGGATGGGCGCAGGCCCCGGATTATCTCGGGGACCATATTCCAGCCTTTTCAGCCCGAGCTATTGCTGCTTCCGGGCTTGCGCTGGAGTCTAAAATGGATATCAGTCTTGTCGGTGTAGACAAATCCAAAATGTACATTCCTTATTACTGTACACTTGATTTTGATGCAGATTCATATGTCAGCGGTGGAGAAAGAGATTATTCCCTGACATTCTTTAGCTATGAGTCCGGCTACAGTTCTTTGTCTCTGCCGTCGGATCTCAGGGATCAGGAGCTTTCCTACCGGCAATTTGTGTATAGCAACTATTTGTCGCTTCCTGACAGTACACGAGTTTCTCTATCGGAAATCGCATCCGAAAATTCACTATACGGAGATAATGTACTGGAAACAGTTTCCCTTGTGGCCGAGTATGTACGCAGCCGCTGCCCCTATAATATTAACACTCAGCCTTACCCATCCGATGATTATGCAGTATATTTCCTCACGCAGGCCGCTGAGGGTTACTGTGTTCACTTCGCCACAGCTGCAACAGCTATATACAGAGCTATGGGCCTGCCTTCCAGAATGGTCACCGGCGTAGCCTTTAACGCAGAGGCTGGCATACCTACGGAGGTTCTGGGGGAAAATGCCCACGCCTGGGCAGAAGTTTATATAGATGCACTAGGCTGGCTGCCGGTGGAAGTTACTCCCGGCTCATTCGATGGGACGGCCTTGGGTGGTCTTAACGATGAACCAGTAGAGCAGAGTATTGAACCTACTCCAAGTGCACAGGATATTGGCGAGGTAAACGAACGTTTACCTCAAGGTGAAAGCCCTGAAAAAGAAGAAGTCGAGGACAAATCAAGTGAAGTTTGGACACCCAGCCCTTTGCTCATTGTTGCTTTCGTTTTCCTTCTTCTACTTTTCTCAGGACTTGCCTTCTATTATGTAAGGAAAAGCATTTGGAAACGAGGTCTCTCCGGAGGGAAAAATAAGGCAGCGATTTTCGCCTGGCGTTGCGCAAGACGTATATGCAGCTATGGAGCTGCTATGCCTGCCGAGATACAGTCGGCGGCTCAGAAAGCTTTTTACGGCAAGGGTCTAAACAGTCGGGAAGAGCTGGAAATCAGTCTGCGTCAACTGGAAATAATACGTGATAAGACCTATGCTGCCTTGCCATGGTATAAAAAGCTGAAATTTAAATACTATGACGGACTGAAGTAAATAATAAAAGTTTAAGGGAGGGCTCATCCCTCCCTTTTCTTTTACATATTTTATCGCCGGCTCATAAGCTCAAGGGCTTTGCTCAGCAATTCTGCAGCATCAATGCGGCTTAAAGTCTCCTCTACCAATTCCCCTTCTTCTATTATCCCTGAGGCGCTTAGGTTTGCACAAGCCTGGGCAGTCTCAGGTGCCAGCGTTTCATCCAGCTCAATATAGTTTACATCGTTCAGACCCAATGCTTCATTAAGAAGAAGCACCGCTTCTGTCTTTGTAATAGGGGCATTTGGCTGGAAGCTGTCCGTCTCACCGTTGATGCTTTCCATGCCGCACATGACAGTCGTGGCAACATATGGTTTCATCCAGGCCGGGATATCCTCGTCGTCGCTGTATCCGGTGTTAACCACCCCGGATATAATTGGTTCATCAGACACTATCATGCACATACTTATAAATTCACCGCGGCTGACTGCCCGGTCGGGATAGAAGCAGTATTCCCCACCTATCTGCTCCCCGGTAAAAACATCTTCCTCACTCATTAACAGAGCTGCATATTCCCCGGCGCTGCCCTTCATATCCGAATAGCTTACGTCCTTTTTCTGCTTATCAATTCGGATAATGACCGTGGCCTCCTGTGAAACGTTGCCCTCAGAGTCCGTCGCTCTATACCCAAAATAGTCTTTGCCTTTTTTATCCTGGTTTGGGGTGTATACAAAGCTGCCATCGGTTGCCAGCTCGATATGTCCCTTTACCGGCTGGGTGCTTATCTCAAATTTCACCACGTCGTTTTCCGGGTCAAAGGCACTGAGTTGTCCGCTTACAGAAACATTTCTGAATGTGCGCAGCTCCAGATTTTCAGCTACCGGTGCGCTGCCAGCCGCCATAGCGGGATATACCAGTCCGGAACACATGAGCAAAGCCATGGCCACCAGGAATGCAGAAATAAACACACGTTTCATGTATTGCCTCCTCTTTCTGTTTCTGAATGTATTTTGTGCCTTTAATGGACAAATATACAAAACCATGTAGACAAGTGCAAAAGCCCTATGATAAAATATATCCATACATTCATGGAGGTTTATCCAATGGAAATTACAGCTGCGGCCCAGTGGCTCAACACCACTTTTGCCTCATTTGACCAGAACATCACGCTTTTGGTACACCGGCTGTATGATGTTGCCGGCAATTTTTGCTCTCCTTTTTTTGAGTTTATTTCCCTGCTGGGAAAAGACGGAATCTTTCTTGTATTGCTGTCTCTGGCCCTTATGCTTTTTCGGCCTACCCGCCGCTTTGGTACGGCCATGCTCTTTGGAGTTGCAATCGGTGCATTATTCACCAATCTCTTCTTAAAGGTGGTAATAGCCAGACCCAGACCATATGCGGATGAGAACAGTGTATTTTACCAACTCTGGATGATAATGGGCCAGCACATGGAGAGCGACAAGAGTTTCCCCTCTGGTCATACAACAGCAGCCTTCTCCACAATGACTGCTCTTTTCTTTATGGGTAATAAACGATACAGCTGGACGGCTTTTATCTTTGCAATTCTCATGGGGATTTCCCGTATATATCTTGTAGTCCATTTCCCCTCCGATGTCGTGGGTGGCATAATTGTGGGCTTTATTGCCGGATGTCTCGGTGCCATCCTTGCAAAGAACCTTCCTGATATATGGTATACCGCACGTTTATTTAAAGGTAAGGCAGGTAAAGAACCGTGTTTGGATTTGGAAAGCTCAGATTTAAAGGCGTAGATAAAAAGTACATAAATGACCCGGAACACATAGCAGACTATGAAGCAACTCATCCCATAGGCAGGGTGCGGTTGGGAAAGCTTTGCCTGTACTATAGGGACCTGGGCAAAAAATATTACGTTCCCTATGATTACATTGAACGGGCTTTCTGCCGCATCAGTGAGTGCCAGCCGGATGACAGCCCAGCCTACTACTATTACAGGTTGATCCTTGTTCATGACGGCAAGGAATTTGCAAACCTCATTTTTAATGAGGAGGCTGATGTAGACAGG
>OLRA01000519.1_pt1 | contig 52826 bp, 46 predicted proteins | sample 1673011 | NCBI WGS metagenome assembly OLRA01 (sample SAMEA3136746, study PRJEB25190) | human gut metagenome | reverse complement strand
TGGCGACCTACGCGTTACGAATGCGTTGCTCTACCAACTGAGCTATAGCGGCAATGGGTTTTCGATTACGAGGTGCAAAGGTACATCTTTATTTGAATTTGCAAAAAGAATTGCCTGATTTTTTAGAAATATTTCTATCTGGCATTTTTTCTATATTTGTGTATTTATCGGAGATATTATGGATAAAGCCGTATGGTAAAGACGTTTAACTCTATTGGGTGATTGGAAAAGTACTGTTTGGTATAAGTGGTGTTTGTGGCAAAATACCGGTTGTATTGAAGCCCGGAATTAATTCTTTTTCCAAAACTTCAAAAGGAAATAAATGTATATTATGAAAATAATATATTACCTTTGTCCCCAATTAAAAACATTACTAGATAACTAAAAGATTAATCAAAGATCTTACTTATGCGTAAATTTATACTATTGTGTTTGTTGGTATTTACGGTATCAAGTGTGGTATTTGCCCAACAAATGACGGATGAACAAGTCATTCTGTACGTGCAAGAGGCTCAGAGTCAGGGGAAGACACAACAGGAGATGTTGGTTGAATTGATGAAGAAAGGAGTCACAAAAGAACAAATCCAGAGAATACAGTCTAAATATTCAGGCAAATCGGACGGAAGCTCTGAGGAAAATGCCAATTTCATGGGAGAAGCGAACTCCCGTTTACGTACGCAGAAAACTTACGAGAACAAAAACAAGAATATCTCTCAGAATGAATCAGGCTTGGATAATCTCGGATCCCAAAAGCAAAGTATTAAAGGGTTGCGGGCGAAATCGGCCCAGCAACGCAACGGATATGGAACGGGGTTGAATAACAATGGACAGCCGGGTTATGGTTATAATGGTCCTAAAAGCGCGGAAGACGCTTTTACACAACAAATTTTCGGACATAATATTTTCGATAACGAATATCTGACTTTTGAACCCAATATAAATGTGGCAACGCCCGACAATTATCGTTTGGGGGCGGGCGATGAAGTTATTATTGATGTTTGGGGAGCTTCCCAGACTACGATTCGTGAAAAAATCTCGCCTGAGGGTACTGTGCAAATTGCAAAGTTAGGACCGGTTTATCTGAGTGGAAAGACCGTAGAGGAAGCCAATGATTATTTGAAACGCGAATTTGCCAAGATATATGCCGGTGTTACGGGAGAAACTCCCAATACGCAAATAAATTTGACGTTAGGCGAAATCCGTTCCATTCAGGTGAATGTTATGGGTGAAGTTGTCGTGCCGGGTACTTACACCCTCTCTTCATTTGCATCAGTTTTCCATGCCTTGTATTGGGCCGGCGGAGTAAATAAAATCGGTAGTCTTCGAAGCATAAAAGTTATACGCGACGGAAAGACGGTTGCAGATTTGGACATCTACGACTTTATCATGGAAGGTCGGCTGAAGGATGATATCCGTCTTCAGGATGGTGATGTGATTCTTGTCAATCCTTATCAGACTCTGGTGCAGATATTGGGTAAGGTAAAGCGTCCTATGTATTATGAAATGAAGCCTACGGAAACAATCGGTACGTTGCTGAGATATGCCGGCGGCTTTACGGGCGATGCGTATAAAAAAGCCATCCGTCTTGTACGCAAGAGCGGACGCGAACATCAGATTTTCAATGTGGACGAAATGGATTATTCGGTATTCCGCCTGGAAGACGGTGATGTGCTTACGGTGGATTCCGTTCTCAACCGTTTCGAGAATCGTGTAGAGATTCGCGGTGCTGTTTACCGTGAGGGCTTGTATCAGCTGAGCGGAGAGGTGAATACCGTGAAACAGTTGATAAAGAAAGCGGAAGGTGTACGTGGAGATGCTTTCCTAAATCGTGCCGTAATCAATCGTGAACATGAGGATTTGACGCGCGAGGTTATTTCCATAGATTTGAAAGGCTTGTTGAAAGGTGTGGTTGCGGACATTCCTTTGCAAAAGAATGATATACTTTATATTCCCAGCATTCAGGATCTGAAAGAAGAGCCTACAGTGACTATCCATGGTGAGGTTGCTGATCCGGGTACTTATCTTTATGCCGATAAGATGACCATCGAGGATTTGGTCTTGGAATCGGGTGGCTTGCTTGAAGCGGCTTCTACAACGAAAATAGATGTATCGCGCCGTATTAAATCTCCCAAAAGCACGGACGACAGTAATATTGTAGGCCAGACATTTACCTTTGACCTGAAAGACGGCTTGCTGATAGGAGCGGGGAGCGAGAATTTCTATTTGGAGCCTTTTGATGAAGTGTATGTCCGTAAAAGCCCTGCTTATCGCAAGCAGAAAAATGTGGGGATAATAGGAGAGGCATTGTTTACCGGTACTTACGCGTTGTCCAAGAAGAATGAACGTTTGAGCGACCTGGTCGCTAAAGCCGGTGGTGTTACATCCGATGCTTATGTAAGAGGAGCCCGTCTTATCCGTAAAATGTCGGAGGAAGAGCTTCGCAGAAAGGAAGATGCTACCCGCATGGCTATAAAGGTCGGTGCAGATTCAACTACTTTATATGTATATACGGTAGGTATTCATCTGGATGAGGCTTTGAAAAATCCGGGTTCTGATTATGATATGGTGTTGCGCGAGGGGGATGTATTGTTTATTCCTGAATATGTAAGCACAGTGAAAATCAACGGTGCCGTGATGTATCCTAATACCGTACTGTACAAAGAGGGAGAGAACAGCCGTTACTACATCAATCAGGCGGGCGGATATGCTTCGAATGCCAAGAAGCGCAGTGCTTTTGTGGTTTATATGAATGGTACTGTATCCCGCATACGCTCCGGTAGTAAGACGGCAATCGAGCCCGGGTGTGAGATTATCATCCCGACTAAGGATCCGAGTAAGCGTATGAGCGTGGCCGAAATGGTAGGTATGGGTACTTCTATTGCCACTTTAGGCACAATGATTGCTACTTTGGTTAATCTCTTTAAGTGATAAGGACAATGGACGAAAGTAAAATACAAAAGGCTCCGCAAAAACCGGAGGAACAGGAAATCGATTTGATTGAGTTGGCTCAGAAAGTGTGGGCCGAGCGTAAAATGCTTTATAAGGTATGCGGTATTGCGGCAGTGATTGGCTTGATTGTAGGATTCAGCATTCCTAAAGAGTATTCTACGGAAGTGACATTGGCTCCCGAGAGTGCAAGTAAAATGAATGCCGGGAGTATGGGGGCATTGGCTGCTATGGCTGGCATCAACTTAGGCGGTTCTGTCGGAGAAGATGCCCTGTCGCCCGAACTGTATCCCGATATCGTTAAGTCAACTCCTTTTCTGCTGGAGTTGTTTGATGTAAGGGTCAAAGACCAGAAAGGCAAAATAGATACGACCTTATATGCTTATCTGGATAAATACCAGCGTTCGTCATGGATGGGTGCTGTAATATCTGCGCCATTCAAGGCTTTGGGTTGGACCTTGTCTTTATTCAAGGATAAACCGGAGAAGAAGGAAGGAAAAATCGATCCGTTCCACTTGACATTGGATGAGGCGAAAGTAGCAGATGCTTTGAGTAAGCGTATCTTGGTTACGATTGATAAAAAAACAGGGGTTACAACTTTGGAGGTTACTATGCAGGACCCTTTGATTTCGGCTTCGTTAACTGATACCGTGATGCATTGTTTGCAGAATTATATCACAAATTACCGTACTAATAAAGCCCGTCATGATTTAGCTTTTACAGAAAAATTATATAAAGAAGCAAAGGCGGATTATGAGAAAGCTCAGAAAAAATATGCTACTTTTGCAGATGCCAACCAGAATGTGGTTCTGTTAAGCTATCGTGCCGAGCAGGAACGTTTAAAAAACGAGGTTGAGCTGGCTTATACTGTTTATACCCAGGTTTCCGGACAATTGCAGATGGCAAGAGCCAAAGTGCAGGAGATTACTCCGGTATATACAGTTGTGCAACCGGCTACGGTTCCTTTGCGTGCCGCCAAGCCTAATAAGATTATGATTCTTATAGGTTTTGTATTCTTGGCAGGAGTGGGATGTGTTGGCTGGATATTATTTGTGAAGGATTTATTTAAAGATTGGAGAAAAGCAAACAAAGCAATATGATGGCTAATAATGATATGAGTCGTTGGTGTGTTCTGTATACGGCACCAAAGTCGGAGCGTAAATTAGTGCAGCGCCTGCATGCAGCAGGATATATGGCATTTTGTCCTATGCAAATCGTATTCAAGAAGTGGAAAGGACAGACCAAAGAAGTGTTTGCACCTCTGTTCCCCGGCTGTGTTTTTGTAGAAGAAGCGGCGGGTGTGGAGCTTTTTATTGCTTCGCAGGGTGGTGTATCTTTCTTACTGGACGCTGAAGGTCAGAAGCTGTTTGTTTGCGCCGATAAAGCAGAGTTGCCGACAAAGTTTGTGCATTTGTTGAAATAGAGGACATTTTCTTCCCGGCATAAAAAAAGCTACATTCCAAATGTAGCTTTTTTTATGCCGGAAAGCATTGTTTTTTAATCAAACAAACTCTTGAACTTCTTGAAAATCTTCTCCTTGATAGAAGTATTCGGCTTGAAGTTATCCGACCTTTCCATTTCTTCCAGCGCTTTTTTCTCTTCCTTGTTCAGTGTTTCGGGCACATATACGCTGACATTCACCAACAGGTCTCCGGTTCCGTATCCGTTTACGTTAGGCAGTCCTTTGCCGCGCAGGCGGAGAACCTTACCCGGCTGTGTACCCGATTCGATTTTTACCTTAACCTTGCCGTCAATGGTGGGTATTTCTACTGCACCGCCCAATGCGGCTGTCGGGAAACTGAGCAACAGGTTGTAAATCAAATCATTCTCATCGCGAATCAGTTCCTTGTCCTGCTCTTCCTCTATGAGAATCAGCAGGTCGCCCGGTACGCCGTTGTGTTTGCCCGCATTGCCTTTACCGCCCATGGAGAGCTGCATGCCTTCGGCTACACCCGCAGGAATTTTCACGGTAACGACTTCTTCGCCGTAAACGATACCTTCGCCTGCACATTCCTTACATTTATTCTTGATGACCTTGCCTTCGCCACCACAGGTAGGACAAGTGGTACGCGTCTGCATTGTGCCGAGGATGGTCTGCTGGTTGCGGATTACCGTACCGCTGCCCTTACAGGTAGGGCAGGTTTCCGCACCGCCGTCTCCTTCTGCACCGGTTCCATGGCAATGGCTGCACGGTACATATTTTTTCAGTTTGAATTTCTTTTCGACTCCGGTAGAAATTTCCTTGAGGTTCAGCTTTACCTTTACGCGCAAGTCCGAACCGCGATAACGGCGTTGTTGTGCACCACCGCCGCCAAATCCGCCGAACCCGCTGAAACCGCCGCCGAACCCACCGCTGTGTCCGCCGAATATATCACCGAACATGGAGAAGATGTCATCCATGGACATGCCGCCGCTGAAACCGCCGAACGGTCCGCCGTTGCCGGCAGCGCCACTCATTCCGGCATGGCCGAATTGGTCGTAACGGGTACGCTTGTCCGGATTGCTTAATACATCGTATGCTTCTGCCGCTTCTTTAAACTTCTCCTCGGCTACCTTGTCACCGGGGTTTTTATCGGGGTGATACTGGATAGCTTTCTTACGATAGGCTTTCTTTATCTCCTCAGCCGATGCTGTCTTTTCGACTTCCAGAACTTCGTAATAATCTCTTTTTTCCATATAACTGTGTATGTTATTCTCCAACCACTACCTTGGCATGGCGGATTACTTTGTCGTTTAGTGTGTAACCGGTTTGTACGCAGTCCAGAATCTTACCTTTCAAAGCTTCGTCGGGAGCCGGAATTACGGCAATGGCTTCGTGGTAGTCCGTGTCAAGCGGTTGTTCTTTGGTTTCGATTACTTTGACGCCGTTCTGGCCTAAAACTGTCATGAACTTGTTGTAGATGAGTTCCACGCCTTCTTTTACGGCAGCTACGTCGGTGGCAGTTTCCATGTTTTTCAGGGCGCGTTCAAAGTCGTCTACGATAGGAAGGATGCTACTGATGCTCTTTTCTCCGCCGTTCAGGATGAGTTCGGCCTTTTCTTTCATCGTACGTTTACGGTAGTTGTCGAACTCGGCAGAGAGACGCAGGTACTTGTCTTTCTGGTCTTCAATCTCAGCGTTGGCCTTTTGCAGTTCCTGAGTGAGTTTTTCTTCCTCTGTCAGGGCAACTTCTTCTTCTTTCTCTGTTGTTTCTTCACAAGTTTCGTCTTGAGCGTCTTGTGCTTTTAACTCTTCTTCGTTGATGTTTTCTTTTTCTTTAGAGTCCATATTGTTATGCTTGTTATTCTTGTAAAATGATTTTGCTTTCATTGTTGTTAAGGGTTTAAGTTAATATGATACGGTTTTAATAGCAAAAACTTTGCCAAATTGACGGCTTTTGCCAAAAACGCTGCAAAGGTAATATTTTTATGTCAGATTGACAGCGTAATGTGCTATAAATAGAGCGCTAACCTTGTGCGGACAGTAAGTTAACTCGATAGGTTGCAGTCAGTTACCTTTGTTGTATGTATCGGGTTAACTTCATATCATGCAATAAGTTAACTCGTTGTAAGCTGTTTTACCGTATTATTTCGTATCTTTGTACCCGCAATTTGCAGAGTTATAGGTATTAAATTGTAAGTAGTACATAATAAAACAGTAAATATAAAGATGATTACAGTCTCGAACGTATCGGTTCAATTTGGTAAAAGAGTGTTGTTTAATGATGTAAACCTGAAGTTTACAAGTGGTAATTGTTATGGTATAATCGGTGCCAACGGTGCCGGAAAGTCTACTTTCCTGCGTACTATTTCGGGCGATTTGGACCCGACAACGGGGTCTATCATGCTGGGACCGGGCGAGCGTCTGTCTGTATTGAGCCAGGACCACTTCAAGTGGGATGCTTATACGGTGATGGATACCGTGATGATGGGGCACACCGTGCTGTGGGACATTATGAAACAGCGCGAAGAACTCTATGCCAAAGAGGACTTCACGGACGAAGACGGTCTGAAGGTATCCGAACTGGAAGAGAAATTCGCCGAACTCGACGGTTGGAATGCGGAAAGCGATGCTGCCGCCTTATTGAGCGGACTGGGCATCAAGGAAGACAAGCATTATGTGTTGATGGGCGAGCTGAACAACAAGGAAAAAGTACGTGTCATGCTGGCGCAGGCTTTGTATGGCAATCCGGATAACCTGCTGCTGGACGAGCCTACCAATGACTTGGACATGGAAACCGTAACTTGGCTGGAGGACTATCTTGCCAATTTTGAACATACCGTTCTGGTAGTGAGCCACGACCGTCACTTCCTCGACTCCGTTTGTACGCATACCGTGGACATCGACTACGGAAAGATTAACCTCTTTGCCGGAAACTACAGTTTCTGGTACGAGTCCAGCCAGCTTGCTCTCCGTCAACAGCAGAACCAGAAGGCTAAAGCCGAGGAGAAGAAGAAAGAACTGGAAGAGTTTATCCGCCGTTTCAGCGCCAATGTGGCGAAGAGCAAGCAGACTACCAGCCGTAAGAAGATGCTGGAGAAGCTGAATGTGGAAGAAATCAAACCGTCGTCACGTAAGTATCCGGGTATCATCTTCACTCCCGAACGCGAACCGGGCAATCAGATTCTTGAAGTAGCCGGACTGACGAAAACGCTGGAAGACGGCACGGTACTGTTCCGTGATGTGAACTTCAATGTGGAGAAAGGGGATAAAATCGTGTTCCTTTCACACGATCCGCGTGCCATGACCGCTTTGTTCGAGATTATCAACGGAAATATGAAGCCGGATGCGGGAACTTTCAATTGGGGTGTTACGATTACCACCGCTTATCTGCCGTTGGACAACACTGCTTTCTTTAATACGGATTTGAATCTGGTAGACTGGTTGAGCCAGTTTGGCGAGGGCAATGAGGTATATATGAAGAGTTTCCTCGGCCGTATGCTTTTCTCCGGCGAAGAGGTGTTGAAGAAAGCAAGCGTACTGTCGGGTGGCGAGAAGATGCGTTGCATGATTGCGCGCATGCAGTTGCGTAATGCCAACTGTCTCATTCTGGATACGCCGACCAACCACCTTGACTTGGAATCCATTCAGGCATTCAACAATAACCTGAAGACCTATAAAGGAAACATCCTGTTCTCGTCTCACGACCACGAGTTCATCCAGACAGTGGCAAACCGTATCATCGAACTGACCCCGAACGGCATCATCGATAAGATGATGGAGTATGATGAATACATCACTTCCGACCACATCAAGGAACTGAGAACAAAAATGTACAATAAATAATGATTAGCGATTAGTGATTAATAGCGTGTCAAAACAAAAAAGCGTTTGTTATTTTCAGTAGCATTTACCTTATTTGTTGCTTCATTAGGCGCATATTACACGGATTTATTTTATTAGGGGTAATATTACCAATTGCTTTTGGTAACATTACCCCTTATTCTTTTTCCCGTGAATTCCGTGTAATTCCGTGCCTAAAAGAAATCCTCAAATTACATCCCACTCCCGTCCCTAAACACTAACCGCTAATCCCTAACCGCTAATCACTCTTTCCCGTGTATTTTTAAAATCAATCCTGTTCCCACTACCATCAGTACCGTACAGAGTATGGAGCCTTCAAAGCCGAAAGCGCCGCCGTTTATCAGATTGGCTTCGGGCAGCCGAAGGGCCAGCAAGCCGTTGCAGAATTTATTTCCACTGACCTCATAGCCTAATACCGGGCCTTGTATCCAGTTCCAGAACCAGTGTAGAGCTATCGGGAAGCAGAGGTTGCGTGTGTATATATAGGATGAACCTAAAAGGATGCCTGCCAGAAGTATGTTGATAAAAGACAGAAAGGCGAAGTTCGGATTGCCTATATGAATCAAGGAGAACAGGGCGGCGGAGAGGAACAAGGCACAAAACTTATTCACCCCGCTTTGCAGTAGGCGTTCCAATACAAATCCCCGTAATGCCAGTTCCTCTGTCACGGCTACCAGCAGGAAGAATACAAGGCTGATCAGTAAGGAAGAAGGATTGAATGCCACTCCTGCAATCTCTACCGCACCTGCCCACAAGGATATGCCGAACCCTACCGCATAAAGAACGGTTGCCAGCAGCATTCCCGACAGCCAGTCCTTCCAACGCATCGTTAAAGAGCGTCCGAGCCCTTCCAGTGAAAAGCCGCGTAAATGCCATACTATCCATGCGGAAAGGAATACGCCTGCCAGCATCAGCGTCTCGCTCAATATGAAATAGGACATCGTATCGGCCTCTTCCTTTCCTAACTTCAGCAATACGGCTGCGAAAGGGACGCTTATTATTGTAATGATGATGACGGCAAGCGCGGCGAATGAAACAATGTCGATTGCCGCTTTTCCAAAACGTTTGGCTTTGGATTCATTTCCGATGGTTTCCATGAGAAAAATAAGTTCGGTTAATTAATATCCGACAAAAATAGCAATAAAAAGAGAAATCATTATTCACGGTTGGCGCTTTCTTCTTATATTTGAAAATTAAATCAATCTGACACTTAAAACATGAACCTGAAAAAGATACTTTTAGTAGCCGGACTGGGCATTATGATATCGAACGTCTCCGCCCAGACTTCCAGGAGATATACCGTTGCCAAACCCGGTACTTTGGTGGAAATGCTCACCGAAGAAGAAGCGAACGAGATTACCCACCTTGTCCTGCAAGGCAAGCTGAATGCAGTGGATTTCCGCCACCTGCGCGATGAATTCAAGAAACTGCAAATACTGGACATCTCCAATGCATCCATCAGTATGTACGCCGGAAAGAACGGTACGCATCCCGACCGCTTTTACATCTATCCCGCCAATTGCATCCCGTCCTATGCTTTCTGCAAGCAGCTTGGCGACAGCACTTTTGCCGGAAAAACATCCTTGACGGAGGTAATCCTTTCCGACAAGACCAAGAACATCGAAGACGGCGCATTCAAGGGATGCACCAATCTGAAGATTTGCCGCATACGCAAGAAAACTCCCCCCAACCTGTTGCCCGAAGCTCTGGCGGACAGTGTAACGGCGATATTCGTCCCTCAGGGCAGCAGCGATTCCTATCGTCGCGGCAAGCGGTGGGAGACATTCGCTTTCATAGAGGGCGAACCGGTAGGAGCTTTGGTGCAGATAGCCACCATGGGCAGCCTTGCCAGCGAACTGCTTCGTGCAGGCATACAGCCCAAAGATGTGAACTTCCTTACGGTAGAGGGCAAGATGGACGAGGCGGACTTTACGTTGATACGCAACTACATGCCCAATCTGGTGAGCGTGGATTTGTCCAAGTGCAATGCCACAACTATCCCCGAATACACGTTTACCCAAAAGAAATACCTGCTCAATATCAAACTGCCCCATGGCTTGAAGAGCATCGGCCAGCGTGCGTTCAGCGGATGCGGACGGTTGTGCGGCACGTTGGAACTTCCTTCCGGTGTAACTGCCATAGAGTACGGTGCATTCATGGGATGCGACAATCTTCGTCATGTCCTTGCCACCGGCAATAAGATTACAACTTTGGGCGATAACCTTTTCGGCAATGACAAGGACAAGCTGATATATAGGGATTAGGGGTTAGTGATTAGCGATTAGTGATTAGCAGGCTGCGCACTCACACCGCAAGGCACTAATCCCTAATCACTAACCCCTAATCGCTAACCGCTAACCCCAATCATCGTCAGTTGTATACGTTTCCGTTCGGTATCTACACTGAGCACCTTTACGCGTACCTGCTGATGGATGGATACAATCTCATTAGGGTTTGATACATACTTCTGCGCAAGCTGGGAGAGGTGTATCAAGCCGTTTTCCTTGATACCTATATCGACGAAAGCGCCGAAGTTGGTGATATTCCCCACGATGCCAGGCAGCTCCATGCCTATGCGCAAATCATCGATTGTGCGCACGTTCTTATCGAACTCGAACACCTTGATAGGTCCGCGCGGGTCACGCCCCGGCTTCTCCAGCTCTTGCAGGATATCCTTCAAGGTCGGCATTCCGACGGTGGGAGAGAGGTAGCGTTCCGGCTGTATCTTCCGGCGCAATTCTTTGTCGGCAATCAGTTCGGCCACGCTGCATCCCAGGTCCTTTGCCATCTGCTCCACGATGTGGTAGCTTTCGGGATGCACCGCCGTGTTGTCCAGCGGATTTCCGGCATTTGGTATGCGCAGGAAGCCGGCACATTGCTCAAAAGCCTTTGCACCCATGCGCGGAACTTTCATCAGCTCCTTGCGCGATGCGAATGCTCCGTTCTCGGCGCGGTAGTTCACGATGTTCTGCGCCAGTTGAGGCCCAAGTCCCGATATATAGGTCAGCAGATGGCTACTTGCCGTATTCAGGTTTACGCCGACCAGGTTTACACAGTTCTCCACAGTCTGGTCGAGGGATTTCTTCAGCTTGGTTTGGTCTACGTCGTGCTGGTATTGCCCCACACCGATGGACTTCGGGTCTATCTTGACAAGCTCCGCCAGCGGGTCCATAAGCCGGCGGGCGATGGATACGGCACCGCGCACCGTTACATCATATTCCGGAAACTCATCCCTGGCTATCTTGGAAGCGGAGTAGATGGATGCACCCTGCTCGCTGACAATGAAAATCTGCACTTCCCGGTTGAACGTCTGCCGTTTCAGGAAATCTTCCGTTTCGCGGCTGGCAGTGCCGTTGCCCACGGCGATGGCTTCCACCTTATAGGCCTCTATCATCTTCTGCAGTTTGGCAAACGCCTCTTTGCTTTGGTTCACCGGCGGATGCGGGTAGATATTCTCGTTGTGCAGCAGGTTGCCCTGTGCATCCAAGCACACCACCTTACAGCCGGTGCGGAATCCGGGGTCTATTCCCATCACCCTTTTCTGCCCCAGGGGTGATGCCAGCAGCAACTGCCGCAGGTTTTCCGCAAAGACGCGGATGGCTTCATCGTCGGCACGCTCCTTGCTTTGCGCGGCAAACTCAGTCTCGATAGACGGTTTCAACAGACGCTTGTAGGCATCCTGCACGGCTTCCGCCACCTGCTTCCCGCAGGCGTTGTTGCTCTGTACAAACTGCCGTTCCAGCCGTTCCACACACTCCTCGTCGTTGGGGCTGATACTCACCTTGAGCAGACCCTCCGCTTCGGCGCGGCGGATGGCAAGCAGGCGGTGCGAGCTGCATCGCTTCAGGGGTTCCGAACAGTCGAAGTAATCCCGGTATTTGGCACCTTCCTCCTCTTTGCCTTTTATCACTTTGGCGGTCAGCAGGGCTTGGCGTGCAAAGGTGTTCCGCAGCATGTTGCGGGCGCGTTCGTTCTCGCTCACCTGTTCGGCTATGATGTCGCGTGCGCCTTTCAGGGCATCGTCCGCATCCTTTACATCGCCTTTCACGAAGGCGGCGGCACGCTGTTCGGGATGAGGCTCGCGCTGGAGCATCAGCAGGGTGGCAAGCGGTTCGAGTCCTTTCTGGCGGGCGGCTTCCGCACGGGTTTTCCGTTTGGGCTTGTAGGGCAGGTAGATGTCTTCGAGGGCGGTGCTGTCCCACGTGTCGTCAATGCGCTTTTGCAGTTCCGGGGTCATTTTCCCCTGTTCGCGGATGGTGGCGACGATGGTCTCCTTCCGTTTCGCCGTTTCCTTCAGTTTTTCGTAATGGGTACGGATGGATTCTATCTGCACTTCGTCCAGTCCGCCCGTCATTTCCTTACGGTAGCGGCTGATGAACGGGATGGTTGCTCCGTCGTCGAGCAGGGAGAGTGTCTGCCCGATTTGTTTTTCCGATATGCCGAGAATGGCAGCTATCATGCTGTGAAAGATTTGTGTCATGTCAGCTTCTTTTTTTGATAATGAGCGCCAAAAGTACGAAAAACAATCTTTCCCTACCGCCTTTTTGTGAGTTTTATTATATCTTTGCGCCGTTTACACATTATATATTATACATTAACAGAACAACAGAATGAAAAGACTGACCTGCTGTCTTGCGTGGATGTTCCTGCTGATTGGAGCAGTTGCCGCGCAGGATAAAGAAGTAAAACTGAAAATAGTACAGACCAGTGATATCCACGGTAATTTCTATCCCCACGATTTCATCCTTCAGCGGGAGGCTGCCGGAAGCCTGGCACGCGTGCACGCATTCGTGCAGAAAGCGCGCGAAACCTATAAGGACAACCTGATTCTGCTGGACAACGGCGACATCCTGCAAGGCCAGCCTACCGCCTATTACTATAACTACATCGACACGGTATCGCTCCACGTAACCGCCGATATGCTGAACTTCATGGGCTATGATGCCGCCAATATGGGCAACCACGATGTAGAGACGGGACGTGCCGTTTTCGACCGTTGGGCGGGCGACTGCCGTGCTCCGGTGCTGGGTGCCAACATCATCGATACCGCTACGGGCGAACCCCACTTCCGGCCCTACAAGGTGCTGGAGCGCGACGGAGTGAAGATTGCCGTCCTCGGCATGATAACGCCCGCCATTCCGGTGTGGCTCTCCGAGAATCTGTGGCGGGGGCTTCGTTTTGACGACATGGAAGAGACCGCCCGCAAGTGGATGAAGATAATTCGCGAAAAGGAGCGTCCCGATATTGTAATCGGTATGTTCCATGCCGGGCAGGACGCCTTGCTGATGGGCGGCAAATACCGGGAGAATGCCTCGCTGGACGTAGCCCGCAATGTTCCGGGCTTCGACATCGTGCTTATGGGCCACGACCACGCCCGCGAATGCAAGAAGGTGCAGAACGTGGCAGGCGACTCCGTACTGGTGATGGACCCCGCCAGCAACGGCATTGTGGTGAGCGACATCGACATTACCGTGACCCTGCGCAACGGCAAGGTTACGGACAAGCAGATTGACGGCGTGCTCACCGAAACCGCCCCCTACGGTATCAGCGGTGAATTCATGGAACGTTTCTCGCCGCAGTACGCCACCATTCAGGATTTCGTATCGAAAAGAATCGGACGCTTCACGAAGACGGTCTCCACCCGTCCCGCCTATTTCGGTTCTTCCGCCTTCATCGACCTCATCCATACCTTGCAGCTGGACATCAGCGGTGCCGATATTTCATTGGCGGCTCCCTTGTCCTACGACACGCAGATTAAGGAAGGGGATATTTACGTGTACGACATGTTCAACCTCTACAAGTACGAGAACATGCTCTATACCATGAAACTTTCGGGCAAGGAAGTACACGATGCCCTGGAGATGTCCTACGACCTATGGACCAACCGCATGACTTCGCCCGACGACCACATCCTGCTGCTCCGCGACCAACCCCGCGAAGGCGCTGCGGACAGGGCTGCCTTCAAGAACTTCAGTTTCAATTTCGACTCCGCCGCAGGCATCATCTACACGGTAGACGTCACGAAGCCGTGTGGCAGTAAGGTAACCATCCTCAGCATGGCTGACGGCACTCCGTTCCACATGGACAAGATGTACACGGTAGTCCTGAACTCCTATCGCGGCAACGGCGGCGGGGAACTGCTGACGAAAGGTGCGGGCATCTCCCAGGACGAGTTGAAGGAACGCATCATCAGCTCTACCGACAAGGATTTGCGCTATTACCTGATGCAGTACATCGAGCAGAAGAAGGTAATCGAGCCGCGTGCGCTCGGCCAGTGGAAATTCATTCCGGAGGAGTGGGCTGTTCCCGCTTCCAAGCGCGATTATGAATTTCTGTTTGGTACAAACCGAAATTAGTATTACCTTTGCCGTCCCTAACTCAAGAAACAAACCGTAAGACGTGAGAGGAATAAAAAGAACCATATGCGCATTATGCTTGCTGGCGCTCTTCGTGGCGTACCAGGCAAGCATAACGGCGTTTACCCACGTCCACTACGTCAACGGGGTGCTGATAACCCACTCGCACCCTTTCCATAACCAGCATTCGCACTCCACCGACTCGCTGATTGTCATCGGCCTGCTGTCGCACTTCAGTTCGGACACGCCGGACTGCTGCGAGCTGCAACACCCGATGCGCTCTCTGTTGCAGGTGATGGAAAGCGAAACCGATACGCCCGTCATAAAGGGAAAAGCGTGTCGGATGCCCTCTCTCCGCGCTCCCCCTTATTCCGTTACCCTTTGATAGTGTTGTACCAACGCCTGGTATGCTTCATACCAACGTTGGGTATTCGTTGTACCGATGCTTGGTATTCGATGTACCAATCTTTGGTACTCGCCGTACCAATGTTTGGTATCCGTCGTACCCGCCTTTGGTACTTGCCGTACCAAGTACCGGTACAGAATTGGTATCATTAAGTAACTGAAATAAAAGCGATTATTCAAATGAAACAAATTATATTGGCGTTGATGCTTGCTGTGGCAGGTATCGGCGCAGCCGTTGCCGCAAACCCTATCAGGGAAGGCAACATGATTTCCGGCCATGTTCTTGTAAAAGGTTCGGAAGAGAATATACCGTATGCCACCGTTTTGATTGTAGGCAGCGGACAGGGAACAGTGTCCAATGAAGAAGGTCAGTTCGAGTTCAAGAACCTGCCGGCGGGCAAATATACGTTGCGCGTATCCGCCGTAGGCTATAAGACACAGGAAAAGGCGATTGAAGTAAACAAGGACTTTACAGCGGTGGTGCATTTCCAGATGGAAGAGGAAAGCTTCATGACCGATGAGGTCGTGGTGTCCGCCAACCGCAACGAGGTGAGTCGCAAGGCTGCTCCCGTGGTGGTGAACGTGATGAGCGCCAAGCTCTTTGAGATGGTGAACTCCACCGACCTTGCCAAGACGCTCAACTACCAGTCGGGCCTGCGGGTGGAGAACAACTGCCAGAACTGCGGTTTCCCCCAGGTGCGTATCAACGGTCTGGAAGGTCCGTACTCGCAAATCCTGATAAACAGCCGTCCCGTCATCAGTGCGCTGAGCGGGGTATATGGGCTGGAGCAGATACCGGTGAACATGATCGAAGAGGGTAGAGGTGGTACGCGGCGGCGGTTCGGCGCTGTTCGGCGCCAATGCTGTGGGCGGAACTATCAATATCATCACCAAAGACCCCATTAACAACTCCTTCCAGGTGTCGAGCATGTTCTCCAACATGGACGGCAAGTCCTGGGAGCAGTACATGGGCGGGAACGTATCCCTGGTGTCAAAAGACAACTCCTACGGCATCGCCCTCTACGAAAGCTACCGCAACCGCAATCCGTACGACCGTGACGGCGACGGTTTCTCCGAGCTGGGCAAGCTGAATATGAACACCTTCGGCTTCCGCGCCTACTACCGTCCCACGCATTTCAGCCGTATCAACCTGGAATATCACACCACCAACGAGTTCCGCCGCGGCGGCAACAAGTTCGACCTTCAGCCCCACGAGGCGGACATCACCGAGCAGACCAAGCACATTATCAACAGCGGCGGACTGAGTTACGACCTCTTCTGGCGCGAGTATAAGCATAAAATCTCCTTGTACGGCTCCATCCAGCACACCGACCGCAACAGCTACTACGGCGCACAGAAGGACATGAACGCCTACGGCAAGACAGACGACCTGACGTGGGTGGCAGGCGGCATGTACGTGGGCAACATGAACAACTGCCTTTTCGCCCCCGCCACCTTCACGGGCGGGCTGGAGTATCAGAACAACTCCCTGCACGATGTCATGACGGGCTATCACCGCGATATGCAGCAGGATGTGCGCATTGCCAGCGCCTTCGTGCAGAACGAGTGGAAGATGAACGTACTGACCATGCTCGTCGGCGCCCGCCTGGACAAGCACAACCTGATAGACAAACTGATATTCAGTCCCCGCGTCAACCTGCTTTATAAGCCTACCGAGGACTTCCAGGCGCGTCTGACGTACTCCACTGGTTTCCGCGCCCCACAGGCCTACGATGAAGACCTGCACGTTACCGCAGTAGGCGGCGAAGGCGTGCAAATCAAGCTGGCGGATAACCTGCGCGAGGAGCGTTCCAACAGTTACAGCGGCTCGGTGGACTGGACCGCCCACCTGGGACACTGGCAGGCAAACATCCTTGTAGAGGGTTTCTATACCGACCTGCGCCACGTATTCGTGCTCGAGGACATCGGCAAAAACGATGTGGGCGATGTAATCAAGGAACGCCGCAACGGCAACGGCGCCCGCGTGTACGGCGCCAACCTCGACGCCAAGATTGCTCACGGCAAGGAAGCGCAGCTCCAGTTGGGCTTTACCGCGCAGCGTAGCCGCTACACCCGCGAGGAAGTCTGGACACAGGTGGACGGCAAGGACCTGACCACCAAGCGCATGCCCCGCACGCCCGACTATTACGGCTACTTCACCTTCTCGTCCGCTCCGCTGAAGAATTTCGACTTCTCCCTCTCCGGCACGTATACGGGCAAGATGATTGTGCCGCACTATGCCGGGTACATCGCGGAAGACCGCATGGAGACCACGCCCCAGTTCTTCGACCTCAACCTGAAGCTGAACTATACCTTCGTGCTGCACGACCACATCAAGTTCCAACTGAACACCGGTGTGCAGAATATATTCAACAGCTTCCAGAAAGACTTGGATAAGGGCGAGTTCCGCGATGCCGGTTATTTCTACGGTCCCACGCAGCCGCGTACCTTCTTCATCGGCTTTAAAATAATGAATTAGGACAACATTCACGATTTTTAAACCAATAATTCCGTGAATAATCCTATATTTGCCGGCAAAGCGCATGAATAATGAATACAAAACAGATACGCAACGTTGATATCTCCGGTATGCAACACCTGCCCATGATTGACTTTATCGGCAATGATTTCGCTATTTTCGATGATATAAGGGACATCCCTTTCACGCCATATCCAACGCGTCTGAACGCTGCCTGCTTTGCCGTCTGCCGGAAAGGCTGGTGCAAGCTGAACATCAACTTGCGGGATTATGAAATGCGTGAAGGGATGCTTTGCATCATCCTGCCCGAGCAGATTGTGCAGCAGGGCGAGCGTTCCGATGATTTTTCAGGCAGCTTCATAGCCGTGTCCCGCGACTTCATGGACCTGGTGATACCCACGATGCAGCAACTGTTTCCCATGTTCTTCATGATAAAGGAGCGGCCTTGCATCGCTGTCACTGCCGACGAGTTGCAGGCGTTCGAGGAATATCACTCTTTCCTGTGGAGCAAGGTGAAGCTGAAGGACAATCCCTACCGCAAGGAGATTACGCAGGGATTGCTGATGGCGCTGTTCTACGAGATATACGACATCTATCAGGGACATGCCGTGAAGGAGCGCACTCCCAAAAGCCGCAAGGAAGATTTGTTCGAACGCTTCATCCGGTACGTGTACGAGTTTTACAAAGAGGAGAGGAGCGTGTCCTTTTACGCCGACAAGATGTTCCTTACGCCCAAGCACCTCTCTACCGTGGTGAAAGAGGTGAGCGGAAAGACGGCGGGCGAGTGGATTGACAGCCTCGTGATTCTGGAAGCGAAAGCCATGCTGAAATCATCCGAGCAGAGCATTCAGGAGATAGCCGACGAGCTGCACTTTGCCAATCAGTCTTTCTTCGGCAAATACTTCAAGCATCACACCGGCTTTTCGCCCAAGGAATACCGGAAACAGTAATATCAGGCAACCTCCCGGTTCCGGCAAGCAAATAAAAAACCGGACAGCTACGGCAGGAATCTTTTCCTGTGCTCCGTGTGCTGCCCGGTATTTTTTTAGTGTACCCTAAAAAAACTAACCTTTCTCTTTCAAAAACTAATTTACTCTATCGTTTTCTAAATGACGTTGCAAATTTAAAGAGTTATTTTAAGGTACTGTTTGATATATATCAAAAAAGGATTATTTCCTGAACAGGCTCCAGAAACCGCCTCTCTTTTGTTGCGGAGTTTTATCGGCATCGCGATACAGCTCCTCATACGTCAGCTTCTCCTGAACCATGCGGTAGATGTCTCCCCAGTCGGGCAGGCCGCCCAGGTTGCGGTCGTCAATGAAAAGGTCCGCTTTCACCTTGCGCGAGAAGCCGTGATGGGCGGCATCCTCTTCGGGATAGTCCCGGTTGATGGCATAAAACTCCACGCCCCGTTCCCTGCACCATTCCACGGCCTCGTCCAGCAGCTTTCCTTCACGTACGGTCCACAGTATCAGGCGGTGGCGGTCTTTAATCAGCATCTTCAGCGTATCGGTGGCAAAAGGGATTTCGTTCCCTATTTTAGGGTAACGGTGCTCTACGATTGTGCCGTCAAAATCAATGGCGATAGTCATGATGCTTATGTATTGCTTTAAAAACGGTAACTTGTTCCTATGGAAGCTCCTAAGACAAACGTATATTCTCCGCTTGTGTAGGTACGTGCCGAAGGAGTAATCTTGCCGTTATAACCTCTCAGATACTCTTCCGCGAAGATATTCCAGCGGTCGTTCAGCTTGAAGCTCTGTTGCAGACCGCCCTGGATGCCGAAGTAATTCTTGTCTTCCATTTCGTGGTGCGTATAGACGATACCGGCAAAGGCGTTGAGGTCGAATATGCGGTTTTCGCTATAATTGCCTATCATGTTGGTAAGGTTCAGCATGTAGTCGGCGGTGACAGACAGCGGATATACACCCCCGTGCTGATACGCATACCGTCCAATCTCGATGCTTCCTCTTACGGCAGACAGCGGCGTGTACTGGCGTCCCACACCCAGGCTTACCTGTTGTCCCAGCATATCGGGAATATCCTTCATCTTCACACCTGCGGTGCGCATGGGGAAGTTGGTTCCCACGGTGGCATACGCAAAGTTATAAGGCTGGAAGAAACCGCGTCTGGCATCGAAGTCGGCCTTTCTTCTGCGGTACTGCACACCGAACATCACGCCTACATTCTGCATGTGTCTGTCCTGTGTGATGCCGCTCTTGAACGGTTGCGTATAGAAACTCTTGCTGTATCGCGCCTCACCCGTGATACCGATTTGGTCTGACAGGAAATATACCAGTTGCATAGACCCCGTAGGACCGTGGAATGTACGAAGCTTCTTGGCATAGTCGCTGCTTCTGTGCGCCAGTGCTCCGAATTCGTAGCCGGCGGAAAGGTTCACTTCCAGTCTCGGGTCTTCCACACTCGGCGAAATCAGCGTATTCAGGTTCACCAGCACTTCCGCTCTGCCGCCTCCATACACTTCCTCGCTCTTGAAGTTGTCCGAATTAAATGTATAGTGGAAACCGCCGAAGCCGCTGATGCGCCATCCCAGCGGCATGAACCATTTACCTATCGCCAGTGAAGCGGCAGGACCCAACGGTTGCAGCGCCGGCAGATTGTTGCGCACGGGCTTTCCGAAATCGCCCTGCGTACCGATAGCCGCTTCTATGAACATATTATCGCCCATATCTTCCGATTTCATCCTGATGGGAAGACCGGTAAAACGGTAGGTCAGTCCGGTGTACACGCCATATCCCACGTCATACCGTTTGGGGCAGTCCGCACCGTCTATTCCGTCGGTATAGAGGTATAGTTTGGGTTCCACATACCAATCCCAGTTTCTCGACAGATGATAGCGTGCCTGCAAGCCGCCGTGCACTCCGCCGGCTATCTTGGCATCCATACCGTCGCGCTTGCTCACATAGCCGCCTATACCCAATACGGTATACAGGCTGATGTGTGCGCCGCTTTTGTACCCGCCGATATAATCGGACAGGTTGAACAGGTGGTCCAGCTCGATGCCGCCCTGTTTCAGCTCATCGTTGAAGCCGCCCAACAGAGACACCCGGTAGGAGTTGAATGAACTTACATCCTTAGTCAGGGCAATCCCGCCGTTGAACCATGCCGGCAGTGAAGAACTGCCCCTCAGTTTGTTCACACCGCCCATTACCGACAGGGAGAAATTCTTGCCCGGCTGGCTGTTGTTCACTTCTCTTCCCTGCGGGATATACCGTTTCTGCAATACATAGTCCATTGCATTGAAAGGCCTTTCGGTGCTGTCCTTCTTCAGGCTGTCGTCCTGCGCATGGAGCATTTCCGGCATTGCCGTACATGTGCAGATGCACAGTGCCGGAATCATATATTTCAATTTCATTTTCAATCCTTATTATGGTTATAGGTTAGACATATCCATAGCTGCCTGTATGATATCCTCGTTAAATTCACCGTCGTTCTGTGCGGTAGCCACGAAGCTCTTGTCGCGTTTGAAACATTCGGACAGGGCAATCACCGTATTCATGAACTCTATCTCACCCTCTCTGGCAGACAAGGTAGCTTTGAAGTACCAGGTCAGTGCGCTGTCCTGCGGCAGTTTGGCAAGCGAAGCCTTGGCGGCGGCGTTGCCGGCGCGGTTATCCAGCGCCATGTACATCACCACTTCGTTCTGGGGCGATGAAGCCTTGATGGTTTCAAAAGTCTTTTGTGCACGTTCTTTTTCTTCCGGAGTCGTTCCGCCCTGGAAGTAGCCGCCCAAAGCCCATGTATAGGCTTTCAGCAGGTCGAATTTGCTGTCCTCCGGCAGAATCTTCACCAATACGCTGGCGTGCTCGAAGTCTCCCTTCTTGATGTACATGCACAGTTGGTTGGTCACCACTTCCAGCCGGTTCACGATTTCCGTACGGCTTCCGTCGGCATTCATGCGCGAATAGTCGGTGGAGTGGATGCTCAGGTCTATCAGCGGTTCCAGTATGGAAGTATCCACGGTATCCCTCTCCAGGTAAGAAGCCGCCAGGTTGTTGCCGGCAAGCGCCCACGGATGCTTTTGTTCCAGTGATTCCTCGTAGGCGCGGCGGTACAGAGCTTCCAGTTCCTTTTCATCGGTTATCAGTTGGAACAGCTTCCAGTACTCATAACGTGTGTAGCTGCCTTTCAGCCCTTTTTCCCTGTATTGTGCCATGACTTCCTCGTCATTCGGTTCGCGGTATATCTCGTAGAGGCAGTTATAATTCACCACGCGCAGTTCGTCCAGATAAGGCACGATGATGGTAGCGTACCAGTCGAGTTGTTTCAGCGCTCTGCCCTGCGCTCCGATATCCTTATGCTTTGCCAGAATTTCTTTCACCTTGCCGGCTTCCGTGCTTTTGCCGTCACGTTCCAGCAGTTTCACCACTTCTTCCCACGGAGCCACTTCGGCATGCGGGTTGCGGTAAACGCGTTCCAGGGTATATTGGGGCAATATGGAGGTAATCTCCTGTTCAATCTTGCGCATACGTCTTTCGGCAAGGCTCAGGTTACTGCTGTAATGGCCGTCCGGAGAAGCCGTACCTGCCACGTGAAACTCCTTCAATACCGTACCCGGAGATTCGGCTATCTCTTTCAGCTTGTTTCTCAGCATGGCAAGGCTCTGTTTGTTTTCGGGCGTGTCCGTCAGTTGGTCGGAGTTGATGAGGAAAGACAGTTGTATCTTGTCCGACGTATTTCTTTTCTCTATCTGCGCCCTTTCCTTGTGCTGCAACGGATCCATCTGCTCCGAGAAGAGGTTGTATTGCAGGAACTTCATCGGGCGTTTGGTCTGGCACGTATTGATTTGGTACGTTCTGGAGTTCGACGCGCTGTAATCTTCCAGGTTCACGATGGCAAAGCAACTGTAGTTCCGGTTGGGGTCGGGCACAATGATGGTATCCGTCCAGTCCAGGTTCATGGCCCTTGTAGTCAGCGCTTCCGCTTTGATGTACGGACGCAGCGGGTCACGGTCCATGTCATAGCCCATTTTGCGTTCCTGCGTCAGGGCATATTCCTTGCCGTCGTATACGGACGGGCGTGCAAAGGTTATCGTATCGTTCGTTTCGCAGTCCAGTACGTACGGCTGTATAATCAGTCGCGAGAAGCGGTTGCCGAAGTAAGGCGGCAGTTTGAAGGTATTGTACGGAATCAGCATGTTTCCGATAATCTTCGGCGCTTTCGGTTCCGGTTTCAGAACCAGCCGCATGGCGGTTACGGTCACACTCTCCAGCATCACTCCCTCGTCGATGCTCACATCTATTTTCATCTGATGTCTCACTTCCTTCAATACCGAGGGCGAGAGTCCCACTTTGAAAATCAGCGCACCGTTGTCCGGAACCAGTATTTCATAATACCCGTTCTCGTCGGTGGTCGTTTTCCCTTCCTGGTCCAGCAGCAATGTTTTCTCCTGGTCGTTGCTGTCCAGTATCTTCTTCATATCCTCGCCCACGGCTACGGTCTTGGCGGCATACACATCCACCGTCACGTCCGAGAAAGGCACTTTCCGGTTTTCGGCAATGTTATATACGGTACCCGATACCTTCACCATTTTCTGCGCCAGGGCAGTGCCGGTACCGCATCCCGCCACAACCAGAAGCAGGATCCATATTTTCAATCTTTCAGTAATCATTCTCCGTATTATTTAAAAATGTAAGTACACGAAATTCCCAGTCCCATGGGCATCACCTTGTGTCCGGTGGTGTTGTAGTCTCCCGGTTCGGGCAATCCCTTCTCGTAGCGTTTCTCCCTGTACCACATCAGTGATATTCCGGCGCTGAATTCTATGTTGAAGCGTTTGCCCAGCGGCAGCACATATCCGTACACCATTCCCGGGCCTACGGCATCGCCGAAGTGGTGTGTATCCGAGAATGTGGCGTCATACCTCATGCCCTGTATGCCCAGGCCTATGAAGCTCTGCACCATTGCCCGTCCGCTCACCCAGTATCTCACTTGCGCTTCCGCACCTTTGATGCTACAATCCAGCGGGTTCTGGTCAAGGCTGTAGAAAGCTCCCGCCATAACGCTGGTTCGGTTCGATGTCACCAGTTCCAGCGAGAAGTTCGGAGTCAGGTTTCCCCAAAGCAGTGCGTTTGTTCTCCCGGCAATGAGCTGTGCCTGCGCATTACTTGCCGTGCATGCCAGTACAGCTATCACTATCAGCCTCGCCCATATACTTTTCTTTTTACAATCTTTTGTCATACGAATCTCTTATTTTTGTCTCTGACTGTACTTGTTTCTGATAGAGCTGAAGCGGTACACGAATCCTACGCGTATATCGCTCACTACGGGGTAGGGCAGGAAATGCCTGTCTCTGCTCTTTGTACGTATCAGGTGGTTATCTTCATATTTATATTTGTCATATTCGGCATAGGCTGCTCCCACGCTCAGACCCAGGTCCAGGTCTATTGCGCCCTGTTTGCATTTGTATACGGGCAGTTGCCATCCGCCGGTCAGTCCGGCATGGAACATATCGCCGGCGATGCCTTTGCTCCATGCTCCGGCAAACTTGCTGTATCCGGCATAGAAGCCCCAGTAGTAGGTACGCCAGAATTTGGGAATCTTGGACTGTCCCGTCTTTACGGTAAAGGAAGGTTTGGCATATCTTTTCACTTCCAGTCTGTAATCGTTGATTTTCATCTGTATGCGTTCGTTCATACTGATTTTGGCATTGCCGTTCCATTTGGCGCCTATGCCCACTACCCACCGGTTGTCGGTAGAATTTGAAAGGTCAAATTCCACTTTGGCATTCGGCAACAGCAACAGCCAGTCCATTGCATTGGTTTCAAACGCCCACCGTTCTTTGGGCGAAATCTTTTCGGAGGTTTTCTGTTGGGCGTATGCTCGGACGCTTATCGCGCCCAGCATCGCCAGCAACAGAAACAGTACCTTTGTCCTATTTGTCATCAGTTGTCAATGTTTAGTTCTATATTCTGTATATCAGAAGTTGTAGGTCAGTCCGGCAGTCAGTGCGGCTGCACCTTCCCCTTTCTTTCCGCTGGCGTATCCGTCCAGCTTGTCCCCTACGAGATTACCCTTTAGCTCGACATTGATGTCCAGATGTTCCGATACCTTAAAGCGGTTCAGCACACCTACGGTAAGCACTCCTGTGGTGGTATTCAGTCCGGGGGCGTTGGCCACACCGCCGCCCACCAGCGGAATGAGGCTGTATGTACGTTCCTCGTCCACACCGCACCACCAGTTCAGTACGTCCACCATGATGTCGGCATGATACATCATGAAATTCCACGATTCGCTGCTTCCGTTCTTGGCTTCGCCCGAAGCGTGCATTCCGCTTATCTGCAATCTGGCGCCTAATACGGGAGTAATCCATTTACCGCCGCTTACATCGCCCGTAATGGAAATGCGGTTTCCGAATTTCGCATGCATGTCATAATCGCCTACGTATACTCCGGCTCCTACCGAACCGCTTACAAACCATTTCTCATTGGCCGGATAGGCCTCCATTTTGCCTTGTGCGGCAACGGTAGTCCCTGCCGAAGCAAGAACTACCGCTGCCAATATCCAAGGTCTTAGACTAAAAAAATGTTTCATTATTTCAAAGTAATTGTTATTCTGCCATTTGGGCTTTCAGGTACAGCTTTTTCGCGAACTTCATATCATGTTCCACCATGATTCTTACAAGTTCCGGGAAGCTGGTCTTTGTCGGGTTCCAACCCAGCAGCGTCTTGGCTTTTGTCGGGTCACCCAGCAGTTGTTCCACTTCGCAGGGACGGAAATATTTCGGATCCACTTCCACCACTGCCTTTCCTGTTTTCACGTCGATACCCTTCTCGTTTACGCCTTCGCCTTCCCAGCGCAGTTCTATGCCGGCTTCCTTAAAGGCAAGTGTGGCAAACTCGCGTACGGTGTGCATCTCTCCGGTGGCGATAACGAAATCTTCCGGTTTGTCGTGTTGCAGGATAAGCCACATACATTCCACATAGTCTTTGGCATATCCCCAGTCGCGGCGTGCATCCAGATTACCCAGATACAGCTTATCCTGGAATCCCTGTGCAATGCGTGCGGCAGCCAGCGTAATCTTGCGTGTAACGAAAGTCTCGCCGCGGCGTTCGCTCTCATGGTTAAAGAGGATACCGTTCACGGCATACATGTCATAGCTCTCGCGGTAGTTCTTCGTAATCCAGAAACCATACTGTTTGGCTACGCCATACGGGCTGCGCGGATAGAATGGAGTCGTCTCCTTCTGCGGCACTTCCTGCACCTTACCGAACAGTTCCGAAGTAGATGCCTGATAAATTCTTGTCTTCTTCTCCATGCCCAAAATGCGCACGGCTTCCAGCATACGCAGCGTACCTACCGCATCGGCTTCCGCCGTATATTCGGGTACGTCGAACGAAACTTTCACGTGGCTCTGTGCGGCAAGATTATAAATTTCATCCGGCTGCACCTGCTGTATAATGCGGATGAGCGAGCTGCTGTCCGTCATATCTCCATAGTGCAGGTTCACCAGGCGGTCTTTCTTCATGTCGCGTACCCATTCATCCAGATACAGATGCTCAATACGTCCGGTATTGAACGAAGATGAGCGGCGCAATATACCGTGAACTTCATAACCTTTGTCAATCAAAAATTCTGCGAGGAATGAACCGTCCTGTCCGGTGATACCGGAGATTAATGCTACTTTTTTCATTTTGTGTATAAATTAATTAATTTGATATTTTTTCTTTTAATAAGTGTCCCAGAAAGATGGTATTGCCTATGATATATCTTTTCCACATTCTCTTGGGTTCCTTGATGAGCCGGTAAAGCCATTCAAGACTGTGTTCCTGCCACCATAAGGGCGCGCGCTGTATATTTCCCGCAAAGAAGTCAAACACAGCACCGATGGTGCCGATCGGACCTTTTACATCCAATTCTTTCAGATGTGCGTATGCCCACTTTTCCTGTTTGGGGGCAGTCATTCCCACCCATAGCAAATCGGGCGTTACACGGTTCACCGCTTCTATCATCCGGCGGTTATCCTCTTCGGAGAATTCCGCTTTATAGGGTGGGGAATAGGTTTCTATCCGGATATTGGGATACAATCCGGCGGCTTTGGCCTTTATTTTCTGTAAAGTACCTTCGCTGCTGCCCAAAAAGAAGCAAGTACCGCCTTTCGCGTTCAGTTTTTTCATTTCGTACTGAAACAGGTCCCATCCGGCAATGCGCTCTATCTTCTCATGCCGCAGCAGTTTAAATGCCAGTACGATACTCGCTCCGTCCGGAATCAGCGCATCGCCTTTCAGCAGCGCTTCGGCAAAGGCGGCATCTTTCCGTGCGGTATTGTAAGAATGTGCGTTGATGGTGTTAATCAGCAGTTTGCCTTCCGGCAACGTGTCAAGTTCACCCGGGTGTCCCAGCAGTGAAATAGTTTTCAGTCTCAACATGTATGATAAGGAATATTTGCCGTAGAGTACGCTACGCTACTGCCTGTCACATAAGCGATTGTTACGGACAGGCAGATAATATAAGGAATGTTTCTCCGGCAAAATTAAGTCAAATGTATTTGATAGCCAAGAAAAAAATGAAAAATGTATAAATTTATCATCTTTTTCCTGGCTTTTCTCAATCTGTCCGGTGATTGATGCAGATACCTTTCAGGTACCATTCGTACAACCGGTGTATGCCTTCGTCTATTTCCACCTTATGATGCCATCCCAGGTTGTGCAGTTTGGTTACATCCGTCAGCTTGCGCAGCGTGCCGTCCGGTTTGCTTGCATCCCATCTCAGTTCGCCCTTGAAGCCGATTTCCGCCATGATTTTTTCCGCCACTTCCCTGATGCTGAGTTCCTTTCCGGTTCCCACGTTAATGTGGCAGTTGCGTATCTCTTTCGCACCTGCGGCATACGTATCCTTGAAGTCCACGTTCAGCAACACATGTACGCTGGCATCCGCCATTTCTTCGCTCCAGAGGAATTCGCGCAGCGGCTTGCCCGTGCCCCACAGCGTAACGGCTTCCGGCGTAATACCGAATTTTGCCAGCTTTGCCAGTATCTCCTCATCGGTGCAGCTTCCGTTCACACCCTCTACCGGGCGCAGGTCTATATCCTTGCGTACGGCATCCCAGTTGCCTTCGTTCAGGCATTTGGCAAGGTAAATCTTACGTATCATGGCGGGCAGCACATGGCTGTTCTCCAGGTGGAAGTTGTCGTTGGGTCCATACAGGTTGGTAGGCATCACCGCTATGTAGTTCGTGCCGTATTGCAGGTTGAAGCTTTCGCACATTTTCAGTCCGGCAATCTTGGCAATGGCATACGGTTCATTGGTATATTCCAACGGCGATGTCAGCAGCACTTCCTCTTTCATCGGCTGCGGAGCTTCACGCGGATAGATGCAGGTACTGCCCAGGAAGAGCAGCTTCTTCACTCCGTGTCTGAAGCTTTCACCAATCACATTCTGCTGTATCTGTAAGTTCCGGTAGATGAAGTCCGCCCTGTATTGCAGATTGGCCATGATGCCGCCCACATGGGCGGCAGCCAATACCACGGCATCCGGTTTCTCTTCATCGAAGAATTTCTTTACAGCAACTCCATCCAACAGGTCCAGCTCCTTGTGGGAGCGGCCTGTCAGATTAGTATATCCTCTTTGCAACAGGTTGTTCCAGATGGCGGAACCCACCAGTCCGTGATGGCCTGCTACAAAAATCTTAGCGTCTTTTTCCAACATAATTTATCAGGTATGATTATTTTTTGTCTTTTTCTTTCACTTCGCCGCGGCGTGCCTTTTCGGTGTAGCGCAGTTCCTTTTCAATGGTCATATCCTTGCCCAGACCATACGTATGCAGTCTTTCAGGTTCTATACCCACTTTCACGAGGAACTTCTTCAAGGCTTCGGCACGTTTCAGCGTCACCTTCTTGTTTATGGCTTCTCCGCCCGTATGGTCGGCATAGCCGCAGATGTCAATCTGTACTTCCGGATTCTCTTTCAGTGTTTTGGCAATGGTGAAGAGTTCGCGTGCATACTTGTCCGTATCCAGTTTCCACTTTCCGCGTTCAAAGTATACGGCAGGCAAGTCTTTCGGGAAACCTTTGCATACCACTACTTCCGGAGATTTTTCAAGCACTTTCTGTTCGATGTAGATAGTATCGTGCACCACTTTCGTAACGGTCTTTGTAGCGCGCTTCCACATAGGCAGATAGCCCGGAGCGTACATGATGTTGTCTTTCTTTCCGCTCTTTCCATTGCCTATTTTCCATACCAGACCCACTTGTGCGGTAAACATCGTATTTCTCTTGCAGTTGCAGATGGTTTTGATGCCGTCAAATTTGTTGTTGTTAATCCACATCATGCCGCCTTTCAACTGGGCGTCCAGATGTTTGTTGATGCGGTAACGCAATGCTACATCTCCGCCCAGTCCCAGATTGACTTTGTTGCTCAGCTTATCCGCAAACCGGTTTCCACTGCCTTTTTCTTCCACTTCGGTTGAGAATTTCTGCATGTATATACCCGGAGCTACCAGTAATGCCCATCGGCGATTGCCATCGCTGCGTCGGAACAGGTTAAACATATTCACTTCAAAATTCAGTCCGAAGTTCCACATCCTGATGTCACTGCGCAGCTCTTTGTAGTATTTGGCTCCTTCCGGAAAATCTACATTGTAATAGGTTTCCGCATTCGGCATGAGGATGAAGTCATCTTCATAATCTCGCGAACCGGCTTTGTTGGCGGCATAGTCCACAGACAGCCGTATGCCGAACAACGGATTGAACTGGTATCCGCCTTGCAGTCCTACCATTCCGCCCCAATAACCGTTACCTTTGGTTACGGAACGGAAGTCTCCTGCAAAAAACGGAACACCGCCGTTAATACCTATGCTCCACCGTGAGTAATCATTGTACAAAGCTTTTTTGCTGGGATAATCCTTCCAGGGATCATCCACTTTTATTGTTTCTTGAGCCGAAGCATTCATGCCGGATAAGAATATAAGGCATGAAGCGGCTGCTATATTCTGTAACAATTTCATAATACTGTACTTTTAAGTGACTGAATCGGTTATTTCTTTAATAGTTCAATGCAGACGTATGCCGGTTTTCCGTAGAAATATCCGTTTTCACTGGCTTGCAGTCGCACTACTACTTTGTAACCTTCGATGGAAGTAACATTCACACCCGGATTCAGATGTTGTTTCATAAATATTTTTCCGTCAGTGGTTACTCCTATATGACTGTCCATGTGGCTTACCGCAGTTCCATTTTTATCATACGCCATCATATAAGAGTATATTACATTCAGTTTTTTTGTTCCGTCATCTTTCGGGCTGGCTTTTACATCTTCACCTTCCAAAACCGGTTGTGTGCCTATTATCTCCACAAGATTATTTCCTAAGTCCTCTATATCGGCAAGAATATTGCGTTTATAGATATCCGTATCGTTAAAGTCGCTTAAGTCTGATCCGGTAGCAACATTTACTGGAATATTCTCTTGGAAAAAGTCATAATCTTTATTTCCGTCTATAACATCGTTGGGAGAGAAGCGAACTCCGCAGTATCCGCTCTGACTGCAGTTTCCGTTTTCTGCGTTTTTGTTAAATACAACAGCTACCTGACATGCTAAATCTTTGGCAACAGAACTCGGCAATCCTTCCACTTCTGTGGCAGAAGCTGTTACAGTCAATGTTGCTTCATCATACTTTTCTACTTTTTCTACGGTAAACTCCGGACCAGCTTCCGCACTTCGTGTCACGGGAGTCACTTTGCGACTATCAATAGAAATGGCATCCTTTTGTTCTATCATTTCATCTATTACTGATGCAGGCATCACTTTTACATTGATTTTCAAGGTATACTTGCTGCCATCCTGTTTCAGAAGAACGCTTTGGTTGTTGAAGTCTGGAATAATATCCATCTTTTTGATGCGATTGGCTAGTTCATCGATCTGTTCCTGCAATTTATCAATCTGTTCCTTCAATTTATCAATCTGACTTTGCAAATTATCGATTTTGCTACTCAAATTTTGTTCCACTTCATTAAGCAGTCCCTGGAATTTGTTTTCCAGTTCTGTCAGCTTTTCAGCCAGTTCCTCGTCGGTAATGCCCTGATTGCCGGTTAGGTTATCTATCTGCTCTTGCAGCCCTTTTATTTTATCGTTCAAATCATTAATCTTATCTTGCAGTTCGTCCTTGGCGGTTTCCAATGCCTCTTTCAGTTCTTTCAACTGAGCTTCGCAATCGACATCGCAACCGCCTCCATTGTTTCCGTTCTGTAAATCCTCTATTTGCTTTTCGATAGTGGTAACCCTTTCTTCAAGACTGGTTATCTGCTCCTTAAGTTCGGTGTAACTGTTTTCTCCCGCTTTCAGTTGGTTACGGATGATTTCCAATTGACCGTCATAATCTTTTTGACAGCTGGTCATTAAAAAACAGCTGCTTCCTGTTAATAGTAGCATGACTATAAACAGAAACATTTTTGAATTTCTTTTCATAACTAATTTTGTTTTAGGGTAAAACGTTTAATATTTTGTTCTTCTTTCAAGCTACATACCAGCAGTGCACCGTTCCGTTCGGCAATGATATAGCCGTCCAGTCCTTCCACTACTACTTGTTTCTCTCCGGCAGTGTGCACAATACAGTTATGGCAGTTGTGCAGGCTGATGTCATTCCCCACACCTGCATTTCCGTGTTCGTCCTGCGGCAGCAGGGTTCTTAGCGAACCCCAGCTGCCCAAATCACTCCAGCCGAATTCGGCAGGCAGTGTATAGATGCTTTCCGCTTTCTCCATTACAGCGTAGTCTATGGATATTTTCTCACAGGTCGGGAAGAGTCTTTCTACAGTGTCGGCCTCTTGTGCTGTGTAGAAATCCCGGCTCATTTCGTCCATAATAGCAGCCAGGTCCGGAGTAAACTTGCGTATGGCATCGGTTATGGTATCCACGTTCCACACAAAAATGCCAGCATTCCAAAAGTAGCTGCCGTGGGCAACGTATTCTTTGGCTGTCTCCACATCCGGCTTTTCTTTGAAGGCGTCTACCTTGTATATTTCAGTACCGTTAATCTGTTCCGCAGCCTGTATATATCCGTATCCGGTTTCCGGACGGCTGGGTTTGATGCCTATCGTTACAATGGAATTGTTTGTGGCGGTAAAATCGAGTGCACAGCGCATTACCCGTTGAAACTCACCGGTGTTTATCACCAGCGCGTCCGACGGAGTTACTACGATATTTGCCTGCGGATGCTGTTTCTTTATTTTCCAGCAGGCATAGGCAATGCAGGGTGCCGTATTGCGGGCAGTCGGTTCTGCCAGGATGTTGCATTCGGGCAAATCGGGCAGCTGTTCTTTTACAATATCCGTATATTTCTCGCTGGTCACTACCCAAAAGTTTTCCATTGGGCATAGCGGTGCAAATCGCTCTACGGTAAGTTGTATCAGTGACTTGCCGCATCCCATTACATCAATAAACTGTTTGGGATATTCAGGTGTACTCATCGGCCAGAATCGGCTTCCGATGCCACCCGCCATGATCACAATATGATTTTCCATCTCTTTTTAATAGTAAATTTTGATAATGTATGTTTATATCAATGAATAGCACAACCTATGGTTATGATTTCAATGTCCGTAATTGCTTTTAAAGAATGCAGGGTATTGGCAGGTATGCTGATAAAGTCTCCACTGCTACATGTTATCTGTTCCTTGCCAACTGTCATACTTGCATCTCCTTTTTGAAACAGGAAGAATTCTTCCATGGTGGGGTGTAGGTGCTCTGCTGCTGCTTCTCCGGCTTTTAATCGGGTTACGGCAATTTGGGTGAGGGGAGTGGATGTTTCCTGACTGTTGAGTAATACCCGTTTCTCACCGATACCATGGGTAGTAATGATGATAGGTAATTTTTTTATATTTTTTTTATGATAGGCATGATCTTTTTGTTCCATATGTGAATAGCTGGAAGTATGGTAATTATAGTAAGGATACTTGTTACTATGCATAATAGAAAGCTTAACCGTATACTTTCTATTTCTATATGCGTTAATTTGCTGACTATAAAAATTATAGCTCTATATACAGGCTCTTGGAAAGCAAAAATTACCAATGAATTAACACCTAAAAATTCTATAACTCTGTTCTTCTTTATAAGAATAGATAACTGCCAATATAGGAATATTCCAATTAATGCTATAGGAACATACAAGTATGCATTTTTTAAATAAAGTGTTGCTAAATCTGCACCTGTAAAAGGATAGAGTACTATTTGGAGCATTCCACAAATAAAAATACTGATAGCTATTGGAATTTTGCTATTGTAACTTGTTTTTATCTTGTTTTTTGTAATATGCCCTATTCCATAAAATATTATTCCAATCATTGCTGCTCCTATTCCAAATGGTGCAATATAGGTGTACTTTCTTAAAAGAAATCCTATAATATATATTAGTATTATTGTAATAAATATTTTAGTATTATTTTTTATTTTGGCAATAAAGTAATATAATAATTCTATTGAAAATAGACAAGGAATAAACCATAGAGCACCATTGAACATCATATATTTTAAATTATAAGTGCCATAGAATAGACCTATTAATTGGCTGGCTGGAGTTACCCCCCCCCTTGTATGTCTCTCTATAACAAGCCAATACGTAAATGTTGTCAGGTAAAAAATACCATATGGTATTATAAGAGTTCTAAATTTTGATTTGATAAAATTTGTTATGCTATTATATTTGTTTTCATTAAAGAGCATACCGGAGATGAAGAAAAAAATAGGAATGTGGAATCCCCAAATATAGGTTCTAGTCCAACCAATATGACTAATATGTCCAAATACAACAAGAAAGATTGCAATTCCTCTTAAAATATCAATAGTAGGATTTCTTTTCATGACTTAATTACAAGTTGTACCCAATGGTGAGTATAATAAGGTGTATAGTTATGTTTTTTTGTAGTAATATTATTTAATGTATCAAGTGAGGCGCAAAATTTTTAAAAAGCATTTTGTTATTTAATATGTTGTTATATAAAGTGTTCATTTGTTTGGCTTTATTGTCCCATGAAATTTCTTCTTGTCTTTGGCTGCACTGTTTGGATAATTGTTGTAATACCTCTCTGTGGTGATATAAATAATTAATCTTTTCAGCAAAGTCTTTAGTAGATTGTTGAGGAGTGCTTAGGGGGATTTTCATACCTACTTGTTCATTTACGGAATCCCCTTGTCCACATGTGTCAAAACAGACAACCGGCAGATTATTCCCTATAGCTTCTAATACAACGTGAGGCGTACCTTCTGCCACACTCGTAAAAAAGAATATATCGGATTGTTGCATGATTTCCTGCACTTTGTCATGACTGACTACACCATGCCAAATACACTGTTCTGCAACATGTAGTGATTCCGCCACTTTTTTATAATTTTCATTATTTCCGCTACCGACAATATGTAATCTGATATTTTTATTATTTATTTGAGCTATTGTCTGGATAGCTAATGATAATTGTTTTCTAAAGTCCAATTTTCCTACCCATAATAAATCTAATTCTTCTTTGTCTTTTTTGTCAAGGAGTGTTTTGCTTTGTGGATAACACCCGGTTTCATTCAAAAGAGGTGATTCTATGTTGAAGAACTTCTTAAAACTTTTTTTTGATTCGGAAGAAGCTGAAACTATAACAGCAGCTTTTTGAGCAGCCTGATGTACTCGTTTATCATACTTTAGTTGAATTCTTGTTAAAAAATTTTTTAAGTTTATGAAAAACTTTGCTTTTAAATCAGCTCCTTGCAGGTAAGCTGTGGGAAATTTTTCTTTAGCATCCACCGGTCCCCATACAAATGGCTTTTCTTCTATTTTCCACAAGTATCCGGGTTCGCGAAAACCTATCATGTTCAATTGATGAACAATGTCTATATGTTGTTCTGCTATAATTTTCTTAGCAATTTCATAGGTCTTCCATTGCCACTCTTTATAATATTTGTAAAATCGCCAGTCTCCTTGGTTCCAGCACATTTTTCTTATTTCATCTGATACTGGATTATAATGGAAATGCATATTCTTTCCTTGGGGGAGCGTAGGGAGTACAGCTTCTATTTTTTCTCTGAACTCTCCTTCTGTGATAATGTGTAATTCACAATATTGGGCAAGATTTACACACCAATTCCAAGCCATACCAGGCTCACTTCCCATATTTGGGGAACAAGCATATGCATTGATTAGTATAGATAACATAGTTATTTAGGTGTTTTTGGGCAAAAACTTAATTATATATTTGTTCTAGGTAAGCTATATGTTTGTCTTTTTCAGTATTGTTATTAAATCTATCTTTTATTTTTTTTGCAGGCACTCCTCCCCAAATTTCACATGGAGGAACATTTTGTGTAACAACAGCTCCTGCTGCAATGATAGCGCCTTTGCCTATTGTTACTCCTCCAACAATCGTTGCATTGTGACAAATCCAAACATCATCTTCTATATATGTGATGCCGCTATCTCCTCGTTCTCCATTCCAAATTAATTCTCCTGGAGTGCTAAATGTATGGTCGTTTTTTCCAACAAAGCAAACTCTGCCAGCCATGAGGATATTATTTCGGAATATAACGTTGGTTGCTACATTGCAATAGTTTCCAAATTGTACATTATGCCCCATTTCTATTTTCATGCCTTTAGCAAAAGAAGTATGAGGCATTACTCGTACAAATCCTTTGTATTTGACCCAAGGATATTTAATATGAAAACAATACCATGTGCGGGCTATGTTTAACAAATATCGTATTATAAATTTGAATTTGGATTCACCTAATATTGTATTGTGATAATTTATTTTCATATGCTATTTCTCTATTAGTTGAATAACATTGGTTATCAGTTGATCAAAACGTTGTGGCATCATATTTTTGCGTTGTTTTAGTGGCAGCTTAACAGGAGTAGAAATATTTTTGATTTCTGTTGCTAATAGTGTCGTAAATGTTTTTTGGTCATGCGGGTTGAATGTGCACCCGTTTATACCTTCTTTAATCAGGCATTGTGAACCGGCTAATTCAGAGATTAGGCAACGACATCCTCCTTGTAAAGCTTCGTTTGTTACTGCTCCAAATGCTTCTTGCCATGATGCAAGGACAAATAATTGTGCTATATTGTACCAAGCATATAATTCATGCCCTGTTTTTTTCCCAAGGAATAATATATCTTTTCGATCTTTAGCAATCTCCTTTAATTTTGTCATTTCAGGTCCATCACCTATTATAGAGAATGTGGTATTACTTTCTTGTATAGATAAGTAGGCTTGCATAACCATTCTTAAATTTTTTAGTTCAACAAGTCGTCCTACATATAAAAGTATTTTTTTCCCTTCAAGATTGAATTCTTTTATTATGCGTTCACTGATAGGCAGGCATGCTTTTAATTCTGCTTCAGCTCTGTTGTCATCGCATATTATAGGAAAATATGTGCCTTTTCCATAATGTTTTCTATAATAATCAACTACACGGGGTTCTACGTTTATCATATCATCTACTAACGGCAGCATTAGTCGTGTTGCTAATTTATGTTTCCATGAAAATTGGTTATGATTGGCTATCATATCATAACTGTCATCTACAGTAATAATGAGTCGATATGATTTTCTGAAAGTTAATTTGAGCCACCAACGATAAATAATGGCTATAATTGTGACTATGCCAAATTCATGCGGGATAATTATATCATATTTTTTGCTTGTTAAAATTTTGAAAAAATCTTTTTTGCTTTTTATTGCTTTTGGTTTAAAAAGCATAAGATGTTCCAGAGATTTACTTTTGAAAGCTTGCTCGCAGTCCCCGTTGTACATCGTTACAATATCTGTTTCGTAACGTTTGGATAGAGTATTAAATAAATCTATTCTATAAGGTGGAATAAAAGGATGGTATAATAATACTTTCATTTATAATATGGTTGCGTTATTATGATTTGAAATATTTTTCTTCATTTTTTTTAATTTTCCAAATCCAAGGACAAATAGCATGTAAGTTAGTTGTAATGTAGTGAAAAATGGCAATGAATAAGCCATAATGACGATATTCATAAATAAAAAATTGTTCAGGCTGTATTCCGGTTGGTTTTCGTAGTGCTTTCCATCTCACCCGAAAAGGCTTGGAACTATCACGCCATGTATCTGGCTGTTCATGAAGATCGCATTCTCCTAATATTTCTGGAGCTACCATATTTTTCAATCCTGCTTCTATAACTCGATAGCCATAATCATTATCTCCTATTGCATGCTGAAAATATGGGTCATTAGTGCCTACTTGTTGATATACATATCGAGGTATTAATACTATATTACCATTAATGAGTTCACATGGCTGTAAACGACCATTAGGGATAAGTAAACCTTTTGTTTTTGTACGTCCTCCATAAGTTATTTCTTTGTCATTACCTATTGCGGAGGTGCTTCCTATTATAACGCTTTTATTTAGGCATTCATTAGAAGATAGTAATAGCTGTTTTATTGCGGTCGGTTTTAAATAGGTATCATCATTTAACCATAAATAAAAATCATAGTCTTTTTCTTTTATTGCAGCTTGCCAAGCCATATACATACCACGGTTCCAGAATAGATTACCATCTCCTTTTATAATATGTACTTGTGGAAACATCTTGCCAACAGCTTCCGCGGTTCCATCGGTACACCCATCATCGGTGAGGAATACATCTAATTCAAAATTATTAAGAAGCGGTTGCTTAAATAAATTGGTTAAGCATAAAATTGTTTTTTCTTTACGGTTGAAGCAAGTAATTAGTGCTGCAATTGTTTTCATTTTTATTGTCTATTCATTAATATTTTTGATGAAGCGGGCTGGATTACCTGCCCAAATCTGATTATCAGGTATTGATTTAGTGACAACAGAACCAGCTCCTACAATGGAATTCTTTCCTATTGTTACTCCTTTAAGTATAATAGAGTGAGCACCTATAAAAGCATTTTCTTTTATGAGTATCGCCTTTGTTTTTCTAAATTTTATATCTTCTGCACTATTGCGTAATATGGGGTCTAATGAATGGAAATCAGTATCATATATGCAAACACCTCCACCAATTTTTACACAATTTTCTATCGTGATTTTTTTTGTACAAATGAGTGCTGTTTGCGATATTCCTACATTATCACCAATAACTAATTCTCCTTCTCTGTCTACGAATATAGTACATTTTTGATAACAGCCTATCGGATTTCCTTTAATACCATTATTCATAATGAAGTTTTTCCCTATATAGCATTTTCCTCCACGAGCAATCGTGATGTAAGGTACGCCATTGGTCTGGAATGAAGTATACCTAATATTGTTGCAATAAAATAATGTTTTAGTCTTGTAGTTATTCCATACGCTAGTGCTGTATAATTGTAATCTTTTGATGCATTTGTAAATTATGGATATTAAATGATGCATAATGTTTCATTTTTATTATAAAGAGTGAGAAGTGATAATATCTTTATATGCGTTAAGTATTTGTTTTAGAATAAAATTTTTGTTATGCCTATTTTGAGCTGTTAAATAACCATTAAAACCTATAGTGTAGGATTCTTTTGGGTGCATAGATATATTTTTCAAATGATATGCTAATTCGTATGGAGCATTTGCAGGAATGAGAAATCCTGTTTTCCCGTGTTCAATTAAAGAGGATATGCCACCTACATTTGTTGCAATGATAGGTATACCTAATAGTTGTGCCTCACATACGCTATTAGGACTATTATCTATATAGGAAGGGTGCACATATACATTGGAATCTAATAAATTAGCAGCTAATTCTTCTGTATTTAAGACACCAAGATATTTTATTTTAGATCTGTTGATTGGATTTTCTTTTTCAAATAATTTTACGAAAGAAGAAGAACTGTTTACTCCTATTATGCGCCATTCAAAATCTAAAGTTGTTTCATGTTCTAATAAAAATATAGTTTTTAATATTAAATCTAGTCCTTTATATATAGTTTCTGATATAGTAGAAGTGATAATAAACTTTTTCCTTTTAGGAATATTATATGTTCCTGCTTTTTCATAAAAATAAGAACGCATAACTTCATCTACATGATAGTATGAAGATTGCGGAGATAGTAATTGAGTTACTTCATAATCCCATTTTGTGCGCCCCATTGCATACTTCATTCGTTTAAAAAGAGTTTTTTCTCTTTCACCTCTTATTTGGATAGATTTTTTTGCATAAAGATAACCATTTCTTAAAATCCATTCTCGGATCGTAGGAGGCCATCTAAAAGTGTTTTTATTTAATCCTATAGGAAAAAAAGCATTATTGTAAGGTGCGAGTAAGCCTTGCAAATGAACAACTATGGGAACATTTGTTTTGCCTAATATTGTTGCCATACAATTCTCCAAACCGAATAATTGAATTATATCAGGTTTAAAATCATCAATCACAGCTTTTAGTTGTTCTACGTATATATTCTCATCTATATGTTTATAGCCACCATAATAAAAAAATAACTTGGATAGTGCATTTTGTGGCTTGTTATATATAGGATAATATTTTGTTTTATCTATTTGTAACGGAATGTCTTTTTTGTCACTTGTAACGAAAGCTAATGCTAAATCTATATCGTGTGATTGTTGTATTAATGATTGTAGTGATGCTATCCATCCACCACCATTATAAGAATTACCTTTATTGCTGTACAGTCCAGAATTTATTGATAACCAAAGTACTTTCATGTTTTTATTAGATTTATTTATATACAATATTGTGTGCCATTATATTCCTATCTTTTTGTTAAATATATTTTCTATCTGACTATTAGACATTTTTCGAAAATAGGGTAAAATTGAAAGTGAGATGATAATCCATAATACTATGTTTGAAGAATTTAAAGAATTAAAGTCTTCTATCCAAGCATATGTCCATCTGAAAGCTAAATATAATCCAACTAAAATTATATATTTATTGCTGGACTGGTAGATCGCTTTTTTACTGCAAGTCCAAAATAGCATATAATATAAAAAGATGCCAATAAGACCATACCAAGTGAATATATTAATAATGGAAACTTCGGATTGGCTGCGTTCCACTGTATCTTTTTTAGCTATATAGCCTGTCTCTTCAGAAAGATTTACTTGAAAATGAGAATCATATCCGTGGGCAGGAGTGCAACCTTGCCATAAGTAGTTGTTGTTTATAGCAGAATTTATTGCTTCTACATATATGAGAGTTCTAGTATCAACTAATACTTCATTATTGCTATTTCCGTTTTGTTCCCCTATTTCGAATATATTGAATGTCTTAGTAACTCCTAAAATGAAAAAAAAGATTGGAACTATTAAGCAAAATATACGTCCGATTTTAGCTATAAAAATTAGTCTATTAGTTTTAATATAGGCTAATAGTCCAATGATAAATGCCATTCCATATTTAATAACATGACTACGTGCGTCTGAAGATAAAAACAAAACAAAAATCAACAATGTCAATATGATAATTTTGTTTTTTTTGTTAAGTGCTTTAAAGAACAATAGATAAATTTGTAGAAAGCATAAGTAGAATCCATATACGTCATTTATTTTAGACGTTATAATAATAACAATAAGTAGAGGCAATGAATAGTATTTCCAATATGATGCTATTTTTGTTAGAATGTTAGGTTTGGCTATATATAAACAGCTTATGATTAAAATGCTACCAGGAACGTTATCTAAAAATTTAGCTAAATTATCTTTTGAGGAGCACTCGAATAGGCCAATAATGCAAACTATACATACCCAACATATATAGGCTGCAACCCATTTGTTGTTTTTTATTGTGCTTCGGGTTATGTATTGGCATCCCCATATAAAAGGAAGTGTTAATATGATATTCCTAAGAAGTTTAGCTGTCAAAGTTGACGAAATTTTAATCTCCAACCACATGTCTACAGCAAAAAAACTTACAAGAACTACTGTAAATGCAAGTATGGATGTTTTCTTGATTGTATATGGACTATTGAATGTATTGGTCATTATTGATGACTAAAATATTGAAAATGTTTGTTTTATAATTATCCATGTTTTAGAATGTGCCTGCATTGCAATGGAGCTAATATTAACCCATTAAAATTTGCAATAATAGCTGCGATTAATATAGAGTGAATACCCATATGCATCTGTTCTATGAATAGATAAAGCACTGCTAAAAAAATGAAAGGAGAAATTATAGAAGCAATAAATTGTATCTTTAATTTTCCGGTTCCGTTGATAATGCTTACATAAATGCTGCCAAACATTAATACAAGATTATATACAAGAACCCAAAAAGACAGTGTAATAGGAACAGAAATGTTGCTTCCTACCCAAATATTATAAACTTGATTGCTGATAATGAGCATTACTATCCCAATAATAATGGCAAAGCCGAAAAAAACTAAAAATTTATTTTTGGTTCGGCGAATCCAATTATAATCTTGATGAGTAATAGCATCTGTCACCGCCACCCATATAGGAGTTGTTAGTATTCCCCAAACCATTAATATTATGTTGAAATATTTATTGGCAATATTGTAAGAGGTTACATCAGAAGCACCGTAATAGCGAAGAATTAGAAAATTAATCATCTGGTATTGTATGATTGCAGCTATTTGGATTACAAAAAACTGAAAGCCTAATTTTAAAAGGTCTGGCGCTAATTTAAAATCTATTTGTTTTATACGGGGAGCTATATTTTTATAACGCCCCTTAAATAGAGTTATATTGAAAATCGTTAATATGGCTAAAGGAGATATACATAACGCACAGCACAAATAAATTAAATTCCCTTGTGTTGTATGCACTAATATAAATATGATGATTAGAGATGTCAGTTGTTGTAAAAAAACGCGTAAAGATTCATCAGCAGGTCTCTGTTCTGCAAGAATAACTATATTAATAGTTGATAAAATGAAGTTGATACAAAAATATGTTATGATAATAGAAACAGCAATAACTAAACTGTCTGCATATTTATCGGGTAAATTTAAAAATGCACACCAATCAATAAAATGTGTAGCTATTAGAAGCAAAAACATTAATGGAATAAAAATTAGAGATAAAATGGCATAGGTTGTACTTACATATTTTTGTCCTAATTCATAATTCTTTAATGCTAATGATTCAGCTAATTTATTTTTCAATCCATTATTTATTCCGATGTCAAAAAAACTAATCCAAGCTACCATGGAACTTAGAGTTAACCAAATTCCGTAGCTTTCACTATCAACGTACTCTAAGGTCAATGGTACTAATAATAGTCCGACTAATATACTTCCTCCTTTGATAAATAGCATGGACAGAACATTTTTTTTGGCCTTAATGGAGCGCTCGCTTCCTTTGTTGATAAAGTTTAGTAATAATTGTTTCATTAAGATTTTATAATTAGGCAAACTATATTTTGTACTTTTACAAACTATAGTTTTACTTTTGAAAGCATTATATTTTTGAAGCTCTATTGAAATATCTGTAATTGAATATGAATGTTTTGAAGATATTTCATTGTTAAAATTAAGAGTAATCTACTTTATGTATGAAAAGTGATTGTTTTCTATATATATTACTCTTTTTCTATAATGATAAATAGTAGTAATGCTACGCTTTCGCCTATCCCAAAAGTATGGGATAGACGAAATCAATAGCCTTTAGAAAATTGTTTGCAAATTTAAGGATAAACTATCTAAAAAACAAAAAAATATTATATATTGTACGATGTTTTTTATATCCTTCTATGATAAATCTTTTATAAAATGAGTTTAGGAAATAAAGTTTTTACCCCTTCCCGATAGATACGTTGTGCGTTTTCAGGTGTTGTGAACTCTTTAAATGCGCTCAGAATGATCTCGTAGCTGTCTACCTCATAATTATGGAGCCCTTTTTTATGTCCTCAAGATAGTTTTGCTTCATGTGACAGGTGGAACGGAATGTCTCTCTTCGGATATCAAGCTGTTTCAGTTCTTTTTTGAGGAACGCACCGAATTCCGGATGATCGGAAATAAATCTGTTCGATTTCATAATAAATTTGTTTTAGTTAATAAAATAGAAATATTTGATTCCTGTACCTACATAGTGGGTACAGGTAATATGGGTACAAAGGTATATCTTTGCAACAGTTTTTAAAACAATTTAAAATATAAATGCTATGAAAGCACATAAAACTACTCTTTCCGTGCGGGAGCTGCAAAAGACCATAGGGCAGTGGAAAAGTCGGAAAATTACGGATTCCACCATTGCAAAGCTGTTGGAACTGATGTTGGGGATGACCGCCTACATGAACGAGGATGCGGTTTATCCCGTGGAGAATTTCTATGATATCAGCAAGGCGCTGAAGTTTAAGAACGCGCGGTATCTGGTGGAAGCGGTCAGGCTGAGCGGAGCGTTCGGAATTGTACCCGGCGACAATGTGTACGGGATGAGTTCGTTCTATTCCTGCCTCTGGAAAGAGAAGGAAAAAACGGATGATTCCGCGGAAACTTTACCGGTAACTTTACCGGTAAAATTACCGCAGGGGGATATATATAATATATATACTATACAGGATAATAAGAATAATACATCCTCCGGAAGGATTTCTTCTGCGGAAAAAAGCCTGGAAGCCGCACGGAATTTCTTTCACCTCATCAACAAAAATCGGGTGGATAAGATGCGGATTTTAACTCCGCTCATCGACAGCTTCCAGCAGAAGGAGGGACTGGCACGCGAAGATGCCTGCGCCAACGTGGTGTACCTGGTGAATGAATTGCTGGTACCTTACTTCGCAAGCCAGGAACGCTTTATGAAATCCACCCATGTCGGGCGGCTGTGCTGGCTGAACAACCTGCTGAAATCCGCCGGCGGACTGCGGATGCTGAAAGATGCCGCGGATGCCGGAAGGCGGAAACGGTTGCAGTGCATTGCCGACATGCGGGGTGAACAACGCAACAACCATCCGCTCAGCGAGTTTGAGTGGACGGATAAGGAAAGCGGCCTGCGCTTTTACGACGACCCGCTGGAAGGGATGGTGAACATACCGGACAATGCCCCGCCCCGCCCGGGAGCGGGAGCGGAGTGGAACGTGCTGAGCGGAGAATGGGGAGAGTTTTGATTTATGAGTTATAAATTATAAATTTCGGAGGATGAAGCCGTTTTATTATTTGAGTGATTTTCCCGAGCGTAGAAGAGCGGGGAAGAATTATATAGCAGAGTGTCCCAAGTGCGGGAAAAAACATCTTGCCATTTCGCGCGATACGGGATTGTACTGCTGCTTTTATGCGGGATGCGACTTTCACGGGAAGCTGAAGGACTTTTGGACAGAGCGCAGAAGTACGGGGTGGCAGGATGCCGGGAGTCCGGCGGGAGCTTCGCCGGTGGCAAAGGGAAGTGCCGGGAAAGGAGAGACGGGCAGTATGGTATCGGCAGGCGGAGGGAACGCCGCATTTGAGGTATCGATGCTTCCCGAAGACTACAAACGGCTGTCGCCTGAGGTAATCGCCAAAATCAAGCCGCTGACCGATGACCCGGAGACCACCGATACCGGACAGCTTGCCGCCCGCCGTTATCTTGCCGATATGGGAATCTCGTTGAAAACAGCCATCGACGCACGTATCGGCTGCCTGGTGCACCGCTGCTTCGGAGGCAAGGACAGCAAGGACGGAAAGGATAAAAAGAACGCTGCGGGGATGATGTACCAGTGCATCGCCTATGTGAACTACATCAACGGGCAGCCCGTCAACGTGAAGTACCGCTCGTGCGATGCCACCGCTTCCGGCTATACCAAATGCTGGAGCCAGGATTCGCCCACTACGCCTTGCCCGCCTTACAACATCGACTGTATCAACCCGCTGCTGATTGCCGAAGAGAATATTCCGCGCCTGATTGTCACCGAAGGAGAAAGGGATGTGCTGACGTTGCGCGAGGCGGGCTATCCGTACGTCATCAGCGTGCCCAACGGCGCGGCAAGTGACCTTTCCAAAGGTTTCGAGGCTTTCCGCCCCTGGCTGGACCGGGTGCAGGAGCTGGTGATTTGCGGCGACAGCGACCTGCCCGGAAGGACGCTTGTGAAGCATCTTGCCGACTATTTCGGTACGCGATGCCTGTTCACCGTCCTGCCCGGCGGCTGCAAGGACATATCCGACGTGCTTGTGGCGTACGGCGCCAATGTGGTGCGCGAGATTATCGGCTCGGCATGCCCGCATCGTACGTCGGACATCATCACCGTGAGCGAACGTGCGGATGAGATTATGAATGTGCTGAACGGCAATTACGACCACGGTTACGATGTGGGCTACGGCCCGCTTACCGACCGGGTGTTCCATCCAACCGACCAGGGCGGACTGATAATTGCCACCGGAAAGCCCAACAGCGGCAAGACGGATTTTCTGAACGACCTGACCTGCCGCCTCATGGCCAAGACGGGACGTAACGTGTGCTACCTCTCCTTTGAGGTTCCCGACAAGAACAAGCACATGGCAAATCTTATCCGCCTGATGCTGGGCAAGGTGAACACGGCGGCATATACCCGCGAACAGTTGCAGCCCATCGTCTCTTTCATGGACAGACACATGGTGCACCTGGACCTGCACGAGGTTTCGCCCACGCCCGCCAACATCATAGAGCGCGCGGAACGGGTGAAACGCACCATGCCGCTGAAGTATCTCATCATCGACCCGTACCTCTTTATGGAAATGGAAACCGGACGTTACAACACGGAGACGCAGGCCATCAAAGGCATGCTGACGCAGATGCAGGCGTGGGGGCGTAACAACGGTGTCTGGGTGATTATCGTGGCGCATCCCCGCAGCCTGAAAAAGCTGAACGGGAAGAACGAGCTGGAGGAGATAGACATGTATACCATTTCGGGCAGCGCCAACTGGGCGAACCTTGCCGATTTCATCTTTTCCATAAGTCGCATCGAGGAGCCGGACAGGCGCTATACCCGGCTGGATATGTTGAAGGTGCGCGACCAGGATTTGTGCCGGACGGGAAGCGTGCTGTTTGTGAGGCAGCCGTGCGGGCGGTATGACGAACGGGAATCGGAGGAACAGATAATGACCGAGATGCAGGGGAAGGTTCTGGATAAGGACAGGCTGCCGTGGATGGGGCTGGTAACCCCGTGAGTTTGCTCCTGAAAGACCGGGCGTTTGCTCCCGGAATGCCTTGTGTTTCAGGCTGGAATGCCCGGAGTTTCTGATGCAAACTCCGGGCATTCGGCTTTTAAACGCCTGGCTTTTCGGAGGCTACGGTTCTCCCAATGCTTCTACGATGACGTGCACCTGAATCGGAGTGTAGCACTTGGCATTGGGAAGCATGCCGGTGGCGGCAAGCTGTTCCAGGAGTCCGGGTTTGAAGGCTATCCAGCGGTTGAGCTTGCGGACGGCTGCCTTGGGCGTGATGTTGGGACTGTATAAGATTGCCAGCTCGCTTTTGCTGTAGCTGCGGGGGATGAAAGAGGATTTTTCCATATTCTTTATTACTTGTTTTTATGATGTAAAGTTAGTGAATATTAGTGGTTTGCGAAAGAAAAAAGGAGAGTTTATCGCGTCGTAAGGTGTCATAAGTTGCAGAAAAACGCTTTATGGTGTGCAATGATGTGCGAAGGAGCGGAAAGGGGCGGAAGCGGGTAGGGAAGGTGCTATCTTTGTATCGCCGGTCAGAAGAAAGGGCCCCTTCGGATTGAGCGATGAATGATTTACAATTAACAATTAAAACTTAAGAATTATGGCAACAGCATTGGTGGTACGCGCACAGCGCTACAAGAAGATTGGTGACAAGACGTCTCCGTTGGTTTATATCCTGAAAAGAAAACCGCGCGACGCGAAGATGTATGATTTGAAACGCATCTCGGAAGAAATAGAGGCTTTGGGAGGTATGTCGGCAGAGGATGTGCTGCACGTGGGCAAGGCAATTGTGAGAAACATGCGCGAGAAGCTGACCGATGGCAACAGTGTACGTCTGGATGATTTCGGTATCTTCCGCACTTCGTTTCACTGCATAGCAACGGAAAATCCCAAGGATTGTACGGTGAAGAATATTGACAAGGTGCGGATTAATTTCAAGGTCGCCACTACGCTCAGGCTGGTGAACGACTCGGTTGCCACCACGAAGGGCGCACCCAACAATATCAATTTCGAGCTGGTGTCCGACGACAACAAGACATCGGGCGGTAGCGGCAACGGTGGCGGAAATGCCGGCGGTGAGGAAGAGAATCCGTTGGGATAAGGATAAGGTATTTTGAATGATGAATTTTAAATTTTTAAATTGAAAAAAAAGTATGGGAAAAAGTAAAGGTTTTTGGGATACGATTTTGAAAGTGGTAATTGCAGTGGCTTCGGCTGTGCTGGGTGTGTTTGGTGCGAATGCGATGACATTTTAGGAGATGAGAGCGATTGACCTGATAGTAATCCATTGTAGCTCCACGCGCGAGAACTATGCGTTGACCGAACAGGCGCTGGAGGCTTCTCACAGGCTTATAGGGTTCGACGGAACGGGGTATCATTTCTATGTGCGGCGTGACGGAAGAGTCCTGGCTACCCGTCCGGTAAGCAAAGTGGGGGCGCATGCGCGGGGCTACAATGCTCACTCGATAGGCATCTGTTATGAAGGTGGGCTGGACCGTTACGGAAATCCGAAAGATACGAGGACAGAGTGGCAGCGACATTCGCTGAGTGTGCTGGTGGGAAAGTTATTACAGGAATATCCCGGTACGTGTGTAGTGGGGCACAGGGATCTCAGTCCCGACCTGAACGAAAACGGAGAAGTGGAACCCATGGAGTGGACCAAGCAATGTCCCTGCTTTGATGTAGGGAAGGAATTCTGATAGCGGGATGCTGAAAAGGCTGTAGGGTGATAGTAAAATCATCGTACAGCCTTTTCTTCTTGTTGCCTCCTCTTCTGTATCTCTTTTGCCTTCTGTATTTCTTTTGTCTTTTTGTTCTTTTGTCCTTCCATTCCCTCCCCCTTTTTCTCGACAAATCCTATAGGCACATCCACATGCGCGCACCCCAACATATCCAGCCGCACAGCAACTTTACTTTTCCCGTTCACAGTGATAAGCTCTCCTTCGAGTCCGGCAAGCGGCCCTTTTATTACTTTCACGGCATCGCCGGGAGCCAGCGGAGCGCTGCACATTTCCACCGCTTCGGGGCTGTAGTCGAGCATGAAGCGGAACCGGTCCATCTGTTCGTCGGGGATGACAGCAGGGGTGCTTTCGCCGCGCAGTACCATATAGCGGCTGACCGCCTGCAGGCTCAGGGGAAGCGGCCGTTCCTGCGGAGTGACATGCACGAATATCATCATGGGAATCACAAGACGGTCTACCCGTTTGCGGCGGTCGCTCCACTGGCGAATCTCGCTCTGGACGGGCAGGTAGCACTCGATGCCCATAGCGGCAAGCCGTTGTGCAGTCTTTTTCTCAAGGCACGACTGTACATAGGCCACCAGCCATTGGCGGGGTGCTGTATTGGTTTTTGTTTCTATGTGATTCGTATTCTGCATTGTTTTTTACGTTCGGTTGGGTTAAAAAGTATGCCGGGCAGCAGCGCTCTGCTGCCACAGCATACAAGCAAACAAACAAAAAATAAGCCCGGAAACAAGGACAGCATTGCATGTAGAAGTTCCCCAGGCTTATGGGGTGAATATCTTATTTCGAATCGGAAGTATCGCCATAACCGTACCCATAGCCATAGCCGTATTTCTTGCCATAGCCGTAGTACCTGCCGTACTTGCCGTAGCCGTAATAGTAGCCGTACTTCTTCTTTTTCATGTCCAGTCCGTTGATAACGGTGCACAGACCGGGCAAACGCTTGTTGGCGTACAGCTCGTTGATGAGCTGGTAGTCGTTCTTATGCGTATAGTCGGCACGGCATACGTAAACGCTGATGTCGGCAACGCGTGCTATGAGCTGCGTGTCGGTGACCATGCCGATAGGGGCAGTGTCGAGCACGACATAGTCGTAGTCTTTTTTCAACAGTTCGATGGCATCGTCCAGGGATTTGCGTGCCAACAGTTCCGTGGGGTTGGGCGGGATAGTTCCGCCAGGTAGGATGTGGAGGTTGGCAGACAGGTCCGAAGACTGTATCATGCTTCGCAGGTCTGTACTTTGCGGAGCAACCAGATATTGGGTGATACCGCGTTCCTTGTGCGAAATATGGAATACTTTGTTCAATCCCGGCTTGCGGATATCAAGTCCCACAATGACTACTTTCTTACCCAATAGCGCCAAGCTGACAGCGAGGTTGGAGGCGATGAAAGTCTTTCCTTCGCCACTTGTGGTGGAGGTGACGAGAATTACTTTCTTGTCAGGGTCGCCCAACATGAAAAGCAGGTTGGTGCGCAGGCTGCGGAAAGTCTCTGCCATGATGTCGTTGTCGTTTTCGCGGACGGCAATGGCGTACTTTTCATCGGAGTCGTTCAAGGGAACATCGCCGATAACAGGAACACGCGTAAGTCTTTCGACATCAGAATGTCCTTCGATGCGGTAGCTGAGCAGGCTCAGTATATAGATGATGGCAACCGGAATGCCGAAACCGAGTACCAGGGCTGCCAGGTAAATTATCTTTTTATTGGGCGATATGGGTACATCATCCGCCAATGCGTCATCTATGATTTTAGCGTTGTTGGCGGTGGCGGCAAGCGCGATATTGTTTTCTTCGCGTTTCTGCAACAGCATCAGGTAAAGCCCCGCCTTGATTTCCTGCTGGCGCTGGATGCTGACAAAGCGGCGTTCCTGTGCAGGAGCATTGCTGATTTGACCGGCATATTTGCCTGCCTGGCGGTCGAGGTCGGCTTTAGTGATGAGCAATCCCTTGTATACGCTGTTGATGGTAGTCAGAAGGCTGGCATGCATATCATCGATATTGCTGTCGAGCCGGCGGACTACAGGGTTGGAGTCGGAAGAAGCGCGGCGCAGACGGTTGCGCTCCAGAATCAGTGCATTGTATTGGGATATTAAAGATGTGAGCGCTTCGTCATCTAAGCCTACATTGACCGGCAATGTAGTATTGGCATTCTCCGGTTTGTTAAGATAATCGGACAGATATTTTATCAGATTCAATTGTGTGCCGTTTTCCACGCATAGCTTTTCGTATCCGGATTTTTCAGCAATGGCAAGTTTGGCATCACTGCTAAGGTCGGTCAGCCCGGATTCGCGTTTAAAACTTTCCAACTCCTGTTCGGTAGTTCCTAATTCCTGATTGATAATGGCGATACGTTCATCGATAAAGCGGGCGGTATTTTGAGCCACTTCATTCTTGTCGTCATTGGCATCGCGGTTGTATATCTCTACCAGTTTATTGATAAAGTCTTCGCCGCGTTTTTTATTCGTATTGCTTATTGATATGGTAGCTACAGAGGTGGTTTTGCTGGTAGGTTCAATGGCAAGTGCCTGGCGGTAGCTTTTTGCTACGGCAAGCGGATGTTGGATTGTGATTTCGAGCTTTCCGTCCTCTGTAATGGGGGCTTGTGAATTGGGCATAAAAGTTATAGTGCCTTTTTCACCGGACAATACTGCCGGCAATTCGGTAAAACTTTTACTGAAAGTCTTTTCCTCGTCGCTTCCCTTGCCGGTAGTTACGTTAACTTCTATCTGTCCGTTTTTCTGATAGCCGACAGTGAGCAACATGGGTGCATCGAGCAGTTCGGCATCTTTGGGAGAATAATGGACAAGTATAGGCGATGCGCCGTAAAGGTCTACGGTTTTGAAGCCTTTGGAAGCCGTGTAGCCGATATAGAGTCCCAGTTCATTAACCACATCCTTTATCAAGGATTTGCTTTGCAGGATTTCTATTTCGTTGTCGATGTTTTTTGACGGATTGAGCAGCCCGAGGTCTTCGAGTCCTGAAAATTCGTTTCCTAACATGCCGCCTTTCTTCTCATCCTTGATAAGGATAGATGCATTGATGTTGTAAGCAGGGGTGCTTTGTTTCAGGTAAATCCATGCACATGCCATACAGACAATGACGGATGCAACGAACCAGGGCCAGCGGATGATGTACTTGAAAAGGCTGGCTTTGAAATCTATCTGTTCCTCTTTGTCTTCGAATATGTCGTCGTAAAGTTCTTCTTTCATAAAATCTTGAATAAACTATAATGATGATGCTTTCCGGTTGTGGTTATTTGATGATTGTAGTAATTAAACTTGCCAATGAAACGAGCGTTCCTACTACGCTGATCCATATAGTGGTGCTATTACTGATGCCGGAGTTCTTGGAAACCGTTTTATTGGGAGTGACATAAAGTATGTCATTCTGTTGCAAATAGTAATAGGGCGAATTGATGATATCACTGTCATTCAGGTTTAAGGTAATAATTTCGCGCTTTCCCTGATTGTCTTCCCGAATCAGTTTTACTTTATCGCGGATACCATATACGGTCATATCTCCTGCCATGGCAAGTGCCTCGAATATGTTTACCTTTTCATTGGAGATGGTAAATGTGCCGGGATGGGCAACTTCACCGATAACGGAGATTTTATAGTTGACCATGCGTACGGTGACAATGGGTACTTCGCGGAATTGAGGTTGGAGTTTGTCTTTTATCAGTTGTTCCGCTTCGCTTTTTGTCAGACCGCCTATATGGATATTGCCGATGATAGGGAAGTCTATGTTACCTTTATTGTCTACCAGATACTGTTGCAGTACAGGCTGGTTTGTCAGGTAGTTGTTCTCTTGGCTTAACGGACTTGTCACCGTCAAATTGAACGGTATGGCCAATTCCGGTTCTTCGGGGCAACTTACTACGATAGTAAGCAGGTCTTTCGGCATGATGCGTGCATCATACAACGGCATATCAGTCGTGCCGGTATCTCCGGCGGCAACTTCTTGCAGTGTATCCTGAAGATAAGGAACTTTTTTATAGCTTTGACACCCTGCCAGCAATAGCGGCAACAACAATAAAATAATCAGACTTTTTCTTTTTCTCATGTGTTTTGATTTTTAACTCTCAGCTTTCAACTCGTTTTAGTAGGCTTCTTTTTCTCCTTTTACCGCATTCTTCACGGTTTTGTAGATAATGTACAGGTCGAGCATGAATGTCCAGTGTTCCAGATACCAGATGTCACGCTCCACGCGTCCTTCCATCTGCCAGAGTTCCTTGGTCTCTCCGCGGAAGCCGGTGACTTGCGCCCAACCGGTGATGCCGGGTTTGACAAGGTGGCGTACCATATACTTATCAATCAGCTTGGAGTATTCTTCGGTATGTTTCAGCATGTGCGGGCGGGGACCTACTACGGACATGTCGCCCAACAGAACGTTGATGAACTGCGGCAGTTCGTCGATGCTTGTTTTGCGCATGAAATTGCCCAGACGGGTTTTGCGCGGGTCGTTTAAAGTAGCCTGCACCTTATCGCTGTCCTTGTTGACACGCATGGAACGGAACTTATAGCACCAGAATTCCTTGTTTTCCTCGCCGCTGCGCTTCTGCTTGAAGAAGATAGGTCCGGGTGAGGTTATCTTGATAGCAAGTCCTATTATGATGAAGATGATAGGAAAGATTGTGCATAGGAACAATAGTGAGAACACGATGTCGAACAGGCGTTTTGCCAACCGGTTTTCGGGTTGCGCCAACGGTTCCTGACGAATGTCCAGTACGGGTACGTTTCCTATCAGTTCAAGGTGCATGCGCCGTTTCAGGTAGTTGCGTACGTTGGGCACGCTGTAAAAATGAATCAGGTTGTTTTCGCAGTAGCTGATGATGGGTAGAATCTCCTTGCTGTGCGAGGAAGCAAGACCGCAGTACAACTGTTCGGCCTTACTTTTCTTAAGATAAGGGATTACTTCTTGGGGAGTGCCCAGATAGCAGCATTCTTTCGGATAATTGTCGGAAGGATGCTCGGCAAAATAGCCTACTACCTTGAAGCCGGAAGTAGGGTCGGCGGTCATTTCTTCGTAGAGTTCGACCATATTGGAACCGTCGCCCACGAGCGCGACAGTACGCCGGTTGCCTCCCTTGCGGCGGTATATCTTGACGAAATGCCTGAATATGAGTCTGTATAATACAAGCAGTGCAAGGAATGCCGTATAGAATATAACGAGGAAGCGTGTGGACAAGCTGCCGAAATGCACCAGCGTGATAAGGCTGATGAATACTACCGCATGGCAGAATGTATTGCGTACGGCACGCATTACGATGTGGTCTGCACGTACGATGCGGCGATGAAGCACGACTCCTTTGGAATAGTTACATAAGAGATAGACCAAATTCAACAATACCAACAATTGCGGCAGTGAATCGGAGAGAAGGATACGCTGGGTATCTGTGTCCAATACATAGTACAAGGTTACAAAGAGTGCATTGAGAATGCATAAATCACCGGCAATGATGATGCTCTTGATAATTTTGTTGAAACGCAAAATTTGTTTCATGATCTTCGTAATGTCCTATCAATCATTGAATTTTTGTAAATAAAATAATTGATTTTCCTGTCTTATTTGTTATGATTAATTATGGGTTCTCTTACTTACAAGGTAAGAGA
>OLRA01000510.1_pt1 | contig 53402 bp, 51 predicted proteins | sample 1673011 | NCBI WGS metagenome assembly OLRA01 (sample SAMEA3136746, study PRJEB25190) | human gut metagenome | reverse complement strand
CTACCGCCATATTCATATCCGCCGGCGAAACTCTTCCTTTTAATAAAATCACATCCCCTTTTGCCCCTTTTTATTGTAACACTGCCTCATATTTTCCACCGGTACGTCTGATCGTCAGTCTTCCATCAGAAACCTTATTCCCTTCGGCGTCCGTACACAGAATCTTGATCTCCGCCTTTGCTGATGCTTTCATCACACAACGAAGCTGTGTTCCGGACGGACAGATTACGACCGTTGTTTTGTTTTCTTTCCGGACAAACTTCGCAGCTTTCGTCTGTCCTTCCTCCACCATGTGTAACGTCACTCCGGATGCAGTCAGCCTGTATTCCCCCTGCGTATCCTGTCCGCCAAACTGCAGCGCAAATTGTACTTTCTTTTTCTTGCCGGATCCGGTTCCGGTCACACAAAGTCCGGTTCTTTTCTTTGCTTCTATTTTATCCCCCTTTAAAGCAGTATCTGTATCCCCGGCAGCATCGCCGTCTTTGTCCTCTCCGTTTTCCAAAAGCATGTCTGCACTATCACTGAACAGCTGCTTCTGCGTTTCTCCGGCACTGCTCTTGCTTTTACCGCTTTCACTGCTTTTCACACCGGCATATTCATTCAAAGCCCATACCTCGATTGCCGCGTCCTTCGTATTCTTCGGCTGATCCGCTGCACTCCCGGAATCGCTCTGTAATATACCTGATTTTTCAACACTTTGCTGCTGCCGCACAAAATCCCGGTCGTGTTTCCCCAAAACGACCACACATAATACTGCCGCAGCGGCAAGCCCGCCGATAATCTCCCGTCTGTGCCTTCTCTGTCTGCGGTAAGCCCTTGTCTCCGTCTCGTTTTCCTCTGTCTCAAGTGCCTGCTCAAGCATATCCTCCGGAAGCTGTCCGATCGCATCCAGCAGCTTTTCCGCCTCCGTTATCCCCCGTTTGCTCACAGATACACCGCCTCCTTTCTAAGCCATGTCCGAAGCTCTTTGCGCATACGGCCAAGCACCGACTTCACAGTTCCCTCCCGCATGTCGTGCCTCTCCGCAATTTCCCGTATCTGCATCAAATAGAAATATCTCTGTAGAAAGATTGACCGATTTCTCTGTGTCTGCTGCCGCAGAAATGCTTCAATCGCCCCGGTCAGTTCCTGAAGCTCGATACGTTCCTCGACTCTTCTGCCATCAGAAACACATTCCTGCAGCTCCTCCAGTGCCAGATTCACAATACCCCCTCCTCTTCGGTCTGCGTGCATGTTACGGTATCTGTTCAGAGAAAGATTACGGACGATCTTCGCCAGAAAGCCCCGCAATGCCCTCGGCCGCTCCGGCGGGATCGCATTCCAGGTCTTTAACCAGGTATCATTGACGCACTCTCTGGCATCCTCCGCATCGTGAACGATCCGGTACGATACGCTGTAACAATAACCGTTATATTTAGTTGAAAGTTCTCTGAGACCATGCTCCTGTCTGTCCCAGATCAATTGTACGATCTCCTGATCCTCCATACACTTCTCCTGTCCTTGCTTATTCTATCCTGTTGACCGCCCCCACAAAAAGCGGCAGTCCCTTTTCATTGCTGACTACGACCAGAAATGGGCGATTGCATTTCATCACCGTTTTTATATCCGCCAACGCCAACGACTTGTTCATCACCACCTGCGTATAGGATGCCACACTACATCCTTTCTCGTCAACCCGCATTGCACCAAACTGCTGTGCATCCGAGACAAAAACATCCTTCTTCCCTCCATCCTGAAACAGCGGAGAAAAGTCTGCCTTTTCCTCCGAAAATACATTATGAACACCCATCTCCTCAAGCATCGGGATCAAATTCAGTTCGGACTTAAAATCAAGCTTCGGCATTGTCAGATCAACCATCGCCTGCGTCCAGTCAGAAGACTGCGGATCACACAGTGAGATTATCCTGCTGATCGTTCCTTCCTTATAAAACTCCTCTGCAGAAATCCCCTTCTTGGGAAGGATCACATTCATCCTCGCACTGCGCAGCGGCAGTGAAACCGCCTGGAATTTCTCCGTCTCCATAAACATTCCGGTGAAATTTGTGCTCATAAATTCACATTTCTCCGGATCAATCTTTTCTTCCTCCGTTGTATTGCCGCAGGTATAAGTGTTCTGTCCGTAAAATGTCCCCGTGTGCGTATACTTCTTATTAAAAATCGGCTCATCCCACTGATCCTTAAAATTCAGCGTCGAAAGAAGCATCAGCACCATATTCTGTTCTGTCTGAATACTCTTTGCGGTCTGTTCGTTTAATTTTCCTCCGGTCTGCTCGTCAACCCAGCCCTTGATCTGCCGGTCAAACGAAGACTCGCCCATCGTGCCGGTATTACATGCCGCCCGGTAGTTCTTCTCCAATGCCTTTAAAACCGGAGTCCGGAAGTCATATTGATCGCTCAGCCAGACCGAGTCCGCCAGCCGGCATTTCTTAGAAGAGACCGATGTATACAGCATCTGCGCAGCTTTCCGGATCACCGCCTGCTCCTGCTTGCGGAGTGCGGCGTCCACCTCCTCCTTACTCATGTCTGACGAAAAATCCCCATTCACCGCAATCCCGCCTATCGCATTGCGAATCTGCTCCCTTGTCCGCCCGTCGCTCATCTCCGTCAGCATCCCAAGCACAAGATACAGATTTGCCGGTGAATATAACACCGCCGCCTGCTGCGGGTTATCGCCCCAGCTCTGCTTCAGAAACTGCCGCAGGGATTTCCGGCAATACTCCACATACAATTTCTGCGCCTCCGTGTCACTCAGTAACGCCGCTTCCCCCGATACACCGCCCTGTGCTGAAGAAGTGTTTTCGCCTGATACGCCGCCCTGCTGTGCCGAAGCGTTCCCAGTCGTTGGCTCCGCTGTCCTTTCCGCCTTGAAACAGCCCTCCTTGTACCACCCACTTGCGACATCCGAAGCCGCACCACAGCCCGTCGTTGTCACCGCAAGCACCATTCCGAGTGCCACCGCCTTTCCTAAAACGTGTCTTTTCCGCATAATAATCATTCCTTTCTGATTAATCTGTTTGATGTCGGGACAAGATGTCTTTTGCATCAACTGATGCTACGGATTGCTCGCTTGCATCATCTACTTATATAGACACGCTTTTTTCGAAAAGGTTGCAAAAAAAGCAAAACTTCCTGCAAAATTTTCTTTTACAGGAAGTTTTATTTCACCAGTGAATCCAGACGTTCTCCGGTACGTTAGTCAGAAGCCAGTCCGCTCCCGCCATGCACATCGTAAAGCCCGTCAGCAGAAACAGGATCACAAGTGCGCCAAAATCATATTTTTCATTTCCGGTCGGAGATATGAGTGTGTAAAATAATATTTCAACGCCCAGCACAACCAGAATCGCCGGCCAAAAATGGAATATTAGTATATAATCCAATACACCTCCAAAGATGTGTACCAAAAACAGGACACCAAATGCCACAAGCGTAAGTCCCAGTGTTACCGTTCCTATCCTTCGCTGTCTCATTTCTCATCTCTCCCTTCCAGATATTTCCTCTCATCCTCTGTCAGATCTTCCTTTTTGCCACGGATCAGACGGATTCCGAACCAGATCACAAGACATGCCACGATAAGCTGCGGAAGGTCTCTGCTGATCATTTCATTAACCGCATACGGGATCCAGATATTAAACCGCGTCATAACAGAAAGTGCATCGTTGCATAGAAGATATGCGCCAAGGCAGATCAGCACTGCCGCAAGACCTTTCCTTCTCTTGCCGGCATTCAGCTTCGGCAGAGCATCCAGACCGTCCGCAAACATGAACTTATCTTCCTGCGCCGCAAACTCCTCTTCCGTCATCGCATTTTTGTTGATCGCATCAAAGAATGCATAAAACCAGATCACGAAATCAAACAGATAGACCGGGATATTATAAAACATGCCGGACAGCAGTGCCACAACGATAAATGTTGACATCAGGCTGACACCCTGCTTAAAGAATCCCAGAAACATCTGTCCGGCTCCGGGGATACATGCAAAACAAAACGTTAAAAACGGATTTTTTTTCTTTCTCATTACAATAAGCCTCCTTATTTAAATTGATCAAACCATTTTTCCGCCCCCCGGCGGCTGTCCGGTTCGGTTCTTTCCTGTTTTCGCTGCTCTAAATATTTTCGCTGCTTCTCCTTCTGCTCCTGCAGCCTCTTGGACTGCTCCTTTTCGTATTGCTGCTTTCTTGCCGCCTCATCCGAGGAAGCCGTCCGCTCTCGTTGTGTCGAAAGCTCTGTCACAGCATTTTTCCAGGATGCCACCCGCTGCCATGCACTGTTGTCCATGAAATTCACAGACACCATAAGTCCCAGTGCCATGCACATGCCAAGTGCCACTCTGGTGCAATAACGGTAATACTCCCGCTGCCGCTGACGCCTTCCGGGAATCCTGTCTGCCTGTTCCAGAATCTCTGTCCGAAGCCCCCGCGGCACGGATAACACCTGACTTTCCGGGAGTCCTGCTGCCAGCTTTCCTGCACAGTATTCGCACTGTGCCACATGATGTAACAATGCAATTTCATCCGCCTGCTCTAATTCATGCCGATAATATTTTCGGATCTGTTCTTCCGTAATATGTGCCATAATGCGCCTCCTTTCATGGTTCTGCTATCCGGTGTTTCAATTTCTTCTGAAGCATTTTCTTCGCCCTGCCGATCTGCGTCTGCACGGTTTTCAGCTTCACGCCCCGCATGTCTGCAATCTCCCTCGCTGTATGGTCACAGCAGTAAAATTCATACGCTACCTGTCCATACGGCGGCTTCAGATCGCGGCATGCCTGTTGTAGTTCCCCTTTGATCTCTTCATCCAGAAATCGTTCCTCCGGCGATGAAACTGTCCCGGCCCGGCTTTCCAGCACCTCATCCTCGGAAGGCATTTCCTTTCGCCGCTTCTGCTTCAGGAAATCCAGACATTTGTTGGTAGCGATCTTTGTTAAAAATGCTTTCTCGTTCTGTCCATTGAAGCGTTCCAGCACTTTGTAATATGTAAGAAATGTTTCCTGCGTCACATCCTGTGCGTCAAAATAATCACCCACCATACGATAGCAGATGGAAAAGATCAGCCGCTCATATTGCTCCAGCGCGATCTCCAGCCGCTTTGTCTGTATGGAATTGTCCGTCAAGTCTCATCACCTCCTTTGTCCCCCTCTCATTATATATAACGAGTGGCGGGAGAGAAAGTCTTCAGGATTTTTTAATTTAATTCAAAAACTGCCCCACAAGCAATCCACCGCTTGCAGGACAGTTTCTCTGGCATATTATCATTCTAGTTGTTTCTTGTTTTATTTCTTCTTTTTCTTTCTTTTTACTGCGGCGATCACAGCCTGCAGTACGATGAAGAAGCAAAGCAGAGCAGATAACGTAATTCTTACCCACCAGCTAGACAGTGTTCCCTGTGTCGTGATCAGACTGGAAATAGTACCGTTGATCAGTACACCAAACAGGGTTCCGATTACCGTTCCAACACCACCGCTTAACAGTGTACCACCGATGACCGCAGAAGCGATCGCATCCATCTCAAGTCCCTTTGCCTGCTCTACAAAGCCTGCACAACTGTTTAAGCAAAACAGGAAGCCGCCCAGACCAGCTAAGAAGCCGTCCAGCACATATGCTTTCATCTTGGTTCGTTTTACATTTAAGCCCATCATAACAGCACTTTGCTGATTGCCGCCGATGGCATAAAGACTTCTGCCAAACTTTGTGAACTTCAGCATGATTGTGATCAGGATCACTACCGCCAACGCTATGATCACCGTTGGATATATGTATGCCGGAATAAAGATTCCCCTTCGGTTATATGTTCCAAACGGAAGGTTGATCCGGTAGTTTGCCCATTTCAAAAATGTTTTATTCTGGATAGCGATCATGTCTGTACTGATCACTGCCGTTAGCCCGCGCCCGAAGAACATTCCGGCAAGTGTTACGATAAACGGCTGGATCTCCAGATATGTCACCAGATAACCCTGAACGATTCCGAAAAGTGTACCGATCAGAAGAGAGATCACAACTGCTGCCACGGCGCTCATTCCTTTATTTTCCATGGCATAAGCCGCAGACATGCACACCAGTGCAGTGACCGAGCCGACAGAAATATCAATTCCGCCTGTGATCATTACAAGTGTCATACCACATCCGATCACGATCAGACCGGCATTGGAAATAAAGAGATTCATGAACATCTGCGGTTTTGCAAAGCCTTTGTCGTTGAATATTATCATTCCCGCAATATACATTACTGCAAATAATGCGATTGTAATCATCAACAGGAATGTGCTGCTATTAATTTTCTTTTTTGATTTTTTCTTTTCCATATCAATGACCACCTTCCATCGCTTTATTCCTTAAAGCTCTTTTTTGCTTCCATGCTTCCATGTTTCTGCGAAATACCGGGCTCTGGATCACAACAATGATGATGACAACGATTGCCTTGTAAACCGGAAGCTGATCCGCAGAAACTGCCATTGCGTAAAGCGTGGTTGTCAGTGCCTGGATCGTATAAGCTCCGATGACAGATCCCATGATGCTGAATTTACCACCACTTAAAACATTGCCTCCAAGTGCAACTGCAAGGATCGCGTCCATCTCCAGATTCAATCCGATATTATTGGCGTCAGCGGAATAGATCCGGCTGGAAGCAACAATTCCTGCCACACCTGCAAGTACACCACAGATGACATAAGTCAGGAATTTGATCATCGTGGAGTTCAGACCAACCAGCCGTGATGCGGAACCGTTGATTCCAACACTCTCAATGTAAAGACCAAGCGCTGTCTTTTTCAATATAATATTGATCAGTATGATTGCTGCAATGGCGAAAAAGATCGGTGTCGGTATCGGACATTTTCCAATGTAACCGCCCATTACCTTAAAGGAATCGACACGGACATATGTGATCTGTCCCTTTGTAACAAGCTGCGCGATTCCTCTTCCTGCCGTATACAGAATTAACGTTGCAACCATTGGCTGGATTCCCAGATTCGCCACAAGAAATCCATTAAATGCACCGCAGAGACCTGCAACAATGATTGCTGCAATAATAGCTAATGCCATGGAGTTCATCAGCGTATCTGTCGACACCTGTCCTCCGGATAATATCTGGCAGCATACCGAAGCCGCCACCGCCATGACTGCTCCAACACTGATATCCTGTCCTCCGGATGCCGCCGTAACCAGAGTCATTCCGATTGCTACGATCACAAGCTCTGAGGCACGATTGACAACATCAACCAGATACCCGTACAGGACACCGCCCTTCATGGATATTACAAAGAAATCCGGCGTCTTGATCACATTTACTAAAAGTACAACAAGCAGACAGACAATTGGTAAAAACAAATGATGCTGTGTAATCGCTTTCCAATTAAATTTTTTCTTTTCGTTACTCATTGGACTTTTCACCTCCTGCTATGGTCTCCATGATCTTCTCCTGTGTCAGATCATCGCCCTCTATCTCGCCAACCTTTTTGCCGTCACGAAGAACTGCCATTCTGCTGCAGGTACGAAGCATCTCTTCCACCTCGGAAGAAATAAATGCTATTGACTTGCCCTCGTCAGCCAGCCGAAGCACCAGCTTCTGTATCTCCGTCTTCGTTCCAATATCAATACCACGGGTCGGCTCATCCAGGATCAGGAATCTCGGATTGGTCAAAAGCCATCTACCCAGAATAACCTTCTGCTGGTTTCCTCCTGACAGACTCTTGATCGGTGTTTCCATACTTGCCGTTTTAATCTGCAGTAAATTGATAAAGTTTGTTGCCGCATCCTCCATTTCCTTTCGTTTCATCGGATGGAACATGCCGCGTTTTGCCTGAAGCGCAATAATAATATTCTCCCTTACGGAAAGATCTGCCAGGATTCCATCCTTTTTGCGATCCTCCGGAAGATATGCCATTCCTGCTTTCATGGCATCTAACGGTGTATTGATCTTTACCTTTTTGCCAAATACACGGATTTCACCGGAGTCCGCCTTGTCTGCACCATAAATGGAACGTACCATCTCGGAACGTCCGGAGCCAAGCAGACCGGTAAGACCAACTACTTCTCCTTTGTTAAAGATCATGTCAAACGGTTTGATCGTTCCATGATGAGAAATTCCCTTTGCTTCGATAACGGATTCTCCTTCTTTGACCGAGCCGATCCTCTCACTCTTAATATCTGCCAGGTCATCAAAATCCTTGCCCATCATTTTGGCAACCAGCTGGACTCTCGGAAGATTTTCAACGTCATACTCACCGACAAGCTCTCCGTTTCGAAGAACCGTGATCTTATCGCAGACCTCATATACCTGTTCCAGGAAATGTGTTACAAATATGATTCCAACACCTTTTGCCTTAAGCTTTTTCATCAGGACAAACAGTTTCTCAACCTCATCCTCATCCAGGGAAGAGGTCGGTTCATCCAGAATCAAAACCTTACATTCCATATCAACTGCCCTTGCAATGGCGATCATCTGTTGAATTGCGATAGAACACTCATCCAGAAGCGTTGTCGGTGTGACCTCAATGTCTAACGACTGCAGCAGTTTTCTGGATCTTGCATTCATTTCGCTCCAGTTGATCATACCAAGCTTTCTTGGTTCTCTTCCGATAAACAGGTTCTCTGCCACGGTAAGGTTCGGACAAAGATTGACTTCCTGATATACAGTACTGATCCCGTTATTCTGTGCGTCCTGCGGCGATCGATTCACCATCGGTCTGCCATCCATTGTGATTTCCCCGGCATCAAAGGGATAAATTCCTGTCAGCACTTTGATCAGTGTTGATTTCCCGGCTCCATTCTCTCCCATCAGAGCATGAATGTCCCCTTTGCACAATTTGAAATCCACATTCGATAAAGCTTTAACCCCAGGGAAAGTTTTTGTAATGCCTTTCATTGTTAATATTTCGTTCTGAGCCATTTCATTCCACCTGCTTTCTGCGGAAAAGGGTACAAAAATAGCGCAATACAGTTTTGGCGGCTTCTATATTGCGCTATTTCTGAAACACTTTTAGCGTTGCTTTTTATGAGATTATTATGAAGATTTTAATAAGCGCGTCCTTTAATCACATCGTCTGTCACTACTGTAACACTATAGTCCTGATCCTCTACCTTAACACTGTCTACATCTTCGACTGCTGCGAAGATTTCCTCATCAACGTACTGCTGCTTTTCCGGTGTCTCTCCGGCTTCCAGAGCCTTGATGATCTCCTCTACACGAGGACCATGAAGCGGGTTACACTCTGTATCAAGAATGATCTTGCCATCCTTTACATCCGTCAGACCGGTCTTTGTTGAATCGAAGGACATTACAAGGATATCGTCCTTTCCTGTTCCAACCGTCTTTCCGGCTGCAGTGATCGCATCAATTGCTCCAAATGCTTCGTTATCATTCTCGCAGTATACTACGTCAATATCGTCCTTATGCTTCTTTAACAGAGATTCCATAACCTCCTGTCCTTTGGACTGTGTAAACTCTCCGGTTTCCTCTGCCAGAAGATTCCAGTTTTTGTTCTCCTTGCAGGCATCCTCAAGCCCCTTCGTACGTCCGATCTGGGCAGAAGCTCCGATGGTTCCCTGAATATCGACAATGTTGATCTGTTCGTCTCCGCGTCCTGTCTTGTCCAGATAAGCCTTCAGCCATGCGGCTGCTTTCTTACCTTCCAGTTCGAAGTTTGAACCAACCCACGCTGTGTAGAGACTTTCGTCAGAAACCTTAACCATACGATCAACGATGATCACCGGGATTCCGGCGTCCTTTGCTTCTTTTAATACGGTGTCCCATCCGGTTTCTGTTACCGGTGCCAATACGATGTAATCAACTTCCTGCTGAATGAAATTTCGGATCGCTTTGATCTGATTTTCCTGTTTCTGCTGTGCATCGTCAAAAATCAGTGTGTAACCGTTTTTCTCACTGAAGGTTTCCTTCATGGATGTTGAGTTTGCGGTACGCCAATCCGACTCAGCTCCTACCTGCGAAAATCCAACTGTGATATTGCCACTCTTGGCATCTGACCCTGTCTGGGCGGCTTTCTTGGAGCCACATGCTGTCATTGCAAATACCATACAGGATACTAATAATGCAGAACATAATATTTTCTTTATTCTCATATCATTTTCCTCCTCTGTTTTTATTGAGTTTGTATGTCATCTACAATTATTATTATAGATATTTTTTGCTCATTTACCATGAAGATACTTATGCAAAAAGTTTACTATTTTATCTGCTTTTTCATTTAGTTTATTTTTTTATTGGAAAAGTTGAAATTTTTCGGAATACGCATACACACAACTGTCCCCTCATTATATTTTGAACTTATGTCAATACCGTACTTTTCCCCATAATAGAGCTTCAGGCGTTCCTCCACGGCGGACATACCAAAGCCTACACCCTCCTTTTTGCGAAGCCCCTCCTGAACCTCTGCCAGCCGTTCCTGTGTCATACCGATGCCATCATCTTTCACCTGCATTACAATATCTTCTCCGTTATCCTCAAAGAAAATCCGGATGCTGCTCTTTCCGCGCTTTTCCTTAACACCGTGATACAATGCATTTTCTACGATCGGCTGCAGCGTCATTTTCGGCAGACGGATATCTGAGAACCCTTCCGGAAGGTCAATGCTGTAATCCAGAATATCACTGTAACGGATCTGCTGGATCTCCAGGTAGCTCCTGGTATGTAACACCTCATCCCCCAGAGAAATAACGTCTTCTCCCTTTGACAGCACGGTCCGGAAAAAAACAGACAGATGCGTCAGCATTTCAATCGCCTCATCATGCATATCTGCTTCGACCATCCAAACGATCGTATCAAGCGTATTGTACAGAAAATGAGGGCTGACCTGCGCCTGCAAGAGTTCCAGCTGGATCATGTGCTGTTTCCGTTCTTCTTCCTGAACATTCTGTAAAAGTGTCTCAATACGCCGTGCCATTTTCTGGACACCCTGATTCAGGTTTTTCACTTCGATCACATTTGTCTCCACGGACTGTATCCGGAAATCTCCATATCCCACTTTACGTACATTCTCACTTAAACTGGCAATCGGATCCGTAATCTCTTTTGCGAGCCGAAAAGACTTCTTAAGAACAAATGCCACCACAAGGACAACAATAATGCCCAGCAAAACACCGACTGTCAGGATCCTCACAAACATATCATCCTCAACCTGCTTCAGATATCCTGCTTCATAATATATGTAATCTCCCATTGCTTTCTGCGCCAGCTCCGTGAGTACATAAATATTATTCGTAAGCTGCGTCTGTCTGGAATCGTACCCTTTCGTTGCCTCTATCGCACGCATTTTCTTTTTCAGATTTTTGCAGTCAAGAAGCACTAACTCTATCGCACGTTTACTTTCCTTACGCACTGTTGTCTGCTCCAGTTCCTCCGCCAGACGAATCGCCCTGTTGACATCCTTCATCGGAAGTGTTTTCTGCTCTGCACTTCCAACGCAGTAGTGATACATTTTCAGATCCATATTTTCCTTAAAATTCAAACTGAAATCACTGCTCAGATTCATATTGTGTGTGATCGTTGAATAATTTCCAATCGAAATAAACATGGATACCACCGGCAGCAAAATACAGAATACCATCGGGATTGCCAGCGTCCATATCAGATATTGTATTTTCTTGTCAAGATTTAACTCTTCATATGTTCTTCGATGCTTCTTCACTAAACCGCCCCCTGATTACGATATTCACTCGGTGTACATCCCTGCGTTTTTTTGAAAAGAAAACTGAAATAGTGCGAATCCTTATAACCGACCTCCAATGCAATCTCTCCGGAACGTTTGTCGGTACAGCGTAAAAGCTCCTTTGCCCGATGCATACGCAGAGAGGTCAGGTATTCGATAAAGGTCTGTCCCATTTTCTGGCTGAACATTGCACTGAAATGATTTGCACTGACATTTGCCACACATGCCACTTTATTTAAGGTAAGATTTTCATCTGCAAAGTTTTCTTCCATATATTGAACTGCATTTTGTAAAACATTTTGATATTTTCCCTTGCTCTTTTCTTCGCGCAGCTGTATCGCCTGCTTTAACGATGCAGAGATACTCCCCTCAATCCGGTCAATATCTAACGGCTGACTCATTCCGGATGCCTCCAGCAGCGAGTTGTCTGCTGCTTCCTTTTCATAGCCCAGCTTCTGCAGAAACGATACAATACAAAAATGAATGTTCAACAATATATATTGCCGGAACATTTTCGACTTCAGTGCGGATTCTCCGACCATCTGAAGATAATTGTCCACGAACTCCTCCACCTCATTCTCCAATGCATTGCACAGGAAATTCTGGAATATCGCCGGATTCACCACATTACTGTCTACGCTGACCAGATCCTTGATCTCACTGTTCTCCGATTCATGCTCGCCCACCGGAACCATATCCGACGACACGACATGGGAATATCCCAAATAACGGTATGCAAATATCTGCATGCCCTTCTTATAACACTCCGGAAGCTGACTCAGGCGTTCCACCGGTTCTGATGCACACACGATCCACTCCAGTCCGCTCTGATCATTTTCAAGAATATCCTGAAGCAGCTTTACACACTGTTTCGTTCTTTCCTGTATATTTTCATGATCTCCCATCAAAAGCACCACATAGCTGAAGGTCTGATTGCGAAACACATAAAGCTCCTTTTCTTTTTGCAGTGCATCATCAATCTGCTTCTGAAGATCTGCCACTCTCTGCGAATACCTCTGATCAACCGTATCTGTGTCTTTGCTCTCTGACAACGAGAAAAACACCATATTGTAACTTTCTGCCATAATATCAAACGAAAGCTTTTCTGCCTTCTCGTAAATCTCCTGCAGATCCACATGCTTCGTTACAAGCAATTCAAAGAAATCACGTCTGGAATGATTCTCATATTTCTTAAATTCCTGTTCGAATTTTTCATAGTAATCCTGCTGTTTCCCCTTTTCTTCAAAATCCTGATAAATTTTTTGAAGAACATTGACAAACTCCGCCTTAGCGATCGGCTTCAACAGATAGTCGTCCACCCCGAGAGCAATCGCTTTTTTGGCATATTCAAAGTCATCATACCCACTAACGATCACAATACGAATATCCGGAAATTCCTTTTTCACTATGCCACTTAATGTCAGACCATCCATAAACGGCATTTTAATATCTGTAATCAGCACGTCCGGTTTTGTCTTGCGTATCATAGGAAGCGCAATCTCTCCGTCCTTTGCCTTTCCTACCAGTTCAAAACCATATTCATTCCATGGAATCATCCGTTCCAGCGCTTCCCGTATCACGATCTCGTCCTCGATCAAAAATACTTTGTACATAAATGCTCCCCCTTTCTTACTGATCCCGAGTCCTTTCTTTTTAGTTTTATTGTATCAAATCCATATAAAATTGGCTATCTTTAATCCCCGAAACTATAATGCAAAAGCAAAAAATGGGTGCATTTTCATACACCCATAAAATCTTATTCATTATTCGTTTTTGAAATATCATGTATCGTTCACTTTCCCGATCACTGTCCATAATACGCATTCTCTCCATGCTTGCGGAAGAAATGCTTGTCGCGGATGCTGTCCGGTGCCGGCTGTACCTTCGGATTGATCAGCTCGGTCTTGGTCGCCATCTTCGCAACCTCCTCCAGCACGACTGCGTTGTGAACCGCCTCTGCCGCATCCTTGCCCCAGGTAAACGGACCGTGGTTCTTGCAGAGGATGCCCGGCGTGTACATCGGATTTAAGCCCGCCAGCTCAAATGTCTCAATGATGACAAGACCGGTATTGGCCTCATATGCCTCGTCAATCTCCTCCGGAGTCAGGCTTCTGGCACAAGGGATCTCTCCATAGAAGTAGTCTGCATGCGTGGTTCCGTACAGCGGAATGGAACGTCCCGCCTGCGCCCATGCGGTTGCCTCCGGCGAGTGTGTGTGCACAATACCTCCAATCTCCGGATATCTCAGATAAAGCTCCAGATGTGTCGGAGTGTCGGAGGACGGTTTATATTCGCCCTCGATCTTATTGCCGTTCAGATCCATCACAACCATATCCTCCGGCTTCAGCTTATCGTAGTCAACGCCGCTCGGCTTGATGACAAAATAATTGGTCTTACGGTCAATGCCGCTGACATTGCCCCATGTATATGTAATAAGTCCTCTCTTCGGAAGCTCCATGTTTGCTTCGTATACCTGCTGTTTTAATTCCTCTAACATCGCAATTGCCCCTTTCTGCTTCACTTTCATGTTTATACATACACTTTTTATATATACATACACTGCCTTTATATACTCTATATGCTCTCTACGGCAGCCCGCTCGATCGCAAGTCCCTTGTTATAACGTAGCAGGAAGTCGTCAAAGCCCTTAACGTCTGCCGGATCCGGCTCCAGTGTTGTTCCCGTCTGACCGGCAAATACCTGATGATCCAGATAATCTGCCAGCGCCTCGTCTGCTCCGTCTACCATGTACTGAGCAAGCACGGCAATGCCCCAGGCACCGCCCTCGCTTGCCGTATCCATCACGGAAACCGGCGTATTCATCGCTGCTGCCATGATCTTCTGACCGGCCCCCGGCACGGTAAAGAAGCCACCATGCCCGTAAATCTTATCAACCGGCACATTCTCCTCCTTGAGCAGAATGTCAAGACCGTTCTTCAATGCACCAAGCGCCGTGAACAGATGCGCGCGCATAAAGTTCGCCAGGCTGAGCTTATCATCTGCATGACGGACAAACAACGGACGTCCCTCATCAAAACCGGTAATGCTCTCGCCGGAGAAGTAGTTATAAGAAAGAAGTCCGCCGCAGTCCGGCTCGCCCTCTAATGCAACCTTAAACAGCAGATCATATAATTTCCCTTTGTCAACCACCGGCATACCCATTTTCTCTGCAAATTCTCCGAACAGGTTGACCCACGCATTGATATCTGAGGTACAGTTGTTGCAGTGCACCATTGCCACCAGATCGCCTGCCGGTGTTGTCACAAGATCGATCTCCGTATGAAGCTTCTGAAGCTCCTTCTCCATAACGATCATTGCAAAGACTGAGGTTCCCGCAGAAACATTTCCTGTGCGTATCTTCACACTGTTGGTTGCGACCATACCGGTACCTGCATCGCCCTCCGGCGGACAAAGCGGAATGCCCGCTTCCAGTGTACCGGTCGGATCGAGCAGCTTTGCGCCTGCCTCGGTAAGCACGCCTGCTTCCTCTCCCGCAGTCAGTGACTTTGGCAGGATCTCACGCAATGTCCACGGGAAATGATATCCCTCGATGAGCTTATCAAACTTCGCAAGCTTCTCCTCGTCATAATCCTTCGTCGCACAATCGATTGGGAACATACCGGACGCATCACCGACACCAAGTACCTTCTGTCCGGTGAGCTGCCAGTGAATATAACCGGCAAGCGTTGTGAAAAACGTAATGTCCTTCACATGCTCCTCGTTCTTTAAGATTGCCTGATACAGATGTGAAATGCTGTAGCGCTCCGGCACATTGACCTGAAACTCCTCGGTAAGCTTCGCCGCAGCCTCCTCCGTCATGGTATTACGCCATGTCCGGAATGGAACCAACAGCTCATCTTCCTTATTAAATGCCATATAGCCGTGCATCATTGCGCTGATGCCGATGCCCGCCAGCTTCGTAAGCGGTAAATCATACTGTGCACGTACCTTGTCTGCCAGATCCTTATAGCACGCCTGCAGACCGGTATGTATCATCTCCAGACTGTAGGTCCAGATACCGTCCACAAGCTGATTCTCCCAATGATAGGAACCAACTGCCAGCGCCTCGCAGTTCTCGTCGATCAGCACCGCCTTAATACGAGTGGATCCAAACTCAATACCAAGTGCTGCTTTTCCGTTTAAGATACTTTCCTTTGCATTCATCTTACTCACCATGCCTTTCCCAAAATATACAGTTACACCGATATCCCCTGATACGATCTCCTTCGGAATAACATAAACAAGGCGGTCATCCCTCCCGGACACACTGCCTTGTTCCTCCGTTTGTTCTATATTCTCATGATACAACTTGTACACTCGTATTTACAAGTTGTTTTTTCTTAAAATCGTAGAATTGCCAATAACAAGCTCCGGCTCCACCAGAATCTTATCGTCACCCGGCTCCTCACCGCCGATCAGCCGCAGCAAAAGCTCTGCTGCCATCGCGCCAAGACGTTCCTGCGGATGCGCGATCGTTGTCAGCCGCAGCTCCCCCGAATGCGCCATCGGCGAATTGTCGTAGCCACACACCGAGACATCCTCCGGCACCTGCACTCCTGCGTGCTGCAGCGCACGGATCACCTCAAATGCGATCTGGTCATTATAGCATACAACCCCATCCATCAGCACTCCGTCAGCCACCATCTGTCCGAGCTTCTCATACGGGTGCAGTGCACGATCCTCCGTGTAAAACCAGACAACCTTGTCCGGATCGTATGCGATCCCCGCCTCGGCGAGCGCCCTGGCGTAACCCTTGTGGCGGTTCTGCCCCTGCATGTCATCTGCCTTGAAAACACCGGCGATCTGCCGGTGCCCCTGCTCAATCAGGTGCTTCGTAAGCAGAAAGCCACCCGCACAGTCGTCCATCAGCACCTGCGGACTATCCTTCATCTGCTCATAACATCCCTGAATAAATACATACGGAATCTGAAACTGCTTAAGCTGCTCAAACAGCCCGGTATGTCTGCAGTAGATCTGACTCTTGCTCGGCTCAATAATAATGCCGTCAATATCCTTCTGCAAAAGCTCCTGTAGACAACGTATCTCCTGCGTCCGCGAATTTCTCGTATTCTTAAGGATGATACTGTAACCCTCTCTCGTCAGCACATCGTCGATCCCGCGGATCACCTCCGGGAAAATATAATCCGATAAATACGTCGTCACTACAGCAATGTTCCCCGATTCATGCCGGTGGCGCACAAGCTCTGTACAGAAGGTTCCTCTTCCGTGCTCCGCATAAACGTAGCCCTCGTTCTCCAGGATCGCGATCGCTTTGCGCACGGTCTGCCGGCTCACATGATACTGAGCAGCAAGAACATTTTCCGAAGGAAGCTTGTCCCCGGGCTGGATCTGCCCGGACAATACCTTCCCCTTCAGCTCCTCAACGATCTGTACATATTTCAGTTGTTTTCCGGTCTGGTTTTCCATATGTCAGGCGTGCCTCCGATCATATTTCCACGATAAATACAATTGTTTCATTGGAACTTTCGCAAGAAATCTTACCTCCGTGCAGCTCCACGATCTGCTTGGCGATTGCAAGACCAAGCCCTGTTCCGCCGGTTTGGGAATCTCTGGAGCTGTCCAGCCGGAAGAACTGTTCAAACAGATAGCTCAGCTTCTCGGCAGGGATTGTCTGTCCATGATTCTGAACAATCAACCGCATGCCCTTCTCGCCATTCTTCTCCAGATAAACATGGATCATGCTGTCCGGATAACCATAATTGATCGCATTCTTAAGCAGGTTGTCGAAAACTCTCTGCATCTTCTCGATGTCGCAGTACACCATGATCTCCGGCTCTGTCTCCAGCTGATAATCCATCCCCTTCTCCGCCAGAAGAGGCTTAAATTCATACATAAACTGTTCCACCATCATCGACATATTGACCATGTTGCAATTCAGGCTCATATGTGCAAAATTCATACGGGTCAGCTCGAAGAATTCATTGACAAGATCCTCCAGACGTCCCGCTTTATTCCAGGCAATATCAAGATACTTCTGACGAAGCTCCTGTGAAATCTCCGGTTCATCCTTTAACAATGTCAGATAACCGATCACGGAAGTCAACGGCGTTTTCAGATCATGTGCCATGTAAATGATCATGTCATTCTTGCGCTGCTCGGCATCCTTCGCCTCCTGCTGGCTGTCACGGATCCCTATCATGATCTCATTCAGCTTGCGCTCCACCTCCTGCAGGGAAACCGGAAGCTTTACGCTGTTAATCCGGTTGGAATACAGGTCATCTACAGCCGTAGTGACAAGCTCCAGCATACGTGCCATCTGATAGAAATGAACACAGGTGATCGCCACGCAGCCGATCAGCATCACTCCAAGAAAGACAGCGACCACATTGATATGAAGCCAATGAACAAGAGGGTAAAGTTCGTCCCACGAATACCAGATCTGGCTGTTGCACCACCAATAGGCGATTCCAAGAAGTGCCAGCACTGCCACAATATAGACCAGCATGTGTACCAGATATCCTTTTACAAGCTGCTTTGCAACCTTTTGACGAACGTCACCCTCCATAAATTCTTACATTCCTTTCCCTGTTTCGGATCCTTACCGATCCATCTTATATCCAACGCCCCAGACTGTTTTGATAAACTTCGGTGCGCGTGCATTCTCATGAAGCTTCTCGCGGATCCTTGCGATATGCGCCATGACGGTATTATTGCTGTTGAGATATTTCTCTCCCCAGACCGCCTCAAATAACTCCTCTGCCGAAACCACTTTCCCCAGATGGCGGCAAAGATAAACGAGAATGTCATACTCGATCGGCGGCAGGTCGATCTTCTCGCCGTACAGATAGCAGGTGTGCATGTTCGGCACCAGCTCCAGCCCGCGGATGTTGTAGGACTCCTCCTCTTCCTGTCCGCTCATGGACGGATTATAGGTCTGGGAACGTCTGAGCTGCCCCTTCACTCTCGCAACAACCTCCATCGGATTGAACGGCTTCGTAATATAATCGTCCGCCCCCACGGTCAGTCCCGTGATCTTGTCCACGTCCTCGACCTTCGCCGTCAGCATGATGATCGGAAAATACCAGTTCTCCCGGATCTTGCGGCAAAGCTGAAAGCCGTCGATATCCGGCAGCATTACATCAAGGATCGCCAGTGAGATCTCATTGTCCCGAATGCAGTCGAGCACCCCCTCTGCCCGGTAAAACTTAAACACCTGATAACCCTCATTCGTCAGATACACCTCCAGGAGATCCGCAATCTCCTTCTCATCGTCAAGCACAATAATATTCTGCATATTAATCTTTCATTCCTTTCTCAGAGCCTCGGCTTAAAACCGCCGGCACAAAACAACCGTGCAGATCATCCGTTCTACCGGATTGCGCGCACTTCCCCCCCCTTGAACATGTCGTTTGTTTCCCTAATTATACCGTGTATTTTCTGAAACCGCCATAACAAAAATCATAAGATTTCATTACTTTTACGTTACAGAAATAATACACGGCTCAATTTTTATAATTACAGATTTTCATTGCGGAGTGCCTCAATGGTATTCTCTTTGCCGACCTTACGCATTGCATAAAGCATTGTGATAAATACAATTGCAAACACACTGAAAGCGGAGATCAGCATTCCCTGCCACGGAAACATAAAGCTTACATCAATGCCATCCACCATTGACTTGTACATCAGAAAACTAAGTGCCAGAGACACCGGAAGCCCGAATATAAGTCCCTTTATACCATACAGAATGCATTCGTAATTCATCATGCGGCGGAAGCCCTTTCCGGTCATGCCCACGGATTTTAGCATCGCAAATTCCTGACGGCGCAGCATAACATTCGTCGATATCGTGTTAAATACATTGGCGATCGCGATCAGAGAGATCAGCACAATAAACCCATAGGAAAAGATATCGAGAATAAGGATCAGCGCCTGATCGGAATCACGGCTTGCCGCAGCATCAACGATCGTACCTGCATCCACGCCGGACAGCTCCTCCTCAAAATATCCCGCAAGATCTGTGCTTGCTTTCTCATGCTGCTTTGCCATAAGAATATATCTTGTATATCCATCCTCCGAGTCAACTACTCCGCGCAGGATCCCATCCTTCACCAGACTGTACGGAAGAACCACGTTGACTGCCTCATCCCACTTGGAAATACTTACACCTGCCGGCGCATTTGCCGTCATTCTTTTACCGATGTGAATCGGATGTGTGATCGTCGCCTTGTCCACCGGGATCATTTTGCTCTCTTCGCTGTCATCGCTGTTATAAATATATTTGTCTCCATCCTGCCAGCTGAAATAATATCCCTTTACTGCCTTTGCCATGGCAAGTGTCGCATCAACATTATCCTTCTTCAGGATCTCCATGGAATAGATTTTCTTTTCATCCTCCAGAACAAAGCGATCCCACACCAGCGCGTTCATCGGATTGGTAGTCATGTACTCGTCCGCATCCATATTTTTCTCCTGCAGATATTCACGGAATACATCATCCTGCAGAAAGGTCAGATTGACCGGAATTCTCACTGTCCCCTTCTTTTCATTGATACGCCCCGGATCACTCTCCTTTACATAGGAAAGATATTTGTCGGACAGACATTCCCGTGAAATCTCCATCTGCTGATTATAGTTTTCCTTCAGGTATCTGACACTGTCGACCGAACCGATCGCCTCCATGCCGGCTGCAATCTCAGATGGTGACTTTCCGTTCGCTGCCTTGTCCGATACAGAGCAGCCGATGTCATAGCTTTCCTGCTGACTGTCCGCAATGGAGGACGATTTCTTTAGATAACCACTGAAGCTGGTCGCACTGACGAAAAGCACAATACTGATGAAAAGGGAAAATACCGTGGTACGATATTTCTTACGGTTTCTTTTGAAATTCTTGCTGGCAAACATTCCCGAAAAGCCAAACAGCTTATATGTCAGCCCGGAGGTTTTAACCTTGCCCGCACGGATCTTAATGTCATCACTCTGGCGGATCGCCTGAATCGCAGGAATGCGCACCGCTTTTGCAGCCGGGATCATCGCTGAGATCAGCACGGTAATAAAGCTGACAATAACCGCAATCGCAATCGCCTGCCATGTCACAACAAGATGGATCCGTAGCGGCGTGTCTCCCGACCAGAGCTTAAGTAACAATCCGGAAATTCCATGAAGCGTAATTCCGATCCCTCCAAGTCCCGCCGCGATTCCCAGAGGAATGCCAACCATACAAAGTACACATGCTTCAAAGACCACACTGTGCCTTATCTGCTTTTTCGTGGCACCAATGGATTTCAAAAGCCCCATCTGCTTGGTACGCTCACTGAGCGAAATTGAAAATGCACTGTAGATCAGCGAAATCGCACCGACCATAATGATTGCCATCAAAATCGCACCCATCGAATAAAGAATGGCATTAAAACTGTTATTTGTGCTTTTTCCCTCAAAACGGAGCAGATCTTCATGCGTTTTATACACACCGGTCGCAGCATATTTTGTCATAATATCATAACTCTGTTCCGGCGTGTTGAAGGTCAGAAACAGATCATAGTTAACCGCCTTTTGGTCGTCCTTTCTTGTAAATGCCGTATACCCCGCCGATGAATAATCCTCGGACACCGGGCGGTCGCAGATGCCAACCACCGTGTACGTTTTTAAGGACTTTTCTTTTACGTTTTCCCCCGGGCGGTACGGATCGTTTGACGTCAGTACCTCTGACTTTTCTCCCGAAAGCGCCTTGCTGTATCTTGTTCCAACCGAAAGCTTTAATGTATCGCCAATCTTATATGTCACGCCGCCATTGTATTCCAGATGCTTAGAGATCACGATCTCCGAAGAATCCTTCGGCATTCTTCCCTCTAACAGCGTGATCGGGCTGTATTTGGTAAAATCCTTATCAACCGCCTCGATCATCAGATACGGTTTGTCATCATTGGTACAGTCCTTTAATTCTGCATAGCCCAGATTATCCATCTGCGTCCAGTCCTTGACCCGCTTATCTGCCGTAATATTCTGAATACTCTGCAGATCAGTCGCCATCATTCTGCCTTCCCATGCACCCTCTCTGACAACTTCCATATTCAGAAGATATTGCTGAAAGCTTGCGATCGATGATGTCACTGCGGTAAACATTGCCACGGAAAGTGCAATACCGACAACTGTTACGAGTGTACGGATCTTGTTTTTGCGGAGTGTGCGAAGTGTAAACTGATTGAATATATTCATGACCGGATCACCTCATCTCTTGTGATCCTGCCGTCCTCGATCGCAATGATACGATCTGCCTGCAGGGCAATGCTTTCGTCATGCGTGATCATGATCAGCGTCTGGTCGTACGCCTTGTTGGACTCCTTCAAAAGTCCCATGATCTCATGGCTGTTGCGGCTGTCCAGATTACCGGTCGGTTCGTCGGCAAGCACAACGGCCGGTGCATTCATCAATGCTCTTCCAATGGAAACTCTCTGCTGCTGACCACCGGAAAGCTGGTTCGGAAGATGCTTTTCTCTTCCCTCGAGGTGCAGCGTGTGAATCATGTCCTGCAGACGTTTCTCATTGACCTTGCGCCCATCCATCAGGATCGGCAGCGTAATATTTTCACGTACATTTAATACCGGGATCAGATTATAGAACTGATAGATCAGCCCCACCTGACGGCGCCGGAACACCGCCAGCTCCTCCTCATTCTGTGCAAATACGTCCTGACCGCCCATATATACTTTTCCTGATGTTGGTACATCGACAGCACCGAGAATGTGCAACAGGGTTGATTTACCGGAGCCGGACGGTCCGATGATCGCCACAAATTCCCCCTTCTCTACCGAAAAAGATACATCGTCCAATGCGTGAACCGCATTCTCTCCCTCTCCGTATGTCTTTTTCAGATGTTCTACCTTTAATATCTCCATCGTTTCTCATTCCTTTCTGTTCTGCTTTCATTGCAGCGGATGTCACAAATCACTCCGTTGCTATCTGCTTTTGCCCTTTGCATCTTACATCATAAGATGATAATGGAATGAGATGACAGGGCGGTGACTTTATTGTGACAGTTTCGTCACTTTCGTTCTTATACCACTGTTTTATAGAAACGGATCGTAAATATCGCCCCCCGATCCGGCGCATTCTTCACCTGTATCGTACCGTTCTGCTGCACAATGATCTTCTGTGCCAGTGACAGGCCGATTCCCACACTCTCTGTGCTGTTCTGCTTACCGCGGTAAAAGCGTTCAAACAGATGTGGCAGATCCTCCGGCGCAATCCCCTTGCCCTCATCCCGGATCACAAGCTCCGTATACAGCGGATTCTCCGTTCCCGTCACATGAATTGCCCCGCCGGGTTCGGAATATTCCATACAGTTTTTCAAAATATTACCGACCGCTTCCACGCTCCAGGACATATCGCCCGTAAAGGACACCCCCGGCTCCACCTGACAATCCCAGCGGATATCCCGCAGATCCATGGACACCGCAACAAGCTGATACGCCTGCTCCGTAAGCTCTGCGACCGAAACCGTCTCCTCCTTCATGCCGGATGTTCCGGCGTCCAGCCGCGACATTTTCAGAAGTGCATACACCAGCCAGTCGATCCTGCCAAGCAATGTCACAATATCACGCGCAATCTCACGACGGCGCTCAGTGCTGACTTCATCCTCCTGCAGAAAGCTTGCCAGAAGCTGCAGCGAGGTCAGCGGCGTCTTGAGCTGATGCGAAATATCTGCCAGCGCATCTGCCAGAAAGATCTTGTCCTGCTGAAGATTGCCCGCCTGCTCCCGCATTCGGAGCACCAGCTTGCTTAGCTGCGTGTGAAGCACTGCAACCTCGCCCTCCTGACAATCCTGCAGCAGCGTTTCTCCGTCATCATGCAGAATACTGTCCATCTTTTCGGACATCTGTGCGATCCGCCGGTAACGTTTCGCCGTAAAACACAAATGCAGAACCAGCGCTGCCGCGCCTGCCAGAAGGACGATCCCTGCGCCCTTACCGCCAAGCTGCCGGAACGCCAGCGCTGCTCCTGCCAGATACACAATTATATAGTAAAGAATCTCCCTCTTGATCTCGGGATTTCGAAATAGCTTCATATATTATCCCCACTTCTGTACTGCTGCCAAACGACCGTGTCCGGTTCTGTCCTGCCATAATATTTTGTCGCAATTTATTCCATAATATCAGTGTTCCGGTTCTATGCCAACGCATTAATTTATGCGTCTGCCCGGTATCCCATGCCCCGGATCGTGCGGATCAGCACAGGCTCCTGCGGATCATCTTCGATCTTCTGGCGGAGCCGCTTGATATAAACCGTCAGTGTATTGTCGTTGACATACTCCCCGGCGGCATCCCAGATCTCCTCCAACAGTTTATTCCGTGTCAGAACGATTCCCTTATTATTGATAAACACAAGCAAAAGCCGGTATTCCAGTGCCGAAAGAATGATCTCCTGTCCGTTCTTCGTCACAGTGCCGCCCAGCGTGTCCACACGGACATCGCCCAGCTCTAACACCGACTGTGTCCTGCCACACCGCCGCAGCACACCCTTCATGCGCGAGATCAGCTCCCTCGGACGAAACGGCTTACTGATATAATCATCTGCCCCCATATCAAGCCCCGTCACAGTGCTGTACTCATCGCCGGATGCCGTCAGAAAGATCACCGGAATCTCTGTGTTTGCCTTGATCGCGGCACACACCGCAAATCCATTGCCATCCTCAAGAGACACATCCAAAAGTACCAGATCTATCTCCTGACCATGCTCCTCGATCTGCTCCATGGCAGCCTTCTGACCGGAGACCGCCTGCACGCTAAAGCCCTCCTCCTTCAGAAAAAGGCTTAAGTTTTTTACAATCTCCCGGTCATCCTCTACCAACAATATCTTCGTCATGATGCGTTTCCATTCTCCATCTCTATATAATCATTGCCATGCGGCGTCCCATGATATAATGCAATTCCGTACACTGCCACACATGCCACCACGATCAGCAGGATCATGCTGACAACCACTTTCTTACCGTTTCCCTTTTTCTCGCTGCTTCTTACGTTACCTCTTCTCTTCATAATGATCGCACCTTTCTAAGCGGCAGGGCGCTTTGATCCGTTCCGGCAAGCGCCCGCCATCCGTCTTTTGTTTCCCATTATCAAGATAACAGATAAGCTTTAAGAAATCCGCTCGTTTTTCTTAAGAAAACTTTATGTTTTTCTGACATTCGGATTACGCCATTTCATTATAATGTGCATAAATTCCATTTAACGCCAGCAGCTCGTCATGAGTACCACGCTCGGCAATACCTGTATCGGCCACCACTAAGATCTCGTCTGCATTCCTTATGGTTGACAGGCGATGAGCAATAGTGATGGTCGTTCTGTTTTTCGCAAGTTCTTCCAGACTGTGCTGTATCCAGCGCTCACTTTCATTATCCAGTGCACTTGTTGCCTCATCTAAGATCAGGATCGGCGGATTCTTCAGAAAAACACGTGCAATCGAAATACGCTGCTTCTGTCCACCCGAAAGACGGGTTCCACGCTCTCCCACATAACTGTCATATCCATCCGGCAGGGACATAATGAAGTCATGAATATTGGCTTTCTTTGCCGCGTCAATGATCTCCTCCATCGAAGCCCCCGGCTTGCCATACGCAATATTCTCCCGAATCGTGCCGCAGAACAGATACACTTCCTGCTGCACCAGACCGATCTGATTTCGAAGGCTCTCCAGCGTCAGGCTGCGCACATCCTTCCCATCAATTCGGATCGTGCCGCCGGTCACATCATAAAACCGCGGAAGCAGGGAACAGATCGTCGTCTTACCGCTTCCGGACGGTCCGACCAGCGCAATCGATCTGCCAGCCTTAATACGGAAGGACACATCTGCCAGCACCAGCGTGTCATCATCGCTGTAATGAAAGGAAACATTGTCGTATTCCACCTCGCCCTTCACGTCCGTCAGCTCTGTGGCATCCGGTGCATCCACAATGTCCGGCTCCGTCTCCACGACCGCCAGAAAACGGCGGAAGCCGGAAAGTCCCTTTTGCATCATTTCCGTCAGCTCCACAAGAATCTGGATCGGACTGATAAAGATTCCGATATAGAGCGCATACATGGCAAGATCTGCCACCTCCATCTGACCCTTCGCGATCAGCCAGCCGCCAAATACAAGCGTCACCAAATACATCAGCCCCTGAAAGAACAGGTTGCCGCTCATAAACGTCCCCATGCAGCGATAATTGGCGTTCTTGGATTTCAGAAAATTTTCATTGCTGTGGCAGAATTTCTCACGCTCAATTTCTTCATTGGCAAAGGACTGCACAACACGGATTCCCGCCAATGTGTCCTGCAAGCTCGAGTTGATATCACCGATCTTTTGCCGGTTATCCATAAAGGTTGCCTGCATCCGTTTGTTCTGTCCATACGAAAACAGGATCATGAAAAATACGAGTACCAAAAGTGGGACAGCAAGCCGTCCATTGATCAGAAACAGAAACACAAAAGAGCCTATGATCTTAATCAGTGAAATAAAAAGATTCTCCGGTCCATGGTGTGCCATCTCGGAAATATCAAACAGATCGGACACCAGCTTGCTCATCATCTGTCCGGAATTGTTCTGGTCATAATAAGCAAAGGAAAGCTTCTCATATTGATCAAAAAGCTGCTGCCGCATATCGCGCTCCATATTGGCACCCATCATATGACCCTGATAACTGACGTAATATTTGCAAAGCATCTGTACAATGTACATGGCAAGCATCGCCAGCCCGATCGGCACAAGTGCCTTTAATATCGCAGCGGACTCCCCCGCAAAAATCGTCTTTGTCATTGTCCGAAGAATCTGCGGATATGCCAGATCGATCAGGCTGATCATTGCCGCACAGATCAGATCCAGGAAAAACACTGCTTTGTATGGAGAATAATATGGAATAAACTTTTTTAATGTATGCACTTTCCTTACCTCTTTTTCTCATTTCATTTTGTCGTTCTGTTTGGTCATTCTGTCACTGCTTTTTGGGCGTTGTCTTTTGAGCGGACACTTTCTCGATCTCGATATTGCGGACATCATTGGCTCTGATATCTGCGATCATCGTCCACCACTCCGTCTTGCCATCCGGCTGATACAGACTGCAGATCTTCTCTCCCTTTTTGAGTTCAATCTTTTTTCCATACAGCGCGCCGGTGTAATCTCTGACAGCACCCTTGGGATCCACATAAACGCCGTCCTCCGGCATGTTGCCGTCCTCGCGGCTGCTCAGCGCAAAGTGTGTGCCCTTCCGCTCGGCGATAAACTTTCGATACACGCGGTCATAGATAAATGCGGCATCGCCGCCCTTTTTCAAACGGCAGATCACTGCAACATCCGCTCCCACATCCTCGCAGTACAGGATTGCCTTTACATTCGCATCCTGCTCCCGCAGATCGTACTTCTTTCCATAAATATAGAATGAAGTCCCATCACTGCCGGCACCCTTAGCGAAAGTGTCTGCCGGTGTCCGTTCCACGGAAACAGAATTGTTATACCACTTTTTATCAATCTGTACAACCTCTGTCTGCGGATAATAGATTACATTCTTATATTTGCCACCCTTTAACCGGTAGTGAATGAAATTATCCTTCGTATCCTGCCATGATGTGTAGTCTGAATCCCCCTCCGCCGGCTTCTTACGTTTGGTCAGCTTAAGCTCATCAAACCACTCGGTCACCTGCTTTAACTGTGATGCATCCAGTGTCCGCGTTCCCAGTGCACGATAACCTCTCATATTATATGTGACCAATATTTGGGACACATCCTTGCCGATCTTTTTGTCATTTCTGGCAGTCCCGGCAAGGTTCGGAGCTGCCGTAGCCTTACCGGCATTCCGGTCTCCCTTTTTCGCCTTCGTCTCCACGCGGCGCGTCTTTTCCAGAACGTCATAGCTCTCCCCGGTCTTCGGATCAATATCCGACATCTCACCAAGACGGTATGACATCGGGCAATGTCCCTCCGAAAAGCTGCGGCGTCCCGACAGACCGGCATCCAGCTTACAGCCTGCATCGACGATACATCTCGCACCCGTCTCGGTCAGATACGCCTTTCCTTTCCGGTAATACCAGCAGATCTTCTTCGGACCGTAGGTTGCCTCCATCTGTGCCTCCGAAGAATTCATATATTTCACGATCTTACGGCACAGCTTCTTATTCACAGACCGCACACCGATCGAGATTACCTTTCCGTTCTTCATATGCGACACCTGAATATCCTCCAGACGCCCCTCCGCTTTCGCCTGTACATAATAGGACGATGACTCTGTATCCCAGATCGCTATGTCCATCTTTCGGTACACATCATCGCCCAGCCTTGTCGCTGCGACATGCTTGAGCATATACAATCTCACACCGAACCGCTTTGCCATGATATCCACAAACCAGCCCATGTCCTGCAGTCCGAACGACTCTGCCGCCTCATCATACACATAGAGCGTCGTCAGATTCGGATCCTCCGGCACCTGTTCCGCCAGATCATCTACTGTCTCATCCTGCGGCACTTCGGTCGGCGTAGTCTCCGTTTCCGCCGGCAGCTCCGTCTGCAATGCCACCTGCTCCCCTCCCTGTGAGGAGCCTTCATCACGCTCCAGCCGGATTCCCTTCGTGCAAAACACAATAGCTGCCACAAGGATCATCCCAACTACAATTGCAACCCATCGAAATTTCTTCATACGTGCCCCCATTCTGCCGCCCCTGACGCGGCATTCATGCTCCATTATTGATAACCCAATCATAACATGTGGCACGGGTATCGTCAAAGGAGTGTCAAAAGTCCCGGCGAGCACTTTCTTAATATATGTAGAAACGCCCCGGAGTATTTACCCCCGGAGCATTCACGATACGTCCAAGAACAAAAGGGCAAAACCAGTGTTTTGCCCTTGCTTCCACCACGTTACGAGCATTTTCCTATACCGGAACAAAGTGGGCTTGCCCACTTTGCGCGTCACCGCACAATTGCTTATGCAAGCTGCCTCTATGACATGCGGTTCACGGTCTTATACTTATAGAGCATTTCCGCGTGATTCTGCTCCTCGACCTGAATGTCTGCCAGAAGCTTGCGCACCCCCGGCTCGCCAAACACAAAGACATCCGTGTTGTACTCCGATGACACCAGCTTCTCCGTGCCGATGCAGTCGGTCGCCAGAAAGCTGTCATTCATCTTATCCTCCGAATTATCATCGGACATATACGTTGCCTTCGGCGTGTAATCCTTGCCATTGCTGTCATTGCAGTCGCATTCCGGCACGGTTCCGTCTAGCACCTGCCCCAGCGATTCGTAATGCTTCTGCTCCTCCTTCTGAATCGTCTCAAACAGATTCTTCAGTTCCGGATCCTTCGCCTGCTGACTGTATTTCTCATACTTCTTCGCGCAGATTTTCTCCTGTGACTGCAGATCCTTCAATGCCGCCGTTTCTTTTTCTGTTAATACCATAACTACCTCTTTTCTGAGCAACTTGTTGCGAAGAGGCGAAGAAAAATTCACGCAGGTGATTTTTCTTCTGCCATCAGAGCTATTTGCTTGTACTCCAAAGCAAATAGTTGTGTAAAAAGATTGCATCAGCAATATTTTTACACACTTGCCTCCTTTTCTGAGCAACTTGTTGCCTCATTTTTCTTAATCTTCCTTATAACAATGATAGTGTGTCCAAAATAAAACGAATTATGCGCGACATTTCAATTTGACTTTATCCGGCGATTATCTTAAACTACTTGTGGATAAAGACATGCTGCAGAATTTAAAACGATAGCAATATTTCCATACCATTGCTGTCCGGCAGCTTATTTCAATATATTATTGATGGAGGACTGATATGCGATTACGAAATATTCCCGGCTCTCAGGAGCGCATTTTAGAAGACAAATACACGATCCAGACCGACGGTGCCGATGGTGCTGATTACAGAGGAAAATGGGCTGCCGAATATTTCCACAATGATCATCCGGTTCACATCGAAGTCGGCATGGGTAAGGGCAAATTCATTCTGGAAATGGCACGTCAGAATCCGGAGATCAATTATATCGGCATCGAGAAATATTCCAGCGTTCTGGTGCGTGCGCTGGACCACCGCGAGGAGCTCGAGAGTGACAATCTTCTTTTCCTACGCATGGACGCCGAAGATATTGACGAATATTTTGCGCCGGGCGAGGTTCAGAAAATCTACCTCAACTTCTCCGATCCATGGCCAAAGGACCGCCATTCCAAGCGCCGTCTGACCTCCCGCCAGTTTCTGGAGCGGTACGACCGTTTCCTGGCACCGGATGGCATGATCCAATTCAAGACAGATAACCGTCCGCTGTTCGATTTCTCTCTGGAGGAGATCAAGGAAACCGGATGGATCCTCGATGAATGCAGCTTTGATCTGCATGCCAACGGTCCGGCACCGAATAACGTTATGACCGAATACGAAGAGAAATTCTTCCAAAAGGGCAACCCGATCTGCCGTCTGGTCTGTCACAGAGAAGCCGGCAAGACAAACTATTCTGCCGAATAAGACAATATAATTTCTTTTGGAACGCAGCAATTTTATAAAATCAGACAATAAACTTTTCAATGATAAAGGAGGTAATTCATTATGGCACAAGCATGTATTTTTTTGGCAACCGGTTATGAAGAGGTGGAAATGCTGACGGTAGTAGATATGCTCCGCCGCGCCAAAATTTCCATTGATATGGTATCCATCACAGATCAGAAAGAGGTTACCAGTTCCCACAACGTCACGATCACCGCAGACAAGACTCTTTCCGAGGTCAACTTTGAGGAAGCAGAAATGCTGATCCTTCCGGGTGGTATTCCGGGCACTCCAAATCTTCGCGCCTGCACCGCTCTCTGCGAAAAGCTCAAGGAATTTGCCGCCAATGGCAAGAAGGTTGCTGCTGTCTGCGCCGCTCCGACCGTTCTTGGCGAGCTTGGAATCCTGGAGGGCAAGAAGGTAACCTGCTATCCTTCGTTTGCAGACAAGCTTGCGACCGGCGATTATGTGAAGCAGCCGGTTGTCACAGACGACAACGTGATCACCAGCCGCGGCATGGGTACCTGCATTGAATTTGCGGGAGCCATCATCGAAGCACTGAAAGATAAAGCGACTGCTGATGCCGTGAAGGAAGCGATTATTTATAACGACGTTTATTAAAATCTTTTTTATACTAAAATGCCCGCTATTCAGCGGGCAAAATTTAAACCTTAGTTTATTTCGTGTATCAACGGCTTAAAATACTCTTTTATGATTTTTTATTTTTGTTCTGGAAAACGCCTGTTTTCCGATGTTTTTCTTCCTTATCTTTTTTCCTTTGTAAATCACCTTTTTAAGCTTCTTGCATTTCCAAAACGCCCTCTTGCCGATCCGGGTCACATTTTTCCCGATGGTAACCCGGGTAAGCTTCGTATCCCCGGCACATGCCTTCGCGTCGATCGACGTCACCTTATATCTCTTCTGGCAGAACACAACGCTCGCCGGTATGGTCACCTGCTTTCTGCTTTTCGTCGGTCTGCAGAAGGAAACCTGTTTCGTTCCGGTCACGCAGTACACCGCATTCTTGTAAATGAACTTCTCTCCAAGGTTTGGATCTTCCTCCTCATCCTCTGCATCGGCAGAAGGACTGGCGGATGGCGTCGCCGTTCTCTGTGGCTTTGAATATCCGAGGAGCCACGCCAGAAACTCCTCCTCTTCCTCCGGACTCATCGTTCTTGCCGGTGCGGCAGTGCTTGTTGTTCCCGGGTATGGTCGTTCTGTGCTTCCCGGCGTGCTGCTTGTTCCCGGGTATGGCTGCCCGGTACTTCCCGGCGTGCTGCTTGCTCCCGGGTATGGCTGATCCGTGCTTCCCGGCGTGCTGCTTGCTCCCGGACGCGGTGATTCTGTGACGCCCGGTGTATCGCTGCCTGCTCTGCGAATCGTATAATTTACAACTTTAACGCCCCGGTAAACTCCGGTTCCGATAATCAGGACGGTCGCCGTTCCCTCCGTATATTCTCCGGCAATCGGATATGTCACCAGATAATCCTCTCCCTCGGACAGAAGCTTTCCTGCCATACGGACCGTAATCTTCTCCGGGCGGACAATCCCACCGGTATACTCATATATTTCACGATCGAGCGTCACCTCGGCATCCTCAATCGAGCTCAGGCTGCCCTTCGTCCAGTTTGCCCAGACAACACCGTTTCCGTCATGATCCGAAAGCGCCGTATCATCCCATGTGCTGTTTCCCGCCGGATAATACGCTTCCATGCCCTTTGCACATCCATAAAATACCCGGTCATAATATGTACCACTGATCTGCGAGCCAAACTCCGGTGCATCCCCATAGAAATAAATCTTTCGCAGATTGTAATCTCCATAAAAAGCCGCCGCCTGAAGCTGTGTCACCGTCGATGGTATCCGGATCACTGACAGATCAAAATTATCCCGGAAACAAAACGCTCCGATCACCTCTAGTCCGTCCTGCAGCTCCACCCGATTCAAATGTGCACAGCCGCCAAAACAGCCCTCTCCCAATTCCCGGACAGATCCCGGAATCGTGATCGACTTCAACGTATCACAATTATAAAACGCATAGCTTTGGATCTTCTCCACCGTCGACGGCACGATAACGCTTTCATCCGTTCTTCCTGCCGCCGCAACCAGTGTCTTTCCATCCGCCGTATAGATCACATGATTCGTTTCCTTAAGATAAGGATTCGTCGGATCAATTGAAAACGTCTCCAGCGCATCACACTGCGTAAACACGCCGTTTCCAAGTGCCTCAACCGATGCTGGGATCGTAATCTCCCGCAGCTTGCTGCAGGCACTAAACGCATAATCTCCAATCTTCTCCAGCGTATCCGGCAGCACCACCTTTGTAAAATTCTTTCCCGCCAACGCCGACTTCGCCAATGCCGTCACCGGATATCCTCCAAGCCGGGACGGAATCTCAATCTCTCCCTCGGACGTTTTCCCGTCATACTGATAGACAACCGCTTTTTTCTCATATGTCGTGTAGTAACTAAAAAGAGAGGTTCTTTTCTTCACATCATATGGGCGGAAACCATTCTCATCCTTTCCGGAGGAATAGCCGGCCTCCAGCTCATAATAAGAGCCGCCGATCTCCACCAGCGCATTCACATGACCACTGCCTGCCCCGGCATCCTGATTGGCTCTTCTCGTCCAGGCATCATAACCCATTCTCTTTGCCAGCCGGATGATCGTGTTCGTGCTCGCCCAACAGTCGCCGCCTCCGTAGATCACCATGCTGAGTGCACTCTGGTATCTGTAATTGTAATCGTACTGCGCCGGAAACTTCACGATCGCCTCCGCAATCTCACTGTCACTCATATTCGCCGTAATATTTGCCGTGATGTACGCATCCATCACCTGATCCACATAAACCTCGGCGTAATCCTTCACATGCACGGTCAACGTCCAAGTCTCACTTCCGGAGGTCACGGTAATTTCCGCATCGCCCGGCTCAACCGTGTAGTAATCGTAATCCTCTCCCTCCGAAACCGAGTAAGAATAACCATTTCCTTTCTTCCAATAAGTCCGCGCAGTCGTCACCAGACCGTCCGCTGACACCTGCACATAATTTCTGCCGGATGTAACCCGGTACGTCGCCGCATCACCCTGCGGAATCCGGTAACTCCGGGACATGGACGATGGCACCGAAACCACCTCGGCGTATGAACTGTCCATATCGTACAGCGTCACCTCGGTGGCTGCATTCGCTTGCCGGGCGCTGCCGGAAGCCTGTGCGGTGGTTGCCAACGGGGTGAACAGCAGGAATAAGCACAGGAGGGGGAGTATGAGATAGGTGTGTGGTGTTTTCATTTTCATGGGCTCCTTTCTGGTGGAATTGATTCTTAATGATTTATCCTATTATACCATCATATTCAAAAGAAATCATTTCCTTGAACTTAATTGTAGTCGCATTGTTCTCAATTAAGTTCCTGATCGTAGCAATGAGCAGGGCAACGGCTAGTCTTGATGATTCAATATAATCTCTTTCATTTTCTATGATTTCTTCTACTAAATGATAATTGCCAACCGGAATTTCGCCATGCACAAACTTTGATCTCATTCTATAGAGTTTCTTTATCATATCTTTTGTAATACTTGTGAAAACAGTGCTGATATTTTTCTGCAATGTATTTGAAATTCCTTTGTTATCAGCCGCATAGATGCTCTCTAATCCAATAATGGAATAAACAAATATTTCATGCATTTCCCGATTAAAAACATATGACAGTGCTGAAAAGATTATGGGGGATTGTTCCTTTTCATCCGCCAGACTTGTATTTTTCTTTATCCAACAGAAACAGGTATCAAAAGATACTTCCTGTTCAAACAACTGTCCATATTCCTTAGCTGCCTCATTATGAATCGGATAATATGAAAAAAACTGCTCCCTCTTATAATCTTGTCCGTCAAATGCAACCACTGTAGTTGCACAATTAATATTCATTTCCGGGTATGCTATCGCTATTGACATGACAATCGCTAATACAAGTTTTTTAATGTTCTCGTCATAGAAATCATCTAACATATCATTTCTTATGTATCTGTTTAAAAGATCTGCATCTCTGTATTGTAACTCCTCCCCCCTCAACCCATCATAATATAGAACACTATTTTCTTCTGTATTCACTTCAATTGCTACATCTCCGAAAAAAATCACCTCTACATCATATATGTAATTCGTTTTATCCAGTTCAACACATCTATTATACTCATCTATCAAATGTGCGTTTTGAGGAAGAATTTCCAGCATTTTCTTTATTCGAAGCAACTCATGTTTATACATAGTGCCTTTTTTCCTGATTATTCGTACTTCCGAAGCAAAAGTCGTCTTTTCATTATAGAAGAACCATTCAAAACTTAGATGATCTAACTTAGTTTTAATATACCCTGCCGCTCTTCCTGTTTCGTCATGTGTGCGTATTGGAATTTTTATGTCTAACCTTGTCACGGATAGCCCTCCCTGTTTTAAATTCAAGTTTTATTATTGATTATTCTATTATTCCGCATACTTTTAGTCCATCGTCATTGATACTATCTATTTAAAGTATTCTTTCAATCTAGCACCTACTATTTTTATTAATTGATTGAAAAGCTTTTTATTTTTTAAATTATCTCTTTCATAAAACTCGTTTGCAGCGTTTATCAACTCATTATCCATCCATCTCAATACGTAATCAGCCTTCCAAATTGACTTTTCCTCTAACCCCTTAGATAACTCCGGCATTAGAAATTCTGAATTTTTATATTTAGAATCCAATTCCCAATATAAGTTTAATTTCTGACTAAAACCATCTATTGACTCAACGGTTATTATTGCTGCAATTTTGCGATCTGTCTTTCCTGATATTGATGGTATAATGCAAATTTTATATTTTGTCATTACATGAAAAATATTCCACTTATCATTTGTTTCATTCATCCAGTTATGTTTTCGAGCAAAATAAATTATCTTTTCCCAGCAATCCTGATCAATGACTTTTAACAAATATTTGTCACCCACCCTTTCAAGACTATCTGTTCCAAGAATCTTATTCAATTGATTTATTTTAACTAAATATTCTTTTTTCAATTCACAAAATAATTGATACACATGATATGCCGTGTATCTCTTCAAAACTATATATTCATTCTGAAACCTCATTACAAGTGCATCTTCTTCATTTTCTATCAGAATAAAATGTTCCTTTTCAAAAACTTCTCTTTCTGAGAAATAACTTCTTAGCAATGTCGCTTCATCAAAGGTTATACAAAAACCTGATATATTATGGTTCCGAAATTCCAGCTCTGCAGATAATAAAGCTCCATATCCAGTCGGAATAAATGCCGATAGTAAAACATCACCAAATCCCTTTCTCCAATGAATTGCATAATTTTGAGAAGAATCTAAATTAAAATGATTTGTTTTCTGTACAATACTTGAATAATTCAAACGCCCAGAATCATATAGCATACTTATATCTCTATAAATCTTAACAAAAATATTTTCATCCGTTTGACTTTTCTTTTCTATCTCTTTTATTAGTTTTGAAAAGTCTAATATATTATTTTCATAAGAAAATTTTTTTCCATTATGTAAATCTACATCTTCATTCTCGTATAATTTATCATCAACCTTCTTTAAAAATAATATATTCAGTTCATCAACCTTGTCAAATATTTCTGTATGACGATTAAAAACTTCTATAGTATGATTAATTTTTTCCTTAGTACCTTGTGTCGTTACCTGATATGCGATTTTATTGTCATAATCAATCAAATCTACCGCCGGAAAATTTCCATTTATCTCTAACGAAATAGCAATAAGATTAATTTCAAATAATCTGTTCAATATCTGTCCAAATACTTCTTCACATATTATGTTTATATCCGTCAAATTGTGTTTATTGCTTTCGGTAATTTTTTGAGCTATTTCTGCCAGACATTTTTCTAAGCGCTGCAAATCAATCGCTGAGTCATCTAGGCTTTTGTACATAATTACTAATTCATCCTTCCTTTTTGTATTCAAGCACATTTCATAATTGTGCTCATCCAAAACGTTTCATTGCCGATTTGTGAAACATTTACACTAGTTCAATCCTTTTCTGTTGCTACATACATCTCTTTGTATGTGTATATTGCTGATGTAATTATTTCCGGATATAAATATATATACTTTCTACATACCCGCTTAAATAACTCAACCATTCTGTCGCTATTACATATTCCGACCATATAATCCAACAAATGTTCCACTTCCAATTCCGATGCTTTTCTTATGCATATATTTTCAACTACAGGTTTATATGTGTTATATGCCAATTCATCTAGTCTTTCGATCACACATACTATTTCTCCGATATCGTATTTCATAGATTGCACCATATTATATCCCCCACCTACGGCCTAACATAAAAATACATTTCAAACCTCCGGTTCAACCTAAATCTTCGCTATTTAATCTCCCAGTGACCACTATACCCACTTCCTACATATACAATATTCGTCATTTGCTTAATTCTTCTCTTCACAGTTCTTACACCAACCCCTAACTTTGTTGCCATTTCTGATGTAGAAATTTGAGGATTATCTTTAATCATATCAAAGATTTGTTCCTGCAATTTATCTTGAGTGCCACCTTGAGTGCCACCTTGAGTGCCATCTTGAGTGCCATCTTGAATGCCACCTTGAGCGCCATCTTGAGTATCAATCCTGTTATCACCCTGAATATCATTTACATTCATAATATAATTATGTCCATAATTCAGATTATACAGAGTCAATGTAAAATCATCATTATCTGCATCAAAGACTGGCATCTTGGTCTCATCAAATTCCACCTGACCCTCATAATCAGCCAATATTTCATCTCCTATTCCTTTTGCATAAAATGTATATTCCAATATATCATAACAATCATATTTTTTTATAAAACGTTAATTCTCACCTCTCTAGCAAACACATAATTAGTGCTTGCAAACCTGACAAGCCTCTATTCTTTCAAACAAATGTTTTACCTGCAAATCTGCCATTTTCAAGTTACTATCTATATACTCCAACAATTCTGTATTATCCAAATATATATACATCTGCGGTGCTACAAATCCGGGAACATTTTCTCTTAAATCATCTAATGCTATCTGAGATGTCTCTTGAAACTTTTCTATTTCCATTGCATATCTATAATGATAAGTTTCTATATATTCTTTTATTCGTGTAACAGCATCACTATCATCTTTAAACTTTTCCAACCAGTCGAATAAACAATGTCTTTTCCCCAAATATACAATCCCCGTAATCGCCTTTACTGGTGAGCTAACATACATATATGCCATCACAGATTCATCTGGAAAGTTTCTTCTATGTTCAAATATCTTCTGACCCGCTTTAATTTTTTCGTATACTTCTGGTCTGAAGCTTAAAAGCATTTTTCTCAAAATGTACACCACCTTATTGCCATTGACACTCTATATTTAATATAGATGTCGGCATTTTAATAAACTGTATATCAAATTTCAGACTTGGTTCAACCTTTGTACTTGCATTATGAATTCTGAAACTTAATTGCCAATTATTGTCCATAAACATTTCTACAGTATTACGACTCCCTTGTTTAAAGCGAATTGTTTCAATTCTTATCGGCAATTCTACAACAGGAACGACAGTCTCTGATCTCATATCTTCACTTTCCATATCCAATGTATTATGCATATTGAAAGTATAAACCGATGTAAGTTTCTTATTGTCACGACTAACAATCTTATAATAATCCTCTGTGCCAATAAGATACTCAATCATTTTACGTGGTATATTCGAATCTTCTTTGTATGCTCTGTTAATTTCATCCATAAATGCCTGTAATAACGGTACATATACTTTTTCATTTTTATCATCCATGTCAGACCATCTTACTCCACGATCTTTCTTGTCCTTAAGCATATCAAATATAGGTTTAACAGCATCCCAGTAATCATCACTGCAAGGCAAACCAAACCATTCTTTTCCAAAATCAATCTTATGACTCAATCTACTGTGTTTTACAGCATCGTGATTATGTTTGATACTTAAGCCAATTTCCCATCCAATATCGTTTCTACGAATGACAATATCTCTAACATCGCCCTTTACACCGGCTCTATCCTGCTGGAATTCCAATATCAAGTCATCATTATCATTCTCTAATATTTTAGGTTCCATCTTAATTACTGCACCAACAGCAGCTTCCGCCGAAGTCATAAATACCTGTTGTGTCTCTTCATCCATAAGCTTCCACGCCTTTTCATTCGCATGTAAACTAGAATTATCAACTATTCTTATATTTCGTACATCCTGTATTCTTTCACACATTGCCAGCATACAAGCATGCTCGTATGCCCTACCTTGATCATTACTCCTTGTGCTCACCTTTCTCTTATTAACCTCCTTCGCATCCACAACCTCAATATCTACAACAACCTCAGAGCCTTTACCTTCTAAATATTTCTTTATTGCGACCGCAATTTCATATGCAAGATTCACCGGAACCGCATTTCCAATCATTTTGTAAGCCGTATTGGTATCTTCGTACATAAACTTGAAATCATCAGGAAATCCTTGCACTCTAGCAACCTCTCTAATAGTCATTCGACGATAAAGATGTTCTTTGCCTTCCACGAATCTGCAATCATTCTGTCCTACCTTAACCATTTTAGGTGCTTGAGGATGAAGCTGACATTGCCTTCCTGACGCTTGCACTGTAAATGCTTGTTCATCCCATGCCTTAACTCTATTACGACTCATAAATATCGGAGAATATGCTCCTGTGTAATATTCATTGTTATTGATTGCTTCTGGATTGTGATGATTTTTCTCTCCTGATGGAACCGCCGTATCTTGCAAATCCCATATAATATCACGAAGGGTAATTTTCTTATCATCCTCTTTCGTAGAGCCCTTAGGAAATCCAAAATCAATCTTTAAATCTTTCCTGAATCCTATATAAAATACTCTCTTTCTTTCTTCGGCAACCCCATAATCCTTTGCATTCACAAGGGTAAACGATACATCATATCCTGCCTCATCAAAAAGATTAAGTATATTCTGTACCGCTTCGGAATGTCTGTTCGCTAACATACCTCTCACATTTTCTGCAAGAAAAAACTTAGGCTTAAATTCCTCGAGTATTCTAATATAATCAAAAAACAACTGTCCTCTGGAATCTTTAATCCCTTTTAATGAACCCGCCTCAGACCATGACTGACAAGGAGGTCCACCTATAATCCCATCAACTTCGCCAGTTATAAACTGTTCAATATCTTCTTTTGTCACTTTTCTTACATCTCCCTCAATCAAATGAGTAGAGGGATGATTAGCTTTATATGTAGCCCATATTTTATCGTCAAATTCATTTGCAACCGGAATGTCAAATCCTGCCATTTCAAATCCCAAATCCAAACCACCACAGCCGCTAAACAAACTAATTATGTTCATAGATATTCTCTCCTTCGTTATTCTCTTTAATTATTCTGGCTGCTTCTATTAATGCTGTTCTTCTTACAAACTCGCTATATGATGCATATGCCTCCAATCGGGCTGCCTGCTTGAATTTCTCTAATTCTTCTTCACTTACTCTTATACTAATTGAAATTGACTTTTTCATCTCATTTGTTCCTCCATTTCATATAGCTATCATAAGTCCGTTGTATGGCAATGTCAATACTTTGTTGCACAAACAAGTGTTTTTATGTGACTCTAATAATTCTTTTAGGCTACATTTTTATCACCATCTTCGCCATGACAATCAAAACTCTGGCATTTTTATAAAATTAACTTTTTCTCCATCCGCAACTCCACCATATAAATCACTATTTTTACATCCAATTCCCATATAGTGATCAATCACGTATCGTGAGGTAAACGGCATTTCCAAAGAGTTCAATTCTGACAAATCAAACCATCGGCTAATTCCTTCATTGGAATGCATATTCACATCAGCATCATCTCTAAGTTTAGCAAAGAAATAATAATTTTGTCTGATCTCTCCATTACACCTGCGCAAAGTCACATAGCGCAACTCAAGTTCAAATATATCATCCGGGGTAAGTCCCAATTCCTCTTGCATTTCTCTCAGCACACATGCTCTTGCATCATTTAGTTCTTCCGGCTCAAAATGACCACCTGCAGATCCTACCCACTTATCATTAACCACTCTGCTTCCTTGACGATACAAAAGTAACACCTTATCATCTTTCAATATATACAAAGATGTCATATTTCTTAATTTACCATTCATTCTAAATTCTCCTTTGTTCTATAGGCTATTCTTTAATCAATCATATCAAAGATTTATTCCTACCATTTATCTTGAGGACCATTTCAACCATCAAGCCAACATGTTTTTTACCAAATTTATTGATCTTCTTTTATTTTCTTGTAAATTTCATGAAAGTGTTGGCTTTCATAAAATTTATAATAATTCTTTCCATCCCTTAAATATATAATCAGCAATGGCAACCACCATTTAGAAAACATAATGCTTTTCTTCCAAAAATCCTTCTCTTCTTTTTTATGAACATGTGCAGAGTATGTGTCTTTTATATAGCAAAACACTTCTTTATTCGCTGCCTTCTCTTCTTTTACAAACATTGATAAAATAATAGGATTTATTTCATCTCCACCAAAGCTACTTATTAACCATTTAATATTAGCTTTATTATCATATTTGCTCAAAACGTAATAATGCCATATCTGCAAGAGCGAATCATGATATGTAGAATTTATATATTCATTTTTTGATTTTAATAAAGTAATAATTTCATCCTTTCTATCATCTTTATTAATTAAATCTAATATCTCAATTATAACTCTATAACAACGCGATGCAAATATCGGTTCCAAACAAGCCAACTGTAACATATACGCTATTGTATGTGTTTTTAAATCAATTTTCTCCTCTTCATCAAAATCAAGTTTTCCAGAAATAATAGCTCTTCTAAACATAGACAAAAAAGCCTTAATCTCCGACTTTTGATTATTGTCATATATTCTGGCAACATATCCTTTAATATTATAAAAAACCTCTTTATTATATTTTACTTTCTCACTAGAATCAAAGTCGAAAAACTCAAATCTATGTTTTACCTCATACATATCAACATATGACATATTATATATACTCTTTTGAGCCTCCGTTTTGTTATTATTTATTCTAAGTCTATATTTATTTAAAACACGTTGAACTAACGGCAATTTTGCATATATTTCCTCTAAAGAATCGGAAAAAAATGTCATATCATCGACATATCTAATATATGTAACATCATCTCCAATAATATTCTTAATTTCATAATCTACACACAACATAAGCAATTCTGCTGATACTGTCGATGAAAATACCCCTGTTACGATCCCTTTTGTTTGATTATTGTTTATTTTCATATTATAGTAATCTAAAAAATCAAAATAAGATTTACAATCCAAATTATCCTTATATGGTTCAACATCCTTTATTTTACTAAGGTAATGCGTGTATATATTGGGGTAAAACGATTCTATATCTACTTTAACTGAATATAATTTAGATCCCTGCTTCTTTAAATATCTTATATTATTCTTCTCGTGTGCAAGCTGTCCAGTAGTTTTATTATTCTTTACAGCAAATATTCCGCTTTCAATAATTTCCTCATTTCCATCATAAAGTGTATTGACATGAAACAATTCATTAAAGAGAATATAAGAATTTGAATTACTAACATATTTATCATACTCTGATTCGTTATATAATTTGTAGAATAATTCATCATACACAGAAATTGTATTGTAAACAAAAGTACAATAATATTTTAAATTAGGAATTTGCATTTCTCTTAATGCCCCATTCTTTTTAAATTCAAAAAAAGTTATAGGCTCTATTCCATCATTAAAAATATATGTTGGTGCCTCAGTATTTTTGTACTCCGTTATTATATCATTCGTTTTCCTAAAATCTTCATATACGTCATTATCGATATTTTCAATAATGTTTTTCACTGACTTTTTGATTTTCTCCATATCAATAACAGGTGGTAAATCCTCATACCAATATCCCTCTATTAACAAATCGATATTTTTTTGTTGTATTTCATCATTTCTGTTTATCATTCATTTCCTCCACATTCAATCTTATAAGTAAACCATACTAATGATAGATTTTCTGTTTTTAACATGATATTACCATAAATATTTTATTATTTCAACAATATTATATTTGTTGGTATTCTACCAACTTACCATTTTCATCCCGTAAGCAAAATTCTTTTATTTTACCATAACAAAAAAACTCTCCCATATTTTTATCATAGAAGAGTCTTTTTGAATACTACTTTTCCAGTTCTTGCAACAATTATATCATGTTCTTAATAACATCTAATTGTTTTTGAAGATTTTTTAATTCTTTTAATGTTCCTTGATAAATATACTCTCCAGAATTTAATAATACGTTTAATTGCTTTAGTGCAATATCAACATAATCCTCAGCATATCCGTCCCAAGCATATTTTTCATAATATCTAATAGCATTTCTTGCATATATTAGTACATGATAGTTCACTCTAACATCTTGTGTAATACAGAACTCTAATGTTGTAAATGATTTTTTAATTGTTTCCTTTAGCATATTCAATTCGTGTTCATTTGTTGCCTCATTAATAATATTCATTTCAAACATTATTATTGCATGAGTATTGGCAATCGAAAAAATTTTCTTTTTACTTTCTGTATACGCCTGATCTATCTGCTTCCAAGCTAAATCATATTCCTTTTTTCTTTGCAAAAATAATGCATATTGCTGTCTAATATATGGCGATTTATTATTCTTTAATACTTTCTCATAAAAGTTTATTCCCTTCTTTAAATCAAATGCCTTCTTTGTCAAATCTGCATCATAAGCTCTGCGTTTAAAAATATCATAACGATATATTATATGATTTCCAATTCTGTCTAAAAATTTATTCATAACATCAGAAATAATGTTCGGAGCTAAAACATTAAAAGATTTTTCTGCAAATAATTTACTACGCATCACTTTATAATCCTGCGATTTGTCATAAAGATCATAATCATCACTTTCTACTATTATTCGATTCATTTTTTCCAATGCATAAAATATGTCTTCATACGATTCAATGCAGTCACTAAAATAAAAATACATCATATCCATTGAACAAGGCACACCACAATAACTCGTATAATTAACCAACACAAACAATTCTAATAAATCAATTTTCAAATTACTGTCTTTATATTTTTTTAAATCTTTTACATAGCTTTTTATTCTTTCTTGAATCTGCGTTGAGGTGGCCGTATAAAAAACTATTTCTAATAATGAAATATTTTGATTCTCCGTCATCAACCCAAATGCATCTGAACTGGACCGATTCATCGACTTACATATCATTTGAATATCATTTTTATTAAGTTCGCTTATATCCACTATTCTATCCGATGATATATTTAGGAACTTTTTTATATATTCATAATTTAACGCTCTTTCAGCTAGAACCAACTTTATATTTTGTGCTTCTTTCAACACATTAAGTGCATCAACATTGCTATACAAGTTGTCAATAAAAACGGTTACGCTTTTATCTTCTTTAACTAAATCTACTAATTTCTCTGCCTCTTGCTTTATAATATTATTAAACCAAAACTTTCTACCTTTTAACTCGTCCGAAAAAGCCAATTGCATCAATAATGTAGATTTTCCGCATCCCGGAATACCTGTTATAAGTGTTATATCCCCTTTTAATATAGTCTCTAACAAAATGAAATAATAAGATGTCTTGGAAACATTATTCGACACAATATCTGAAATTATGGGTTCTGCACCGGCAAAAAAATCTACGACAGGTCGCTTTACACCTGATTTTTTTAACTCATTACAAATAAAACTCGTTGGATATTTTTCTCTATACTCCTTATATATATTTTTTCCTTCATCGACATTTTTTGCAAAACTCTGCTTTCCCAAATATTCTATCAATTCTTTTGTATCAGCTTCTATAATATAAAAACCAAGATCTTCGTAATCCTCAATGAATGCCTTGTTCTTTTCTTCCGGATAAACGACTAACCACTTTTGCATAAGAGATTTTGAATATGCCTCACTATTACATAGCAATTGCATTGTATCATTATCATTCAACCTAGTCCCCCAAAAGATTGTAGGTGCTGTTGAAAGCTTATAAGAAACCAATTCAAATAGTTTGCTGTCTTTTATAAACAGATCCGTTAATTCCGTTTCCGTAAACGACATTCTGCTTCCAATTGGATATGTAACCGAGCCATGCAATTTGTATAAACTCACCGCCTTCTCCTTCTCCAGAGAACCATATATTGTGGTATCAGAGAGATTCATCGAAGATCTTGGAGAATCATATATTTTTTCCAATAAATTATCTATATTAATTGTTACAATATTTTTTATTGGTAATTTGGTAATTGTATAATATTCTTCATCAAACTTCTTTACTGTGTATATCTCTTTTAATTCCTTTTCTAAAATATCCGAATTATCAAGTTTTATTTTTTGGCATGTTTTACTCAAATTGAGTTTGCGATTATTATCTAATGAAAATAATTTTATTAATCTCTGATTTATATCATCCCCTAATGGTAGTGATTCATCATTGTTATTATATGCATAAACCGAAAACCCCGCACCTAGAAACAAGTTAATTCCATATGACTTTGCCAACTCTTTAAACAATTCCTCATGATCAAATCTCATAAAATCCTCCTACTCCGTAAATACAATGCTATATTTTTTCTAGAGATATAATCTTATTCCTTTAACAAACATTATGTTTCTAAAATACCTAAACACGATATATACCTTTCTCATTTTAATTATCGTATGTTTTTCTATATCCTTATTTCAAAATAAAATGTAAAATAATCATAGGTTTGTCATTATCTCCGAAAAATACCGTTTGCCACTTGCTCGTTTTCACAAATACGCTTCGCAATGTTCTATATCTAGACTACCATAAATGTTTTATTATTTCAACAATAATATATCTATTCTTTATTTGTATTCCCTCTCCATCCCCTTCTTCACCATCCGATAAATCTCCACCCCATCTTTTCTGCCAAACCGATGTAGCGCTCCTGTATACAACTCTCGCCGTCCCCATTTTTCCTTCCCCTTCACATACTCCCAAATCTCTTCCATTCTGTTTTCATACAACGATCCCGTCAAAACCGCCTGCAAATTTCTCTTAACTCGCTCCTGTTCTTCTAAATTAACACTTTCCTCCTCCAAATCCAGGGGCGTCATTCGTTTAAGAAGAAATTTTCGCCGCGAGCAGTCTTCCGGATCTGAAAATAATGTGAGTGCATTTTCTATATTAGAGGCTTTCACAATCTGTGGCTTTCCGGCCTCTTTATCTCTGCTGAAAAAATCTATTACTGCTTGAAAACCTTTATCATTACTAATGATCGCGATTTGCTTTTCTCCTCTTTCGCTGATTATGCCACACTCTGTTGCTATGTAGAAATCAAGTCCGTTTTTCCCCGCTGTTTTTAACTTTACTGCTCGAAATTGGCATTGACTCTCCTTAATCTGCTGCATATAATCTGTCCTGATCTTTCCACAGTTTCCACTGAAAAATATAATTAATGTATCCCCTTTATTCAACACATCCACACCTCGAAGACCATTAACATTACCAACGTTTTCGTAATCCACTAATATTGCCGCCATATTTATTCCTCCTGCTCCCTATTAAAAAAAATCTATTCTCCGTTGCCTAAACTTATTGCAATAGCATTTCAATTTCCTACGCACAATCGTCCCTTTTATACGTTTCGTATATACGGATATTATTATAAAATAAAATGCATGTCAAGATATCCCGACATACACTTTATGTCATTTATTTTCCTGCAATGCGGTCATATAACCGAGTAATCGTTCCTTTTGCCTGCCTCCCAGGTTTCGGAAGCTTTCCAGAACATGCTCTTCCTCTTCGTTCAATGCAAAAACATAATCCATCTCTTTGTTTGCGCCACCTGTGCTCTCTGCCAGCAATTCGTACGGTGTGACTCGTAACACTTCACATATCTTTAGTATTTTATCCGCTGAAGGATTTGTATTTTTTCTTTTCCAGTCGCTGATCGTACTCTGAGAAATTCCCGTCTGTTCTGAAAATTCTTTCTGGCTTAGACCTCTTTTTTTCATGATGAGGAAAATCTTTTCACTAATTAGCAATCAACTCGCCCCCTTACTCAAACTCAGCAAAGTTACATGATATCCTAACTACCCAGCACTTCTTGAAATAAATTTCTTATATTATCTTAAATCCACCGTCTGTACGCTCCATGTATTTCAAACGGCTGAATATATCAGCTGATATCGGATTTCTTCGCTTTGATGGAATTTCCAATAAATATTTTCCTCTACTCTGCCGCAAAATCAGCAAAGATCCTCTTGCATCTTTCACAATAATAGCCGTGAGAATCCTTTACATAAGTATTCGACTTTTTCACATTTTTATTTGAGTCATCCGGCTTAAACTTTATGGTTGCCGGATGTAATTTCGGAATCAGCGTTGCCATTTCATAGAGTTCAACGCTGCCTTCTACCAACTCATCGCCACAATATAAACATTTCATATCGAATCCTCCAAAATGCCAGCTCCTAAATGTCAATTCAGGATTATATTTATTATAATCTTCCTTGCCTTTAGTGTACGTTTTCCTATCATCTACATATTTACTTTCCGTTTCTTGCTTAACATCACAGCACAATTTCACTGTCAAAATATTGTTCCTGAAAATGAATCTGCTGCCTGATTTCCTTCTTTGAAAAAGTCACTTTCTCAGGCACAACTACCCATTTTTCTTCTATATCATCTTTCCTATGAACAATGGCTATAATTTTACCCGTAAACTTGTCTACCGGCTCATTTATCCCTAATATATAAGCGTCCTGCTCTTCTCCGTCTGGTGCCATAATTCCTTCAATAAAACCATAATTTACCGGGTAATACATCTCTTTATGTTCCGGATGATAACTTCCCAGTGGTCTATCGACTGTAACAGTTACTATTGTTCCGATTACAGAATTATTTTTTATCTGCAAATACCTTTCTATCAATTTCGGCTGTATCGATGGATATGTCCAGTTCTCCGGCAATTCATCCATAAGAACCACCTTCTCCATTTCGCTATGTAATTCCTTAGTAAACTCTGTTATCTCCGCAAAACAAAGCAGTCCAAATGTTTCCTCGCCGGTATCATTCACTCTGTTCTTACCTGTTACTGAATAAACACAGATCGGCTTTATCTCAAATCTGACTGCCCCTGTTTCTTCCTGCAATTCTCTTTTCGCCGTTTCAAGAATGTTCTCCCCGGCTTCTCTATGTCCTCCCGGCACTTCATAGGTATCTCTTTCTTTATGCTTGCAAAATACCCACTTGCCATTGCTCCGCGAGATAATTACTGCAAATTTCAACAGCTCGTCATTAACTGTATCATAAAACTTTACTTCCAACACCTTTCCCCTTCCCATTCTATCATAAACTCATTCAAAAATTCCTGCATTACAACCTGCCTGTGTTCTGCCAGTTTCCTTCCCTTACTGCCACCATATGCGAATGTTCCGGCAATTCCAATAGCTCCTATCGCATCAAATCTGTCTGCGTCCTGCACACATTTTCCTTCTATGGTATCAGGTATGTGTCCATTATTGCATATAAACATCCTATTATCAAACCGGGGCAGAGCAGGGATATTTAATACAGATCATAAATTTCATACAACTGCATTATGTATTGTTTCATATCTTCCACCACCTTATCCGGTGCAATGATCTTTACTCCATTTCCCAATCTAACAAGCCACCCGAAAAAATTATTACTAACCGCCACATCCACAGTGATCCGAAATTGCGTTTCGCTTACTTTGCGAATCTTGACATCTCTGCCAAAGCGGTCAAGCATAACTCCCGCCAGCTCATTTTCGCAAAGCATTGTGACGGACTGTTCTTTTCCCGTAAACATACCGAAGCGCTTCCTGGTATAAGAGGACATTTCAATCTTTTTAAAATCATCCTTTCCTTCCCGCACCATATCCAACTGACCAATACGAATCATCTTATCTACCCGAAAATGCTTGATCATCTCTGCCGAACTATCGTATGCGATCATACGATGTTTCAAGTATTATTAAAATCAATCAGAAAAGATGGGAAATCGAAGAATGCTTCAGAATCATGAAAACTGAGTTTAAGGCAAGACCTGTATACCTATCAAGAAAAGACAGAATCACAGCTCATTTCACTACCTGTTTTACTGCTCTTGTTATTTACAGAATTCTGGAACAAAAACTTAATGAGAAGTACACCTGCGAAGAGTTGATTGATACTATCCTCTCTATGGATATGCTGATTGCACCTGGCGAAGGATATATTCCAACCTACACACGAACTGATATCACTGATGCTCTTCATGATGCTTTTGGTTTCAGAACAGACTATCAGATGACATCTCAAAAAAACATGAGAAAAATTTTAAATCAGACCAAAAAGAAGTAAATATTACCACATACTTTCCAACAAAAGAAACCTCGCAATCGGCGTAATTACGCCGTCTGCGAGGTTTTTTCCTTCTTTCAACTGTCAAAGACAGGATTATAACATATGTTTTAGTTGTAGACAACAAAAATCTCACATTTCCAAGGCTAATGATAACATGCTTTCATCATCACTTGGTTTTTACTGCCTTGGCCTTAGACCACTTAGTGTACACTGTGACAGCCTTACCATCCTTGTATGCGCGAACACGCTTGTATGCGCGAACACGTACATAGTACTTCTTCTTGGCCTTCAGCTTCTTAACCGTCTTGGCAAATTTGGTGTTACCTTTGACTTTAACTGTCTTTGTGGTCTTCTTAGTAAACTTTGATGATGTGGAATACTGCAGCTTATAGCCGGATGCATTCTTCACCTTTGCCCATCTGATCTTAAAGGACTTCTTGCGCTTGGTGAGTTTGGTGATCGCTGGTTTTTTCAGCTTAAAGGCCTTCTTGAGTTTGGTGATCGCTGGTTTTTTCCGGTCAAAGGCTGGCTGAGCTGGAGCAGTTGGCACTTTAGTAGGACTCGGAGTTGGCACTTTAGTAGGACTCGGAGTTGGCACTTCAGTAGGACTCGGAGTTGGCACTTCAGTAGGACTCGGAGTTGGCTTTTCCGACTGAGCTACATTGATGGTGACATTGTAGTCGATGGAAGTATATGGAACTTCCTCTCCATTAATCTTTAACGCAAATCGATAGTTAATCCAATCCACGGAAGTGGTCTCCGCAAACAGACCACACTCTTCGGTACCATATACGCAGCTTCCGATGGTAGCTCCGCCCCATCCATTGGCCAGACCATTTCCACCTTGGCTCTTAGGATTTAACTTCTGACCAACAGGAATCTCCACATCTCCGTCTGCTGTGTGTAATGTGAGACTCTTCACATAGATATCATATTTTGCATTTTTATCGTAATTGACAAAACCAAGATTTAAGACTTCATCTTTCTCAGCAATAGGTGCAGTCTTCATCACATAGTCACCTGATCTCACCACTTCCAGTGTGGAATTCATGGCACCGTTCGCTGTCTGCCCCTGAATGGTCACATCTGTGGCGGTAACATCAGTCACGCCGATATCCTCGGCAGGTCTTGCCACCTTCTCGGACTTGGTAAAATACCAGCTGTCGAACTCGATATCTGCTCCGCTAAACACGAAGAATACATTATGATTTCTTCCATCAAACTTCTTCACTGTCTTGCTGGCAACCTTGGCAAAATCACTATTATCAAACTCAATGTATGCCACTGGCCCACTTTGCACGTTATCCAAGCGAACCTCCACGCGGCCCTTACCCTTCACGTTTGCCACAAACTGATCTGCGCCGTAGGCAAAGTCTGCACATTTAACCATGGTCCAAGCACCAGGAGCCATACTCTTGGCAGCTGGGTTCGCAACCTTGTCGTAAAATACATCTGCCGAAGTCAACATCAGGCTACCTCTCTGCTCTGTATAAGCATCTACCGCCTTGATCTGCTTCACACCCTTTCGGCTTGCCGCAGTAATTGGAATACTTAAGTTTGCAGGATCCATTGGCAGATAATCCACCATCAAACTTCGGAAACCACCGCTGATATGTGCATCATCTTCCAGCATCATTGTGTGATGGATGATGTAATTTACACCCTGATACTTGGCAAAATGAGTATGATTATTGCCCCATGTCATACCGGAATTACCGGTGCTGTTCTCGCCAGAATTATAGAAATATGCCCCCTGATACTTCCAACTGTCTGCATCCAAAGGAGTCTTGGTGGTCAGATATGCCATAGAACATTTAGGCGGCTTTGCAATACCATCATAGTCCCACTCCTTGCCTCTATCCTGCCAGTCATTACAGTAGGTATAGTAAAATGTTCCGTCGATATAATTCAGCTCACTGGCCTCGCAGAAATATGGTGCGTCGATAGACACAAACTCACTGTCAAAGGACAACATATCCTTGCCCAGTCTTACCACCTTTGGCACCTTGCTATGAATAGGACTTTCGTTGGTAGTACCGCCACCAAAAGCCAGCCAGCCTACGCCATTGTCATCGATGACAACGCCTGGGTCAAACGGTGCAGGACAATTCTTCAGTCCCGGCATATTTTGATATACAAGTGGCTTTCCCAAAGGATCACTCCAACCCTCCACTGGATCTGTGGATGTGATAACACCTACACCCTGTCCACCATTTGCAAAATACAGATAAAAATGAGTCAGGCCATCCTCCTCAACACGGGAAGTGATGGATGGCGCCCAGGAATTGACAATCCATGGTGCAATCTCCCCCACTTCGATTCTTCCATGATAAATCCAGTTGACCATATCATCGGTAGAAAATACCACCAGTGAACGAATCTGATCGTAATCATTTTCCGTATCCTCCTGGTACTGCTGATGATCGTTGGTTCCATACACGTAAAGTCTTCCGTTGTACTCTACAGAAGTTGGATCCGCACAAAAGATAGATGGAGAGATCGGATTGGCATTGGCTTCCGATTTCCAAGCATTTCCGCTAACCTCATCAATAATAATCCCCTCATCAAGACTCTCCAGAATCTCTCCCTGAGAAGCATCCGACAGCTTACCGGCAACCGCTGCCGAGGCATCGGGAACCATCTTTGCTGTTGGCACAAAGCCCAGTCCAGACACTACCAGACTAAGACTTAATACAATAGGTAATACACGTCTCATAGTCATCCTCCTTCACATGAAATCGATATGTTGATTTCATGGTAACATGGCGAAAAAAAGGATGTCAATAGCACCGCAACTTTGTGCTAATTTCCAGCAACTTCCTTGTGGATTAATATTGTCTTTTCCCGTAAACACTTCGATATTTTGTGGGTGACATGCCATTTACTTTTTTAAATAAACGAGTGTAATAATTTGCAGAACTCATCCCCACAGCCCGCGAAATCTCCTCCACTGACATATCGCTGTAGATCAACAGCTCCTCCGTGTGTCGTATGCGAATCAGATTGCCATACTCCGCATATCCCATACCAGTCATCTCGTGAAAAAAACGACTGAACGCATAGTAGCTCAGACCGCATCTCCGGGATGCCTCGTGCATGTCCAATCTTTCCGCAGGATTCGCCATGAGATAATGGATCACATCACTAATCTGCTGAATCTCCTCTTTGCCTCCGTAGCCCTGATGCAGCTGGATACTGCCGTTCTCCAACAACTTTGCCAAAAACTGCAATATAACAGCGTCCATCTGCCACTCCTCCGCCAGATTGCCCTTCTTATTACAAATTCGATTGTAAAATCGTTTTTGGTACAAGTCGTCCAGAGATTTCCGGTGTTCTCCATCCAACATCAGAAAAGGTTCTGCATCCGGGCTGATCTCCAACACCTGATCCTTCTGAAGACTGGAACTAACCTGATACAGAAAATCGCTGGAAAACTGAATCACCAGATCCTGGCACTCCGTAATGTTGTGATAACCGTGCATACAAAGTGGAGAAAACAAAAAGAAGCTACCAGGCTCCACCTTGTATCTCTGCCCATTGATAATCTGATAGCGCTCCCCAGAGACCAGGTAAGATATCTCATAATACGCGTGACAATGGGTGGGATATTGACGGTCCGCCTCCGTCTCGTAGCCAAAACAACTGATATGATGCTTGGCAGGTTCCTCATTATTTTGAAATTCTCTTTGATATAACATGGTGTGTCCTCCGCTGAGAGTATACGTCTTACTCAAATATAAAAATTTCTTCTATGGCTATTTCAAAAACTCGCGCAATATCAACCGCAAGAGATAATGTGGTATTATAATTTCCATTTTCAAGTCGGACTATAGTTTCTCTTCATACATTTACAAGATCTGCTAATTCCTGTTGTGTCATTCCTTTTTCTACCCTTAAATTTTTTATATAAGTTGCCTTTAATCTACTCATTTTTATATGCCCTCATTTCATATTTTTCAATGAAAACAAAAAACAAATATCTCAGCATTTTCTCTAATCCAAGATAAATATACAAAATTCCAATCACCAAGTATGGATCTATTACAAATAACCACTTACAACTGAGACAACAGACATTAGCATCATAAGTAGACCCCCCAATATTCCTACTTTCTGCAACATCATCTCCCTTGGCAAAAATCAAAGTTGCCATTCCCGCCAGTGTTAATACAAAGGCCAGTGGCATTTCCGTTACAAATTCTCGCTTATATATACTAAGCATATAAACATCTCATTTCTTTTTGTGATATATATGTCACTTGTTACATATATATCTCATCTTATCTATAAATTGGGATTTTTACCCTCCCTACAAACTGGGATTTATAATCTTCTCTCATACTCTTCAATCAATAATGGCTGAATTAAAGGATATGCCCATTCAGTAGGAAGTTCATCAAGAAGAACCACTTTCTCCATCTCACTATGTAATTCTTCTTCAAACATTGTTATATCTGCAAAATATAGCATTCCAAATGTTTCTTCACCAGTATCATTTACTCTAGTCTTACCTGTCACCGAATATACGCATATTGGTTTTATCTCAAATTTGATAGCTCCAGTCTCTTCCTGCAACTCCCTTTTTGCTGTTTCAAAAATATCCTCCCCAGCTTCTCTATGCCCTCCCGGCACTTCATATGTATCTCTTTCTTTATGCTTGCAAAATACCCACTTGCCGTTACTCTGTGAGATAATCACTGCAAATTTCAATAGTTCATCATGGTCCTATGTCAAGATTTAGTACAAGTTAAAATGAGTTTTTCTCATTCTAACCT
>OLRA01000498.1_pt1 | contig 53898 bp, 56 predicted proteins | sample 1673011 | NCBI WGS metagenome assembly OLRA01 (sample SAMEA3136746, study PRJEB25190) | human gut metagenome | reverse complement strand
CGCGAGCTGGGTTCAGAACGTCGTGAGACAGTTCGGTCCCTATCTGTTGCGGGCGTAAGAGATTTGAAGGGAGCTGTCCTTAGTACGAGAGGACCGGGATGGACGTACCTCTGGTGCACCAGTTGTCCTGCCAAGGGCATAGCTGGGTAGCTATGTACGGACGAGATAAACGCTGAAAGCATCTAAGCGTGAAACTCTCCCTAAGATGAGATCTCTCATCCATTATGGAGTAAGGGCCCAGAAAGACGATCTGGTTGATAGGCCGGAGGTGGAAGCGCGGTAACGTGTGCAGCTGACCGGTACTAATAGCCCGAGGGCTTGACCTACAATTTGCAGGCAATCTTAGCCTTCTCCGTTCACTTCTTCATTGTTCGGTTTTGAAGGTGCAAACCTTCAATTGAATAGTTGGTGCTGATTAGGGCGAGGGTCCACCCGTTCCCATCCCGAACACGGAAGTTAAGCTCGCTTCTGCTGACAATACTTGGCTGGAGACGGCCCGGAAAGATAGGTAGCGCCAACACAACAGCCCCACGACATTTGTCGTGGGGCTGTTGCTTTTTGGTTTACTTTTGGGTCATATGGTAGTGAGTTTTTGCTGAACTTGATTGAACAAAAGCACCCGCAAGGGTGCTTTTTATGGCTGTAAGGGTGCTTTTTATGGCCGTTTTGACTTGCTGAAGTTCCAACCTTTCGGGCCTTTTGGCCAGTTGCTCATGTAGATAGAATAACACAATAATGGGATATATAGTAGAACAAAATAGGCGCCAATGAAAAAATAGGCGAAAAGAGTGATAGAATGAGTTGGGGGAAAGATGTAGGCTAAGACCAGCATAGCGATGATCGCAGCCAAATTGAGTGCCCGCAGCGTCTGGAATAGCCGCATATGCCGGGGGGCACCGCAGTATTTCATATGGCTGTAAGGCAGCAGTATGCGATACCACAGAGAGCGCGTTTTATCATATTGGCGTATTTCCCGGTGGCTCATTTTGAACTGATATGCGTCCTCGATTCCGGAGCGAAGTATTCCGCCACATTGCAGGGCAAAGAAAATGAAAACGATACACAGTTTATCTAAGGGCATGGGCGCCTCCTGTTCCTGGTCGGTTACAATTTCGCCCAGTACCCCTCCGCCAGTGAGCCATACGCTACCGGGCAGGGGAGCACATCCGCGAAGGGCTGCAGCGCTGCGGCGGGATCCTCCAGCACATCTGCCTGATTGATAAACAGCACATCGAAGCCGCCCTCTTTCGCCAGCACCCGGGCGGCAATGGCCGGGGTGATGACCGCCTCCGGGGAGACCTCCGCCAATGATGCGTACAGCTCCGGGCGGTGGGCGGCGTCCTGTATGGGCTGTCCCAGCGCGGAGGCACCGAATACGCAGACGGTGCGGTTTCGTTCCGGTGGCAGTACTGGTTCCCAGGCGGCGTGGGCCTTGGCGGGCAGGCGCTTGGAGCCGTCGGCCTCCACCAGCACAAAGTCCGCGGCGTACTGCCAGCCGGGGAAGTCCGGGGCGGTCAGTTTGCCCTCCGGGTTATAGGACCCGGCGCAGACGATGGGGCTGTAGGCAAAGCCATCACACAGCTCCGCTGCGGTGGCGGCGAAGGGACACCAGTTCGGGCGCATGATGCGGGTGGTGGTGGACACCAGCACCGTGCCGCGGTGGGACAGTTCCTGTGCCAGCACGCGCAGCAGGGAGGTCTTGCCGCCGCTGCCGATCACCGCGGTCAGGCCGGGACGAATACCCAGCAGTTCCCATAATTCCATGCCTGTCACCACCTTTCATACCCATTGTACCACAGAAATTTCCCGCCGTAAACCTCTTGACAGGGATGACTTGTAGTGCTAAACTGTGAAAAGTAAGAAAAGTTATACCAATCCAACCGAAAGGAATGAGGATATGAGCAGAGATGAGCGCTACTTTATGAGCAGCGTCAAGATCGGCCCTAAGGGACAGATCGTTATCCCCAAGGAGGCACGGGATATGTTCGGCCTGCAGCCGGGAGATACGCTGGTGCTGATGGCGGACAAGAAAAAGGGCCTGGCACTGCAGACCGTGGATAAGCTGAACCCGCTGATGAAGACGGTATTTAACAGTCTGCCCAGCGAGAGTGAGGAGGCGGAGGACGAATGAACGTACTGGAGGTACAGGGCCTGACCAAGCGCTACCCGGCGTTTACGCTGAATGGGGTGTCCTTTGACGTGCCGCAGGGCGCGGTGATGGGGTTTATCGGCCGCAACGGCGCAGGCAAGAGCACCACGCTGAAGTCCATTCTGGGTATGGTACACCCGGACGCGGGTGCGGTCAGGGTATTCGGCATGGACTACGCGGAGAATGAGCGCGCTGTCCGGCGTGAGCTGGGCGTGGTGCTGGGGGGGATCGATTTCTATCCCAAAAAGAAGATCAAGACCATCACAGACGTGACCCGCAGGTTTTATAACAACTGGGACGAGGAAAAATACCGCCACTATTTGGAGCTGTTCCGTATTGATGAGAGCAAGCGGGTGGATCAGCTTTCCAGCGGCATGAAGGTCAAGTACATGATCGCCTTGGCGCTGAGCCACAATGCCCGGCTGCTGATACTGGACGAACCCACCAGCGGCCTTGACCCGGTGAGCCGCGACGAGCTGACGGAGCTGCTGCGCCGGGTGGTGGCCGACGGCACGCGCAGCGTGCTGTTTTCCACCCACATTACCTCCGATCTGGAGAAGTGTGCCACCCACATTGCCTTTATCAAGGACGGCGAGCTGCAATATACCGGTTCTCTGGACGATTTCCGCACCCACTACAAGGACGTGGGCGCTACGCTGGAGGATATCATCGTGCACGTGGAAAGGAGGCCGCTGGATGAAGACGCTATTATATAAGCAGCTGCGGCTGGTGTGCCACCCCATGACGCCGGTATTCTGCCTGTTCGGTTTCATGGTCATCATTCCAAACTACCCCTACACTGTCATCTTTTTCTATGTGATGCTGGGGCTGTTTTTCACCTTTCTGAATATGCGGGAGCAGAAGGATCTGTACTACACGGCGCTGCTGCCGGTGCCCAAGCGGGACGCGGTGAAGGCCGGCTGCCTGTTCACGGCGCTGATCGAGCTGCTGTCGCTGGCGGTGCTGGTGCCCTGCGCCCTGCTGGCGGTCCGCTTGCAGCCGGGGAAGGACAACCTGGTAGGGCTGGATCCCAATCTGGCGCTGTTTGCCGCCGGGTTCCTGCTGTATGCGGTGTTCAATGCCGTTTTTCTGCCGTCGTTTTACGCGAACGGCTACAAGGTGGGCGTGGCATTTGTCAAGGCGATCATTCCCACCACGCTGGCGATGATCGTGTTTGAGGCGCTGCCCCATGTTCCCGGCCTCATGTGGCTGGACGACCTGGACGCAGCTACACAGGTGCGTCTGCTGCCGTATTTCGTCGCCGCCGTGCTGCTCTACGGCATCGGCACGGTGCTTACGTTCCGGAGGGCGGCGGCGCAGTATGAAAAAGTTGATCTGTGACAGCAACGACCGGCGTGAGCCGGTCGTTGCTTTATTAGATCATCCAGTAGGGAGGCTGAGGAGTTTGCCCCTCGGGTAGGGGAATGACCACGTCTGTCCGCGCGTCGCCGTACAACGTCTTGTGCTGCGCCATGATATTTTCCAACGGTTCGACAGTGCCACACAGCAGCGCCTGCCAGACCATGCCGCAGGTGGACATGATATAGGCGGGAGTGAACCCATTGCGAATATAAAACTGGATACGCCGCAGACGCAGTGCGTTTTCCGCGTCACTGCCTCCTGGCACAGGAAACTCCGCCTCCGCTACCAGAGGCCGTCCCTGCTGCTCCAGCCGCAAAAGCATATCACTGCCCAGCCCTTCATTACGACGAGCGCGTGTGGTTCCCAGATAGTCCAGCAGTACCAGTGGTATTGTCGCATTTTTCCACAGGGCGGCGTAACTCAGCAGCTCATCTTCGTCAAACAGTCCCCATACCTCGTAACGTCCTTCCTCCAGCAGACGGAGAATATCGGGCAGAGGCTTGCGTTCCTGCGGGACAAAAGCCTCGGATAGCTGGTCGTGATACCAGCGGGGGTATTCCTTTGCGGTTAACAGGCGAAAATTCATAGACGTTCCTCCTTCAGAAAATTCATAGACGCTCCTCCTTCAACAGCCGCTGCATATCCTCCGGCAGGGGCGCGGTCACATCGATGACCGCGCCGGTGAGGGGATGCATCATCCGCAGGTGATAGCTGTGCAGCGCCGGGCGGGCGATCAGGGCCCGGTCCTCTGTGCCGTAGAGCCAGTCACCGGTCAGCGGGTGGCCGATGGCGGCCATGTGGACCCGCAGCTGATGCGTGCGTCCGGTGGTAGGCGTCAGGCGCAGCAGCGCACGGCCATGAGAGGCCGCCAGCACCTCGTAGTGGGTGTGGGCGGGTTGACCCAGGGGGTCGGCCTGCCGCTTCAGCAGCGAGCTCTCAGCACGTCCTATGGGCAGATCAATGTCGCCCTCTGCCGGGGAGGGGATGCCCTCGCACACGGCCCGGTACTCCCGCCGAAAATCGTCCGTGTGCAGCATGGCCATACATCGGGCATGGATGAAGCCGGTCTTTGCCACGGCCATAACGCCGGTAGTGCCGCGGTCCAGCCGGTTCACCGCATGGAAGCTCTCACTATGCAGATAGTGTGCCGCGGCGCCGGCAATGGTGGCTGTTTCCTCTGTCAGCGCCGCCGGATGCACGGCAATGCCGGCGGGCTTATTGATAAGCAGCAGGTCCTCATCCTCGTACAGGATATCCAGAGGGAAGTCCACCGGCCGGATGTGGGGGTGTTCTCCCGGCAGATCGGATATGTCCGCCGCCAGCACATCTCCGGGGCACGGCACGAAGCGTACGGTGACGGGCGCACCATTGACGGTGATAGCCTGCCGGAATTTCAACCGACTGAGAAAGCTGCCGGAGACGCCCCACAGGCCATGCAGCAGCTGCTTCACGGTCCGGTTGGCCTCCGCGGCGGTGACGGTATGGGTCAGAACACGCATAGACGGCACCTCCTGTTGCTCTTGAATGAAATTAGTATAGCAGAATTTATGGGAATATGGTATACTAACTTCACAAAACGTGAAAGCGAGGGCTTTTTATGGCATCCAAGGTATACTTCGCCGACTTGCGGGCCGACGTGCATGAAAATCTCCAGCAGAAGCTGACCCGCCTGATGAAGACCGCCGGTATGGGCGATATCGACTTTCAGGATAAGTTCGTGGCCATCAAGCTGCACTTCGGCGAGCCGGGAAACCTGGCGTTCCTGCGTCCCAACTGGGCGCGGACCGTGGCGGATTTTGTGAAGGAAAGGGGCGGTAAGCCGTTCCTCACCGACTGCAACACCCTGTATGTGGGCGGGCGCAAGAACGCCCTGGACCACATGGACAGCGCCATGCTCAACGGCTTCAACCCCATGACCACCGGCTGCCAGATCATCATTGCCGACGGCCTGAAGGGCAGCGATGAGGTAGAGGTTCCCGTGGTCGGCGGCGAGTATGTGAAGAACGCCAAGATCGGCCGCGCCGTTATGGACGCCGATGTGTTTATCTCTCTGACTCATTTTAAGGGACATGAAGAGGCCGGCTTCGGCGGCTGCCTGAAAAATATCGGCATGGGCTGCGGCAGCCGCGCCGGTAAGATGGAACAGCACAATGCCGGCAAGCCCCATGTGGCACAGAAGTACTGTATCGGCTGTGGCCAGTGCCGGAAGATATGCGCCCACGGCGCGCCGATCATCACCGACGGCAAGGCCGTCATCGACCACGACAGATGCGTGGGCTGCGGCCGCTGCATTGCCGTCTGCCCCAAGAACGCGGTGCAGATCAACTGGGACGAGACCACCATTAACCTGAACCGGAAGATTGCCGAGTACACCAAGGCGGTGGTGGACGGCCGCCCCTGCTTCCACATCTCGCTGGTCATCGACGTGTCCCCCAACTGCGACTGCCGTCCCGAGAACGACATGGCCATCGTGCCCAACGTGGGCATGTTCGCCTCCTTCGACCCGGTGGCCCTGGATATGGCCTGTGTGGACGCGGTGAACGCCCAGACGCCCCTGCGGGGCTCCGCCGCCGATGACGCGCACGCCAAGGCCCATGTGCATGACCACTTTCAGCGCCTGCACCCGGACACCAACTGGCGCAGCTGTCTGGAGCACGGCGAGAAGATCGGCATCGGCAGCCGGGAGTATGAGTTGATCAAGATATAAAAAGCGGAAAGCCACCCGTCAGGGTGGCTTTCCTTATGTATTTATTCCGCATCATCTGCGGACGTTTCCTCTGAGGCGTCCTCGTCCTCCGGGTCATCGATGTGGGCGAACCACTCCCGGTAGCGGTGCATATCCTTGGCGAACAGCTGCCCGTTGCTGGGCGGTGTGTAGGTGATGGCGTTGGCCCCGGCGGCAATGGTGGACAGGATCGTCTCCTCCGTGGGACCGCCGGTGGCGATAACGGGCAGCTCCGGATAGCGGGCCCGAATTTCCGCCACGATGGCGGGCGTCCTGTCCGCACCAGAGACGTTCACAAAATCGATGCCCGCCGCCAGCTTGCTCTCCAGGTCCACTTTTTCCGACACCACCGTATAGACCACCGGGATCTCCACGGTGGCCTTGATGGCCCGGATGGTATCGTCGTCAATGAACGTGTTGCACACCACGCCGAAGGCACCCTGGTGCTCAGCAAAAGCGGCGATATGGGCCGAACGCTGGCCCTTGGTCAGACCGCCGCCTACGCCAACGAACACCGGCACATCGGACACGCCGATAATGGCCTGGGTGATGCCTGCCTGGGGCGTAAAGGGATATACGGCGATGACCGCATCGGCGTTGATATTCTTAATGATGGCCACGTCGGTGCTGAATACAAGCGACTTGATGCGCCGGCCGAATACGCGGATGCCGCTGCATTTGCTGATACAGTGGGGCACGGTCAATGCGTGCTTACGCAGGGTGCCTTCGTAAGTGGGAACGTACTTCTTCACATTGCCTTCCTTTCCAGTGGGTCGATTTTTCCTTATTGAAAATATTATAGCAGAAAAAGCAACTCATGTAAATAAAAGTGGGCGCATTTTTAACAGTTCATTAACATTGACTATCACGGAGAAAAGTGCCGGATAACGACGCTCCGGGATGAAACAGCGGGCCATCCGTCGGATGGCCCGCTGCGCTTATACGTTTGCCAGATAGTCCCGGCACTTGTTGTTGGCTTCCCGGGCCACCAGTTCCTCATCCACAGTGACAAGATGCCCCTGCCGCACGGTGACGCGTCCCTGCACCACGGTGTAGTCCACCGGCCCCCGGACACCCACAGTACCCAGCACAGAGCCGGCGTCCTGGTCGCAGCCTACCAGCTCCAGCCGGCGGCTGTCGATCATGAACAGATCGGCGCACTTGCCCACGGACAGCTGCCCGATGTCGTCCCGGCCCAGCAGCCGCGCACTGCCCCGGGTGGCCATTTTGAGGATGTCATAGCCGGTGGGAGCCTGACGGCTGGCGTGCAGCCGGTGCAGCAAGAAGGCTACCCGCAGTTCCTCCAGCAGGCTTGAGCCGTCGTTGCTGGCGCTGCCGTCCACCGCCAGTCCTACCGGCACACCCAGGGCCAGCATTTCCGGGATGCGGGCTACACCGCTGGCGAGCTTCATGTTGCTGATGGGGCAGTGCGCCACGCCGGTGCCTGTCCGGGCCAGCAGCCGCAGCTCCTCGTCGTTGAAGTGTATGCCGTGGGCAAACCACACATCGTCGCCCAGCCAGCCCAGCCGCGCCATGTAGTCCAAAGGCCGGATGCCCTCACGCTGCAGCATGAAGTTCTCCTCGTCCTTCGTCTCGCACAGGTGGGTGTGCAGCCGAACGTGGTACTGTCGGGCCAGGATAGCGCTCTGACGCAGCAGCTCCGCCGACACGGAGAAAGGAGAGCAGGGGGCCAGTGCCACACGGCACATGGCGCCGTAGCTGTCATCGTGGTATTTCTCGATACAGCGGACGCTGTCTGCCATGATCTCGTCTACCGTCTGCACCACGCTATCCGGCGGCAGGCCGCCGTCCTTGACGCTCAGGTCCATGCTGCCCCGGCTCATGTAGAGGCGAACGCCCAGCTCCCGTGCGGCGCTGCGCTGTGCGCCCAGCAGGTCACCGCTGTGGGCGGGGAAGACGTAGTGGTGGTCGAAGCAGGTGGTGCAGCCGTGCTTCATCAGCTCGCCCATGCCGGTCAGGCTGGACAGCCGGATCACATCCTCATCCAGGTTTTTCCAGATCTCATACAGGGTCTTCAGCCAGTCAAACAGCTCCATATTCTGTACCTGTGGTAGGTTGCGGGAGAACACCTGGTACAGGTGGTGGTGGGTGTTGACCAGACCGGGGTAGCACAGCATATGGCTGCCGTCGATGACCTCGTCGGCGCTGATGTCCAGCGCCGTGCCGATGGACTTGATGAAGCCGTCCTCGCAGTAGATATCCGCGTTTTGCAGGACGCGGTCTTCGTCGTCGCAGGTGACCAGCTGGTGAATGTTCTTAATGAGCAGGGTGGACACGGTAATTCCTCCTTATGGTGATAGATGGGTAGGAAAAAAGAGCAGGCCGCAAAGCGGCCTACTCTTTTCATTATCAGGTCAGCGTTCCTCGCGGAAGTAGGAGAGACCGAGGGACGCAGGGGGCTGATCCTCCCGCTTTTTACGCAGGGACACGATGATCAGCACGATCAGAGTGATGACGTAGGGCAGCATCTTGTACAGCTCCTTGACAGCCATCTGTGCGCCGGTGGGCAGGTAGATGTTCAGAATGTACAAGCCACCGAACAGAATGGAGGCCAGAATGCTGACGTTGGGACGCCAGATGGTGAAGATGACCAGTGCGATGGCCAGCCAGCCGCGGTCGCCGAAGGCGTTGTTGGACCACACGCCGTTGGCGTAGTCCATCACGTAGTACAGACCGCCCAGACCCGCGATCATGGAGCCGATGCAGGTGGCCAGATACTTGTACTTGGTGACGTTGATGCCGGCGGCATCGGCGGTGGAGGCACTCTCGCCCACGGCGCGCAGGTGCAGGCCGGGACGGGTGTGGTTCAGGAAGTAGGACGCGCCCAGGGCGATGATGATGGCCACATAGGCCAAAAAGCCGTAGGACAGGAACAGCTCTCCGAACCAGCCGGTGCTGTCGGCGCCGGGCAACGTGGTCTTGAAGTACAGACTGGTGTTGGCCAGGGCGATGGAGGGAACCTCACTGTTGGTCAGCTTGATGAGGGAGCCACCGAAGAAGTTGCCTACGCCCACGCCGAAGGTGGTCATAGCCAGACCGGTGACGTTCTGGTTGGCGCGCAGGGTGACGGTCAGGAAGCAGTAGAGCAGACCCATCAGCAGGGAGCCCAGCAGGGAGCACAGAATGGGGATCATGATGGCCAGAAAGCCGTTCAGCTGCCCGCCGGCGGCCTGCTCATAGAAGAACGAGCCGATAACGCCGCTGATGCCGCCCACGTACATGATGCCGGGAATACCCAGGTTCAGGTTACCGGACTTCTCCGTGAGGATCTCGCCGGTGCTGCCGAACAGCAGGGGGATACCCTGCATGACCGCGCGGGGGAAGAAGGATACAAAGTCGAAGCCCATCCGTTACGCCTCCTTTTTGCTGCTCTTGCGCAGAGTGACCTTGTAGGTGATGAAGAACTCGGTAGCAATGATGAAGAACAGAATGATACCGGTCAGAATATCCGCGAAGGACTGGTTCAGGCTGAAGGCGGTGGAGATCTCGCCGGCACCGCGATCCATGGTCACCAGCAGCAGGGAGGCGGCGATCATGATGAAGGGGTTGAACTTGGACATCCAGGACACCATGACGGCGGTAAAGCCGCGGCTGTCCACGATGGTGGTGGTCAGGGTGTGGCTGATGCCGGCGGTCAGGATATATCCCATCAGGCCGCAGATCGCGCCGGAGAGTACCATGGTGCGGATGATCACGCGATCCACCTTGATACCGGCATAGCTGGCGGTGCGCTGGCTCTCGCCAACGACGGCGATCTCATAACCGTGCTTGCTGTATGTGAGATAGATATACATCATGCCGGTCAGCAGGGCGACCACCAGAATGGGGAGCAGCTGTGCCTGTCCGCCGATGCGGGGCAGCCAGCCGGCCTCGGAAGCCTGGTTGATGATGCCGATCTTACCGGCGCCTTTGGGCACCTCCCATATGATGATAAAGTAGGAGGCCAGCTGCATGGCGATGTAGTTCATCATCAGGGTGAACAGCGTCTCGTTGGTGTTCCATCTGGCCTTGAAGAAGGCGGGCAGGAAGCCCCATACGGCGCCGGCCAGCAGCGCGGCCGCCAGAGAGATGACAATCAGCAGGAAATTGGAGACCTTGCCGCCCAGCAGGATCATGCAGGTGGTGGTGGCCAGGCAGCCGATCAGGGTCTGCCCCTCGGCGCCGATGTTCCAGAAGCGCATCTTGAATGCGGGTGTTACCGCTAAGGAGATACCCAGCAAGACGGCAACATTCTGTCCGGTGACCCAGATTTTACGGGAGGTGCCGAAGGCACCCTTGAGGATCGTGCCATAGACGGCGATGGGATCCTGACCGGTCAGCAGGGTGGTGATCAGTCCGCAGAACACCAGTGCCAGCAGCAGGATACCGCCGCGGATCAGCAGTGCCTTGGGCAGAGGCAGCGCATCGCGCTTGGAGATATGAAAGAGCGAACCTTTTTTATTCATCTGCCTTGCCTCCTTCCACGCGGGTCATCAGCGCGCCCACTTCCAGCTTGTTGGTTTTGCGGCCGTCCACCACGCCGGAGACCTGACCGCCGCACAGCACCACGATCCGGTCGCACAGCTCCAGCAGCACGTCCAGGTCCTCGCCCACATACACGACGGCGACGCCCTTCATTTTCTGCTCGGTCAGCAGGTTGTAGATGGTGTAAGATGTATTGATGTCCAGACCACGGACAGCGTAGGCGGTCATCAGCACGGAGGGCTGCTGGGCGATCTCACGGCCCACCAGGACCTTCTGCACGTTACCGCCGGACATACGGCGTACCGGGAAATTCGTGCTGGGGGTGACGACCTCAAGCTCCTGCCAAATGCGCTGTGCCAGCGCCTCAGGATTTTTGCGGTCCAGGAAAATGCTGGCACCCTTGCGCCAGGAGCGGAGCATCATGTTGCCGGTCATGCCCATGGAGCCTACCAGACCCATACCCAGACGATCCTCGGGGACAAAGCTCATGGCCACGCCGCTCTTGCGGATGTCCATGGGATCCATGCCCACCAGATTTTTCTCCTCGTTGGTCTCCGGGGAGATATAGGTCACGGTGCCGGAGCTGACGGGATACAGGCCCGCGATGGACTCCAGCAGTTCACGCTGGCCGGAACCGGCGATACCCGCTACGCCCAGCACCTCGCCGGCGTTAACAGTAAAGCTCACGTTGTCCAAACGCTTGACGCCCAGCTCGTCGAACACGGTCAGCCCCTCGATCTTCAGCCGGGGCTCCACATTCACGGGGGTGGGGCGGTTGATATTCAACGACACGCTGTGGCCCACCATCATGTCGGTCAGGGACTGCTGGTCGGCGTCCTTGGTCAGCACGTCGCCTATGTATTCGCCCTTGCGGAGCACGGCCACCCGGTCGGACACGTCCAGCACCTCGTGGAGCTTGTGGGTGATGATGATGAGGGACTTGCCGTCGGCCTTCATGTTGCGCATGACGGCGAACAGCTTGTCCGTCTCCTGCGGGGTCAGCACGGCGGTGGGCTCGTCCAGAATCAGAATATCGGCACCGCGGTACAGCACCTTGACGATCTCCACGGTCTGCTTCTGGGAAACAGACATATCATAGATCTTCATGTCCGGGTCGATATCAAAGCCGTACTTATCACAGATGTCCTTGACCTTTTGACGTGCATTGTTCAGGTCAAGCTTGCCCTCCAGGCCGAGGATGATATTCTCGGTGGCGGTGAACAGGTCGACCAGCTTGAAGTGCTGGTGGATCATGCCGATACCCAGATCGAAGGCATCCTTGGGAGATGCGATGGTCACAGGCTTGTCGTGGACGTAGATCTGCCCCTCGTCGGGGAAATAGATGCCGGAGAGCATATTCATCAGCGTGGTCTTGCCGCTGCCGTTCTCGCCCAGCAGGGACAGGATCTCGCCCTCGTACAGTTCAAGGTTTACATCTTTGTTTGCGATGACCTTGCTGCCGAACCGCTTGGTGATGTTCTCCATTCTGATCGCGCATTTCTTTTCCAAGGCTGTCATCCTTTCTTTCGGCGCAGATGGCTGCAACACCTCGAATACGCCGGGGATAAATTCCATACGACTTATTCTACCATACATGTTGAGCGTTGTAAATCAAAATCAGCAAAAAATTTGTCAGGTATATACAAAGAATGTGAGGTTACACAAGAAAGAGTCATTCTCTTTGTGTAAATCGTCAAAGCCGCGTGTAGGAGGGAAAAAGCAAGAGGTGGGCTGCCTGTGCAGCCCACCTCGTTGTGGTGCAATATGCTGTTGGAAAACCTGGCTATTAGCCGCCGTAGTTGACATCCAGACGGTTGATGCCGTCGATCTCCAGATCGAAGTAAGGAGCGGAACGCTTCTCGGACTCAGCGAAGTAACCGTCATGCACGACCTCGGTGTCGGGGGTGTTATCGCTGTCGGCGTTGACGTCAGCCTGGTAGGAGGTCAGAGTCTCACCCTTCACAGTGAAGGTGGAGCAATCGAACACGTGGATCTCGCCCTTCTCCAGCTTCTCGGTAGCAGCGGCAATGGCCTCGGCAGTGCCTTCGGCGGCCACGGTGGTATTCAGGTCAGTCAGGACCACAGAGTTGGTGGCCAGAGTGCCGGTCCAGTCAACATCGATGGTGGTGCCGTCCATGACAGCCTTGATGGCATACTCATAGTAGGGCGCCCAGTTGATGCGGGAGGAGATGATGTAGGTGTTGGGGCAGGCAGCCTGAGTGGAGCCGTTGTAGGAAACGTTGGGAACACCGGCGTTCTCGCAGGCGGTAGGAGCACCCAGAGAGTCGGCGTGCTGGCTGATCAGCTTGCAGCCGCCCTGGATCAGCTTCTCGGCGCCTTCCTTCTCCAGAGTCTCATCGTACCAGCTGCCGGTGAAGGTCACATCCATGGTGACGGTGGGGCAGACGGACTTGGCACCCAGATAGAAGGAGGTGTAACCGGAAACCACTTCGGCGTAGGTGAAGGCACCCACATAGCCCATCTTGGCCTCTTCAGCCTTGATGTCGCCGGCCTCGATCATCGCGTTCAGCTTCATACCGGCAGCGATACCGGCCAGATAGCGGCCCTCATAGATGGAGGCGAAAGCGTTGTGGTAGTTGGCCAGACCCTCGGTGTGAGCGCGGGTACCGGTGCTGTGGCAGAACTGCACCTCGGGGTTCGCCTTGGCGACCTCGATCATGTAAGGCTCATGACCAAAGCTGTCGGCAAAGATGATGTTGCAGCCGGCATCCACCAGATCAGCGGCGACCTCGGCGCACTGCTCGGTCTCACCCACGTTGGTCTTGATGAAGTAATCCTCATTCTCGACCAGACCCAGGTTGGCGCAGGCTTCCTTGGCGGCATCGATGAAGTTCTTGTCATAGGTGGAGTTTTCATCATGCAGGGTGATGAAGCCGACCTTGACCTTGGCAGCGGTGGCATCACCGTCGCCGTTGCCCTGAGTGTCGTCCTTCTTCTCACCGCAGGCCACCAGGCTCAGAGCCATGACCAGGGCGAGGAGCATTGCAAGGAACTTTTTCATTCTTGTTTTCCTCCTTAAAATATGTGACGCACGCCTGAAAGTAAGGCAAATTTTGACGTGCGTCTGAACAACGGGCGTCCGGCCCGGTATTCACGCGACTTATAAGAACGTGGGTATTATACAGGATTTCACAGCCGATTTCAACAGAAAATGTGAATTACGGCAAAATTTCTTTGTGACGCACAAAAAATCTTTGTAAATCTTGTGCAGTATGCGGCATTTGATAGAAATTTCCCGTTCCGAAATACCCGTTCCATATGGCAGGGATAAGCGCGTTACTGATGAATACGGGTGCCGGTCTTGCCCTCGATACCGTCCTTGGCCTTTTCGAGCAGGGTGATAAGGGCGGTACGGCCGGCCTTGGACTCGGCGAACTTCACCGCGGCCTGGACCTTGGGCAGCATGGAGCCCTTGGCAAACTGGTTCTCCTCCATGTACTTGTAGGCTTCGGCGGGGGTCAGATCGTCCAGACCCTTCTGATCGGGCTTGTTGTAGTTGATGGCCACCTTCTCCACGGCAGTCAGGATGATGAGCATATCGGCGTCCAGCAGCTCGGCCAGCAGCTCGCTGCCGAAGTCCTTGTCGATGACGGCAGGGGTGCCGGAGAGCTTGCTGCCCTCGCGGATAACGGGGATGCCGCCGCCGCCCACGGCGATGACCACGTGACCGGCGTCTACCAGCGCCTTGATGCTGGCCTTTTCCACGATGTCAAAGGGCTTGGGGGAGGGAACGACCTGGCGATAGCCGCGGCCGGCGTCCTCTACCATAGTGTAACCCTTCTCGTCGGCGATGCGGTCCGCCGTCTCCTTGTCGTAGAAGGCGCCCACGGGCTTGGTGGGGTTCTGGAAGGCGGGGTCGTCCTTGGACACCACGGTCTGGGTCACGATGGTGGCAACGGGCTTGTCCATGCCGCGGCTGGCCAGCTCATTGCCGATGGCCTGCTGCAGGTGATAGCCGATGTAGCCCTCGGACATGGCGCCGCACTCAGGGAAGGGCATATCGGCCTTGATGGCCTTGGCCTCGGCAGCGGTGGACAGGCCCAGATTGATCATACCCACCTGGGGGCCGTTGCCGTGGGCGACCACGACTTCATTGCCTGCGGCGATCAGGTCCACGATGGATTTGGCGGTCTCGGTGACCAGTTGGAGCTGCTCAGCGGCGGTATTGCCCAGTGCGTTGCCGCCCAGCGCGATAACGATTCTCTTAGACATAATGCTCTACCTCACTGTTTTCATTTTTCCATCTCCGCGTGCCCATTCTGAAGCGCAGGGGGAAAGGGCGTTTTCAGGGCGCGGGGGAGACGGTCTCAGATAGTATAACACAGATTGTATACAGTACACAATATCTATCACCCACAACATTTACACAAAAATGCGGCAGGGGACAGAAAATAGCGGGAGGGGGAGCCCCTCCCGCTATCGGGTCGATTATTTAGAACTTCTTGCGGGTGTCCTTGGTCTCGTCCAGCTCCATCAGGGCCTTGACGGGATCCTTCACCTGGGCCATGAAGATCATGGCGGCGATGATATAGGGCTTGTAGGAGGCCTGCTTGTACAGAGGCACGATGTAGCGGTCGAACACGGAGTTGTCTACCTCGCCCTCGGCGCAGCTCAGACCGGTGATGTCGGCGGGCAGGCAATGCAGGTACAGGGCCTTGCCGTCCTTGGTGAGCTTCATCATCTCTTCAGTGCAGGCCCAATCCTTGTGCTGGGCGTTCTGGGCCAGCAGGCGCTTCTCCAGAGCGTCGATGCCCTCCTTGTCGCCGGCGGCGTACAGCTTGGTGCGCTCTTCCATGGCGGCGTAGGAAGCCCAGCTCTTGGGATACACGATATCGGCATCCTTGAAGGCCTCGGCCATGCTGTTGGTCTTGTGGAACTTGGAGCCGTACTTCTCGCAGTTCTTGCGGGCGACCTCTTCCACCTCGGGCATCACGTCATAGCCTTCGGGATGGGCTAGGGTCACGTCCATGCCGAAGCGGGTGAACAGGCCGATCACGCCCTGGGGAACGGACAGGGGCTTGCCGTAGGAGGGAGAATAGGCCCAGGTCATAGCGACCTTCTTGCCCTTCAGGTTCTCCACGCCGCCGAAGTAGTGGATGACGTGAAGCATATCGGCCATGCACTGGGTGGGATGGTCCACGTCGCACTGCAGGTTCACCAGGGTGGGCTGCTGCTCCAGGATACCGTCGCGGTAGCCTTCCTTCACGGCGTCCATAAAGGTCTTCTGATACTTGTGGCCCTCGCCGATGAACATATCATCGCGGATGCCGATGACGTCGGCCATGAAGGACACCATGTTCGCGGTCTCACGGACGGTCTCGCCGTGGGCGATCTGAGACTTCTTCTCGTCCAGGTCCTGGACCTCCAGGCCCAGCAGGTTGCAGGCGGAGGCGAAGGAGAAGCGGGTACGGGTGGAGTTGTCGCGGAAGATGGAGATGCCCAGGCCGGAATCGAACACACGGGTGCTCTTGTTGCGCTCGCGCAGGTCGCGCAGGGCGTCGGCCACGGTGAAGATAGCGTCGATCTCATCGTCGGTCTTGTCCCAAGTCCAATAGAAATCGGTCTTGTACATATTGTTGATGTTCAGGGTAGACAGATGGCGTGCCAGTTCAACAGTCTTGCTCATTTTGATCGTTCTCCTTGTATGTTTAATATAGCGTATATGGCGTATGATCGATTACTTGATGTCGTTGCCGGTCAGCTCCTGGCGGAAGCTGGTGGCGGAGCCGTCCTTGTTCTCGGGCTTGTACAGGCCGGGAACGGCGGCATACAGGGCAGCGCAGGTCACCAGGTCCTGCTTGAAGGTCACCTCGTTGGGAGCGTGCGCCTGGGACTCGGCACCGGGGCCGAAGCCCACGCAGGGGATGCCGTAGCGACCCTGGATGGACACACCGTTGGTGGAGAAGGTCCACTTGTCGGTCAGGGGACGGCCCTCGCGCTTGGAGGCGGCCAGCTCGGTGGGCATCAAACGCTTGTCGCCCCACAGGTTGTGATGGGCATCCACCAGGGCCTGGACGTGAGGAGCAGTCTCCTTGTTGATCCAGGTGGGGAAGAAGCACTCGGTCTCGTACACGTGGCCGGTCCATGCGGGACGGTCATACATATACATGGAAACCTTCACGTCTTTGGCATACTTCTTGCAGGCGGGCAGGTCCTCGATCTCCTTCAGGCAGGACTGGTAAGTCTCGCCGGCGGTCATGCGGCGATCGATGGAGATGGCGCAGCTGTCGGCCACAGCGCAGCGGGAGGGGGAGGTGTAGAAGATCTGGCTGGTGGTGCAGGTGCCGCGGCCCAGGAAGCGGGCGTCCTCATAGTGCTCGGGGTTGAACTTGGGATCCAGCATCTTCACCAGGCCGTTGATCTCGGTGGAGCCGTCGGCGGGGTTCTCGTTCAGGTCACGGACGTTCAGGATGACCTCGGCCATCTTGTGGATGGCGTTGTCGCCGCGCTCGGGGGCGGAGCCGTGGCAGGACACGCCGTGCATATCCACGCGGATCTCCATACGGCCGCGGTGGCCGCGGTAGATACCGCCGTCGGTGGGCTCGGTGGAGATAACGAATTCGATCTTGCTGCGGGCGTCCTCAGGACCGTTGAAGTACTCATTGACGATGGACTGCCAGCACATACCGTCGCAGTCCTCCTCCTGCACGGAGCCCACGACCATCATCTTGTAGCCCTTGGGCAGCAGGTCCAGATCCTTCATGATCTTCACGCCGTAGGCGGCGGCGGCCATGCCGCCCTCCTGGTCGGAACCGCCGCGGCCGTAGATGATGTCATCGGTCTCATAGCCCTTGTAGGGGTCGGCTTCCCAGTTTTCGATATTGCCGATGCCAACAGTATCGATGTGGCTGTCGATAGCGATGATCTTGTCGCCCTCGCCCATCCAGCCGATGACGTTGCCCAGCTTGTCGAACTCCACCTTGTCATAGCCCAGGGCCTTCAGCTCCTCGGCGATGCGCTTGACGACGCCCTCTTCCTCACAAGACTCGGAAGGGATGGCGATCATGTCCCGCAGGAACTTGACCATAGCGGGCTTGTACGCCTCGGCGGCGTTTCTGATGGCAGCAAAATCCATAATGTACCTCCGCAAAAATTTTATCAAATTCTGTGTTAAAAACGGGTAAACGGTTTTTACCATCTCCTATCATAGCACATGGTAGCTGGATGTCAAACAAAAATTTAGGAAATCAAAAAGTTTTTCAGAAAAAACCGTTGCTTTTTGTGGGAGGTGTGGTATTATGTAAGAGGAGAAAAGCGGAAAAGGAGGGTGTTATGGAGGCGAAACGATTAGAATCGCTGAAGCAGATCGCCGCGGGCGTCGCGGCGCAGTTCGGCGACAAGTGCGAGGTGGTCATCCACGATGTGTCCAACAGCCACCCGGAGCACACCATCGTACACATCGAAAACGGGCACGTGTCCGGCCGGAAGATCGGCGACGGTGCATCCAGGGTCGTCATGGAGCAGCTGGAGCATCAGAACGAGCAGCCCCAGGACCATCTGTGCTACCTGACGCGGACGCCGGGCGGGAAGATACTGAAATCCTCGTCCCTGTATATCCGCAACAGCCGCGGCGCGGTCACGGCCATATTTTCCATCAACTACGACATCACCAACATCATGATGATGCACCAGGAGCTGGGCGAGTTCATGCTCACCCGCGACCGGGAGCAGTCCGAGCCGGAGAAGATCATCAACGTCAACGATGTGCTGGACGAGCTGATCCAGCAGTCCGTGGCGCTGGTGGGCAAGCCTGCGGCCCTGATGAACAAGGATGACAAGATCCGGGCCATCCGCTTCCTCAGCGACGCGGGCGCGTTCCTGGTCACCAAGTCCGGCGACAAAGTGGCAAAATACTTCGGTATTTCCAAATACACCTTATATTCCTATATCGATGCGAACAAACAACAGGAGGAAAAGAAACATGGGTAAAATCGATCTGTCCATCAACAAAGTCGGTCTGGCGCATAACATCCAGAAGGCCAAGGAGAACAACGTCATCATCCCCACCATCGCCCAGATGCAGAACCCTGACCTGATCCCCGAGAAGATCAAGGCCAAGCTGAGCCACACCGGTCTGTGGGATGTGGATCCCGTCAACCTGTTCCGTATTTCCTGGCACAACGAGGCCAAGGAGTCCGGCGGTCTGTTCCAGGCGGTCCCCAACTATGTGGAGATCCCCAGCAAGCTCTCCGGCGTGCCCTGCCGCATCGTTGCCATGTCCGGCAAGTGGTTCCCCACCGGCTGCCACAAGGTCGGCGCCTCCTTCGGCTGCCTGGCTCCCCGCCTGGTGACCGGTCAGTTCGACGCTACCTATCACCATGCCGTGTGGCCCTCCACCGGCAACTACTGCCGCGGCGGCGCCTTCAACTCCAAGCTGCTGGCCTGCGAGTCCGTGGCCATCCTGCCCCAGGATATGTCCAAGGAGCGTTTTGACTGGCTGAAGTCCATCGCCGGTCAGATCATCGCCACCCCCGGCTGCGAGTCCAACGTGAAGGAGATCTTCGACAAGACCTGGGAGCTGAAGCAGGATCCCACCATGATGATCTTCAACCAGTTTGCCGAGATGGGCAATCCCCTGTGGCACTACAACGTCACCGGCTACGCCCTGGCCGACCTGTTCGAGGCCGTCAAGAAGCCCGGCCAGAACTTCGCCGGCGCCTGCTTTACCTCCGGCTCCGCCGGCACCATGTCCGCCGGTGATCTGCTGAAGGAGCGCTATCCCCACCTGAAGCTGGCCGTGGGCGAGGCCCTGCAGTGCCCCACCATCCTGGATAACGGCTTTGGCGGCCACCGCATCGAGGGTATCGGCGACAAGCACATCCCCTGGATCCACAACGTGAAGAACACCGATATGGCCATCGCTATCGACGACGAGGACAGCCAGCGCCTGCTGCGCCTGTTCAACACCCCCGAGGGCCAGAAGTACATGAAGGACGAGTTGGGTATGTCCGACGAGGAAGTCCAGAAGATGACCTGGCTGGGCATCTCCGGTATCGCCAACGTCCTGTGCTGCATCAAGATGGCCAAGTACTACGAGCTGACCGAGAACGACGTGGTGGGCACCGTGCTGACCGACTCCGCCGTGATGTACCAGTCCCGTATCGAGGAGCTGAATCAGATGTACGGCGCGTACAACGCTCATGAGGCGTCTCTGGACCACAACCTGCACATGCTGGGCCTGAAGACCGACTCCATGCTGGAACTGACCTACACCGAGCGCAAGCGTGTCCACAACCTGAAGTACTACACCTGGGTGGAGCAGCAGCAGATGAACGTGGAGGACCTGAACGCCCAGTGGTACGATACCAAGAACACCTGGGACGCCGTTCACGCACAGGCCAAGGAGCTGGATGAGCTGATCAACGAGTTCAACGAGGCCACCGGCCTGCTGAAGGCTCTGTAAGCCAAACCATACCGGACCCTCACCGGGCGGGGCCTTCGCCCCGCCCGGTATTTCTTATTTCATATAAGGAGAACCACCATGAAAAACGTAAAATACGGCAAATGTGTCCGCTGCGGCAAGACCTACGACGCCGTTCCCGACCTGACCAACTGCGAATGCGGCGGTATCCTGGATATCGTCTATGACTACGACTACATCAAGTCCGTGCTGACCAAGGAGAAGCTGGCCAAGCGCGAGAACCGTTCCATGTGGCGCTACCGTGAGCTGCTGCCTGTGGAGGAGACCACGCCCGACACGCCGCTGCGCGTGGGTTGGAGCCCCCTGTACGAGGAGCCGAAGCTGGCGGAGCTGCTGGGCATCAAGCGTCTGTGGGTCAAGGACGATGGCCAGAACCCCACCGCATCCCTGAAGGACCGTGCCAGTGCCATGGCCGTGGCCAAGGCCATGGAGGCCGGTGCCAAGACCATCGCCTGCTCCTCTACCGGCAACGCCGCCAGCTCTCTGGCCGGCAACGCCGCCGCCGCAGGTATCAAGACCTATATCTTCGTTCCCGAGCGCGCCCCCAAGGGCAAGGTGGCCCAGCTGATGATCTTCGGCGCCAACGTCATCTCCGTCAAGGGCAACTATGAGGACACCTTCAAGATGTCCGCCGCCGCCATTGACAAGTACGGCTGGTACAACCGCAACGCCGCCATCAACCCCTACCTCTCCGAGGGCAAAAAGACCGTGGCACTGGAGATCGCCGAGCAGCTGAACTGGGAGATGCCCGACTACCTGGCCATCTCCGTGGGCGACGGCTGCACGATCGCCGGTGTGTGGAAGGGCTTTAAAGACCTGTACGCCATCGGCTTCATCGACAAGCTGCCCCGCCTGATCTCCGCCCAGTCCCTGGGCTGCTATCCCATCAACCGCGCCATCCAGGAGGACAAGCCCTGGGAGCCCATGGAGGAGAACACCATCGCCGACTCCATCTCCGTAGGCGTGCCCCGCAATGCAGATAAGGCCCTCATGGCCATCCGCGAGTCCAACGGCATCGCCGTGAACGTCTCCGACGAGGAGATTCTGGCCGCCCAGCGGCTGCTGGGCCGCACCTGCGGCGTGTTCGGCGAGCCTGCCGGTGTCACCGGTGCCGCGGCGCTGAAGAAGGCCTGCGAGCAGGGCTTGATCCCCCACGACGCCACCGTGGTGTCCGTCGTCACCGGCAACGGCCTGAAGGACGTGGCCAACGCCATCAAGTCCGCCGGCGAGCCCATTCACATCGAGCCCGACCTGGATCTGATGGTCGAGGAGTTCAAGAAGCGCGGCGTGACCGTGGAGTAAAATGCAGCATCCCCCGGCAAATGCACAGCATTTGCCGGGGGATTTTCTCTTGCCAATCCATCAGGAATGTGGTACAATATATCCCGTAATACAGCTCATATAGCCCCGCGAGAATGGCGCGGGCGTTTCTACGGAGCCGCCGACGGCTCTGCTATGGGTGTTTCGATGCAGGGTGCATCGGAGCATCCATTTTTATTTTGCTTGCAGGAGGTACCTCACCATGACACAGGTCTTACGCGGCAATATCGTCCATGCGCCCGCCATGGGCCGCCTGGACATTCTCGAGCACGGCTGCCTGGTGCTGGAGGACGGCGTCATTACCGGCCTTTATCCCGATCTGCCCGCCCATCTGGAGGGCGCGGAGGTCCGCGATTTCGGCGACCGCATTATCATGCAGTCCTTCGCAGATATGCACCTCCACGCCCCCCAGTACCCCATGCTGGGCATGGGGATGGACCTGCCGCTGCTGGACTGGCTCAACACCTACACGTTCCCCACGGAGGCGCGGTTCGCTGATTTGGACTATGCCCGCCGCGTCTACCGCCGGCTGGCTACAGACTTGATCACCAACGGCACCACCCGCGTCTGTATGTTCTCTTCTCTCCACACCGACGCTACCCTCGTTCTCATGGACGAGCTGGAGCGCGCCGGCGTCACCGGCTATGTGGGCAAGGTCAACATGGACCGCAACGGCCTGCCCGGCAAGCTGCAGGAGACCACGGAGGAGTCCGTGCAGGAGACGCTCCGCTGGCTGGACGCCTGCCGTTTTGAGCACATCAAGCCTATCTTAACGCCCCGCTTTACTCCCAGCTGTACCGACGAGCTGATGACCCAGCTGGGAAAGCTGGCCAACGAGCGGGGGCTGTACGTCCAGTCCCACCTGTCCGAGAGCACCAACGAGATCGCCTGGGTGAAGGAACTGCACCCCGAGTGCAGCCAGTATTGGGAGACATACGACAAGTACGGCCTTTGGAAGGACCACACACTCATGGCCCACTGCGTCTGGTCCGACGAGCGCGAGCGCGCCGCCATTCGTGACGCCGGCGTGGTGGTGGTCCACTGCGGCGACTCCAACGTGAACATCTGCTCCGGCATCTGCCCCGTCCGCCGCATGGTCAACGAGGGCCTGTGGGTCACCCTGGGCAGCGATATCGCCGGCGGCGCTCAGCTGCCTATGTACAAGGTCATCACCATGTCCATCCGCACCTCCAAGGCCCGCCGCGTCACCGATGAGCAGCACCCCGAGTTCCTGACCGTGGCCGAGGGCTATTACCTGGGCACCACCTCCGGCCACAAGTATTTCGGGGCAGGGGAGGGCTTCGCCGTGGGAGATAAGCTCCACGCCGTGGTCATCGACGACGGCGACTTCCCAGAGGCCGCCCATCCCCTGAATGTGGGGGAGCGCTTCGAGCGCGCCATCTACATGACCCACCGTCACAATATCGTGTCGGTGTGGTCCGACGGCCGCGAGGTCGTCCGCAGATAAAGTGAAAAATGACCGGGTATCCCGGTCATTTTTCGTTTTCCCATGCCAGAATTATCGCCAGAATTATTCAAAAAAACCCTGTCAAATAGGAAATCTTTGTTATAATGAAACCAACCGACAGGGTGGCAGAGGTACCTTAACGCGTTCCGGTTATACGTTTAAGGGCTGGAAAATGAATGGTTCCACCGAAGTATACTCCAGCCAGCAGATCAAGAATTGGAATGGACCGTTGGGTGACACAAATCGTCTCACCGCGGTCTGGTCCGCCAACTCCTATTACTACTATTCCCCCACCAGCGATACCACCACGTCTACCACCACCAAGGGTTCTCCCAAGACCTTTGACGCGGGTGTGGGCATCTATGCCGTGACGGCGGTGCTGTCCGTGACCGGTATGGCGTGGGCCGGCAAAAAGCGGCACTAAGTCAACAAAAAAGAAAGCCCGTAAGGGCTTTCTTTTTTGCTCCGCCGGCAGACAGAAAAGCGGCCGCCATCAGGCGGTCGCTTTCTTGATAATGATCTCGTTCTCCATCAGGTCGATCTTCTCGATCTGCCCATTTACTACCGTGGGGATACCCATGATATCGGTGAACACCAGCTGTCCGTCCTTCTGTGTTACGGACGCCACGTTTTTGCACACCGGCTGCCGTTCCGCCGTCCATACTGTGGAAAGACACATCGTTTATTCCTCTCCTTTCAGGATCCGCAGGGCCTCCGCCAGCTTCTCGTTGCCCACGGTCAGGTCCACCACTGCCTCGTGCAGCAGCTGCGCGGCCTCGCCCTCTACGCTGTGGGCCAGCTCGTGCAGCTCCTCGGCGTGGTGCTGGTTATGCGTCACCATGTACGCCAGCAGCGCCACCGTTTCCTCCGGCGAGTGGTGCTCATGTGTATGCCCGTGATCGTGCCCATGCTCATGGGTATGGGCGTGTGTGTGCGGCGCGTCTGCACCGGCATGATCGGCCGAATGTACGGCCGCTTTCTCGTCAATAGTACACATATCCGCACCTCCGTTTTTTCTGTGCTCATTCTACCACGGCGGCGCTGAAAAGTCAATTTTTCTCCCCAAATCGTCAAAAAACCGACGATAACAGACATATCTCCTGAAAGTGTCCGAAATCTGTGCAAACAACACAATTTAATTGACAAATTTTCTGCAATTATGTATAATTTTACTGGATAATACTGCGCGTTCCGCGCAGCAAGGAGGACGAGAGATGAGGGACCTTAAACATCTGATTTACTTTGAGAACCTGCTGCAAGAGGCCAATAACGACCTGGTGAAGCAGGCGAAAAGTGACGGAAAACTGGCTTTAGGCTACACCTGCTATTTCATGCCGGAGGTGCTGCTGGACCTGCCCGGCTGCTTCTCTGTGCGCCTGCGCGCCCCCCGCTGCACATCCCCTGATATGGCGACCTATTATATGTCTTCCCGCACCTGTCACTACGGCCGCAGCCTTCTTGAGCGTGCCCTGGAGGGCGGCTTCAATTTCCTGGATGCCCAGCTGGCTACCGAGACCTGCACCGTGACCTGCCGTTTTCAGGAGCACCTCCAACGTATGGATATCATCCAGAATGAGCGCTTCAAGTGCGAGTTCATGGATGTCCCGTTCAAAAAGACGGAAAACAGTATTGACCATTACGAGGCACAGATCAAGGCCCACGTCCTGGATTTCCTCCATGACAATTACGGCGTGGACACCTCTGACGAGGCCCTGCGCCAGACCATCGAGAGCCATAACGAGCTCTGCCGTATTATGCAGGCTATCGGCGATTACCGCAAGCTGGACGTGCCCACCATCACCGGCTATGAGTACCATGTCATCAACCTGGTGACCCTGGCCTGTCCCAAGTACCTGATCATCGACAAGCTCCGCGAGACGCTGGAGGAGCTGAAGACCCGTGAGCCGGACGCCAGACCCCAGTACCGCTGCAAGGTCCTGCTGGCCGGCAGCGAGAACGACGACCCGGACTTTACCAAGCTTATCGAAAGCTGCGGCGCCCTGGTGGTGGCGGACCGCTACTGCTACGGCGGCATGGAGTCCCGTCTGCCCATCGAGATCCGGGAAGGGGAGACGCCACTGCGTGCCATCGCCCGCCACTATCTGCTCACCAGCCAGTGCACCCGCTTTATGGAGCAGCATGAGATGCGCCAGCGCAAGCAGCACATCGCCGACCTGGCAAAGGCGTACAAGGCGGACGGCATCATCGTGGCCTCCAACAAGTTCTGCGAGTACTGGAGCTATGAGCGTGTCATCGATACCGTCGTTCTCCAGCGCGACTTCGGCTATCCTGTCTGTTCCATCGAGAAGGAGTATATCAACGCGGCCAGCGGCCAGCTGCGTACCCGGTTCCAGGCGTTCATTGAGAGCGTGGAGATCAAGAAGATCCAGGAGGGCGTGAAGAGATGAAGAAATTTGATCTGAAAAACGTGGTGGAGAAGGTCAAGACCACGGATTATAAAAAGCTGGCTAAGGATTTCTGGTACGGCAAGCCCCACGGCGAGCGCCGCCTGGGCGACCTGTACTGCGACAAGACCGGATTGTACAAGCACCGCGAGTGGCGCGGTGTGAAGGACACCTTCTACTATTTCAACAAGGTGTGGCTGTACAACTACGGTATGCTGGTCTACGATGTGATGCGCTACGGCGGAATCTGGACCTTTGCCAAGGGCTGCTGGCGCTATCGCTGGATGGGCCAGACCTATCTGCCCGTGCTCCACTGGTTCGACCGCGGCATGGAGGGCCTGCGGGGTGAGGCGCTGCGCGCCTGTCCGCTGCACTATCGGGCCATGACCAACGCCACTATCTACCAGTTCATGCAGATGTTCCGCAACGACCTGAACACCAACAAGGGGAATAAGAAGGTCCAGGCGCGGCACGACAAGACCATCGCCCACGACGAGACGGTGTGGGGCGGCATTTTCTATCCCTTCAGCAAGGAAGTGGAGAACGTCCCCCTGCAGATGATCCCCTATTTCGTCACCTGCCATGTGAACAACCACACGGTCCTCAACTACATCGACGCGGTGCAGTCTCTGGGCCTGCCCGGCGACCCCTGTCCCATGTGTCAGGCCGAGGCCGGACTGTTCGTGCTGGATGATGTGCCCGACTACTACAAGGCGGTCATCACCTCCAACGAGGCCTGCGACGGCTCCGTGGCCACGTCCATCATTCAGGACTGGCTCATCGACAAGCCCCTGTTCGCCATGCCCCAGCCCATGCAGTTCGACGATCCGCTGGTCCACAAGCACTGCATGAAGGAGATCGAGGAGGCGTGGAAGTTCATCGAGGAGCAGACCGGCGTTCCCTTCGACTACCAGCAGCTGTGCAAGAAGCTGGAGAGCCAGAACGAGCTCCAGCGCTTCGAGTGGGAGAAGTGGGATGTGGCGGCCAACACCAATTATTATCCCATCAACGGCGTGTCCCAGGCGCTGTACCGTATTTACCAGTCTCAGTACGGCGATCTGCCCATCTGGCACGAGACGGACAAGAAGGTCCGCAAGATCATGGAGAAGTGCGTGGAGCAGCGCATCAACAACTTCCCGCTGACCCGCCACCGCGTCATTGCCTGGTCCTGTGCGCCGCTGTACTATTCCAACTGGTGCACCTGGGCCTATAACTGCTGGGGCCTGAACACCATCATGAACATGGACTCCCTGATGTTCGACATGACCCTCCGCACCGACGGCTACGAGCACACCCTGGAGGACATGGCGACCTACCACGAGTGGGCGCCGATGCGCCGCATGGCTGTGGGTGGTATGCACCACATCTTCGAGCTGTGGGAGAACATGGAGCGCTTCCACTGCGACATGGTCATGATGTACGACCAGCTGCTGTGCAAGGGTATGCAGGGTGTCCACGGCCTGTTCGAGGATGAGTTCCGCGCCCGCAATATCCACGCCATCTGGATGCCCCATGCCCTGCCCGACAAGCGTAATGTCTCCCGGGCCGAGATCCGCAGCATCATCAACGACTACATGACCACCGTCATGCAGGAGGAGCCGCTGGATCCGTCTTTGCTGGAGTTCGACGATTCTATGAGCTGGTAAGAGGAGGAAGAGAACATGAAAACTGTATTCAAGATTTTGAAAAAGGTCGTCCTGATCGGATTGGGCGTCTACGCCGCACTGTTCGCCGTGTTCTTCTTCGACCTGGACGGCAAGGCGCTGTTCTACGGTGTGGAGCCGTTCCTGTGCCGCCATTACGACCGCATGGAGCGCCGCGATCCGCTGAAGCAGAAGTACGATATGGACAAGCCCCGATATGAGTATAACAAGTGAGGCGATACCCTTGAGCGAACACAGTCATACCCACACCCATGTGGACGAGAACGGCCATGTCTATGAGCACAGCCACGGCCACCACCATTCCCATGCCCAGACCAAAGCCGTGCTGAACCGGCTGAGCCGGGCACAGGGCCATCTGGATGCCGTGCGGAAGATGGTGGAGCGCGGCGAGGACTGCGCCGAGGTGCTGGTGCAGCTCAGCGCGGTGATCTCCGCGCTGAACGGCACGGGCCGCGCCATTCTCAAGGATCACATCAGCCACTGCATCGTGGATGCGGTGGAGGCCGGTGACCAGGAGGCCATCCAAGCGCTGAACGAGGCCATCGACCGCTTTATGCGGTAGCGCTCCGGACATCGGCGGCAGAATGTCTGAATACCGCCCTGCGGCATTGACAGCGGCAGGGCGGGGGACTATACTAAACGTGAGTGACAGAGAGGGAGGAAGACTATGATTTCCGGCATCGTCTACACATCCAATTCCGGCTACACGGCGCAGTACGCCCGTCTGCTGGGCGCCGCACTGGATCTGCCCGTGACCGACGCCAAGTGGGGCGCCGACCCCCATCCGGGCAGGGCGGTCATTTACCTGGGCTGGCTCATGGCCGGCAAGGTCCAGGGATATGCGAAAGCGGCCAAAGAATTTGATATCCGCGCCGTCTGCGCCGTGGGCATGGGCCCCGCCAGCCAGGCCGGAGCCGAGAAGGTCCGGGCCAAGATGGGCATTCCGGCGGAGGTGCCGGTATTCACCCTGCAGGGCGGCTTCGATATCAACAAGCTGCACGGACCCTATAAGTGGATCATGCAGCTGAAGTGCAAAGAGATCCGCAAAACGCTGGCGGGGAAGGCCAGTCTCAGCCCCGCCCAGCAGCTGACCTACGACATGGCGACCAAGGGTGCCAGCGCCGTCAGCGCGGAGAACCTGACACCGATCATCGACTGGTATAAAACGAAGGAGGGCTGACCATGAGGAAGTTTTTACACATGGCGGGCGGTATCGCCAAAAAGACGCTGGCCACTGCTGCAAAGCTGGCGAAGAAGCTGGCGCACATCGTATTGCAGGCTGCCGGCGCGGCGGTGTCCGCCGTGGGCAGGGCTGTGAAGGGCCTGCTGGGCAAGGCGGCCTGCGGCGTGGGCAAAAAGGTACAGAAGTTCATTCCGCCGGTGTGCAAGGTCGTGATGATCGTGTCCGGCGCGGTGGCGCTGCTGTCCTGCGTGGGCTGGCTCATCAGCCGCAAAAAATTCGCGTAAGCGAAACGCGTATACCACAGGGAGATGCGCCAGGGCGCATCTCCCTTAAACAAAGCCCCGCGTTTCCACGCACCGCGCAGGGAAGGGCGGGGGAGAGCAAAGGAGATCTGAGCAAGTATGAAGAAAAAGGCATTCAAGGCGGAGAGCAAACGCCTGCTGGACCTGATGATCAATTCCATCTATACCCACAAGGAGATATTCCTGCGGGAGATCATCTCCAACGCCTCCGACGCTATCGACAAGTTGTGCTACCTGAGCCTGACGGACGACAAGGTGGGCTTGACTCGGGACCAGTTTGAGATCAAACTGTCCATTGATAAGGAGCGCCGCCTGCTGACCGTCAGCGACAACGGCATCGGCATGAGCCAGGAGGAGCTGGAGAACAACCTGGGCGTCATCGCCTCCTCCGGCAGTCTGAAATTCCGCCAGGAGGTGGAGGGTGACGAGAGCGCCGATACCGACATCATCGGCCAGTTCGGCGTGGGCTTCTACTCCGCTTTCATGGTGGCCGACGAGATCACCGTCATCACGAAGAAATACGGCGAGGACCAGGCCTGGAAGTGGCAGTCCACCGGCGTGGACGGCTATACCATTGAGCCCTGCGAGAAGGATACGGTGGGCACCGATATCATCATGCACATCAAGCCCGACACCGAGGAGGAAAAGGACGAATACAGCCAGTATCTGCGTGAGTATCCCCTGTACAAGCTGGTGAAAAAGTATTCCGACTATATCCGTTTTCCCATCCGGATGCTCATGCCGCACCCGGAGCTGAAGGAGGGCAGCACCCAGGAGAACCCCGAGTACGAGGAGAAGTTCGAGTGGGAGACGCTGAACAGCATGGTGCCCCTGTGGCAGCGGAAGAAGGCCGACGTCAAGAAAGAAGAATACGATGAGTTCTATCAGCAGCGCTTTGCGGACAGCCAGCCGCCGTTGAGTGTCATCACCGTCTCAGCCGAGGGCGCCGTGACCTATAAGGCTCTGCTGTTTATACCGGAGAAAGCGCCCCTGCGCTACTACTCCGAGGAGTTCGAGGGCGGGCTGCAGCTGTACTCCGCCGGCGTGATGATCATGGACAAGTGCAAGGAATTGCTGCCCGAGTGCTTCAACTTTGTCCGCGGTGTGGTGGAGTCCCCGGATCTGAACCTGAATATCTCCCGTGAGCTTTTGCAGCACGACCGTCAGCTGAAGCTCATCGGCGCCAACCTGGAAAAAAAGGTCAAGGCTGAGCTGGAGCGTCTGCTGCGGGACGAACGCGAGAAGTATGAGTCCTTCTGGCAGTCCTTCGGCCGCCAGATCAAGCTCAGCGCCATGGACAACTACGGCGAGAAGAAGGATATGCTTCAGGATCTGATGCTGTTCTATTCCTCCACCGAGAAAAAGCTGGTGACGCTGGACGAGTATGTCTCCCGTATGCAGGAGGGCCAGAAGTACATCTACTTTGCCTCCGGCGACACGGTGGACGCTGTGGACCACATTCCCCAGACGGAACTGCTGAAGGACCGGGGCATGGAGATACTCTACTTTACCGACAAAGCCGACGAGTTTCTGTCCGATATCCTGAGGTCCTATAAGGATAAGCCCTTCCGTTCCGCCACCGACGGCGATCTGGACCTGCCCGGTGAGGCCGAGAAGCAGGAACAGGACGAGCAGCAGTACAAGGAGGCCTTTGCCTTTATCAAGGAGGCCCTGGGCGGTCAGGTGAGTGAGGTCAAGGCCTCCACTCGCCTGAAGACCCACCCGGTCTGCCTTTCCAGTGGTGAGGGCGTTACCTTCGAGATGGAAAAGTACTTCACGGCTGCCCAGCCGGAGCTGGGGCTCAAGGCGAAGCGTATTCTGGAGATCAACGTGGATCACCCCGCCTTCCTGACCTTCGAAAAGACCCGGCTCACCGACCCGGAGAAAGCCAAAAAGTTCGCCCAGGTCTTCTACAACCAGGCACAGCTGATCGCCGGTCTGCCCATCGACGATCCCACCGCCTACACCGACCTGATCTGCTCCCTGTGGCAGTAAATCAGAAAAAGAATGACCGCCGTGAGGCGGTCATTCTTTTTCCAAAACGACAAAAAATACGGCGCGAACAGTTGCAAAAATAGTTGAAAAATGCTAAACTATAAATAGTGTGTGAACCAGCAAGACCCACGACCCAAATCCGGGGAGAAGTCCCCATTGAGAAGGAGTTTTGCCCATGAAAGACTTGAAGCACCTGATCTGGTTTGAGGACCTTTTGCAGCAGGCCAACAACGAGTTGGTCCAGCGCGCCGCGGCGGAGGGCCAGCTGGCTCTGGGATATAACTGCTACTATATACCCGAAGTGCTGCTGAATTTGCCAGGCTGCTTTTCCAGCCGCCTTCGGGCCCCCAACAGCGGCACCGCAGAGATCGCGTCCTACTACATGACAAACCGCAACTGTCCCTATGTCCGCTGTATCCTGGAACGGGCCATCGAGGGCGGCTTCAACTATCTGAACGCTCTGTTCGGTGCGGAGGGCTGCGCCGCCATGGAGCGCATGGAGGAGCATTTTACCCTGCTGAAGCCGGTGAAGAACGACCGCTTCATCACCACCATCATCGACCCACCCATGAAAGGCGACCGGACCAGCCTGGATTACTACAAGGCACAGCTGAAAACAAAGGTGCTGGATGCTCTGCGCGACAGCTTCGGCGTGGACACCTCCGACGATGCGATTCGTGCCGCCATCGAAAAGCACAACCGTCTCTGCCGGGTCATCACGGAGATCGGCGACCTCCGTAAGGCGGAAAACCCGGTCATCACCGGCTATGAATACCACGTCATCGTCCTGGTGAGTCAGGTCTGTCCCCATGACCTGATTTTGCCGTATCTGGAGGAGACGCTGGCGGAGCTGAAAACACGCCGGCCGGAGGCGGAATTCCCCTTCCGTGCCCGCGTCGTGCTGGCCGGAAGCGAGATCGACGACCCGGAATTTACCAAGCTGCTGGAGAGCTGCGGTGCCATGGTGGTGGCAGATCGCTATTGCTTCGGCACCTTCCCCGGCCGGGAGGAGATCGAGATCCACGGCGGCGAGACGGCCTTCGACGCGGTATGTCGGCACTATCTGCACCACAACCAGTGCGTCCGGTTTATGGACGGCGCCAAGATCGACCAGCGGCACAGTGAGCTGCGCCGTCTGGCGGAGGACTACGGCGCCGACGGGATCATCTACGAGAGCATGAAGTTCTGCGAGTTCTGGAGCTATGAAAAGGTGCTGGCCAGCCACGTGCTCCAGCAGGAGATGGGCATCCCCTGCTGCACCATCGAGAAGGAGTACACCCTGGGCAGCGTCGGTCAGCTGCGTACCCGCTTCCAGGCCTTTGTCGAGAGTCTGGAGATCAAAAAGCTGGGCCATAAGGAGGTGTGACCATGGTACTGAAGCAGTGGACAAATGCCGTCATCGGCGTGATCGATAAAAAGCTGGAACGCTTTGACCCCAAGTGGCAGGCAGCTAACGGCAAGGGCGGTCTTCGCAGCCGCTATGAGGATAAGACCGGTATCGCCCGCCACCGGGAGTGGCGCGGTGTGAAGGATACCTTTGTGGACTACACCGCCTGGCTGAACAACCTGCTGGCCATGGGCAAAATGGTGGCCTCCGCCCCGGTGCCGATCCTCAAGGGCTTCTGGGAGTACCGTTGGATGGGCTCCTATCTGGGCACCTTCGCCTTTATTGACCGGCTGTTTGAGGGCTACCGGGAGGACGAGCTGAAGATCGCCCACATGAATATGCACTGTATCGTCAGCAGCCTCACGAAAAAGATCGCCCTGGTCCTGGCCAACGACAAGCGTCTGGGCGGCGGAAGGGACAGCGACAACATCGTTCCCATGGACGAGGTCATGCCGCCCCTGTTTATGACCGGCTTCCCCGGCCTGATTCCCATCCCCATCCAAACACTGCCGGAGTTCATCATCTGTGACATTGACCAACACCTGGAGCCCTACTACATCGACGTGGCCGAGTCCTTCGGCCTGGCCGCCGACGTCTGCTCCCGCTGCTCGGCGGAGACCGGCGTTGCCATCGACGACGATTTCCCCATTGTGGGCCGCGCTGTTCTGACCACCAATATGCCCTGCAACGCCAGCGAGGCCACCTCCATGTTCCAGCGCCGCCGCTTTGGTCTGCCGGATTTCCCCGTTACCATGGCCATGATCCACAACGAGCCCGGCGCGCACCCCTATTCCACCCAGGTCCTCCGGGATGCCATCGCCTTTATTCAGGAGAACTACGGCGTCAAGTACGACTGGGAGGCCCTGTTCGCCCGCGCTGAGCACATGAACGAGCAGAACCGCATCGAGCTGGAGAAATGGGAGCTGTTCAAGACGCCCTATTCCGCCCTCTGCGGCATTGCCGAGAGTCTGTATCGGTTATACTCCTGGGCCTCTGTCAACGGCCAGGAGGACCAGTTCACTAAAAACGACCGCAAGGTGCTGAAGCTCATGCTGGAGGCCTACGAACGGAAGCATGAGCCTTTCGGCGGTACTACCCGCCACCGGGCATTCCTGTGGGGGCCCTCCGCGGTGTATTACACAGATTTCCCCACCTGGGTCCAGAACTGCTGGGGCATCAATATCGTGCTGAATATGGACTCCACCATGGGTCACAACATGATCTCCACCACCGACCCGGAACAGGCCATTCAGGACCTGGCCCTCTTCTCCGAAAAGGGCGTCATGCGCCACCATGCCGTGGGCGGCTGGGACAACGTCAACGCTGTGTGGGAGTGGGCCAGCAAGTTCAACTGCGACATGGTCATCTTCAATGACAATGTGGCCTGTAAGGGCATGAACGGTGTCCACGCTCTCATGGAGGAGCAGGCCCGCGACCTGGGCTTCCACTTCATATTCCTGGAGCACGACCTGGAGGACTGCCGTACCATCTCCCGGCGGGATATGCGGAACACCGTCAACAAATACATGACCGTCGTACTGAACGAGGCACCGCTGGACCCCACGCTGGTGGACTTCGATGACAGTCTGGCCTGGTAAGGAGGGAACCATATGAAATTCGCAGCTAAATTGCTGAAAAGCCTGCTCATCACGGCAGCGCTGCTGTTTGCGGGCACGTTCACCATCTATTATCTCAATCTGGAGAACAAGCTGATCTACAAGGTCATTTATCCTCTCCTGCAAAAGCACTACAACAGCCAGCAGCGTGACCGCCGCATTTGAAAAGAAGAAAAGGATACCCGCCCTCCGGCGGGTATCCTTTTGTGCAAAAGGCGATCCGTCCTTCGATGGACGGCCTTTCGGCACACGAACAAAAAAGAACGGCCCACAGGGCCGTTCTTTTGCCTGTGGATAGGGGAGAGGGCTCACTCCGTGGTGTGATGCTCCTTGCCGAAGTGCAGCTCGCGCATGCCCTCCACCTCGTCGCATATAGCCTTCAGGTTGCAGGAGCCGCAGTCGGTAGGCATTCCCTCCAGGATCTTCGTCAGGCTCATGGTGATGTCCTTGACAGTCTTGGCGTCCCTGGTCAGCGCCGCGTAGTCCGCCTCCGGCGCGGTGATAAACAGCAGCTTTACCGCCAGAATGTTGCGGTTCTGCTTATACTGCCGGATAAAGTCCGCGCCGATGCGGCGGAACGTCATGCCCTTCTGCACCGCCTCCCGGCTGATACGCACCTGTTCCCGGCTGGATTCCGAGCTGGTGCGGATCATATAGCCCTTGGGGAACACATGGTACTTCACAAAGTCCATGTCCTGGATGGCCCGGAAGGCCTGCTCCGTGTCGTCCTCGTCATCGGACTCGATATCGCCGACCCGCAGCAGAGCAATGCGGGCATAGTGGCTGTCGCCGTTCAACTCGTTCAGGTCCGGGCCACAGACAACGATCTCGTCCCCGGGCACCAGCTCCGCAGAGGAGGTCACGCAGGTGAAATTCACCGCGCTTTTGCCGCTGCCGCCCAGCTCAAAGGCGGCGTCCCGCAGCATGACCAGCTCGAAAGCCCCGGTGTCCTCCCAGGCCTCCGCCGGGTCATAGGCGTACCGCTTGGGCGTGGAGGCGCCGGCAAGCGCCTCCACCTCCCGTATGATCGGATTATACAGCTCCATCAGAACTTGATATCCACTTTCTTGCGGTCAAAGATCTTGTTGACCTGCACATAGGCCCAGCCCAGCAGCTTCTGGTCCAGGTTCCAGAAGTACACGACGAACAGTGCGCCCACGGCCACCGCCAGAATACGGATGAGCTTAAAGAGAAATTTGAAAACCTTACACATATCGTAGCCTCCTTAAATGGCAAGAGGTGTTCAGACGCGGGCCATGCCCTTCTGCCGCGCGTACTCGGCGGCGCCCAGCGCGCCCATCAGCTGGGGATCGGTCTTCAGGTCGATGACCTTCAGCTTCAGCACGTGCTCGATGGCCTGCTTCAAACCGGCATTCTTGGCGCAGCCGCCGGTCAGTGTGATGGCGTCGGTGGCGCCGGCCTTCTTGCTCATGACGAAGCAGCGCTTGGCCACGGCCATCTGGATGCCGGCGGCGATCTCGTCCATGGGCTTGCCTTCGCCCACCAGGGTGATGACCTCACTCTCGGCGAACACGGTGCACTGCGCGGTGATGGGGATGACGTTCTTGGCCGTCAGGGACAGGTTGGAGAACTCGGGCAGCGTCATCTCGAAGCTGCGGGCCATGGCCTCATAGAACCGGCCGGTGCCGGCGGCGCACTTGTCGTTCATGGCAAAGTTCTTCACGGTGCCGTCGGTGTCGATGGAGATGCCCTTCACGTCCTGGCCGCCGATATCGATGATGGCCTTGACACTGGGGTCGGTGACGTGCACGCCCATGGCGTGACAGGAGATCTCGGAGATATTCTCGTCGGCGAAGGGGACCTTGTTGCGCCCGTAGCCGGTGCCGATCAGATAGCCCAGCTCCTCGGAGGACTTCAAGCCCACCTTGTTCAGAACCTCCTCCATAGCCAGCTTTGCGGAGACTTCGGAATTGATCTTGCTGCGGATGGTGGTGTCGGCGCAGATCTTGCCGTTTTCGTCCAGAATGACCGCCTTGGTATAAGTGGAACCCACATCACAGCCGCCGTAGTATTTCATAGTCGTAAACTCCTTTATATATGTAGTAGTTGAGAATATTACATGCAGTTTTCGTCGTCGAAATCGCAGAGGGAGGGATCGATCGGCTCGGCGCGCATGACCGTACGCATGTACTCGTTGACCTTGTCGCGCATGGTCTTGCGGGAGACGGTGCGGGGATCCATCAGGTCATGCTCGATCCAGATCATGTGATAGCCGCGCTCACGGCCCTGCTCGTCCAGGATGCCCTGTACGGTGGCCATGTTCTTGCAGGCCACGTTCTGGTACATGATGATGATGTTGGTGTTCCACGCCTCGCACTGGCGCCACAGCTCGTCCACCACGTTCTGGTAGCCGCCGTTGGTGTGACGGCGCATGACCATACGCTCGTACAGCCGCGCCAGATCGCGCAGGGCCTCCTCCTTGTCCTCTGTCTCCAGGGGCTTGGTGAAGTTCAGGGATTCCATCTCCACCAGGATGTTGATGCCCCAGCAGTTGGCCAGCCAGTTGGAGAAGTTGGCGTAGTAGTGGGCGGGGCAGCTCCACACGATGCCGCGGTAGCGCATCTTGCCCACCCACGCCTCGTCGCGGCGCTGGTAGGACTGCATCAGCAGGTCGTTGACCTTGCGGCAGGTCTTTATGACGCGCGGGTCGATACCGCCGTCCATCTCGTAGTTCCACTTGCGGAACAGCTCATAGCTGGGGCCGATGATCTGGGGATAGGCGGTCTTGTTGACCTCCCACTTTTCCAGCTCGTAGCGCGTCTCCTCGTTAAAGCGCTTCATGGCGGAGAAATAGGCGTCCCAGCTCCACTTGGCTCCGGTCTGCTCCTCAATGAACTTGATGCACGCCCGGATATCCTCGGCGCCCATCTGCACCGTCTCCTCGTCCTCATACCGAACCGGGAAGCACAGGTGGAACACGGGCAGGTCGGGGAAGCGGCGGGACATATAGCTGGAGGCCATAGTGGAGCCGTCGCAGGGCATGGAGGAGGAGATAAAGCACTTGCCCATGTGGGGCAGGGCATCGATGACCAGCGCGCCGCACTCGGAGGACGGCACGGGGCAGCAGTCAGCCGGCAGGCCGAAGGACTCCACGGCGTCGATGTAGGGCACGCAGGTGAGCTGGTCGATCTCGGACACCAGGAACACCGGCATCAGCTGATAGGGGATACCCAGCAGGTCGGGGAAGCCGGCCATGATCTGGCCCATGGTCATCTCATCGAACAGAACGACCTTCTTGTTCAGCTCGGAGCTGTTGCCGTTCTTCTTATCGCACTTGGCCAGGAACACCAGATTTTCCGCCACATAGCGGAAAATGTCGTAGGTCATCAGGTGGCTCATTTTCAGGGCGTTGCCCCGCTGACCCATGGTGTTCTTATCCATGAAGCTCACGCAGCACATATAGGAGATCATCCAGCGATACCAGAACGTGGTGTTCAGGGCGGGTATCAGATCCTTGGAGAAGGTGGCCAGCAGCATGCCCCAGACCTTCAGCCAGCCGGAGAAGTCGACGAGGGTGCTCTCCACGCCGCGCCACTCCCGGCGGACAGTGGCCATGTCACCCTTACGGTACAGGGCACCCAGATGCTTTTCGCCGTTGAGCAGCAGGTCCTTGCGCTCCGCGCAGGTCATGGCGGCAACGGTCTTGGCCTCCCGTGCTACACGGTTCATATTGTCAAGGAAATGCTCCTTCTGTTTCCTGCCAAAGGCCTTCCAGTCCGTCTCCTTGATGAGATCGAGAGCGATGGAGCCAAACTCCTTCAGGTTGGCGGCCTGCGCCTTCCAGTCCATCTCAGTCTTGGCGCGGAAGAATTCGGGATTGGGAAATTTCTTCTTGTCAGCCATCAGTTGGCACCTCCGTTCTGCTTGTGGAGCTTCTTGATCTCCAGCGACTCCACAAAGGCCTGCACGCGGGTCCGCAGCTGGCCGGAGTTGCCGTTGTTGTACAGACGGTCGATGCTCAGCACCGGCCAGTCATACTCCTCATGCATGATGTGGCTCACCAGCGCGCGCTCAAAGCCCCAGTAGTCGCAGTATTTCATCTGCTCATAGATGATTCCGTCAGCGTGATACTCCCGTGCCAGACGATCCGCCGTCTCGCGGCGCTGCTGCACCTTCTCGTCGGCAATGTAGCGGGCGCATTCGGAGTGCTTCATAATGTGCATGCAGATCTGGGGCAGGGCCTCCTCCCCATCCCTCAGCTCGATGATCTCCCGCCCGGGAGTGGAGCCGAAGCAGTATCGGTCGGACACTACCAGTGCGCCGCAGCCCTCGATGAGCTTCGTCAGCTGAGGGTCGTCGATCTCGCTGCCCACGATGGCCACGCGGGCACGGAAGGCGGGCTTGGGATCCGGCTTGCGCTTTTTCAGCTCCGTCAGCGTCTCTCGCAGGTAAGGCAGGATCAGGTACTTGGGACAGGTAAAGCTCACCAGGTTCAGCACGTGGAACTCATAGCCGGTGATGACCGGGTTTTCCTCCTTGCGCAGCTCGCCGATCTCGCTGATGATGGAACAGACCTCGTTGTGCTCCTTCACCGCCTGACGGATAGCCGCGTCGGAGGTATCCACGCCGTACTTTTCCGTCAGGGGATCCAGCACCCGGCGGCGCATCTGCTTGACGTAAGAGTCCAGCGTGTAGTCGGTGACCTTGTAGGGGATGTCGCAGTGGGTGACAAAGAAGTTGGGCTTGTCATTCATCTGCAGAATTTCAAAGTGCTCCATGGCGCGGTTCATCATGGAACAGGCGTCCACGCCGGCCAGCGCGTCCAGGAACTGGTAGCCGCCCTCCATGCCGCGCTCCACCAGGGCGCGTGCATATTCACAGGTGTAGTTGGACATATAGTAGGTAGCGATGTCCAGTGAACCGGTGCGGGGGGCGCGGAGCCGGACGGAGAAGCAGCCGGGCAGGTTCAGCAGCGGCTCAGGCATATGGTAGCAGGTATAGCCGATGGCCAGCTTCCCCTCCGCCTGTGCCTGCTTCACCAGATCATTGTCGGCATTCTCCAGCAGGCTCTCGAAGTAGATCAGATGCTTCAGGTCTCTCAAGAATTACACCTCTCTCCTAATGTATTTCAATTATAAGATCTCCAGCTTGGTCAGGGCTTCGCGTGCGCCGCGGATGACAGGGGCATCCTCCGGCAGATCAAAAACACTAAGACCCTGGATATCATTGGCGGCGTGCTGTGGGTCGCTGCCGATGGTGGCCAGTATCTCCGTGCCGTTGATATGGATGTAGGGAATCAGCGCCGGGTCCGTGACCCGATTGACGATAGCGCCGCAGCGGTCGTACATCACCAGCTCGTCGGCCACCCGCTTGATGGTGTCGATGACCTGTGTACCCTTGCGGCTGGGATCGGTGATGAGCACCAGATGCGTCACCTTCTCCATCACCCGGCGGTTGATCTGCTCGATGCCGGCCTCACCGTCGATGACCACGTAGTCAAAGTCGTTGGCCAGCAGGTTGATGACCTCCTTCAGATAGGCGTTCACCTTGCAGTAGCAGCCCGCCGTCTCCGGCCGGCCGATGGCGAGAAACGAGAACCGCTGCTGCTCCACCATGGTGTCGAAAATGCGGTATCGTGCCTCACTCAGCAGCTCGATGGCCTCCCGGGGCGCACCGTCCTCCACCGAGGCCACGATGCTCTTGCGGATGTCGTCCAGCGTCTCTTTCACCTCAACGCCCAGCGCGGTGGACAGTCCCACCGCCGGGTCGGCGTCGATGGCCAAAATACGCTTGTCGGGGTACGCTTCAGTCAGCAGCCGCACAAAGGCGGCGGAGATGGAGGTCTTGCCCACGCCGCCCTTACCGGCGACGGCGATGATCTTGGGGGAGTGCTCCAACAAGTCTCACGTCCTTTCGTGTTACCCGCCGCCGTCATTTCTGACCGAAATGGCGGCTATGCCACAGAAGTACGCGGGTTTGTGCAGTATTGTTAAATTCCTAACATCATACTACCATAAATACCGGCAAATTGCAATGAAAGTTTCGGCATTTTGCTGCATTTTTTGGCAGTATTGCGCCACTGGCCGGGGGAAAGGGGCGTGTATATTTTGCGGCGTTTTTACGCCTTTGCCCCTTTGACGCGGCGGCCATACCGTGCTATAATACGGGATAAAGTATTACCCCCTCTTGAAAGGAGAGGCTTTATGCGTATCATCGATCTGGAGACCATTAACCAGGCCATGAACAACGAGACGCAGTTCGTCCTGCGCTGCGAGGAAGTATTCCACGACAAGGTGTCCTCCGCCGCGGCGGCTGTCCTGTCCGCCGGGCGTGAGCGCCGCATCGTGGCGCTGACCGGCCCCTCCGGCAGCGGCAAGACCACCACCGCCATGCGCCTGCGCGACTACCTGGAAAATCTGGGCGTCAAGGTCTGCCTGCTGAGCATGGACAACTTTTTCCTGCCCCTGGACCAGCGTCCGCTGGAGGCTACCGACTGGGAGTCCCCTTACTGCGTCAACGTGGACCTGCTGGTCAGCTGCATCGGCCGCCTGCTGGACGGCGAGCAGGTGGATATTCCCTGGTACGATTTCAAGACTGGCACTACCGGCGGCTATAAGCCCATGCAGGGCGACAAGGACTGCATCGTCATTGCCGAGGGGATCCATATGCTCAACCCCCTGATTTTCGATAAGATCCGCGGCGCGGCCACCGGCATCTATGTGGCGCCCCGCACCCGTATCCTCACCAATAAGGACCGCGTGGTTCGTCCCGAGCAGCTGCGCGTGGCCCGCCGGCTCATCCGGGACTACAACACCCGGGGCCACTCCCTGCGGGAGACGGTCGAGCGTGCCGAGAGCGTCAACGCCGGCGAGGTCAACTATATCCGGCCCTTTAAGAGCAACGCCGCCATTCACATTGACTCCTTCCACGACTATGAGCCCTGTATCCTGGCCAAGTGCCTGGCCAACATCCCCAATTTCCGGCAGGAACTGACGCCGGAGTATATGCAGGAGCACGACCTCACCGACCTGGTAGAGGTGGTGGAGAGCGTCCCGCCTTTGCACACGCCTTATGTGCCGCTGAATTCCATCGTCCGCGAGTTCGTGGGCGGCAGCAGCTATGAATATTGAGCAATAAGGGAGGTATCCTAACTATGAGCAGAATCATTACCATCAGCCGTGAGTTCGGTTCCGGCGGCCGTGAGCTGGGCAAGCGTCTGGCCAAGGCCCTGGGCATTCCGTGCTACGACCACGAGATCATCGAGATGATCGCCAAGGAAAACGGCTTCAACGAGGACTATGTGGCCAACGTGGGCGAAAAGAGCATCGAAGCCGCCTATCCGCTGACCATCGGGCACCGCTTTGGTATGCAGCCCTTCCAGATCATGGAGCAGCCCATCCGCGTGGCAGTGGCCCAGCGCCAGATCATAGAGAACTTCGCCAAGCAAGGCGACTGCGTCATCGTGGGCCGGGCCGCCGATGTTATCCTCAAGGACTACGACCCGCTGAACATCTTTGTCTATGCGGATAAGGACTCCAAGATCGAGCGCTGCCAGCGCCGTGCCCCGCAGGGTGAGCATCTGACGCCCCGGGAGATCGAGTCCCGTATGAAGCAGATCGACCGCAACCGTGCCCAGCACCACCAGATGTACAGCGACAACAAGTGGGGCGACAAGGGCTCCTACGACCTGTGTATCAACACCACCAAGCGCTTTGTCAAGGATATCGTTCCGTCCATCGCCAAGTTCTGCGAGGACTGGTTCAATTCCCACGGTTAATACATAAAAGGCCCGCGCTGCGGGCCTTTTACCGCAGAGAGGAAGGAGGCTGTTCTGTGAAAGTCCGTCTCAATGACGATCCCGAGATCGTGAAAACCATCCGCGAGGGCCTGAAACGCACCGGCGGCTACTGTCCCTGCCGTCTGGCCCGCACCGAGGAGAACAGGTGTATGTGCAAGGAGTTCAAGGACCAGATCGCCGACCCGAACTTCGAGGGCTACTGCCACTGCCGTTTGTACTACAAGGAGAAATAAAAAACCGGGCCGATGGCCCGGTTTTTTATTTCTTGATAAGCTCCTTCACCAGTCCGGCCATGGTCAGCACCACGCCGCCGATAAGCATGAAGTCCGCCAGGTTCCACACCAGCGCCCGTTTTTTGGCCTTTCGGTGGGGGAATTGCAGATAGTCCGTCACGCTGCCCCGCCGCAGCCGGTCCCATTGGTTGCTGATGCCGCCCAGCAGCACCGACAGAATGCCCAGCTGTGCCGCGAAGGCCCGCTTGCCCAGCTCCGGCAGCAGACACGCTGCCGCCGCCAGCCATACGCCCAGCGGCAGCCAGCGCAGCAGCTTCTCGTGCTTCTGCCCCAGCCCCAGAAAGAACCCCCGGTTCTCCAGATGGGTCAGGCGCACATACCGACGCTCCCATTTCAGCTTCCCCGTCCGGGACAGATATTTCAATATCCGGTCGGCGGCAAACAGCGCCGCCGCAATGCCGATGGCTATGTACATCCGTTACCTCCGTCCCCGCCGCACGGTAAAGCCGAACACCAGGCCGCACAGGCCGCCTACGATGTGGGCGATCTGGGAGACGTTGTCCTGCTTGAACAGTCCGTCCATGATCTCGCCGCCCAGGTAGAAGATGACCACCAGAATCAGCGTCACGGGGATCTCGCCCTTCCGCGCCGCCGTGAAGGAGGACAGCACGATCATCATGAACACTACGCCGCTGGCGCCCAGCAGCGCCGTGTGGGGAAAGAAGATAAAATTCACCAGGCCGGTGACCAGCGCCGTCAGCGCGATCATCCACACCATGGTGCCGCTGCCGTATTTCTCCTCCAGACCGGGGCCCACCAGCAGCAGGAGCAGCATATTGCCCATGTAGTGGTCATAGCCGGAGTGTCCCAGCACATGACCGAAAAAGCGTACGTATGTCAGAGGGTCGGCCAGAGAGGACCGGTACACGGAGAAATACTGCGTTGTGGCGGCACCGTTGGTCCAGTTGCCCAGCAGCAGGGCGATCAGGCTCAGCAGGGCGAAGGATAATATCACCGGCGCGTTGAAGCGAATAATGATCTTTTTCAAGCAGGATACCTCTTTTCAAATACGTTTGAAAAGAGTATACTATACATTCAGAAAAAAGTAAACCAAGGAGGGCCTGTGCCGTGAAAAAATGGGTGAAGATTATTCTCTGCGTTCTGCTGGCGTTGTTGCTGCTGGCGGGCGGTTATGTGGCCTATGTGTTTATCGACTATCACCGTATCGGCGACCAGATGCTGACGCCGGTGCAGTCCACCGATGCCGCCCGGTCCGTCGATACGAATACGGCCTATACGGTCGTTTCCTGGAACATCGGTTTCGGTGCTTACGAGGACGACTACGGCTTTTTCATGGACGGCGGCACGGAATCCCGCGCCTGGTCAAAAGAGCGCCTGACGGCCAACATGGACGCTATCGCCGGGTACCTGAAGCAGCAGAACGCCGACTTCTGCCTGCTGCAGGAGGTGGATATCGGCTCCACCCGTACCTACCATGTAGACGAGCGCGAGCCGCTGTATGCCGCCCTCTTCAACAAGAGCAGCGTTTTCTGCCAGAATTACGACTCGCCCTATCTTCTGTATCCCCTGACCGCGCCCCACGGAGCCTCCCGGTCCGGCCTGCTGACCTTCTCTCCGGCGAATATCACCGCAGCTGACCGCGTGGAGCTGCCGGTGGAGTCCGGCTTTATGAAGCTTCTGGACCTGGACCGCTGCTACTCTGTCAGCCGTGTCCCCGTCTCCGGCGGCGGTGAGCTGGTGCTCTACGACCTGCACCTCTCTGCCTACACCAGTGACGGTACCATCGCCACGGAGCAGCTGGCGCTGTTGCTGGCGGATATGCAGGCGGAGTACGAAAAGGGCAGCTGGTGCGTGGCCGGCGGCGACTTCAACAAGGACCTGCTGGGGGACTCCTCCGTCTATTTCGGCGCGGCGGAGCAGGAATATTCCTGGGCGCAGCCCATACCGGAGGGCGTGTTCGACAGCTATGACGTGCAGCTGGTGGCGCCACTGGACGAGAACGATCCGGTGCCCTCCTGCCGCAACGCCGACGGTCCATACCACGACGGCCAGTATGTCCTCACCGTGGATGGCTTCCTGGTCACCCCCAATGTTGCCGTGGACAGTGCCGCTGTTTTGGATACAGGCTTTGCCTACTCCGATCACAACCCGGTACAGATGACGTTTACCCTGCAAAAGTAAGCAAAAGCACCCCATCACGGGGTGCTTTTTTCACCGTAAAGCAGGAAGGTGCGCGTCTATTCATAAAAATTTCGAAAAGGGGGTTGCAAAGATGTCCGTTATGTGGTAACATACGTCCATCAATTAGATACAGCCCGATGAACCGCCCGGAATGGAAAGACCGGATGGGGAGGGAACTCTGGAGAATCCCATTCAGTTGGGTGCCGAAGGTGCAAGGCGCGCGAGCGCCGAATCTCTCAGGCAAAAGGACGGAGCAGACGAGTTTTTCGCTTGACCAGACTTCTCCAGAGTTGCCGTTTTCCGGCAGCTCTATTTTTTATGCAAGGAGAGAAATTGTATGTTAGAAAGTGTATTGTTCCCCATCGTATCCAAGATCAACGAGTATCTCAGCAACTATATTCTCATCTTCCTGCTGGTGGGTGTGGGCCTGTGGTACTCTATCAAGACCCGCTTTGTCCAGGTCCGCTGCTTCGGCGAGGGCATGAAAAAGTTTTTCGGTGAGATGAACCTCCGCGGCGGCGCCCAGAAAAGCGGCATGACCTCCTTCCAGGCGCTGGCCACCGCCATCGCCGCCCAGGTGGGCACCGGCAATATCGTGGGTGCCTCCGGCGCCATCCTCACCGGCGGCCCCGGCGCCATCTTCTGGATGTGGATCATCGCCTTCTTCGGCATGGCCACCATCTATGCCGAGGCTACCCTGGCCCAGAAGACCCGTATCGTTGAGCCTGACGGCAATATCAAGGGCGGCCCGGTCTACTACATCACCACGGCGTTCAAGGGCGGCTTCGGAAAGTTCCTGGCGGGCTTCTTCGCCGTCTCTATCATCCTGGCTCTTGGATTCATGGGCTGCATGGTCCAATCCAACTCCATCGGCTCCACTATGCAGACGGCTTTCGGCATCCCCTCCTGGATCGTGGGTATCGTCCTGGTCATCATCTGCGCCATCATCTTCCTGGGCGGTGTGCAGCGTCTTGCCGCCGTTACCGAGAAGCTGGTCCCCATTATGGCCGGTATCTTCCTGCTGGGCGGTCTGGTGATCCTCTGCGCCCGCATCAAGTACGTCCCTTCCACCTTCGGCATGATCTTCAAGTATGCCTTCCAGCCCCAGGCCATCATCGGCGGCGGTATCGGCTACGCCCTCAAGACCGCGATCTCCCAGGGCGCCAAGCGCGGCCTCTTCTCCAATGAGGCCGGTATGGGCTCTACGCCCCACGCCCACGCACAGGCCAACGTGGCCCACGCCCACGATCAGGGTGTCGTGGCCATGATCGGTGTGTTTATCGACACCTTCATCGTCCTGACCCTGAATGCCCTGGTCATCATCTGCACCCTGTACACCGCTGACGGCCCTCTGGCCAACGGCTACTTCGGCGACATCACCGCCACCCTTGGCAAGACCAACCTGGCCCAGACGGCCTTCGGTTCCGTATTCGGCGCCAGCCTGGGCGCCAAGTTCGTGGCCATCTGCCTGCTGTTCTTTGCCTTCTCCACCATCCTCAGCTGGAACCTGTTCGGTAAGATCAACGCCAACTACCTTTTCGGCCGCAAGAACAGCAAGCTCTGCAACGTGATCTACACCGTTATCGCCTTGGTATTCATCTTCCTGGGCACCGTCTCCGGCAGTGACTTCGTCTGGGAAGTCACCGATATGTTCAACAACTTCATCGTCCTGCCCAACGTTATTGCTCTCTTCGCCCTCACCGGCATGGTCATGGCCAGCCTCAACGAGGTCAACAAGAGTAAGCAGCTGAAGGTCTGAGTAAGCAGGGGAGAGGCGTAGGCCTCTCCCCGTTTTCCCCTTTTGCAAAACGCGAAAAAAACAAAAATTAGGGGTTGACATTTTCGAAAATCCCTGCTATATTATACAAGTCGGCAGCGCCGACCACCCGATGTGGGGGTATAGCTCAGCTGGGAGCCCGGTTGAAGCGGTAAACAACCCCCGCACTAATTGAATAAGAAATTACTCAGCGCACCCACTATATGGGGGTATAGCTCAGCTGGGAGAGCGCTTGAATGGCATTCAAGAGGTCAGCGGTTCGATCCCGCTTATCTCCACCAAACGGGTGCGCTGAGTATTCTTAATAAAGACTTGCTTTGAAAAAGCGAGTTTTTTGTTTTATGCCCACTTCTCTTTTGAAGTGGGCTTTTCTTATGCGGCGATTGCCGAAATGTCCAGCCCAGCGCTGAACTGCTCAAAGTCAATGTTGAAGTCGATATGCAGCCGATAGTCCCGATACACCTCCACACGCCGAATCAGGCAGCTCACGATCATTTTCTTTGACTCCATGCTGGCGTTGTCGTACATATCCGCCCATGAGATAATATCGCCGTACTGAGCGTTTAAGGTGTCCAGCATGGCCTGTCCCTCGTCGTAGGCCGCCTGCGCCGCCTCCATAGTGTGCTGAACTTCGAGACATTTTGTCTCACAGTCAGAGATCAGAGAACTAAGCAAGTCCTGCGGAAAAGCGCTTTCGCCCCGGAGGGATTTAATGACCTCCGCCCGGAGCGTATCAAGCTCGGCGGCAGCCTTGGCATAGTCGGATTTTGCACTTTTGAGAAGCGCCTTCCGTTCTTCCATCTTTTCACGATAACGGATATTGACGATCTCGCTTTGGGGGATTGCTTTCATCCGCTCAAAGATCTGCCGCACCACCTTATCAATGATACCGTCAAGGATATGTGCCGTGTAGCCAGTCTGTCCGTCACACTCGGTTTGTTTGCGGGTCTTGCCGTAGCAGATATACCGCACACGCTTTACAATGCGATGAGCATCTTCCTTGCACGGGTAAGCCTTGCCGTTGGTGGTGAGCGCCAGCCGGGAGCCACAATGCCCGCAAAAGACATTCCCGGCCAGCAAGGATTGACCACGGGTATTCAGCGGTACACGCCGTTCCTGTTCGGCGGAGTTGGCGCGGGAGGTACGAATGTGCTGTGCGGCCTCAAACAGCTCCTGCGCTATGATCTGCAAATGGGGCAGCGTTTGTGAGCGGCTTTCGCCGCTGCGAAGCACCCCGGTATATGTAAGATTGCAAATGATACCTCGGACGCTGGCGTGATGCCACATTTTACCCGTCCTCGCCCGATAGCCAAGGTTATTTAGGTAAGTGGCGATCCGTTGAGCGCCGAAACCCTCATGCACATATTTGTCAAAGATGATCCGTACCACAGCGGCCTCGGCCTCGTTGACAGCCAACTCAAAAACCTCGTGCTTGCGTTTATTGAAGCGCCCACTCTTTACAAGGTCATATCCATAAGGAGCAAGACCGCCCTTGAAACCGCCATCCTCGACGAGCTGGCCGAGAGCGGTTTTTGTGCGAATTGAAGTCTTTTCGCTTTCGCCGTCAGCCTGCCAAAAGCGGATGTAGTTGGTGAGCTTGTCCGTGTGATTATCAAAACGCTGCTCACCCTCCTGCGTACTCCAGACCCGGATGCCGTTCTTGACAAACCACTCCACCACAAAGGGCGTTTCGTCAGCGATACGCCCGATGCGGTCAAACATGAACACAAGCAGAATATCGAATTTTCCCTGCTTGGCTCGTTCCTTGATGATTTGCAGCTTGTCCCGGTTTTCGGCTCTAACCTTATGCCCGGACACACCGTCCTCCTGTTCCTCGTGAACGATCGTCCAGCCCATTTTTTCACAGAAGCGATGGCACTCTCTGCGCTGCATGGGAATGTCGGCTTGGCTTTTGTCGTTGTAGTCCACCTGCTTGTCGGTGGACACGCGGTATAGGCAATCGACCCGATTACCTGTCATCATTCTGTTTTCTATCATATTGATCCGTCCTTTCATTTGTCGATGGGTCAATGAAAAAACGCAATCAATACGCGGGGAATATGAAGTTTTCAAGGTACATAGGGACTACCCCCACTATTATTATCCCTCTGTTCGGGAGGGATTGCAAGGATGTCGCCGGAGCTATTTTTTGCCGTATTGTTGGCAAAGGAAGATAGTAAAATCTGCTTTACATGATGGAGCGCTGCCGCATTTTTGCAGTCTGCAAAGCTGGCGGTGATGGCGTAGCCATCCACAGCAAATGCGGTATGTTGTTTTCTCTGCTGCATAAAGACCTCCTTTTCAATTCTCGGCAACAGGGAAAGGCCAGCGCCTCATAAAAGCGCTGGCCTGTGGCTTATGACCTTGGGACGAAATGTCCCAAGGTGTTTTTGAAAGGCGGGAGCGCCGCACCCGCTCCTGTTGGCCTGTCATAAGACAGCTCATATTCAATGCGGCGCTCCCTCACAGCGGACAGCGACGATCCGTGACGGAGCATCAACTACCTTGCTGCGGAGGGGTGAAAACTACCTCTCATATACCAAGGACAAAAATCGGACAAATGGAGATACCCTTAGAGAAATTTTTTCAAATATTTTCTCATGGCCGCCTTGCCGCTTTTGACGGAATGGCGGACGGCGCTCTTGTCAACGCCCTGCTCCCGGGCGATCTGGCGGTAGCTTTTGCCGAGGATCAGATGCGCCTCTACCCGGACGCCCTGCACCTCCGGCAGAGAGTTGAGGGCGTTCCACAGGTGGACGAACAGCTCCATGCGATCCAGAAGCTCCTGCGGCGTCGGCTCATGCAGGCAGGCCGAGTATTCAATCCCATCGTCACAGTCGAGGGAATACTGCGCCTTATTGCGGGTCGTGCGCCGCTGATAGGCTGCCTCATACAGCTTGTCCGCCTTCAGCTCGGCGGCCACTTCGTCGGAAACTTCGATGTATTCATCATGGGTGTACCAAGCGTAAAAGTCCTTCAGATTGATGGTCGTCATTTGTATTTCCTCCATTCGGTTCATGTGTGGGTGGGTGAACAGAACGGAGGAACGGCGGGGATCGGCAGCCGGGGCTGGCCGCTTTGGGACAAATTGTCCCAAGGTACAGGCATATAAAAACGCCCGCACAGCATGACGCTATGCGGACGCACAAAACAACATTTTCACTTACATACTGACAGATTTCGCATCCATAGCCGTATAGTCCCGACGGTGGAAGTGCGCTTTTTTTAGCCAGTATAGATCAAATGCACTATCAATAAAGAAAAAGGACACGGCGATACCTCCTTGGATACCGCCGTATCCTTAAAAAAGGGCGACTTTACCACACCCTCCGTTGATCCATTTTTTCAAAAGGAAAACGGCGGCTTGAAATATAATATTTCAAAACCGCCGCTTGATTTTAGTACGCAAAATCGTCATCGAATGGCGGTTTCATGTGTTCCGATTTATACGCTGAATAGTTATCTTTCACTTGAATAGTCTATCTTTTTTTACTTGAGCTTAATTGCGCTCCGTTGGCGCAATCACAATCATACATTCCTTGCAGTAAAATGCTGTTGCCTTATAACCATTTGCCTTTAATGGCGCAAATTTATTTACAAGAGTAACACCTTTCTCTGCGGTTGTAAAAGCAAGCATAGATGGTTTCTCACCGTCAGGGAGCCATTGCACAGGTTGATTGCCATTGGGGATGTAACCCGATAGCATTTCCTGATTGCAGTACGGGCATTTCATACGACTTCTTCCTTTCACTTATCTCCGCCGTGCTTATTCTCTTTAATTGCCCGCAACAGGCAAAGCCCCATAGCCAAAACGGGCAGCAGCACCCGCAAGCACAAAAAGCCTTGCGGATCACCGAAATGAATATTTGCATCCAGAAGCAGTCCAGCTCCCCACGCTATCAGCGTAAAAACAATAGATGTGATGTACATAATAATATCTCCTTTTTACTTTCATCAATGAGTAAACGACTCTTTATAAGGCTACTGCAACCACCAACAAGAAACAAATGATAACCACTGCGGTGATAGTCACTTTCTTTTTCATAAATTAAATCCGCCCTATTCCTCATTGTTTACCTTCGTCGTTAGGCTTTTTTAGTGTTCCGTCCTGCATAATAATCACTTCATCGCAAATTGCCTCGATGTCATCTTTGTGATGGGAAGTCACAATTATCAGCTTTCCTTCATCGCGGCGCTGACACAGCAATTTCCGAAGAAGCAGGACGGACTTTTCGTCCAACGCATTAAACGGCTCGTCTAAAATGAGAATATCCGGGTTTTCCATGAGTGCTTGAATAATCCCAATTTTCTGCTTCATGCCGAGAGAATACCGGCGCATAGTTTGTTTTGACTCCGGGTCAAGCTCAAAAAGCCGCATATACTCTTTGATCGTATCATCGGAGACTTTCTTATTGATTGCTGCAAGTTGTTTCAGATTTTCAAGGCCCGTCATATAGCTGAGAAATTCCGGCTTTTCAATAATAAGGCCGAGTGAGGGCGGAATGGATATGTCCCGATGCAATCTCTTTCCGTCAAAATCAATCGTTCCACTTGTAGGGATAACTAACCCAGCAAGCGTGCGGAGTAGCATAGTTTTTCCACTGCCGTTGTATCCAACGATCCCATATATTTTTCCATCTAAAAACAGGCAGTTGATATTATCTAAAACCTGTGTATAGCCTATTTTCTTAGATACCGCTTTTAGAATAATCTCCATTTTTTCACCTCACAGCTCCTTCAAAAAATATCGTATGTACGGTTTAGTCGCAAAAGTAATAAAGTCGTTATTGCAAGGAAGACCGGCAGTAACACAAGTCCAAGAGGTTGGAAAGTCCATGAGAAAATCAGCCGTATTGTTATCCCGTTTCGGTTCGTAACCGACTGAATTACCTGTTCGTCTATGAGCAAAAGCAAATAGGCAGATATAAAGGGCATTGTCGATAGCATCTTATTTTTCGTTCGCTTTAGCATTTCTGAAATGTTTGCTAATAGGAAAAAACTGAGTAGATACCGTATGTATGAGGAAAACATATCCACAAATAAATATCTTTCACCATGCCAAATTGCTAAAATATAGATCATGGAAAACCATGTAGTTAGATATATAACTGCGAACAGGTATTGTTGAAGAAGCAGGAACAGGAGATATTGATTTCTGCTCTTCATACGGATAAAAGAAGGCTTCTTTGTGCTCCCGTCAATCGTTGATATTGTCCAGATAAACGGAGGGACGAGCAGATAGCAATATACTCTGTCACCGAATACCTGTGCGACTATTTCTCCACTTTCTGCTGCATACAGTTCATAAAGCGAAGAAGCGACTAACACTGCGGCCATATACAACAAATAAAATGGTACAAGCCGAATCGTTCTTTTTCGGAATAAAATCATATAACATCCCTGTTCCTTCTGTTCCCAATGAAAAGGCAAACAATATCAATAGCGAGTAGCGCACCGAAAATAATTGCAATATCCTCTATGGTAATTACAAACGATGTTGCTCGTGCTACCATCGGTTGTAGTGCCATTGTGACGCTATATGTTTGAGCCGCTGTCTGTGTTAGGTAATCAAGCACATACATAATTATCGGCGGCAAAATAAACGCCATGTATTTATTTTTAGCCTTTACAATCATTTGGATGGCGAGATATAAAACAGTTAGCAGGGATAATGCAAACGCATGAAGAATAACATAAGTAACTGCCTCATAAAGCGGGCTTTTTTGAAAAAGTAATGCCGAAAATGTTCCCGTGTGCGGGATCATAGTTTCGCTTAACTCCATACTCGATGGGCAAGTCACATACACCAAAAAAAGATTGAGCAGAAATAGGAATAGCGTACTAACGAAAGAAACAAAAAACACAGATACAGCTTTGGAGCAGAGATATACACAACGCTTTTTCTTTGTGATGATAATTCCATAAATGGCGGTTTTACTTTCATCAAAAAACACCAGCCCTGTTAGCAAGACAGGGAAAAGCCAGTAGAGCGTGTTAAAAATTGTGCTGCCAGTAGTCCTATTCATAAACAGCCACCACATGAACGGGTTACTCTGATATGCAAAATGTGATTGCATAGTAATGGGGTCTATCACCGCAATGACAAGCAATATTATCAAGGCCAGCAGGACAAGCCTGCTTCGATATAACTTTTTTACATCTATCCAAAAATACTTCATGCAATCGTCACACCCTTTTCCTTCCGCTGTATTTAGGAGCTATAATCTCGATTAAACGAAATCCTCCTTGCTCATTACCATCATTTGCACCTCCTTTTGTCAGCGCCTCCGCAATCCCCGCCATGATGTACTCAGCACAGGGCAGCGCGATGGCGTTTCCCAATGCCCGGTAACGGTGGGAGGATAGAATTTCCTCGCCGTCCGCGCCGTACTTTGTCCAGCCTTCCGGCAGCCCCATGAGCCGCTCACATTCCGTTTCCGTGGGAAAGCGGACGCAGCCCCCGGCAGGATCGTTCTCATACCAAAAGGCAAAGGGTGAAATGCCGCCCGCTAACAGAGTGGGAAAAGGGTCAGTTGGCAGTCCGAAGCTGTTTCGGAACGCTGTTTCCGTCCGCTCCTTGGCGGACGCCCGCATACGGAAGCATTGAAAGGGTCGGGTGACTGGTACGCGCCGCCCTGCTTCAATAAAAGAGCCTCGATCTCCGCAGGCGGCGGGCAGCCCGCGATCTCCGCCAAATGCAGGAAGTGACTGCATTGTGCGGGGCTTAAAAAGTATTTCATGGGAACGCCGTCCTCCAAAATCTGCCACAAGAAAGATGCGCTGCAGTCGTGCCAGTCGGGGGCTTGACCAATGCTGGGCGTCCATGAGCCGCCAGCAGAGGTCAGGCGTTCGCCCTCGCACCATTCCGGCTCCTGCCCATCTTCCAGAAGCAGGCATTGAAACATCGGTGTCTGTGAAAGCGGATAGGACGGCTCTAAAATCCATCCTGTCATTTGATGAAAACGCTCCCATGACATTTTCCCAAACAGCGATTGCTGGAAATAGACCATTTGTCGCCTCCCTCATTTCACGGATAATGCGGATGGCTTGAAAGAACAGGCTGGACTTTTCTCCCGCAAGCCCCTTGCGGTTGCCGATCTGCGAGAGATTTTGACACGGTGAGCCAAAGGTGATGATATGGACGGGCGGGAGATCCCGCCCGTCCAGCTTTGTCACATCCCCCAAATGCGCCATATCGGGAAAGTGGCGCTTGGTGATGGAGATAGGGGCATTTTCGATCTCACTTGCCCATACCGGCTCAATGCCGCAGCGCACCGCCGCCAGCGGAAACACGCCGATCCCGTCAAACAGGCTCCCCAGCCGGAGCGCCGTCATCTTATCTGCGCCCCTGTCCCTTGACGGTCAAAATGCCCTCAAGGGTGGTGGCGGTGATACCCAGCCGCTGGGCAACGGCGATGTCGTTCTTCATGGCCTCGGTAACGGTATGACCGCACACCACCAGCACATGAGAGCGGCGGAGCAGGTCGCGCCCCATGTCAATGCCGCTCTTATGCTCCTCGGGAACGGCGTCATTGAGGAAAAGCGGCTGATAGAGCGTCGGGCAGATGGGCGAAAAGCCCGCTTCATACACCGTGCGGCAATACTGCGCCGCCAGCTTTGTGTTTTCGTGGTCGCTGCCGCACCATGCGGCGGTGATATATGCAAGGGGTCGTTTCATCCTGAAAACCTCCAATTCTATAATGTAGTGGGTCAACCCAAACCCCACGCCCTTTCCCATTCTTGGGAAAGGGGGCGGCTCTGGAGGATATACCCCCGCCGCTTGCCGGAGAAAAAGCATAGCCGGGACAGACGGTCAAGGGCTGGCCGCCGTAAACGGCGGTGCGATGCACCCTTGACAGACCGCTCCCGGCCATGCTGAAATACAGGCGGCGACGGGGGATATAACCACAAGAGCCATCCGGGGAAACGAAAGACCTCGGGACAAAAAGTCCCAAGGTCACTTTTCAAGATCCGTTTTCTTTTCGGGCTTGCCCAGCTCGGGCGGCTGCTTGGCTTTCCAGTCATCCAGCAGAGAAATGATCTTGTCTTTCATTTCCCTCGGGGACTTGTCCTTGCCGAAATACTTTTCCAGTTCCGCACTATTGATGATCACCTTGTCTACCTCCTTTTTCTCCTGCGACAGAATACCGTCGATCACATCACCGTTGAGCTTGCCGTCCTTGTCCAGCTCCCGCATTTTCTGTGCCTGCGACAGCGAGGGCGAGGACTGCTGCCCCTCAATGGACACGGCGATATACCTCTGATTTTTGGGGCGGATGAATGAGATCTCCACCGCCGGGGTGAACGCCAGCTTTTTCTCGTCCACCATTTTCTGCAAATCCGGCACAAGCTCGGTCAGGCGGATATATCGCTGCACCTGCTTGTAGTTCATGCCGTTGCGATCTCCCACGACCTGCGTGGAGC